>Ga0102832_1000462_pt1 | contig 65713 bp, 55 predicted proteins | sample EBPBio282013_DNA_FD_88942 | JGI IMG/M metagenome (GOLD analysis project Ga0102832, IMG submission 88942) | Wastewater treatment Type I Accumulibacter community from EBPR Bioreactor in Madison, WI, USA - Reactor 2_5/28/2013_ DNA (Illumina Assembly) | ecosystem: Engineered > Bioreactor > EBPR >...
CCGTCGCCGCGACCTTCGCGCTCGCGAGCGCGCCGGTCACGGTCGCGGCGCTTGAATGGCGTGTCGAGCTCACTCCGGCCGGCGAACTGTTTCCTGCGCTCGACCTGTCGCAGGTGCCCGTGGGCGGCGACACCGACGCCGGCAACGGCCTGCTGCGCATCCACCTCGCCGGCGGCGCACGAGCCGAGCACCTGCGTGTGACGGTCGCCACCGACGGTCTCGTGGCGCCCGCGACCATCGATCTCGAGCTAAGCGGCGAGCGCGTCCTGCGTCCGCGTCTGGATTGGGACGTTTCGGTCTTGCGTCGGCTCGTCGGCGCCCGCCGCCAGTCGCTCGATGTGACCGTCACGCGCACCGATGGTCGCGTGCTCGCGGAACGCCTTGATGTGCGCGTGCATCCGCTCGATGAAGCGCTCTATTTCGTGCGCGACGGCGATGCGCGCATCGGTGAAGGAGATTTCGCTGGCGATCTTGCTGTCGGCGACGAAGCGGAACGGGAAGGTCAGCGCATCGCCGAGGCTTTTGGGCAGGAAGCGGATGTCGCGGTAAGTCAGCGGCAGGGCCCAGGGCGAGCGGAAGACGTCATTCATATAAGGGAACAGCGGATTGGCGAAGTTTTGCCACATCCGCGCGATCCACCATCCGCCCGTGACGGCGAAGCCCGTGATGATGCCGAGACCTGAGACAAAAGAGAGCCAAAAACGGCGCATAAAGGCGCCCGGAATGAACAGAAGGCCGAAGCAGACGCCGACCGCGAAGACCTGGCTGGGGAGTTTAAGGCCCACCGCAAGACCCACGAGGATGCCGGCGGCGAAGACATGCGCGAGGGCCCTCTTCATCGGGCCCGCGGCAAGAAGCTCGGGCGCGCTGACGATCATCAGCATCGCGCCAAGCACGAACAGGCTGAGGACATTGTCGTAGAAAGTCGTGCCGATGAGGCCGAGATGGCCCGCGCCGACAAGGCCGACGATCGCAATGACCGCGGCGGCGAAAACGCCCGAAAGATCCCGAGGGAGCTGGAGCGTACGGCGCGCGAGGAAAAAGAGCGGAATGAAATTACAGCCCTGGATGAGGCCGAGCAGGAACGAGAGCACGCGCGCGGGCAGAACTTGCGCGGCGAGATAGAGCGGCACGTCGAGGAGCGGGTTGTAATAGGTGGGCGTCTGAGCGGGCGCGAGGTCGAAGCCCATACGCCCGCTTAGGAAGGCGTAGGCGTTGTACCAATGATAATTGCGAAGATCCCAATTGTTGTCCTGAGGCAGGATCATCGCCGCCAGGGCAAAAAGGAACGGGACGGCGAGACACAAGCCGAGGGCGGAGAAGCGCACGCGCGCCGCGTGCTGCGGGGACGTCATTGAAGATCCAAACGAGAACAAGCTACTTTGAGCGGGCTGATCGGGTGAGCGAGGGGGAGGCTGATAAAGCATGAGCACGATATTGCCAACGGCGGCCGATATTGCAGCCGCCAGAGTACGCCTTTCAGGCCAGGCTTTCGTGACACCATTGTTACGCTCCGCTGAACTTGACCGCGTTACCGGCGGAACCGTTTTGTTGAAGGCCGAGACCCTTCAACGCACCGGATCGTTCAAGTTCCGCGGCGCCTTCAACCGCCTCGCCCAGCTGACCCCTGAGCAGCGCCGCGCCGGAGCGGTGGCCTGGTCGTCGGGCAATCACGCGCAGGGCTTGGCGCACGCGGGCGAAATCCTGGGTATTCCCACAACTATTGTGATGCCAGCCGATGCCCCGGCCATCAAAGTCGCCGCGACGCGCGGGTACGGCGCCGAAGTGGTGCTGTACGACCGCGCGAAAGAGAGCCGCGAAGAGATCGGTACGAAGATCGCCGCCGCACGCGGCGCGGTGATCGTGCCACCGTACGACGATCCACATGTGATGGCGGGCCAAGGCACGGTGGGCGCTGAAATCGCCGACCAAGCGAAAGCGCTGGGTTTGAAGGTGGATGCGGTGATCGCGCCGGCGAGCGGCGGTGGACTGATCGCGGGGACCGGCCTCGCGATGAGACAGGTGTTTCCGGATATCGCGGTGTATAGCGCCGAACCGGCGCAGTATGACGATCATCGCCGGTCACTGGCCGCGGGCGGCGTGCTGCAAAAAAATCCCAGCGCCGCGCACGCCCTATGCGACGCGCTGCTGGCGCCGACGCCGGGCGACCTGACCTGGGCCGTGAACGGCCAACAGCTCGCGGGCGGCTATGGGGTGACGGACGCCGAGGTCAAAGAGGCGATGAAATTCGCCTTCCGGGCCCTGAAGCTGGTGGTGGAACCCAGCGGATCGGCGGCTCTGGCAGCGGTCCTGTCGGGGGCGCACGACACCAAAGGCAAGATCACGGCGGTGGTCCTGTCGGGCGCCAACGTCGACCCGGCCACCTTCGCGGCCTGTATTCAGCCCATAAACAATCGAGATTGAGGCTATCCTGCATATCTAAGGTTGTAAAACCTTGGATGGATCAGGCTTTGCCAACAATGCCTTGAGCGCTTAGTTTCGCTCAGGTAGTTGTCAATTATTCCAAGAGCATGGCGCGTGTGCCCCGGCGCTTCCGGGACAGGACCCGATGATTAATAAAGACGATAAAAACCTGGGTCAGGACCGTATCTCCGTCATGGTGGTGGAGGATAACGAGTATATGCTCGATATCCTTATCAACAGCCTGAAGCGCATGGGCTTTACCCGGGTGCAGCGGTGCAAGAACGGTAAAGAGGCCGTCGATTACCTGAAGTTGACGTCCAAGGGTTTCTCGAGCGCTGTTGAACCCATCGATATCGTGATCTCCGATCTCGTCATGTCCCCCGTGAGCGGGGTGAACCTTCTGCAATGGCTGCGGGACGACAAGGCCTCGCCGAACCGCTTCATGCCGTTCGTGATGCTATCGGGCGCCGCGGACCGCGCGAACGTGGAAGTCTCGCGCGACCGCGGGGTCACCGACTTCATGGCCAAGCCCTTCTCGGTCGACAATATCTATAAAGTTCTGCAGCGCATCATCGACAGTCCACGTCAATATGTGACCACGCAGACCTACTTCGGCCCCTGCCGCCGCCGTTCGAAGGCCGGCCCGCCGAAGAACATGGAACGCCGCAAAGCCGATGAGTCCCATGCAACCATCGTCTACTCCAAGGACAAGGTGGAAAAGCCCGCCGCGCCATCGGACGTATGGCTGTTCAAGCTGCCAAACTATCTGAAGCAGAAGATGGGCTCCAACGCCCAGCGTCAGCCGTTCGTCCTGCCCGAAGACGTGCTGGCCGCCGCCGAGCACCAGCTGAAGCGCGAAGCCGACGGCTTCCTCGATTGGGCGAAGCAATTCCTGGACCGCCTGTCGCGTCAGGTCACGGAAGCCAAGCAGATCTCGGGCGAACGAACGCAGAACTTCGAGGAGATCAATCTGATCGCGCACGAACTGCGCGGCCAGGGGGGTACGTTCGGATATCCGCTGATCACGGTATTCGGAAAATCCCTTTACGAACTCACGAAGCCGCCTTGCCGCCAGGACGATGCGAATCTCGAGATCGTCAAGGCGCACATCGACACCATGCGCGCGGTGCTGCGCGAGAAGATCGAAGGCGACGGCGGCGAGATGGGCCAAGCGCTGTTCAAGGCACTGAAGGCGGCCATCACCAAGTACAGCGCCAAACCGCCGGAACAAGCGGCGTCGTAACGCCCCAGGGCAAGGGGCACGCGGCGGGACCGGGGGGTCTACCAATGGCGATCGGACACGGCGGCGCGCGGATCAAAAACCGCGGCGGGGTTTTGTGACGCGGCCTTTCAGAAAGAGCGGACCGTCCCTTCAACGCCTGCGTCTGGCGACCGTCGTCCTGGTGGTAAGTTTCGCCATGCTCATGGTGACGACGGCCGTCTACTATCTCGCCGAGCAGTATGATAGCGCCGTCGACAACGCCGCGCGCCAAGCGCGAAGCGCCGCGAGCGCGGCACAAGCACAAGCCACCCGCACCTTTGTCGAGACTTACCGCGTGCTTGAGGGCGTTGGTGAAATCTACCTACACACCGTCGAGCACGGTGGGTACGACGACCGCGCACTGCACGAGTTACTCGCGACCCGGCTGCGCCAGACCCCCGGTGTTTATGTGCTCACGCTTTTCAATGCGGCGTTCGAAGGCGTTGCGAGCGGACGCAGTTTTCCGATCAAGATGGACAGATACCGCGACATGCCGCTCCGCGCGCTGGCGGACGCGGGGGATGGGCGTTACTTCGGCCCTCTCTATCAGAACGTCACACCTGAAACGGGCTTCCAGGGTGATTGGAGCCTGCCGCTGGCAAATGGCATACGGGACAAAAGCGGCAAGCTCATGGGCTATGCGACGGCTCTGATCAATACCCGCTACTTTTCACGCTATTTCTCGACGCTGGACGTCGGCGAATTCGGAAGCGTCGCCATGTGGACCGGCGACGGCAAGCTGATCGCCGCGACGCCGAACGTGAACATCGCGAGGGGAAGCTCCGCGCCGGAAGGGGAAAACGCGCCGCCGCACCTCACTTTGCAAATGGCGATCGCCGATATGCCCGCCTCGATCTCCGTGACACTCGATGAGCGCGACTACCTGGCCAGCTGGCGCCAGACGCGCAATCAAATCACGTTCGCCGTCGCCACGATCATCATCGCGATGAGTTCCTTCACGCTGATCATCCTGCGCCAACTGGCGCACTCGCAAAAAAACGAGAATGCCCTACGGCAAGCAAAGGCGGCCGCCGAGGAGGCCAATGAAGCCAAAAGCCGCTTCCTCGCCCACATGAGCCATGAGTTCCGCACGCCCCTGAACGCGATCATGGGTTTCTCGGAGATCATTCGGAGCAAGGTCCTGGGCGACGGGGTGTCGAGCGTCTATACGACCTACGCCGACCATATCCACCGCTCGGGCGAGCACCTCCTGAACATCGTCAACGACATCCTGGACATGGCGAAGGTCGAGTCAGGCGTGCAGCCCCTGCACCAGGACACCATCGACATGCGCGCGGCGATGTCGGCCGCGGCCTCGTTCGTGCAAGGCCTGGCGACCCAGCGCGGCCTGCGCATCGCCGTTGAAGCGTCGGCACATCTGCCGTCCGTACGCGGCGATGAGCGATTCATTCGCCAGGTGCTGATCAACCTTCTATCCAACGCCATCAAATTCTCGCCGGCCGAAGGCGAGATTGTGCTGTGGGCGACATACCGCGCCGGACATTGGCTGGATATTTCGGTGAAGGACAATGGACCGGGGATCGAACCGTCGCTGCTGAAACGCCTCGGTGAGCCGTTCCTGCAGGGCAACCCCGCCGTCTCGCATCTCGGCAAGGGGACCGGATTGGGCCTTTCGATTTGCAAACGCTACATGGATCTGCTGGGCGGCGAGCTTCGCATCGAAAGCATGGTAAGCGCGGGCACCACGGCGACTATCCGCTTCCCAAATGATTTGCTCGTGCCCGCCGGGGGGTTCTAAAACCCTCTCATGCGTATTGTCTCCCTGATCGCGAGCGCGACGGAAATCACCTGTGCCCTTGGCTTGCGTGAAGCCCTGGTGGGACGCAGTCATGAATGCGATTCGCCGGCGGACGTCATCCGCCTCCCTGCGCTGACTGCGGCGACATTCGACACGGGGCTTTCCAGCCTGAAGATCGACACCGCGGTGAAAGACCTCGTGCGCGATGGGCTCGCCGTCTACCATGTGGATCGCGCGACCTTGCGCGCGCTGCGTCCTGACGTGATCCTGACACAGGACCAGTGCGAAGTCTGCGCCGCGAGCCTCAAGGACGTGGAGGCGGCGGTGTGCGACTGGGTGGGTCAGCCGGTGCGCATCCTTTCACTGCGCCCCAATTGCCTCGCGGATATTTGGGCAGATATCCGCCGCGTCGGGGCTGCCCTGGGCGCGACCTCGGCCGCCGCCGATCTCGTGGAACGCCTCATAGCGCGAATCGCGGCCTGCGGTACGCCGCGTGCCCCGATGAAGATCGCCTGCATCGAGTGGATCGATCCCGTGATGACCGCGGGGCACTGGATTCCCGAATTGATCGAGGCCGTAGGGGCACGCGCCCTGCTTGCCGCTGCCGGCGGCCCCTCGCCTTATGTGACGCTTGCTGACCTGGCCGCGGCGGATCCGGATTTGATCGTGGTTTCGCCGTGCGGTTTCGATGTCGCGCGCTGCGCCGCAGAAATGCCGGCCCTCGCCGCCCGGGACGCATGGCGCGCGCTGCGGGCGGTGCGCGAGGGATGCGTGGCCATCGCCGACGGCAATAAGTATTTCAATCGCCCAAGCCCGTCCGTCGCCGAGACGGCAGAAATCCTCGCCGACATCCGCGCGCATTTCGAGGCCGGCGCGGCGCCCGCGTTTGGACCTGAGGTCTGGCAGGTCTGGCGCGGTTAGGGCGCGAGCGCGCGGGGGACAACGACCCGCGTGCCGTCTTCCGGCATCACGTCGGCGGTGATTCCGTAAAAGCGCGCGAGACGGTCCGGGCTAAGAACATCCAGCGGCGCGCCGTCGGCCACGACAGCGCCCGCATTCATCAGGACGAGCCGGTCGCAAAAACGCGATGCCAGCATGAGATCGTGGAGCACGACGACGACCGTGCGCCCTTCAAGCGCCAGCGCCCGGAAGATGGTGAGCACCTGCATGGCGTGCGCCGGATCGAGGCCCGAGACCGGTTCATCGGCCAGAAGCACGGGCGGCGTACCGGCGAGCAGACGTGCGATCAGCACGCGCGCGAGTTCACCGCCGGAGAGCTCGGTCACGGGGCGCTCCGCGAGGTGCAAGGCATCTGTCGCCGCCATCGCCTCGCTGACTTTGGACTCGTCCAACGGCGTGAGCGAATCCCAAGGGCCCAGGTGCGGTAGCCGGCCCAGCGCCACGAGCCGCCCGGCCGCAACCGGCCAAAGCGCCGCCTTTTCCTGGGCGAGATAACCAATGGCGCGCGCGCGCGCGCGCCGGTCCCAGCTTTCCAGAGGACGGCCATCCAAGGCGCATTCGCCGCCGGCGATCGGTATCAGTGAGGCGCAGGCGCGCAACAGGGTCGTTTTCCCCGCGCCGTTGGGGCCGATCAGGCCAATGAGCGATCCGGGAGCGAGATCGAGCGTAACGCCGTTCAAGACGGACCGCGCACCGTAGCGGACGGAAAGATCGCGCAGCGAAAGCTTACTCATGGCCGCGACCGCCGCAGTACGACGAGAAGGTGCAGGAAGAAGGGCGCGCCAATGATGGCGGTGATGACGCCCACCTTCAGCTCGAGCGCCGTCGAGATCATACGTACACCGATATCGGCGGCCAGCATGAGCGCGGCACCGCCGATCATACTCGGGAGCAAAAGGCGGCCAGGACGGTAGCCCACAAGCGGGCGCACGAGATGGGGAATCACGAGGCCGACGAAGCTGATGACGCCGGTCACCGCCACGGCGGCACCGACACAGAAGGCGGTTCCGAGCACGGCGCGCAATTTGACCTGGCGCATATCGAAACCGAGCGTGGCCGCCGTGTCCTCTCCAAGACTCATGGCATCAAGAGCGCGCGCGACGGAAAAGAGCAGCACCCAGCCGACGGCCATCGCCGGCAGCGCCATGAAAACGTGATCGAGCGAACGATCCGCGAAAGAACCGAGAATCCAGAACACGATTTCCATCGCCGCGTAGGGGCTGGGTGCGAAATTGAGCGCGAGCGAGGTGAGCGCCGACGTCAGGGCATTGATCGCCACGCCGGCGAGGATCAGGGTCAGTGTGTCCTGCGCGCGCCCACCGAGAAGGAGAAGAAGCGCCGTGGCGATCAGCGTGCCGACCATGCCGCCGACAGGCAGAAGATAGGAGAGCCCCCCAGCGCCGAAGTAGAAGACGGCGACCGCGCCGAGGGCGGCAGAACTGGAAGCGCCCAACAGCGCGGGTTCCGCGAGCGGGTTACGTAAAAGCCCTTGCAACACCGCGCCTGAAAGGCCAAGCGAAGCGCCGACCAGGAGCGCAAGCAGCGTGCGCGGCACGCGGACCTGGCTCATGATCAACCATGCCGTTTCCGCATCACGCCGCCAGAGACCGACAAGATCGCCGAGACCGCCGGTGATCTCACCGCGCCCCGTGATGATCGACACGATCGTGAGGATCACAACAAGAACGGAGAGGCCGCCCACGACCAAACCGAAAGGCCGCTCCCGGAAGGCGGAGGTTTTTGTGGTCACGGGGCGGACTCCAGCAACGCCGCGAGGCGCTCGGCGGCTTCGGCGACCATCGGCGTACCGCAAGTCAACAGTCGTCCCGGAATCGAAACCGTCTTACGCCGGCCAAGACCGTGCTTGAGCGCCGGGTGTTCCATCGCCGCGCTGGCGATGGATGGAACGCCGGGGCGGTAGATGAGATAGACAATCCGGTCGGGATGAATTGCAAGCATCGTCTCCAGCGGCACCTGTCCGTAAGCGCCGATCCCGAGTTCGGGCGCCTTGTTCACGAGGCCCGTCAACGACATCACTTCATCGGCGAGACCTGGGCGCCCGACCGTAAAACCGTTGGCGTCGAAAATGATCGCCGACCCAAAACGGCCGGCGGGTGCGGCGGCCGCGGCCAACCGGCGGTCCATGTCCGCGAGGAGTTCAGCCGCACGCGCCTCGGCGCCGAGTACCGCGCCGAGTTCGGTTATCGTCGTGTGAATTCCGGCGATGGTGTCTGGGCTTTCGACTTCGATCACCGGATAACCAAGGCGCTGCAGCATCGCCTTCGCGAAGCTCGTGGTATAGCGGCCCGCCAGCACGAGGTCCGGCTTTACGGCGATCACTTCCTCGGCGAGACCGTGATTGACGGGAATGCCGGCCGCGAGATCCGCGAGCGGCGATTCGGCGGGGTCAGCGCCAAGGAAACTGATGGATACGATGCGCTCCGGTCCCGCAAGCAGAAGCGCCATCTGATCGGTGCAGAGATTCATGGATACGATACGCCGCGGCTCGGCGCGCGCGGCGCTCACACCGGCGCAGAGCGCAAGTATGAGAGCCGAGCATCGTATCCATGAACGGATCATGGCGGACCCTATCCCCCGAAGCGCATCTTCACGCCCGCATAGGCGCCGATACCCAGCGTGCCATAGGTGTAGACTTCCTGATATCGCTGATCGAGCGCGTTCTCGATCCGGCCAAAAAGCTGGATCGTGTCGGTGACATCGTAAGACCCTGACACGGTCACGAGGGTGAAGTCATCGAGCCGCGCGATACCGGAAGGGATCGAGGGGACGAATACCACGTCCGTCATGGGGCCGTTGTAGTCGGCGCTGATACCCACGGTCGCGCGCTCCAGGAAGCGGTACGACGCCGAGACGCTGCCGACATGTTTGGGACGGCGGACTTCCTGGAACCCGAATTCATCCTCGGCCTCGGTATAGCCATAACTGGCCGCGAGCGTGAGATCGGTCGTCGGCGTATAGCGCGCGGAGAGTTCGACCCCGCGACGTGTGCTTTCACCCACGGCATTACGCACGGTGAAGGGAAAAACACTGAAGTCATTGAGAATCTCGTCACGGAAGTCGGCAGCGAAATAGGTCGCCGACAAAAGCGCGACATCGCCGAGGGCGTAGTCGGCGCCGACGTCCCAACCGCGAGAGCTTTCCGGCTTGAGATTCGGATTGCCGACGAAGCTGGTGGGGTCGAAGCCAAATAGCTCGAAGAAACCGGGTTTAGCGAAACCCGTGCCGTAGCTGGCGCGCAGCTTCAGCGCGCTCGCCGGAATCTGCCAAGCCGCCGTCGCGCGGTAGGTGGTCGCATTGCGGAAGAGATCGTTGTCGTCGTGACGCAGCGCACCGGAGACGAACACCTGATCGGCGACGGCCAGACGATACTCCGCGACATAACCGATATCCTGGGTCGACCGGCGCTGATTTTGCGGACCCGGGAACGCGCTCTGATTCTCGAAGGTCTCGTCCTTGTATTGCACGTAGCCGGTCAGCGTATGACGCATCAGATCGCCCGCTTCGCCGATGAAGAGATTGGTCTGATACGAGAGATTGACCCGGCGGCCTTCGGCCCCGAACGAGAAGGTCTTCCTATCGAAGTTGCGTTTGCGCACATCGGTCACCGCGGCGGCAAGCGTGTGGTCCCACATGCCCTCAAGCAGCGAGAACCTGCCCGCAACGCGTCCATAAGCGGTCTTGGTCCGGTGTGAATTATCGGAATCGATGGCCGCCCCGTAGGTCGGGCTACCGAAATTCATGAAGTCTTGGACGTCTTCTTCGCCATAAGCTTGGGTGTAGCGGGCCGCCAGCGAGAGATCGAAAATCTCGCTTGGCGCGATGTGGCCGCTGGTATTGAACGTGAAGTTCTGATGGCCGTCCCTCTCCGTTCCGCCGTCGGCTTGCGAAATCCCGTCGGTGTCGAGCCACGACAGCGAGGCGCCGAAGCTATATCCGTCGCCGCCGGCGCCGGCGGTTCCATTCAAGACATACGTGCCGAACGATCCGCCTTGGATGCTGACGGTGCCATCGAGCGGGCCATGACCTTCGCGCGTGATGACGTTGATCACGCCGCCAATGGCCTGACTGCCGTAGAGCGCACTTTGCGGACCGCGCAGCACTTCGATACGCGCGACATCGTCGGTCAGAAGATTCGCGAAGTCGAACTCATCGGCCGTCATGGGATCGCCGACTTCGATACCGTTGATCAAAACGAGCGTGTGGTTACCCTCCGCGCCGCGCAGACGAACCTGCGTTTGCGCGCCGCGCTGGCCGGAGCGGTTCACCGCGACACCCGGCATCTCGCGCAGAAGATCGGAGACCTCAAAGCGCGGACGTTGCGCGATGTCCTCGGCCGTGAGCACATCGATGGCGCTGCCAACGGTCTTCAGCGGAACCATCGTGCGGCTGGCCGTGACGACGATCTCGTCCAAACCGGAGAGATCGGCCGCGTTCGCGGCGATCGGCACAGCCGACAGAATCGTTGAAGAAAGCAAAAGTGCAAGCGAATGCTTGAAACGAAGCGATTGCATGACAAAACCCCGTGCGGGCATCCTCACGAACACGCGAAGGCGTTCACGAGCAACCCAGTGAAGACGAATGACGGTGTTGGGTTTTGCATAGACAGCTGAGCCCAATCCGTCGCGGATGCGAAACGCGCGTCACCGCGATCAGATTGGCCGCACCGCAGGAGTTACCCCGTCCTACGGTAAGGTGACGCTCGCGACGGCAGGTCTCCTGACTTCGCGGGTCGTCGCGGCCTGCTCGCCTTCCCAGATCTTTTTGCAAAGACCCAGTGGCTTTGTTGAACAGGCTGCTCGCCGCTTACAGTTGCGGGGGCAGTTCCGGTTTCACACCGGCATTCCCTTTTCGCCACGGCGGATTAACGCCGCAGCACCATCGCTGTACGAGGTGGTAAACCTCGCCCGTCACGCTGTCAATTCGGGTCGCTGCCGGCCTCGCCGGTCGGACGGGGTTTGGTGCCGCGCCGTGAAGGATTCGGGGCGGGATTCTCAGGCCACCGGATCACCGGTGTACGCGCCCCACGCGTGGGCGGCGATATTCACTTATACGCGCCGATGATGGCGACACCATGCGTCTGGCAGGAAAAGAGCGGTCCCGGGAGCAACCCGACGCGAACCCGGAACCCGCACCGCAACCGCGGTAGCGGCAACAACCTATCGCGTGGCGGATTTTATTTCGCGACGAGCAGCATTGCATCCGGCCGGCCGAAGACTTGGTCCGGCACGGGTACGATGCGCAACTTGTTGGTCCAGACAAGGCAGGCGTAAAGCGCTACCTGGTCGATCCCCCATGCCAGTTTGTCACGTTCGACAAAGTGCGCGATATAGGCCGCGATCCGGCCGAAATAGTCGAGCACGCGTGGCGAAACGCGCGCGCCGACATAACCGGCCGCGATCATGCTGCGCGGCTGGCGCCGTCCGGGGAGAATCCAGAAGCCGACGTCATTTCCCGCCATCGCCTTGAAGAGGGGCGTGATGTCACCGCCAACGATCGTATCGATGTCCCAGAGCCATACCGTGTCGGCTCCAGCCTTCAGAAATTCATAGAAACGGATATAGCGCACGGCGTGATAATAAGCGCGAGCGGGATCGCCGGTACGCGCCGACTCCTCCGTCGTCACCTGGTACAAATAAGGCGCATAGGGCTTTAACCGGTTGACGATCGCAGCGCCTGCGTCGCCCATATCCATGATATGCAGCGCCAGCTTCGCGCCACCATGCCGCACGATAAAAGACCCCAGGAGCTTATCGGCGTAGCGTTCGAAATAACGACGATCGCAGGCGATCCAAACAACGCGGCCGCAGTCCTGCGACATTTCCATCAGCGTACGCACCGGCGGCATATGACCGAAGCCGCGTTCCGCCGCCGCGGGCAACCCGGCATGAAATGTTTTGTCGAAAATGGTGCAGGACGTGAGATCCTCGACATCCTCGGCACGCAGGATTGCATAGATGCGCTCCGCGCTCCCAAGATCACCGAGACCCACATAAGACTCCGCGAGCGCGATCGCCATGTTCGTGCTGTTGGTGCGGTGGAGGACCACGTCGGCCGCATCCCTTACGGCCTCCAGCTCCTTGCGCGCGAAGCTGTAACCGAAGTCCTTGAGGCTTGCGCCATGCGTGGCGGACAATCCGCGTTGCTGCCGCTCCCGGCTCTCGACGATAGACGCAATCAGCGACAAGAGTTCCACGCGCAACTCATCGTTATCGGACGTACGCGTCAGCCGTTCTTCGAGCGCGGCGAGCGCCTCGGACGGCCGTTCGAGCGCGGCCGTATGCGCGGCCGCAGCGAGAACCGGCCCAGTCTCCTGGGCTATGCGCTGGAACGCCGCGTCGCGTGTCATTCGGGGCGCGGCTTCTCGAAGATCATGAGATGCTGCCAGGGCAGCGTCGTGCTGTTCACGCTGACGAACTTGAGGCCAAGAGGCTCAAGCTCCTTTCGTGCCTGTTCCACCGTCATCTTGTGCAACGGCTTGATCGGCACGTTCGGATCTTCGCCGCGGTACTCCACGAGGGCGAGACGCCCCCCCGGTTTGAGGGACCACACCATCGCCGTGGCCATTTCGCGCGGCAGCGCGAACTCGTGATAGGCGTCGACCAGCAACATCAGGTCGACCGTATTGGAAGGAAGCCGCGGCGAAGCGATGCTGCCGTGCACGGGTTCGACGTTGCGGACCTTGGTCGTGCTGATGCGCGCGCGGATACGATCAAGCATCTCGGGCTGCACATCGACCGCATAAACCTTGCCTTCGGGCACTTCACCCGCAAGCCGGAAGGTGAAGTAGCCCGTACCGGCGCCGATATCGGCGACCACGTCCGTGGGCTTCAGCTTGAGCATCGGGATGAGCCGCGCCGTGCCCTCTTCTTCCCCGCGCTCACGCCGCTCCAGCCAGTCGGCGCCTTCATGCCCCATAATATAGGGTATTTCCCGCCCCATATAGGACTTGCCGATGCCTTCAAGAGTCAGCGGCGTATTGCGGTAGCCGTCCTCGGCCGCACTCGCCGCCCCTGCGAGTACGAATAATGCGGCGCACGCCATCGCAAACTTTTGCATCCGGAGCCTCCCTCCTGGAGGAGCCAGGATACTACGGGACCGCGGGTTCAGAAGCGGCCTTTTCAAGCGCGACACGATTGTCATGGAAGGCCGCGCCACCGAAAGGCGCGATCTGGTCGGCGCCGGTCAGGGTGTTGATACCCTTCCCGCCGACATGGGTCGCGTTCGGCCAAATGGATTCCGCGATCAGAACGCCGCGCCGAACCCCATCGAAGAGGCGTGCGTGGATAAGAACCGCGCCGCGCGTGTTCGTCAGCTTCACGAGATCACCGTCGGTAACGCCATGACGTTCCGCGTCGGCAGGATGGATCATGACCTCGGGCCGCTTTTCCTTGGCCTTCGAGGTCGGCGTTTCGGTGAAAGTGGAATTAAGGAAATTACGCGACGGGCTCGTCGCCAGGCGGAACGGATGTTCCTCGGTCGCGGTCTCGATAACCCCCCAATGATCCGGGAATGCCGGAAGGTCGCGCCACGGGCCCATGGCGCCGTTGTTGGCGGACGGCACCTTGGTCCAGTCCGGCTTGAAGTGGAACTTGCCGTCCGGATAGGCGAAGCCCTTTAGATAGTGCGCGTCCTCGAACGGCGGCTGCGCATCGATGTGCGTTTCGCGCTGGAGGACATCGAGCCCCTGCCAGCCGGAGAGCTTCAACGTCTCGTCGATGATCTCGCGCGGGGTCATGGTGAAGCCGCGGTGTCCGGCGCCGAGGCGGCGCGCGAGGTCGCAGATGACCTCGTGGTTCGAGCGGCACTCGCCGGGCGCATCGACGAGCTTCGGACCCATCTGGAAATACTGGTGACCGCCGCCGGAATAGAGATCGTCGTGTTCCATGAACATGGTGGCCGGGATGACGATGTCGGCCATGCGAGCCGTCTCGGTCATGAATTGCTCGTGGACGCAGACAAAAAGGTCGTCGCGCGCGAAACCCCTCTTCACAAGCTCCTGCTCGGGCGCGACGGTGATCGGGTTCGTGTTCTGGATCAGGAGCGCCTTCACCGGCCCGCCGTGATAGAGCGCTTCGGCGTCGCCCGTCAGCACGCGGCCGATCTGCGACTGGTCGAGGCGACGGACCGTCGGATCGACAGTCTCATGCGCTTCGATGAGATGTTTGTTCCAGTGATAGATGGCGGTGTTGATGTGGAACGCGCCGCCGCCTTCGTATTTCCAGGCGCCGGTGACGGCGGGGATGCAGGACGCGGCGTGCATGTTCACCGCGCCGTTACGCTGGCGCGCGAAACCATAGCCGAGACGGAAATAAGTGCGCTTGTTTTCACCGATCAGTTTGGCGAAAGCTTCGATTTCATCAATCGAAAGCCCGGTGATCGCCGCAGCCCAGGCGGGATCGCGTGTCTTGAGGTGCTGCTCGAAGTCCTTCGGATAATCGGTGTACTGATTAAGATAATCCCAGTCCGCGTATCCGTCACGGAACAGCACATGCATCACCGCGCAGGCCAGCGCGCCGTCGGTGCCCGGCTTCACCAGAAGCGCCATATCGGCCTGCTTCATGGTGGGGTTCATATAAATGTCGACGGCGACCAGCTTCGCGCCGCGTTCCTTACGCGCACGGGCCACATGGGTCATCACGTTGACCTGGGTGTGCACCGGATTGGTGCCCCAGATCACGATACAGTCGGAAACGCCCATCTCACGCGGATCGGGTCCGGCGAGTTTACCGGCGCCCGCAACAAAGCCCGCGTAGGCGCTGGCGGTGCAGATGGTGGAATATTGGCCCGAGTAGCGTTTGACGTGGCGCAAGCGGTTGATGCCGTCGCGCATCACATAGCCCATGGTCCCTGCATAGTAGTAGGGCCACACGGACTGCGCGCCGAAGTCGCGCTCAGCGGCCAGGAACTTCTTCGCGACGGTGTCCATCGCCTCGTCCCAGGTGATGCGCTCGAACTGGCCGGAGCCCTTCGGGCCTACGCGCCTCATGGGATAAAGGAGCCGGTCGGGGTGATGGATGCGCTCGGCGTAACGCGCGACTTTCGCGCAGATGACCCCGGCGGTGTATGTGTTGCTTTCGGCCCCGTGGACACGGCCGATCCGCACACCTTCGATCACCTCGACATCGAGGGAGCAGGCCGAGGGGCAGTCGTGCGGGCAGACCGACGGGCGACGCTCGATCTTCAAAGCTTTGTTCATGCGGCCATGATGAGTGAGGCGCCCCCAAAATGAAAGGCTGCCGGGGCTTACCATTTATCCAGATGTGCCTATATCATGGGCGGAGCCCTGGGAGTCATATGAAGGACGCAACCCACCCCTGCCGCGAACCCCACCGACTGGTCATGGCGGATCAGAGCCGGAACGCCGGGCGTACGCACCTGGTGCTGATCCTGACCCTGGTGATGATGGTGGCGGAGATCGCGGCCGGCTCGATTTTCGGGTCCATGGCCCTGCTGGCGGACGGTTGGCACATGTCGACCCATGCGGCGGTTCTGGCGGTGGCCGTCTTTGCCTATTCCTATGCCCGCCGGCATGCGGCCAACGCGGCCTATACCTTCGGCACCGGCAAGATCGGCGACCTCGCGGCGTTCACAAGCGCCATCCTCCTGGGCGTCGTGGCGCTGATCATGGCCTACGAGTCGGCCGAGCGCCTCGCGAATCCCGTGACCATCGCGTTCAACGAAGCGATCGTCGTTGCCGTCATCGGCCTTCTGGTGAATCTTGTGAGCGCGTGGCTGCTGAAGGACGATCACCATCACGCGCATGAAGATCACGACGATCATGACCACCGAGACGATCATCATCACGAAGAGCATCACGCGCATAAACGCGATCACAATCGCGAGGCGGCCTACGCTCATGTGGTCGCGGACGCGCTGACATCGGTGTTCGCCATCGTCGCGCTGACTGCTGGCCTGTTCTGGGGCTTGAACTGGATGGATCCAGCGATGGGCGTTGTCGGCGCCATCGTTATCGCGCGGTGGGCGTGGCTGTTGATGAAGTCGTCGGGACGCGTGCTGTTGGATGCGACGCCCACGGGCGCGACGGAGGCCGCCGTACGCAAAGCCATCGAGAGCGAGGGCGACGCCGAGATCGCGGACCTTCATGTCTGGCGTATCGCGCCAGGCCAACTGGCCGCTGTGCTCACGGTCGTTTCACGCACACCGCAACCGGCCGCGTATTACAAAGCGCGGCTTAGCGAAATCGCCGGACTCAGCCATACTACGATTGAGGTAGAGGAAGGTTAGGGACCGGATATCGCGCCCTATCCGTTATGCGAGGCTCGGAATGCGGCATACTTTCACCGCAATTCACGGTGTACTGCTTCAGGGGCATGATATGCAGCGTGTCGTTTGGTTTGTAGCGCCATTGGCTCTTATCGGCATTGTCATGGCCGCTTTTTTTGCCGCCGACATCCGGCCTAAGGAACGAGTCCTTACGTTCGATGGGCTTGGTCCCGTGCGAATTGGGATGACGGTAACCGAAGCGGAGGCCGCTCTTGGCAAAAAATTGGCGCCTCTAGATCCATCGAACCAAATGGATACCGAGGCCTGCTGGACGACCGGACCCGCAGACGACTCCGACCGAGGCGTTTCATATATGCTTTGGGATGGAAAAATCGTGCGCATCGATATCTTTCCGTCCCGGAGGGAAGGTGAAAGAGACGTGATCCCTTCAGTCGTAACTGAAAAAAACATCCGGCTTACGACGCCCGTCGATGACGTCAAAAAGGCATACGGACGAGACCTCGCGATCAATTTTCACATCCAAGGCGACGTTGGGAATTACGACTTTCTCTACATGACCACTTTAAGCACAGACAAGCGGCATGGCCTTTTCTTTGAAACATGGGACAACAAGCTCGCAAGTTTCGGCGCCGCCACCAACGCGGCGCTCCACCTGCAGGAAGGATGCTTTTAGCTATTTTTTGGATGGCCTTCTGTAGTTGGGGTTCACTCGCACATGCAGATGATTGTGGTGGATCGGCCCCTTACCGGGCGGAAGCCTGTCGGGAACGACCCCTTTGATTTCGGGATCATTGAAGAAAATGGTTTCCACACCGCCGGTCGCTTTGAATGCATCAACGAGGGCTTGGGTTGCCTCTCTGTCGTAAGCCGGATCCTGATAAGTAACCCCTAGATTTTTACCGTCTTTACGGATGGGCCGAATATCTATGCCGGTGCCCCTGAGAGCATGATCTCCGTTTTCAGAATGACCTTCGTATGGCGTCACCTGAGCGTTGCTTAGATCGCCCACGCTGAATGGCGTTCTGCCTTCACCGGTCCACCGCGATGCCACCTCAGCAACGACGTAAGGGGCCGCAGGTACGCCGTACTGATTCACGCCACCGCCCGGGTTGCCGTGCACGCGGAATTCATCGGGAATATCTTGCGGCATTTGTACAATTCCCGTTTCGCGGGGCGCGGTAATGGCGATCTCCTCGAGGTCGTCTTGCGGAGGATCGGCAAATTCGGGGCGGCCCGTAAGCGGATTTATGGAATTGAGATCGTTGCCGATCTTGAGTTGATCGAGCGGGATTTTCGCGGCGGCCGCCGCCTGACGCAGAGCGCCGAGGACAGCCGGTGTCTGCAAGATCTTCGGAAGAACGATCTCACCCGGAGTGACATGCGCGACCTCGGTATCGCCGTTGCGTCCTTGAAGCGCGATCACACGGCTTTGTATTTGCTGCAAAAGCGCGCTGTGGACGGACGGATCGAGGCCGCGCAGGGCTTCTTGGACATGCGTGAGGAAATGATCCCGCTGAACGCCCTCCTCGGCCTCCTTTGCACGTTTGAGCGCGATGAGCGCCCGCAATGCGGCCAGGCCACCGGCCGCCACGGCCTCGGGATCGAGACCGAGTTCGCTTGCGCTTTTTAGGAGTTCAGCCATACGAGCGCGGGAGTCGTGGGAGAGTGACCAGTTCGGAAAAACGGACATGGGTGTGCGTTCCTTGTTGCAAAGGTTGGGGAGGCGCAAAGCTGAAAAGGGTGCTGAAAAGCAAAACGCCCCGCGGGCGGCGGGGCGTTTGATCACACGAAGGTGACGGTAGATTTATGAAGGGTGCGCCTGGAATAGATTTTCGTCAAGCGCTTCTATGAGAGAGGCAGAGCTACGGCTTGCGTTCCAGCGTGACGTCGTTGGGGTCGTGATCGATGACAGTGGCGCCCGAGGCACGCGATGGCCCGCGCGGCTGATGCTGGCCATTGCGCAAATCCACGGTGGTCCACTGGACCACGCCGCGCTTTCGCAGGACCCAGAACAAGACCAGCACCACGGGAATGAAAATAAGCGCGACGACGGCCGCGTAAACGAACAGCAGCACAAAACCGATCAGCGCGGCCGCTAGAACGGCCAGACGGAAAAGAAGCCCCAACATTTCCCTGACGTAGGATGGGCGCTCCCTACAATCAAGGGCTGTTACATGAGGTCTTTTAGGCCAACGTCTTTTCGTACATCCGGTAGGTTTTATAGACCCGGCCGCCGATATCCTCGATGGAATGGCGGGTCTGACTGTTGTTTTCCAGCACCCAGCTCATCTCGCAGACGGGCATGCGCAGCTTCAGCGACATGTCGCGTACGCGGCCCACGGTGAGAAGCGCAAGCACGGAGCCCATGGGTTTGTTCTTGAACTCCGGCAGCACGCCCATGAACGGCACGCGCGTTCCCGAGGCAAAGGTGCGGCGAGTCAGGAGACGCCAGCCGAGCTTGGCCCACCCGGTCGGCCACAAACGGCCTTTGAGATCGCCGATAAGCTCATTGAGGTCAGGCAGCGCCACGCACATGGCCTTCGGCTCGCCGTCGATGGTGGCGAAGGCGACGAGTTCGGGGACGAGCAGCGGCTTCATCTCCGCGGCCATGTAGGCGACGTCCGCATCGGTGAGCGGGATGAAGCCCCAGTTGTCGGCCCAGGCGGCGTTGAAGATGCGCACGATGGTGGCGATCTCTTCGTCGAAGCGGCTGGTATCGAGCGGACGCACGGCGAGACGCTTATCGCGTTCCAGCGCGCGATTGAGCCACTTGATCTGCTTGAACGGCAAACCCGTATCCATGGGCGTCAGGTACGCCAGCATGTCGATGTTCTTGGTGAAGCCGGCCCTCTCGACCAGCGCACCGTAGTACGGCTGAGCGTGGCCCATGACCATGCGCGGCGGGCAATTGAATCCGTCGATCAAGAGGCCCGACTCTTCATTGATGTTGAAGCTGAACGGCCCCAAGCAACGGCGCATGCCGCGATCCTTCAGCCACTGGCCGGCGGCGGCGAACAATCCGTCCGCAACGTTCTGATCGTCGATGCTTTCGAAGAAACCGAAAAAGCCGGTGTCGTCTTTGCGCAGGTCGAGGTGCGACTTGTCGACTTGCGCCGAAATCCGCCCAACAAGCTTACCGTTCTGTTCGGCGATCCAGTAGGCCGCTTCGCCGTGCTTGAACCAGGGGTTCTTCTTCTCGTTGAAGCGCATGCGCTCCATGAAATCGAGCGGCGCGATCCAATGAGGATCGTGGCCTTGCGTATGGTGCGGCACTTCGAGAAAGCGGCCGAGTTCGCGGCTGCCCGCGACGCGGCGTATGGTCAAAGCTTGAGACATGCGCCGGGCCCCCTGCCCTGCAGGTCAGTTCGCGGCGGCGGCGTTCGCTTCGCGCTTACGGTGGGTCGGATTGGTATTGTACGGCCAGTTCGGCGTCATGCGCGCGACGTAGGGATACGTTTTCGCGACGTCTTCCGTGTAGCCGAGATTGAAGACGGTCGGCGAACGCGGCTTGTCCTTGGCGCCCTCATAAAACGTGCCGAAGCGGCGGTCCCACCACAAGTTCGTGATGCCATAGTTGCCGTTCTCGTTGTGGAAGTGATGCGCCATGTGGAACTTCTTCATCTTGCGCACCCATTCCCACTTCGGCTGATACCCGAGATGCTGAATGCAGTGGAAGTATTCGTAGACACAGGTCTGGATCACGCCGCCGCAGAGCGCGGCGAGCGCGCCGTACCAACCGGCAAGCAGATAGCCGACCGGCATCGTCGCCAGAGCGACTGTCGGCAGCGTGGTATAGAGCGCGCCGAACAGGACTTTCAGATTGTTGGGTTCGCAGTGGTGATCGTAGTGGATGCGCTTCCACACCCCGGCGGTGAGCGGCGAACGCCACATGTGCTTGCTGTGCAGCACATAACGGTGGAGCACGTACCAGACGACCGGATAGAGGAAGAAGGCGACGACGACCGAGGCCAGCACCCCCGCGAACGGAGCCCGGCCTTCGATCACGGCGGCGAGTGCGGCGCCGCCTGTCACCAGAGCGACAGCGACATAGGCGGCGATGGCGTAATACTGGAAATAGGCCACCGTGAGTTCGCGCAGGCCCATGCGATCAAGGTGGAATTCCTTGTCGCTCCAGAACCCGATCTTGAATGCCGGTGTGCTCAAAAAAGCCGCCTAAACCCTTGGAAAACTGGCCGGGTTATACCTCTAGTGCCGCGCGATTTGAAGTTCCCATCTGCGAATCCCGAAGACGGGCGCCGGGACCTTCAAATCGAAAATGCGGCCTAGATTCAAATGTTTGCCAGCGCTCTCGTGATTTCCGCAGTTCGCGATACAGGCCGCGCAACCGGTCGCGAACTTCGGAAACCGGACGCCAGACTAGGTCCGGGCACCCGTATTCTCAAAGTTAAACACGATCCAGAAGCCCACGGTTGCGAAAAGGGCAATTGGCAGCCATGCGGCGACCGCAGGCGGCAGGGAGCCGAATTGGCCCATAGCCAACAAGATGTTGTCGATCACCACGAACATGAAGCCAAAAGTGATGCCCCAGACCACGGCCATGACCGAGCTGCCCTGGCGGTGGTGAGCGAAGGCGGCAATCCCGGCCAAAAGAGGCATCAGGGCCAGGGCCAGGGGCCCGGCGATCTTCTGCTGGATCCAGGTGGAATAGAAATAGCCTGGGCGGGAGCCCATCGCGTTTTCGCCCACATACTCCTGAAGCGCATTCAGCGAAAGCTGGTTCGGCGCTTGGTTGGCGAAACGGGAGAAATGCTCCGGCCGCATATTCGTCTCCCACACGACGGGGGTCTCGGCCGGAACGGTGCCGCCGACGCGGCGCGGCTCGAACACCGACCATTTGCCGTTTTCCCAGATCGCCAGACGAATGCTGATGATATCGACGACTTCGGCATTCTCGCCCAGGCGGAACACGCGCACATCGCGCAACACTTCACCGCCGCGCTGGATTTTGCCGACACGAATAATGGTATTGCCCTCGGTGAGCCAGCTGTTCTCGCCAGTCACCGGTTCCTCGACAGTCGACTTGTAGCCGTTGTCCCGCCATCCCTCGAGTTCGGTGTTGGCGTTGACCACGACGCGGTCGGAGAAAATGAACAACATCACGGCGAACGTGAAACCCACAGCGGAAAGGCCACCGACGAGACTGAGCACCGAGCGCCCCGCCGCGCGCATGGCGATGATCTCGCTGTTGGTCGCCAGGACCGCAAAAGCCGTCAACGCCCCGAGCAGCGCCGCAAGCGGCGCGACGGTCTCGATCAGGGACGGCATGCGCAGAAGGACGTAGCGGAACAACGATGCCGCGGGAGGGCCGCCGCCTTCGAGGACCGTGTTAGCTTGGGCAAGCAAGTCGAGCGTCTGTAGAAAAACCACCAGGCCGAACAGCAGCGCGAGGAAACGCACCGCGAACGACTTGATGAGATAGCGGGAGAGCATCATGCGCTATGTCCGTCAGGCCGGTTTGCGCTTGGCGCGGAACGGCGCGATCAGCTTGCCCATGAGGTCGCTCCACCGCGCTTCCATCTGCTGCACCGGAGGCGTGCCGGAGCGGCGGAACGTGGCGACGAAGAGATACGTGGTGCCGATCACGAAAAGCACGAAGATGCCCCACAGGGCAAAGCCGGACGGCAAACCTTTCGCGCCGGTGTAGGCCTCGGTGAACTCGAGCACCTTCTGGTAACTCACGAGCAAGAGGATGCCGAGGATCAGGCCAAACGAGCGGCTGGCGCGGCGCGTCATGATGCCGAGCGGCGCGGCCAGCATCGGCAGGAATAGCATCGAGAGCGAGAAGACAAGCCGTCCGTGAAGTTCGGAGGAAACGGCGGAGGCCGAGAGGATGCGCTCGGGCCGCATGTCCGGGGGCGGGGTTTGCTCGGCCTTGTTGCCGGCACGCCCCTCGCGGATGTTCTGCAATTCGCCGCGCATCAGCTCGAACAAGGTGAGTTCGCGTTCGTCGCCGCCGCGTTTGCGGAACTGTGCGAGCTCGGCCAGATTGAGCGGCCAGTCGAACACACCTGTTTGCAAGGTGCCCGTGCCCTTGCTGGCTGGGTCCCATTCGGACCGCGTGACATCGTAGAGGCGCAAGGACACGATGCCGTCCTGAACACTCGTCAGAAGCTGGCCGCGCTTGGCGGTCATCGTGATGATGCGGCCATCCTCCGTCTCGCGGTGCGCGAAGACGCCATAGAGGTCGCGGCCCGCACCGCGCGATTGCTCCACCCTTAATGTGTAGCCGTTGGGGAGGTTCATGAAGATGCCCTCGCCGATCCCCTGCTGGATCACGCCCGAGGTGATGTCGAACTCGATCACGCGCAGCGCATAGCGCCCGTAGGGATTGAGATATCCGGCGAGGATAAGATTGAATACCATCATCACCGCGGCGAGCCCAATTGCGGGGCGAATGACGCGGTCGACGCCGATGCCGCAGGAATTAATGGCGTCCAATTCCGATTGAAGCGAAAGCTTGCGGAAGGCGAGCAGCACCCCCAGGAACAGGGCCACCGGCAACGCGAGGCCGATGTAGTAGGGGATCAGGTTGAAGAGCATCCGGAACACAACAAGGGTCGAGACCCCATTCCCCACCGCAATGTCCAGGAGGCGCATCAGCCGCTCCATGCACAAGATCACGAACGCGATGAACAGGATGATCACCACGGTCGGCACGATATTGCGCAGGACGTAACGGTCGATGGCTTTCATAGCCGGGGGCCAGTGAGATGCCGGCCACTCGGCCGAACGAAAAGAGCGTTAATAAGTATAAAATATCGACTTTTTTCAATCAAATAACTAATTTGCGCTGGCAATGACACCCCCCGGCGGACGCTTGTTTCACATATCGGCGGCCCTTCCACCGGCGCGCCTATCGGTGGTGGCTCTCATGAAAGCGCATAGCGTGACGTTCATTTTCCACGACGATCGAAATCCGTGACCCTCGCCGTCATCACCAATCGCCTCAGCACGCATAACCGGCGCGCGGAAAAATGGATCGATCCGCTCGTGACGGATGAACCCGGCGTCATGCATATCGCCATTGAGGACGTCGGACAGATCCCTGCGGCGATCAGAACGTGCGCCAGCGCGGGTGTCGGCGCGGTCGTGGTCAACGGCGGCGACGGCACTGCGGGATTGATCTTTGGCGCGCTGCTCAATGGCAGCCCCTACCGCCACGCGCCGGCCGTCGCGCTGCTCCCGGGTGGAAAAACAAACATGACCGCAGCCGCATGGAGCCTGTCCGGCGATCCCGTCGCAGCTCTTAAGAGCGTGCTCGCTCATCATCGCGCGGGCACCCTCGACGCTCACGCGACGCCGCGCGCGGTCATGAGCGTACGGGACGGCGATGCGCAGCCGCGTTACGGTGCGTTCTTCGGCGCTGCGGACATCGTTGAAGGCATCCTGTTCTGCCGCAAGCACATCTATCCTTTGAAGATGCCGAACGCGGCGAGCCATAGCGCCGCGATCTCGCTGTTGCTGTGGCGAAGCCTGGTCGCGGCCGGAGGCACGAAACCAATCCAGCTCACCCAGAACGAAAAAGAACTCCCGGGTGGCAAGCTCTTCGTGTTCGCGGCCACCACGCTCGATCAACTCATCCTGGGACTGCGTCCCGAGCCGCCGGCCGGCACCGGCGAAGGACCTTTGATGTATGTCAGCGTGGAACATAGGACGATGGCGATCCTGCGCGCCCTGCCCGACGTGATACGGCGCAAGCTGCATCCCGGCAAAGGCCGCAATGTGGGCCGGGCGCGCGACCTGCGCCTGACGTTCACCGGCGCCTACACCATCGACGGCGAAATGTATGAGGCGAGCGCCGCGCGCAGCCTGATCCTGGACTCACGCGACATCCTGCGGTTCATTCAATTGCCGACATGAGCACGCTGACCGACATCATCGCCGCGGAATCCGCGAGGCCCGTTTTTCCGGCCGCGCGGGCCTTCGCGGAGGAACTGCGCGGCCGGTACGGAGATTCGACGGCGGCGGTGATCTTCTATGGATCGTGCCTGCGCGCGCAGACGGATGAAGGCCTGATCCTCGATTTCTACGTGGTCGTCGATCGCCTGCAGGCGGCGCTCAAGAATCCGATCAGCGCCATCGGCGCGCGTCTGTTGCCGCCCAACGTCTACTACCACGAGATGCCGTACGAAGACCGGAAACTGCGCGCCAAGGTCGCCGTACTGAGCGTCAACCAATTCCTGCGCGGCACCGGACCGGACGCCTTCACCTCGGCCCTGTGGGCGCGTTTCGCGCAGCCCGCTACGGTGATTTATGCGCGCAATGCCGAAATCGAGCAACGCATGATCGCGGCGCTTGGCGACGCCGTGAAGACGACAGCCGTGCGCGCCGCGGCGCTGTTCACCGCGCCCTTCTCCGCGCGCGATCTGTGGGTGAGGGCGTTCAAGGAAACCTATGCGGCCGAGCTGCGCCCTGAGAGCCCGGGCAAGAGCATCGAGCTGATCGACCGGGACCTCGCGCGCTATCAGGCGGTAACGGCGGCGGTATTTGAGATCAACGCCGAGACCGGGCTTTATCCGGCGCCGGGCAACGAGAAAACGCGCGACAGCGCACTTACGACCTGGCGGCTGCGCCGTCTCGCGGGAAAGAGTTTAAACGCCGCACGCCTCATCAAAGCCGCGTTTACCTTCAGCGGCGGACTCGATTACGCGGTCGCGAAAATCGAGCGGCATTCTGGCGTGAAGATCGAGCTGACGGAAAAAGAAAAGCGGACCCCGCTGCTCACGGGTGTCCGCCTCTTCTTTAAGGTCCGAAGGCGCGGCGGCCTAAATTAGGCGCGGACCGCCACTTTCTGCGTATCGGTATCGATCAGGCCGAGCTGCGTCGCGACTTCCGCGAAGATGCCGATGACACGGTCGAGCTGCTCTTCCGTGTGCGCGGCGCAAATGCTGGCGCGCAGCAGGCAGTAACCGAACGGCGTGGCCGGCGGCAACGCGAGGTTCACGTAGACCCCCGCTTCGATGAGGCCGCGCCAGAAGGCCACGGCGGTCACCGGATCCGGCGCCACAACGGCGACAACCGGGCTGACGTCGGAAGCGATCTTGAGGCCAAGCGCCGCGAGGCCGCGGTGCAGCTGTTCGGAGTTGCGTTCGATGCGCTTACGCAAGACGCCGCCGTTCTTGATGATCTCAAGATTGACGGTCGCAGACGCCACCACCGACGGCGGCAGCGATGCCGTGAAGATATAGGCGCGCGTAACGAGACGCAGCGTGTCGAACTTCGGGTGGTTCGAGACGCAGAAACCACCGACGGTGCCCACCGACTTGGAGAAGGTGCCGACGATGAAATCGACGTCGTCTTCCACGCCCGCTTCTTCCGGCACGCCACGACCGTAGCGGCCGCACACACCCATGGAATGCGCTTCGTCGGAGAGGAGATAGACGTTTTCGTACTTGCGCTTCACGGCGACGAACTCCGCCATCGGCGCCTTATCGCCGAGCATCGAGTAGATGCCTTCGACGACGATCAGCTTGTTGCCTGGTTTGTCGGCAAGACGCGCGAGGCGCTTATCGAGGTCGGCGGGATCGTTGTGCTTGAAGCGGATGACCTGCGCGCTGGAGCCGCGCACGCCGTCATAGATCGAGGCATGGCAGTCGGCATCCATCAGGATAAAATCTTCCGGGCCCATGAGGGTCGACAGAATGCCCTGATTGGCGAGAAAGCCGGTGGAAAACACCATCGCGTGCTTCTTGTCGAAAAAATCGCACAGCGCGGCTTCGAGGTCCTTATGGCCGTAGTACGTGCCGTTCGCCATGCGGCTGCCGGTCGTGCCCGTACCGCACGCATCGAGCGCGTCGTGCGCGGCTTTCAGCGCTTCCGGCTGGAACGTCAGGCCGAGATAATTATTGGTGCCGACAAGGATCGTGCGCCGGCCGCCGATCATGGCTTCCGTCTGCGACAGAACTTCGTCCATCACCACGTTGAAAGGGTTGATCCCTTCACCGAAGAGCGCATCGCGCTGCGCCGTCAGCGGCGCCCAGCGGTCGAATAAGTCAGCCATCGTATATTCCCCTTACTGTTTACCGACGCGGCCGTCTCAGCGGCCGTCGTCCTTGAGAATCTTGTCGATCGCCAGCGCCAGGTCTCTCACGGTGGCCACATCCGGCAGGATGTTGAGCGGCACCGAGATGTCGAAGTCGTCCTCGACGACCGCGACGAATTCCATGACGACCAGAGAGTCGAAGTTCAGGTCCTCGGTAAATCTCGTTTCAGGCTTTAGTTCGGTCCCGGTCTTATTGAAGCCCGCCAGGATCTTCACCAGGGTCGCCAGGGTGTCGGGCGATGGTTCGGCAGAGGCGTTCATGACCATTGTTTCCCAGCGCTCTTAAGACTTTTGGTCTGGTCGCATTTCCGGAAGAAATGCTCCCGTGAGCGTCTTTTTCAAAAAACCTTCGCAGTTGCGAAAAGTTGTGCGGGAACAAGGCCTCTGTGACAAATCAATCTCGCCGTTACTTTGTTAACAGTCCCCGTGAGGCGTACCAGGTGACTGCGTCCTTAAACCCATGGTCGATATTCCACTCTGGCTTATATCCTGGAAGTTCTGTGGGTTCGGCGGCCCAGTCGGGGTGTAAAAGCTCGGGCACCTTGCTCCAAGACAGGACCGAGGCCCGGCCGATGACGGTCGAGGTCAGGCTGGCAATGGCCCCAGCGGCGTAAAGGACGGGCGCTGGGACGGCGATGAGCCGGGGCGTGGTGCTGAGGGCGCTGCCGGCGGCCGCGGCAATCTCCTCCCAGGTGTAGCCGCCGGTCCGACCATCATCGAACTCGACCGGCTCTCGGGGCGGGATCTCGACGTCGAGGGCGGCAATCACCGCGCCGGCCACGTCGGCCCCATGGACCAGCGAGGTCCGCGCCCGGTCGACCATTGGCCGCAACAGGAAACCGCGCTGGGCCATCTGGAAGATGCGCAAGGTCTCGAGATCGCCGGGTCCATAGACCGCGGGCGGGCGCAAAATGACCGTCGGGAGCTTATCCGCGAGGCCGCGCAGCGCCTGCTCGCCCGCACGCTTGCTGGCGGCATAGGGCGACAAACGCGGCTCGCGCGCCGCCAACGAGGACAAATGCACAAGACGCGGCGGCGCGCTTTCGTTCGCGGCGATTTCGGCGAGACGGCGCGGCGCGTCGGCGTTGACGGCGAAAAACTCATCGCGGCTGCTCGCCCGGATTGCGCCGGCGCCGTGTACGACGGCGACAGCGCCCTTCACCAAGGACTTCAACGCCGCGTCGTCGCTCAGCGATCCCAGCACCCAGGAGATGCTGTCGTCCTCGAATTGTTCAGGCTTCGGAAGCCGGCGCGCGAGCGCACGCACCGTGTAACCTTCCCCGATCAGCGCTCTCACCACATGCCGGCCGATGAAGCCGGTCGCCCCCGTCACCGCGACGACGGGGCCTGCGGTGTGCTGATCACGAGGCAACGGGCGAACTCATATCGATGGGAAGGATTTCGCCGGCTTCGAACATCTTTTTGGCGCGGCCGCGCGCAAGCTTGCCCGATGTCGTCTTTGGCAAGCTGCGCGCCGGCACAAGCACGACGTCGCACAGAATGCCGACGGCGTCCTGCACTTTCGCCCGCACGTCGGCGTTCAACTTCTGGCGGTCTTCGAGACTCGACGCGCGGCACTGGACCAGCACCGTCGGCCGGTCGCTCCCATCGGCGTTGGGCAGGATGATCGCGGCGCTGTCGCCAGACCTTAAACCGTCAATGTGCTCGACGGTCCACTCGATATCCTGTGGCCACACGTTGCGGCCATTGATGATCATCATGTCCTTCGCGCGGCCGACGATGACGAGTTCATCGCCGATCCAATAGGCGAGGTCGCCTGTATCAAGCCAGCCGTCGATAAGGGCCGCCTGCGTGGCTTCCTCGTCATTGAAATAGCCCTGCATGACGCTCGGGCCTTGCACGAAGAAGCGGCCGACCTGGCGCTCGCCGAGCACCTTGCCCGCCTCGTCGCGGATTTCGCCCTTATGTTCGGGCAGCACCTTGCCGCACGACACAAAGGTACGCGCGTCGGGCGAATTGGCCGGCGCCGGTACCGCGCGATGCGCTTCAAGCGCTTCCTTGTCGACGTGATCGAGCAGCATGCCAGTGCCCGCGTCGGCGAAGCTGACCGCAAGCACGCATTCCGCGAGGCCATAGCTGGCGCAGAAGGCTTTTTCCGAGAAACCATAGGGCCGGAACGCTTCGGCAAAGGCCTGCATGACGTTCGGCTTGATCATCTCGCCGCCGATGCCGGCGACACGCCATTTGGAGAGATCGTAACCGAGCGAACCTTCGGCCATGGTCGAAACGCGGCGCGCGCAGAGTTCGTAGCCGAACGACGGCGCATAGGAGACGGTGCCGCCGTTCTCGCTGAGAAGCTTCAGCCAGGTGAGCGGGCGGCGTGCGAAGTCCTCGGTCGGGATATAATCCATCGACGTCTGGCTGGTGAGCGCACCGAGCATGAAGCCCACGAGGCCCATGTCGTGGAAGAACGGGAGCCAAGAGGTGCCGCGATCACCGGTGCCGTTACGCACACCGTAACGCGTCATCGCGCGGCAGTTCGCCATTAGGCTGGCGTGCGTGACCATCACACCGGTGGGGAAGCGTGTCGAGCCGGAGCTGTATTGGATGTAGGAGAGCTCGTCGGCCTTCGCTTTCGACAAAAGAGCCGCCGGCGCGGCGCGGCCGTGAACATCCGCCGCCGTCCCGATCAACATCAGAGCGAGGCCGGCCGCGGCTTCTTCAACGAGCGGCAGGAATTCCGCCGGACCGACGGCCATGCGCGCGCCGGAGGAACGCAACTGGCCTTTGATTTGTTCGATATAAGCTTCGCGGCGCCCGAACGCGGTAGGCAGCGGCATCGGAACCGGAATCGCGCCCGCGTATTGGCAGGCGAAGAACATGGCCAGGAAATCCGGGTGCGTCGCGGCCAGGAGGGCGATGCGGTCGCCCGGCGCGATGCCCATGCCAACCAGGCGGCGGCCGAGGTCCTCGGCGCGGCTTTGCAGGTCGCGGTACGGCAGGACGATCTCCAGGGCCCCGCGCGCGGAGTAGAAATTCATTCCGGCTTCGCCTTGTGCGGCGTAGTCCAGGGCGTCCGACAGGGTCTCGAAGTCCGCGAGGCGGCGACGCAGGCCGACGGAGTCTGAGGGCGTGGGACGAAGCGATAAAGTCTCGGAAACGTTGGCTGATGTGCTCATTTGGGCGTTCTCTTCGCCCTAACACGAGAGACGGTCAATTCACCGAATGTTACAATTATTGCAACATCCTTGATCGTTCGGATAACAAGGCTGTGGGCGCGGGGCTTTCACAGAGCTGTGATTCCTTGCGGGTTTAGACCAGTTTGTATCATCTAGTTACGACGCGTTCGTTTCCGAGGAGACTGCTGAATGGATAAGAAGGCTCTCGCCGTTGCTGTCGCCGGCGCTGTGGTCATGGCCGGCCAGATTGCGCCCGTCACGGGCGCGGATGCCAGCAAGGGCAAGGAGAAGTGCTTCGGGGTCGCGGTCGCCGGTGAGAATGGCTGCGCGGCCGCCGACGGCAGTCATGGCTGCGGCGGCCTGTCGACCGTCGACTACAGCGGTAAGGAATGGGTGCTGGTCGAGGGCGGCTCCTGCGAAAAGATGGGCGGCAAGCTGGAAGCCTTCGACGGCATCGGCAAGCCGCCGGCCGCGGGCGCAAAGACCGACAAGAAGAAGTGAGCCTCGCGCGCGCTTGCGGGATCGGTCTACGGTCGGCGCATCTCTCCCAAATCGCGCGTGAAGCGCCGGACGCCCTGCAGACGGCGCCCTGGCTTGAGATCCACGCCGAGAACTTCCTGTGCGATGGCGGCCCGCGTCTGGCGATGCTGGACGCCATCGCCGAACGCTACCCTATCGGCTGCCATAGCGTCGCATTGTCCCTCGGCTCGGCCCAGGGGCTCGACCAGGAGCACCTCGCGCGCGTGAAGGCGCTGATCGCGCGCATCAAACCGGTTTTTGTGTCCGATCACCTGTCGTGGAGCGCCGTCGACGGCGTGCATCTCAACGACCTTTTGCCGCTGCCGTACACGGAAGCAACCCTCGATATCGTGGCGGCAAATGTCTCACGCGTCCAGGACGCCTTCGACCGCCGGATCCTGGTGGAGAACCCGTCCCGATATCTCGGACTCACGGGTTCGACCATGGAGGAACCGGAATTCTTGAAACGCCTGGTGGCGCGCACAGGATGCGGTTTGCTTCTGGATATAAACAACGTTCACGTCAGCGCCATGAACCTCGGGTTCAGCGCGGCAGAGTATCTGACGCGCATCCCGGCGCAGATGGTGGAGGAGATTCACCTCGCGGGGTTCACACCGAGTGCGGAACATCCCGACCTTCTGATTGATACGCATAGCCAGCCTGTCGCCGATGAAGTCTGGGCGCTCTACGAAGCCACCATCAAACTCATGGGCCCGCGCGCGACGTTGATCGAGTGGGATGCGGACATTCCTGCCCTGCCCGTGCTCGCTGCTGAAATGCACCGCGCGCAGAAAGTACTTACGCGATGAGTCTCCTTGAATTGCAGAGGACGTTTCGAGAGGCGCTGAACGGCGACCCCGCCGCGATCGAAGACTTGGCTCCGGACGCGGCCCGGCGCCTTGCCATTCACAAGGCGACCATCGACACCGGTCTGAGCCAAACGCTTTTGAATGCCTTCCCCGCGCTGGCCCGAATCGTCGGCGCGCCGGCGTTCATGGCGCTTTCATCGGGCTATATCGCGGACGCACCGCCGCGCCATCCGGTGCTATCGACCTATGGCCGCGCATTTCCCGCCTTTGTCGCCGCGCAGCCGATCGCGGCTGGCCTTCCTTATCTCCATGACGTCGCGCGGCTTGAGTGGGCGCGTCAGGAGGCCTACTTCGCCGAAGATACCCCGCCGCTTGACGCCGGTTCGCTCGATACAAGCGACGCCGACGCAGTGAGCACGCTGCATCTGCGCGTGCATCCCGCCGCGCGCGTGATCAGCTCACCGTTTCCGATCCACCGGATCTGGCGGGTCAATCAAGCGGACGTGGAAACAAAAGACATCCCCGCCATCGACATGAAGATAGCCGAGCATGTGATCGTGACGCGACCGACAGGCGAGATCGTCACGCGGCCCATCAGCCTTGCCGATGCGACGTTGGTGCGAGCGGTGCAGAGCGGCGCGAGTCTGGGCGCGGCGGTGGAAGCCGCCTTTGGAATCGCGGCCGATTTTGAGGTCACGCGGGCCCTGGCGGACCATTTCACGAACGGGACGTTCCAGGCGATTTAGCCGCGCATATCGAAGCCGGTGCGCGCGAGTAGCGTATAGAATTCCTTGATCGCCTTTTCCTTCTCCGCCGGCTCCGCGAGGTCGGCGGTGTATTCGGCGATGAAATCCTTGCGGCGCAGATAACTGACAACGATGTCGCGCGCGATGGTGGTCGCGCGGCCGATGGTCAGCACACCCGAGGCGCAGAAGGTGACAAGACGAGTCGCGCGCTCACGGAATGGCAGGCGCGCGTCGTCAAGGCGCTCAATGACGCCCGCCGCGATGATGTAATCGGAGACGATCTCGTCGAACTTGGTCGCGATGGGGTCGCGCAACGCGGCGTGCAGTGTGGAATCCAGCACGAGGCGCTGGATCGCGGCAGCCTCCTGGAGGCGCGCCTTTTCGGTGCGTGCGTCGGGCGCGATCTTCTGAACGGTATTGAGGTTCGCGGCGAGGTTACGGATCTGGGCTTCGATCGCGCCGCGGGATTCGGCGTCCGCGTTGGGATCGAACATAGCGAGCAGGAATAGGAATTTCTGCTTGCCCGAGGTGAGCTTATCGCGCACGCCCTCCATGGCTTTCTTGACACCGCCGGCGCCGCCGAAATTGCTGAGACGGGCCCAGCGCTCGGTGAGACCAAAGGCCATGTAGCGGCCGCCGAGCACGCCGCGGTCGGAGATCGCGCGCTTCAAAAGGTCCTCGAAGAAGGCCTTGTCCGCGGCGGGATCCTCGCTGTTGGTGAGACGCACGGGGCTGCAGAGATCGCGCTCGATACGTTCGAACAGAACAGCCTTCGAGCGCGGCAACAGATCGGCGACAAAGAGCGCATTTAGAAGTTCGAGTAGCTCCTCGGCGGCGAACTTGGTCGGCTTGCACTTGCCTTCGATGAGGTCGAGCATGCGCATGACGGCGTCACCGAGATGCTTCGACACGCCGATGACATCCTTGATGACGGTCTTCGCAACGAAGATGTCGGCCATCATTTCGTCGATCATGGCGCGGGCGCGTTCGTCCTTCTGCGTCTTCGCCATCGGCAGAAGCTCGGTCATCTTGCCAAGCCAGCCCTGCCAGTTCACCGACGTGCGCACGAAGGCGACATTCGCCATGTAGGCGCGCTCTTCCTTGTCGGCGAATTTCGTGTCGATGTTGGCGAGCAGCTCGTCGAGAGTCGAGTTTTTCAGTTCCGGAAGCTGTTTGGCGTCCGCCTCGCGCGCGCGCGCGGCAATGCGGTCGACAGCTTGGTAAATGACATCCTTACGCTTGCGGGCGTCGCCGCCGGTTGCGCGCGTATGTAAACTGGCGATTTTATCCACCGCCGAAGGCACCATGCTGTCCAGGTTCAGCATGCGCTTCAAATTCTTGTGGCTATGCAGAAGCTCGAGCGGCGTCATTTCGTGCTTCTCGAGATACTTCGAGAAGAGGCGCGCCATCGTGTTCCGGGCGGCGGTTTGATAGAAGTCGGTCACCTGCTCGCACAGGGGCGCTTCGTCGACGGGCGTGACCGTGAAATCCTCGTCGTCCTCGACCTCCTTCATCTGCTTGAAGATCTCGGACTCGCGGGTATTGGATTCGGAGAACTTGGTCTCCTTTACGATGCGCACACCGGCGCATGTCTTCTGAAGGAGAAGCTCCTGCGCTTTACGGCGCGCAGTCTCCTCGCTGGGCAGCACCTCACTGATGGCCCACCGACCTTCTCGATATACCTGCACTTCGAATGAAGCGCGGCCCAGGAATGCCATTCTGGTCGTCCCTCGAACCCGACCCCCTTCAGGGCCAGGCTCCCATAACCTACGGTGTCAGCCGGCGCGTCAGCGCACCTACGTGCGCCTTCGTTCCGACACGCCGCCTGTCGGCTCGCGGTTCCCCATCCCCCACGGACGGTTCCCTTAGGAAAAGGTGTAACAAATTAATTAACAACCCGCAAAACGGGTTTTTGGCCTGTTACCCGAACGTGATGTGTTTGAAACGCTCACGCAGCTTGGTTTTCAGAATCTTTCCAGTGGGACCGATCGGTAACGCCTCGACGCATTCCAGTGCGTCGGGAAGCCACCATTTGGGCAGGCGCGTCGCCAAATAAGCGTTGATATCGGCGAGAGTCGGCGCCTCGCCCCGGGGCACGCACACCAGCAGCGGCCGCTCGAGCCAGCGGGCGTGCGGTACGCCGATGACCGCGGCCTGAGCAACCTGAGGGTGTCCAAGGGCGGCATTTTCAAGCATCGATGAGCTGATCCATTCACCGCCTGATTTGATGACATCCTTGGCCCGGTCGGTGATCTCCATGTAACCGTCCGGATCGAGGGTGCCGATGTCGCCGGTATCGAACCAGCCGTCAGGCGTCAGCGGTGAGTGGTCTTCCTTGAAGTACGATTTGATGATCCAGGGGCCGCGCACCTGGATATGCCCCTGCGCGATACCGTCGTTGGGCAGCGCGCGGCCTTCGTCGTCGGCGATTCGGATTTGGACACCGTAAACGCCGATTCCCTGTTTCAGCTTCTGGCGGACCTGGCGATCGCGGGGCCCGGCTTTAAACTTGTCCTTCGGGCGGTTGATCACGCCCAGCGGCGTCGTTTCGGTCATGCCCCACGCGTGGCAGACCTCGACGCCGAATTCGTCCTCGAACGCGCGGATCATCGCCTCCGAGACGGCGGCGCCGCCGACCACGACGCGCGCTAGCGCCTTGGGCCGGCGCCCGCGCGCACGCATCTCCGCGACAAGGCCCTGCCATAGCGTCGGCACGCCCTGCGCACAGGTCACCGCTTCGTCGTCCATGAGCTTAAATAAACGCGGTCCGTCGAAGGCCGGCCCGCCGAACACCAACGGCGCGCCCATCAGCGGCGCGGCGTGCGGAATGCCCCAGGCGTTCACATGGAACATCGGCACGACAGGCATGAGCACGTCGTCGGCGCTCGCGAGACCGTTGGCCGCAACCGCGAAGGAATGCAGGACCAGCGCGCGGTGGCTGTAGAGCACGCCCTTGGGTAATCCGGTGGTGCCCGAGGTGTAACAGAGGCCACCGGCGGCGTTCTCATCGAACTCCGGCCACGGGAAATCGAGTTCCTCACGGGCCAGCATCGTGTCGTAGGCGAGAAGATCGCCGAAGCGTTTGTCCATAGGGACATGCGCCGCGTCTGTCAGTGCGATGACCCGCTCCAGCGTCGGCACACCGGCCACGAGCGCGGCCGCATGCTCGGCGAAACAGGTATCGAAGAACAGAAGGCGGTCCTCGGCGTGGCTCAACAGATAGCGGAGCTGATCAGGCGGAAGCCGCGGGTTCACCGTGTGACAGATGGCGCCGATGCCCGCGACGGCGAAATAAAGATCGAGGTGGCGCCATGTGTTGAGCGCGAGGGTCGCGACGCGATCACCGGGCTTGATCCCGAGACGCACAAGGGCGTGTGCAAGGCGCTGCACCCGCTCATAGGTCTCGGCATAGGTGGTGCGGTGCACCGCGCCTTCAACGCTTAAGGTCACGATGGTGGAATCGGCATGATGCGTTGCCGCATGTTGCAACAGCGGCAGGACCAGGAGCGGTCGGTCCATCATCTGGCCGGCAAGAAGCATCGAACCCTCCAAACGAGCGAGAAGTGTACTCACTCGCGCGATAAATTAACCAAAAATATGGAACTCCCACCGACAATCCTAGGATGCGCCCTCCGGGACCACGGTTACAAATGCCAAGCCTCGCGCCTCATCGCCGGCATATGAACGCCCGCGCCCTCCTGGCGGTAGCGGCCCTGTGCGCCGGCCTCGCCGCCTGCGGCGAGGATGGCAAGCGCGAAGTGCGCGAACTGCGCACCGAGGTGCAACAGGCCTACGGCACCAAGAATTTCAAGAAGGGCCTCGAGCTTTCGCAGAAAGGCTTGGCGGCTGCGCGCGAAGCCCTCGGCGACAAGGCCCCCGACACACTCTATTTTGTCCAAGCGATTTCCGAGAACACGCTGGCCAGCGGCAACATGCGCGCGGCGATTACGGCGATGAAGCAAGAGATCGCCATGCGCGCCGCCGCCGGTCAGGACGAGAAGAAGCTTCAGCCGCGCCGCACGCTGCTGATCAAGATCGCCGAAGAGGCCGACGACAAACTCACCGCCGTCGAGCAAGCGATCGAGGTCTCGCGCGGCATCGACATGAAACGCGGCAAGGACCCGCAGCCTGTGTACAGGACCGCCACAAACTATCCGGTCGAAATGTATCAACAGAAGATCGAGGGTGATGTCGACATCGCTTACAGCATCGATCAGAACGGCGCCGTCACCGAGGCCCGCGTCGCTGCATCGACGCCCGCGCGCGTCTTCGATCAGGCGGCGCTGGAGAGCTTCAAGCAGTGGCGCTTTACGCCGATGCTGGATTCGAACGGACGTCCGATCTCGGCCTCGGGCTTCAAGTTCACCCTCGCCTTCCGTCTAGGGCGCTAAGAGTCAGCGCGCCTGCGTCAGGCAGACCGTCGCAACACCCACGACTTTTTCCATGATGGCGGGCGGCGGCTGACCGCCGGACGTCATGGCCTGATGATAGATTTCCATTTCCTGCCGCGTGAGCTGCTTCTGCGTCTCGGTCACGAGGCAGGAGCACAGCTTCTGTTGATCGCCGGCGACACCGGCGCCGCTTTGCGCCAGGAAGCCGGTGCAGATTTCCTGCAAGGGATCCTTCGCGACTTGCGCGAACGCGCTGCCGCTTGCGAACAGCGCCAGGAACACCAGAGTTTTGGTCATGCGCGAGCCCCCGCTGCAAGAGGGCGAGCGTAGCGCAGGCGCGAGGTTGGGAGAAGGCGGCTTTAGGCGGCCTGAGCTTCGGATTGCGTCAGCACCATGTAGAGGCCATCGGCGGTTTCCGCGCCGCGCAGCTTGTCGCACATGGAGGAATCACGCAGCAACCGCGAGACACGGGCCAGCGCCTTCAAATGATCGGCCCCCGCGCCTTCCGGCGCCAGGAGGAGGAAGATCAGGTCGACGGGCTGCTCGTCGATGGAATCGAATTCCACCGGACGGTCGAGACGCGCGAACACGCCATACAGGCGCTTGAAGTCAGAGAGTTTGCCGTGCGGGATCGCGATCCCGCTGCCGACGCCGGTCGAGCCGAGGCGTTCGCGTTCAAGCAAAGTTTCGAAGATCTTGCGGTCGTTGACGCCGGTGATTTTTGCGGCGTGGCGCGCCAGCTCCTGGAGCAGCTGCTTTTTATTGGCAGCCCTCAAATCCGCGACCACGGCTTCGGGCTGTAGCAAATCTCTAATTTCCATAACACGCCTTTACATCACACCCGATGAACGCTCCGCGGGTGTGGAAGTTCAAACGAATAAAATCGCCATACGACGGGGACGAACGGATTTGCTCTGGTTTTATTCTTATCTTTCTTTTGCCGGGCTTCGCTGAACCCTAGGACGCCTATTGCGCTTTTTCAGTGGCGCGGCCGCCGGCCAACCCCCGGGGCGGCCCTAAAAAAAGTTGCGGAACATATGCGCCTGCTCCGCGCCAAGTCAAGAATTGACAGTCTTAAATTCAGACAAAGGTTAACGGAGCGAGATGCCGAGGGACTTGTCGCGCCGGCGTTGCACGGACGATGGAATATTAAGTGAATCCCGATACTTAGCAACGGTACGGCGCGCCACCTCGACGCCATCCGACCGGAGGATTTCCACGATCCGGTCATCCGAGAGAACATCACTGGCGGCTTCGGCGTCGATGAGGATCTTGATCCGGTGGCGCACCGCCTCGGCCGAATGAGCCTCGGCGCCGCTCGCCGATGGCAGACTCTGGGTGAAGAAGTATTTCAACTCAAAAATGCCGCGGGGCGTGGACATATATTTGTTGGTGGTGACGCGGCTGACGGTGCTTTCGTGCATCTCGATCACATCCGCGACATCGCGCAGGATAAGCGGACGCAGATGCGTGACGCCGTGGCGGAAAAACTCCTCCTGCTGGGTCACGAGTTCGCTGGCCACCTTGAGGATGGTCTCGGCGCGCTGGTGCAGCGCCTTCACCAGCCAGTTGGCGGACTGCAGCTTCTCGGCCAGGAACGCTTTGTCGGCCTTGCTGGCCGCAGTCTTGCTGATATCCGCCATGTACTTGCGGTTCACAAGCACGCGCGGCAGCGTGTCGGAATTCAACTCGACCCGCCAACCGCCATCGGGGCGCGCCGACATGATGACATCGGGAATGACCGCGTTGCTGGTGGTGCGCTCGAACCGTAAAGCGGGCTTGGGATCGAGGGCGCGCACCTCGGCGATCATGTCCTGCAGGTCTTCGAGCGAAATGCCGCAAACGGCCTGGAGCTTTTTCAGATCGCGCGCCGCGAGCAGTTCGAGGTTCTCGATGAACGCCGCCATGGCGGGGTCGTAGCGGTTGCGGTCTTCGAGTTGGAGGCGCAGGCACTCCTTCAAATCGCGCGCGAAGATCCCGGTGGGATCGAAGCGCTGCATGATGCCAAGAATACGCGCGATCATCTCCGGCGGGACCCCGAGTTGCGCGGCCGCGTCTTCAGTGGACAGGCGCAGGTATCCGCTCTCGTCCAGCTGATCGATCAGGTACAGGCCGACGAAGCGATCCTTGGCGTCGCCACACGCGAAGTTGAGCTGCTGCACCAGATGGCTGCGCAGGTCCGGAACATCGGCAAGGATGCTTTCAAGATCGGGGCGCTCTCCGTCGCCGCCACCCGCACCCCAATTTTCGGCGTTCGCGGTATCGATGGGCGTGCGCGTGTCGTCGCTCAGACCGGACTCATTGTCTGCGACGGCGACTTCGACATCGAGCGGCGCTTCGTTCTGTCCGTCGACCGAGTCCATCACCGAGAGTTCGCCGTCGCGGCGGTCGTCGGCGTTTCCGGCGCTTTCATCGAGCGCGGCCGGTTCAGACGTATCGTCGGCCTCGAGCAGGGGGTTGGATTCCAGCTCCTGCTCGATGTACTCACCGAGCTCAAGCGCGGACAGCTGCAGCAGTTTGATCGCCTGCTGCAACTGGGGCGTGATGACGAGACTTTGGGTCTGCCTGAGGTCTAACCGCGGCGAAAGCGCCATGTTCTTTACGTCACCTCGCCTTACAGACTGAACCGCTCTCCGAGGTAAACGCGCCGCACGCCTTCGTGTGCGACGATCTCCGAAGGGCGACCTTCCATCAGCACCGTGCCTTCGTGAAGGATGTAGGCACGGTCGATGATGTCGAGCGTCTCGCGGACGTTGTGGTCGGTGATGAGCACGCCGAGGCCGCGATCCTTAAGGTGCGAGACCATTTCACGAATTTCGCCTACGGCGATGGGATCGATACCGGCCAGCGGCTCATCGAGCAGAATGAAGCTGGGGCGCGACGCGAGGGCGCGGGCGATCTCGCAGCGGCGGCGCTCGCCACCGGACAATGCGAGCGCCGGACTACGGCGCAAGTGTTCGATGGAAAACTCGCTGAGCAACGCTTCGACCAGCGCGTCCTGGGCGGCCTTATCGCGCTCGACCACTTCGGCCACGGCACGAATGTTCCCTTCGACCGACATGCCGCGGAAAATCGAGGCTTCCTGCGGAAGGTACCCGATCCCAAGGCGCGCACGACGGTACATGGGCAGCGGCGTGATGTCCTGACCGTCCAGATAGATGCGGCCCTTGTCCGGCGTAATGAGCCCGGTGACACAGTAGAAAGAGGTGGTCTTACCGGCGCCGTTCGGACCGAGGAGGCCGACCGCCTCGCCGCGCTGAACGCTGAGGTTCACGTCGCGCAGAACGGGGCGACTCTTGAAGGTTTTCGCGAGACCGCGCACGGCGATCCCCGCCGCGGGAACGCTGTTGTCGGACGGGGCGGGCGTGATGCGCGCGGGCGCCGTATCGGGCGTCATGGTTTAGCTTTCACGGCCGCAGCCGGTTCGGGCGGACGGGAGCTGGGCGCGATCAATGCACTGACACGCGTATTCTCGCGGGTGCCGGCCTGACCGGCTTCCTTGGCACTGCCGTACACGGCGCTCCGCCCCCCTTTGACGTTGACGACGGCGAAGCCGCCGCTGAGCACATTTTTGTCTTGTGTGAGTTTGACGTTGCCGTCCAGGGTCACGACCCCCGTCTGAATATTGTAGGTCGCGCGCTCGCCGCGCGCGGTTTCGCGCGGCGTCTCGACGCGCACGTTGCCGAAACCCTGCATGTAGGTGATATCGCCGCGCCCGCGCGCCGCGCCCGCAACGCCCTTCGACGTGGCATTGCTAGGTTCGTCACGGAAAAAAGCGACGAGCTTATCTGCGTACACGCGGCGTTTCTCGCTATCCTCGGCGACCGCATTTCCCTCAGCAACGGCGACGCGCTCACTGGCCCAATACTGAAGCGCCTTCTGCGCGCTGACGGTGCCGTCGGCGTTCGCGAGGCGCACAAGGCTGCCTTCAAGGACAAGCACGCCCTTGTCGAAATCGTAGACCGCCGACGCGCCGGTCGCGGTTTCTTCGGTCGAGCGCATGGTGACATTGCCAACGGCGAACACGCGGTAAACCTCTTCACCGCCGCCATCGCCCGTCCGGTAGTACGCGATCAGCTCATCACCGACGATGCTGACTTCGCCTTGGGTGGCCTTGGCATTGCCGCGCGCGATAACGCGCTTGTTATCCTGCTGGACTTCGATACCGCGTTCGGCATCGACCACGATCGGTTGATCGGAGTTCTTCGGCAGAAACGAAAGCGACTGCGCCGCAGCCGGTGAAGCAAAACCGGCGCAGAGCATCGCGAGGAGAATGAAACGCGCGTTCATCGCGGCGCTCCGGCGGGTTTCGCGGCCTCGGCCGGCTTGTCTGTTTTTGCGGCCGCATTGCTGTTCAACACGAGCCGTGCCTTTCCATTGAAGTGTACATTGCGTCCGCGGTCCGAAAGATTGAATCCATCCTGGGCTTCCATGGTCCCGAGCGGCCCTTCGCCGGTCACGGGTTCCTTGCCGCTCGCGGTGCCTTCGTCGAGGTTCACGAGCGCCGCGCCGGTCTTAAATCGATAGCCGTTTTCCTCGCCGACATCGACGTTGCCGGTAAGGTCGAGTTTTTTGTCACCGCGGTTATAGAGACCCGCATTGGCTTTCGCGGACAGGAATTTCCCGTCCTTCAGGCTGATTTCCGCCGACGGCGCGGTGAGCTCGATGGTTTCCTGGCTCTCGGGGCGTTGACGCACACCAGCGGCGAGCACTGAGTAGGGCTGGCCTTCGTCGTCGGTCCCGAAATAGCGCGCGTTGGACATGCTGAGATTGTCGCCGCTCTTGGCGTCGCTCATCTCGGTGTCGATACGGTAGCGGTCTGCGTCGCGGCGAAGTTGCGGCAGCAGGATGACGAGGAAAAGCAGAAACCCCGCGGCCGACGGCAATGCGATTTTCATCAGACCGACGAACCGGCTGTATTGAGCGACGGATTGCGCGACCGACGCCTCCCGCGGCGTCCACGTCGAAAAACGTTCCGGGTCGTGTTTGACGTCGCTCATACCACGCCCGCTCGCAACACATCGTGCATGCGCAGAATGCCGACCGGTTTGCCGTCGTCCACCACAAAGGCGGAATTGATTTTCCACTCGTTCATGCGGCGCAGCGCTTCCGCCGCGAGAATATTGCGCGCGGTGAATTTTGGCGTACGCGTCATGACATCGGACGCCTTCAGGCTAAGAAGGTTGCCCGCGATATGGCGGCGCAGATCGCCGTCCGTGACAATTCCGATAAGCCGACCTTCTGTGTCGACGACGCCCGCGACCCCAAAGGTCTTCTGCGTCATGACAAGCACGACATCGGACATCGGCGTGTCGGGCGACACGAGCGGCAGCTCGGTGCCGGCGTGCATCAGGTCTTCGACCTTGAACAGCTTGCGGCCGAGATGTCCGCCTGGATGGAAGATCTTGTAATCGTCCGCTGTAAAACCACGGCGCTCGAGCAGCGCGACCGCAAGCGCATCACCCAGCGCCAGCGTCAGCGTGGTCGACGTGGTCGGCGCTTCAACGATGGCGCAGGCTTCGCCGACCGGCGGCAGCGCGAGTACGATATCGGCGCCCTGCGCGAGGGTCGAAGCGGGCCGGCTGGTGATGGCGAGAAGCGGAATGCCAAAGCGGCGCGTGTAAGCGACCAGGTCGCGAAGCTCGCCCGCCTCACCGGAGTTGGAAATGGCGATGACGGCGTCGCCGGGGGCGATCATGCCCATGTCGCCATGGCTGGCTTCGCCCGCGTGTACGAAGAAGGCCGGTGTTCCCGTAGAAGCCATGGTCGCGGCGATCTTGCGTCCGACGTGGCCGCTTTTGCCCACGCCCGAGACGATCACGCGCCCAGTGACCTTTGAGAGGATGTCGAGGCCGGAAGTGAAGGCGTCGCCCAGATTTTGGGCCAGCGCATCCAATCCCGCGCGCGCATGCTCAAGCACGCGCCGCGCCGAGGCCAGATCCGCGGCCTGGGAGGTGCTGGGTGACGCTGCCTTAGGTGAAGTAACTGCCATTCGCCGAAATCGCCTGCTCTTTCCGCCGGCGCCCCCATAACGGTTCAATGTGGCTGGATGTGGGCCCGACCGGCGCCGTTGTCAAAGAACCCTTTGCAAGGACGCACGAAAGTATCGCCCGGGCGTCACAAGGGGTCAACGGCACGATTGTTGCAGGGGGTATCCACGGGCGCGGTTAACGCGCCTCCGCGCCTAGTGGGCGAAGATGTCGTCTTCGGCCCAACCGGCAACATCGAGGGCGGCACGGTCCGGCAGGAAACCGAAACAGGCCGCCGCAAGATGTGCCCGGTTTTCACGCGCGAGCAGCCGGTCCATTTCGGCCTTCAAGCGGTGCAGATGCAGGACGTCCGCCGCGGCGTAATCAATTTGTTCGGTGGTCAGCGTGTCGGCGCCCCAGTCGGATGTCTGCTGCTGCTTCGAGATCTCGACCCCGAGCAATTCCTTACACAGGTCCTTGAGGCCGTGTTTGTCCGTGTTCGTACGCACGAGGCGCGAGGCCGTGCGCGTGCAATAGACCGGCGCACAACGCACACCGAGATGCTTGGCGATCATCGCCAAGTCAAAACGGGCGAAGTGGAAGATCTTCAGGATCTTCGGGTCGCCCAGAACCGCCGCGAGCCTTTCCGCCTTCTGGCCAGGCACGATCTGGACGAGATGTGCGTGACCGTCGCCGCCGGAGAGCTGGACGAGGCACAAACGGTCCCGATCGATGCGCAGACCCATGGTCTCGCTATCGACAGCAATACTGTCTTTGAAGGCGACGTTGGCGGGCAGATCCCCGCGGTGCAGGTAGTTCGTCACGGTCTGGCGTCCATATGCGTTCCGGGAGGAGGTATCTATACGACCCAGCGGGCCCTGAAAACTGCTTCTTGGCAAGGGTAAAGGTGCTCCGCCCTTTTCCCGGATTTGGAAGGCGGTCTGAGCGCCTGGGGGCGGGAGAGGAACATGATTGCGAAGCGATTTTTACGCGAGACAGGGCACGCAGCATGTTCACGCCGGCATGGCCGACCTGCGTGCAAGGCGCCACCTATGGCGTTCTGACGCTCGCCCAGCTCACCGCAATGAAGACGCTCACATTCGCCGACGTCTCGACGCGCAGTCGCGCAGGACACGTTCCACCGGCCGCCCCACATCGCGCATTCCAGATATTTGTTGGAACTCCAGCCCGGGCGATATTCTACGCCACCCTGCCGGTATCGATAGCACCACAACAACAGCGGCGCGCCAAAGAGCACCGGCCGGACGGCGATTTTGGCGCGGGCAATCACCCGGAACAGAGGGGCCTTTTACTCTGCGGCGAGGCGCCCCACCGGTTCGGGTCCAGTTTCTCTCAGTTGCTGCGCGCCGGCAGGGCGAAGGCCATGATATAGTCGCCAACGTCCTTGGAATGTGCCGATCCGCCAACCGACACCACGACATACTGGCGATGATCGACCGGCGAGATATAGGTCATCGGCGTCGCGCTAGAGCCGACCGGCAGCGCATATTTCCAAATCTCTCTTCCCGTCTCCTCGTCGATCGCGCGCAAATAATAATCTTGCGTCGCCGAATAGAAGACCAGCCCGCCGGCGGTCGTCGTCGATCCGGCGTAGGTCGGCATGCCCGGCGTCAACGGCAAGCCGAGCCGCAAGCCGAGCGGCCCGAGCATCTCGGCCGTCCCCCCCGGAATTTGCCAAACCACCTCGCGGGAATCGAGATCGATCGCGCTGATCGCACCGAAGGGCGGCTGCGGACAGGGCACGCCAAGCTGCGACATATATTGCTTGTTGTGGACGCCATAGGGCGTCCTCGCCATCGGTGCCAGCGTATGCCCGTCGGGCGTCGCCTGGTGGGTCATGGCATAGACGTCGTATTCGGCGCGCGGCATCAACCGGGTGATGTTCGGCAGGCGGATGTCATTGACGATGAGGCGGCGATTGACCGGATCGTACGAGGCGCTGCCCCAGTTCTGTCCGCCCATCGCCGAGGGCGTGACAATGCTCCAATCGACGTTCAGCGGTGTGAAGTTGCCGGCATTGCGCAACTGCTTGTAGCTGATGCGGCAAAGCAGCTGGTCAAACATCGTCATGCCCCAGGTGCGCGCTTCGGTCAGCGGTGGCACGGCGAGAACCGGCATCCCGACCGAATCCGGTTGGGTGGGAGATACGATGTTTTGAGGGATGCCGCCCTTGGTCGGCGCGGGCATTTCGACGATCTTGGTGATCGGCGTCCCGTCGCGGCGATCGAAGGTGAAGATGTGCCCGCGCTTGGTGAAGACCACGATCGCGGGAACCATCACGCCCTCGTCGTTTTTCATGTCGAGCAGCGCCGGCTGCGAGGCGATATCAAGATCCCACATATCGTGGTGCGTGGTCTGGAACCACCACTGGGGCCGCCCCGTGTTCACGTCCAGCGCGACGATCGAGTCATTGAACTTCAGAGATTCCTTTGGTCGATCGGGGTTGTATGCGTCGGTTCCGCCATTGCCCATCGGGGCATAGACCAGCCCCAGCGCCGGATCAAAGGCCGCATGGGTCCACATGTTCGGCGTGCCGAGCGTGTAGTGATCGCTGCCGACCGGTTCCTTGGTGACCGCGGGATTGCCCGGATCCCACGCCCACACCAACGCGCCGGTGTGGACATCGAAAGCGCGGATCGCGCCGGCAGGCTCTCCCAGGGTCTGATTGTCGGCAATCCAGCCGCCGACCACAATGCGGGCGCCAGCAACCAGCGGCGCCGAATTCTGGTAATAATAGCCCGGCCCCTCAGCGCCCATCCCGTCGCGCAAGCTGATCATGCCGTCAACGCCGAAATCGGGGCAGGGTTTGCCGGTTTCCGCGTCGAGTGCGAACAGCCGTGCGTCGATCGTGTTGCCGATGATGCGCGTGGCGCATACGGCACCCGCAGCCGCCGCAGGATCCTGATAGGAGCCGAGGCCGCGACAGCGCCCCCACGCAATCGAGGTCGCTTTCGCCGCGAACAGCCACTCGCGCGTGCCCGTGGTCGCGTCAATCGCATGGACGGCGTTTTCCGGCGTGCAGGCATAAAGCGTATTGCCGATCTGCAGCGGCGTATTCTGATCGACGAGGTTGTCATTGTTCATGATCCGGCCCGTGCGATAGGTCCAGGCCAGCTTCAGGTTCTGCACGTTGTCGCGATTGATCTGCGTGAAGGGCGAATAGCGAATGCCGGTCGTGTCACGGCTGTATCCGGTCCAGTTGACCGGAGTGTTGGGAACGTCGGGAATGACGAACGGCCCGCCTCCCGCATAGGGGATGATTGGCACCATCATGAAAGCGCGCGCGATGAACGCGACCACCACGATCAGCGTGACAACGCCCGCGCCCAGAAACTGACGTCCTTGCCTGGTGGCGCGCGTGGAAAACAGGAAGAAGGCGCCGCTCAAAACAGACAGCGGCACCAGCACGCGGGGAAAGAGTGCCCAGTAATCCGCACCGACCTCGAACAGTGCCCACGCCAGCGTCGCCAAAAATGATGCGGCCACGAGCCAGACCGCGCGCACATTGCCGCGCCATGCCCACGCGGCCGCGACGAGATAGGCGATGCCGATGAGGATATAATACCACGACCCGCCCAGTGACACGAGGTACCCACCAAGCACGCTCAAATACAGCGCCATTGCCGCGAGCACGACAGCAAGAACTCTTCTCAAGATCTGCATGACAATGCCATCCGCCCGTGAGCGGAGCCGCTACGGTTGCAAATCACCGAAGCACTCCCAACTGTTCGAACGACTGCATTGCGAACGCGTTCGCGGGATCATCGCCTTGGTCGCAGCAGGCGCTTATGACTGATTCTCAAGGTATTTGATGCGCCCCTGATCTCTGCCTGTCAAAGGGGCAATCCTGGGTGCCTCGGACATCGAGAAACGGTGGTGAACTAAACTCTTTGTCCATCGCTGAATGCGCGGCGGCTTCATTGGAGCAAGTCTAACTTTACCCAATCGCGCGATTTAGATGTTTAACCGTTGACAGTGCCCGATGTTGAGGAGGACCCTGAACGCAAGTCATCGAGTCAGAATACATTGCCCGGCGACTTGTAGCCGAAGCCACGCCGGTCGTTTGAATTCTTCGCCAAGGCTTGGCGTGAGGAGATGCCCATGGATGCGGTACAATCAGCCACCGGCAGCGTTGGGCGCAACTGGGGCTGGATGCTGGCATACGGCATCCTGCTGATGGCCTTCGGCGTTTTCGCTATGATGAATCCGATTGCGACGGGACTTGCCGTCGGGATCATCCTTGCCGTGAGCTTCCTGTTCGCGGGCGTCGGTTCGTTGATCGCCGCCTTCAAGGATGCCGGGTGGCACGCGAAGACGGTCGACATCCTGTTCGGCATCATGGCGTTGTTCGCCGCTTTCATCTGTTTTGCCAATCCGTTCAGCGGCGCGGTCAGCATCGTCTTGCTGATCGGCGTTCTGTTCCTGATCCTGGGCGGCTATGAAGTCGTCGCCGGATTCAGGACTGGCGGCGAAAAGCTTTGGCTGATCCTCCTTGGCGTCGTCGACATGCTGATCGGCTTTGGGGCGGCCTTCTTCATGACGCCAGATGCCGCGCTGGTGTCCTTATCGGCGCTGGTTGGGATCGGCTTCGTGTTTAGAGGCGCTCTCCTTTCGATCCTGGCCTTCAAGGTGCGAGGATTGGCCAGTTCCTGACCTGCGGGTTACGGGATGCCGCGCAAGGAGGATTCCATGACCGAGCGAGGCGGCAAGCGCGTACAACCCGGATCGGTCGAAAGCGATCCCATGATGTCCATCGTCGTACTCGAAAACGGCCCGTACATCGTCCATGGCTCGCCTCCGCTGCACCTCCAGACCATTGAACGCAATGCGGCGGGCCAATCCTGGTCGTATAAAGATGGTCGCTCCTTCGCAGTGAAGGACAAGACGGCGCTTTGCCGCTGCGGCCAATCGCGCAACAAGCCTTACTGCGATGGTACCCACGCGAAGGTTCTTGTCGATCTTGCGGAAACCGCGACTTTCGAGCCGATGCTGAACGGCGCTGAGGAAATCGACGGGCCAACCCATGCTCTGACCGATAACGAGCGCTACTGCGCCTATGGCCGGTTTTGCGACAATGGCGAGCGCATCTGGAACGAGGTTCAGATGCCGGAAGAGGAGCACGTCAAGCTTGCCACCTATATGGCGCATCAGTGCCCGGCGGGGAGGCTGTTGATCTGGGATCGCAGCACGAACCAACCGGTCGAACAGGCGCTGAAGCCCAGCCTGTCTCTGATTGAGGATCCGGCGATCGGCGCCAGTGGACCGCTGGTGGTTCGCGGCGGCATTCGCGTGCAAAGCTCCAATGGCGAGAACTACGAAATCCGCAACCGGCAGGCGCTGTGTCGCTGCGGCGCTTCGTCGAACAAGCCGTTCTGTGATGGCTCGCATGCCTCGATGAAGTTTGACGACGGACTCGCATGATCGCGGGACGCGCGGCGGGTGCCTGATGTCGCCCTGATGTGACACAGCCTTGCGGGCTGGAATAAAAAACCGAGATGGGAGAAGCGGTATGGCGCGTAAAGCTTGGTATGTGCTGGGCGGCGTGGTTGCCCTTGGCGCGCTGGGGGTCATCGGCAGCTATGTGATCGGCTCCAATCCCTTGTTCGCAGGCGCCTCGCTCCTCAACATTTTCAGGGGGGCGGATGCGACCAAAGGCGAATTGACCATCGAGCTGCGCCAGGCGGCGACAAAATCCGACATGGCCGCGCCGCAGGACGCCGCCGCAAACGACTGGACCAGCTACAACCGGAACGTCATGTCTGACCGGTTCTCGCCGCTGGCCGAGTTCACCCCCGACACCGCGCCCAAACTCAAGGTGCTGTGCACCTACGACACGAAGAAGCTGGAAGGGATCGAGAGCGGATTGATCATGGCCGAAGGGGCGCTGGTCGGAACCACCGCGGAAGACATTTTCTCGATCGATCCGAACACATGCAAAGAAAACTGGCGCGTCCACAAGGACAGCGGCTTGTGGAGCATTCCGGTCAACCGCGGCGCGGTCTACCTCAACGGCATGGTCTATCGCGGCTTCCATGATGGCTTTGTCCGGGCATTCGATATCAAGACCGGCGCGCAGGCCTGGGAAACCTATGTCGGTCAGAAGGACATGGCAGCCGGCATGACCGCGGCGCCGATCGCCTGGGACGACAAGATCTTCATCGGATTTGCCGGCGGCGACATGCGCAACGTGCGCGGACGCGTGCTCGCGCTCGATGCGGTGAACGGCACGCCGATCTGGCAGATTTCGACAGTCCCGACGCTACCGGGGGACAATCTGCATGCGCCAGCCGGCAAGATGCCCGAGACCGAGATGCGGGCAAGCTGGAACAACCCGGCGGGGATTCCGATCAGCGGCGGCGGCACCTGGACCTCCTACTCGCTCGATCCCGAAACTGGCTATCTCTACATCCCGGTCGGCAATTCCTCGCCAGATTACATCGAGAGCATGCGCATGGGTTCCAACATGTTCGCCAACCACCTGCTGGTGGTCGATGCGCGGACAGGGAACTACGTCAAGAACTACCAAATCATGAAGGACGATTGGCACGATTGGGATATGTCGAACACGCCGGTGCTCTACACCACGCGGGCGGGCCGCAAGCAATTCTCGGTCAGCCCCAAGGACGGCCATCTCTACATCTATGACCGCACGACCGACAAACAGTTGTTCCGTAACCCGGTGACTGCGATCGAGAATGCCGAGGAAAAGTTCGAGCCCGGCAAGGAGGTGCATTTCTGCCCTGGATCGGCGGGCGGCGGCGAATGGAACGGCACCGCCTATGACGGTCCGTACAATCTCCTGTTCACCGGGCAGGCCGAATGGTGCGCGTCGGTAAAAGTTGAAACGGCAGAAAAGGCGGCAACGGCGAAAGATGGCGCCAATTGGATGGGCGTCTCTTACATGAACCCGCTCGATTCCGCTGGTAAGTTCGATGACAAGTCCAAATGGGCGGGCTGGCTCTATGCGACCGATGCCGACAGCGGCCAGTGGCTCTGGCGCGCCCGATCGAACTACCCGATTCTCAGCGGCATCACGCCAACGGCGGGTGGTGTCGTGATGTTCGGCGACATGGGCGGGAACTTCTATGTCCTGCGCGGGGACAATGGCGCCGCGCTTTGGAACCAGCACTTCGACGGCGCGATTGCTGGCGGCGTGATCACCTACAACGCAGGCAGCGGCCAGCGGGTCGCCTTCATGACGGGGATGTCACACCCTTTGTGGCCGATTGAACCCCACGTCGGCAAAGTTGTTGTTCTGGGAATGTAACGTAACGCGCACAAGCGATGGGACAACACTCCGTCGAATCCCAATCGCTTTCCTGGCCGCGCGGTAACCCGCTGACGGCTGGCAATCCCGCCCCTGTTTTGGTCGACCATCAGCGTGACCTGCTCAGCCTGGACTTGCCGATCTCTGCGTCGCGGTTCCCGCGCGCACTGCACCAGCCAAGAAGCATGAAGCCTCTTTGGCGTTGGATGCCTGCAGGAACGTGCAAACAAACCCGGACCGTGAAAATCAGTAAAGGGAGGAACTCGGGGACTTTGCCGAGGGTTTCCGGACGTCTCCGGAAAAACAAATGGTGCCCAGGAAAGGACTCGAACCTTCACGTCCTTGCGGACACTGGCACCTGAAGCCAGCGCGTCTACCAATTCCACCACCTGGGCATTTGTGCCGCCGCCCATACGTCCGGGCGCCGGGGGTAGTGAACAGGGCGAGACGGATACAGGGCCCCCCGCCCCTTGTCAATGCAAGCAAGTGGCTGGACAAGCGCTTTTGGGGAAACGGGTTTTTCTATTGATTCCCGAGACGTTGACGATCCCGCGACGCCGCCGCCAAGGCCCGCGGAGCGGTTGCCTCCCTTCCGGTTCTATGTCACTGAAAGGCTCTCCGGACCAAGACGGGTTAGAAATCCGGGAGTGGGGATATGGCAGACAAGCTTATTACTGTTTTCGGCGGCTCGGGCTTCATCGGCAGCCATCTGGTGCGCCACCTCGCGGTTCAAGGCTGGCGCGTGCGCGTCGCCGTGCGCGACATCCGCAAGGCGCTGTTTCTGAAGCCGTCGGGCGATCTCGGCCAGATCTCGCTCATCCCCGCCTCCGTCACCGATCCAGCCAGCGTCGCCGCCGCTGTTCAGGGCGCCGATGCCGTCGTCAATCTGGTGGGGGTCCTGTACGAATCCAAGAAACGCACCTTCGAAGCGCTGCACGAAAAAGGCGCCGAGAATGTCGCGCGCGCGGCCATGGCCGCCGGTGTGCGCCGCCTCGTGCATGTGTCCGCGCTCGGCGCAAACGCAAGTTCACCGTCCGCATACGCCCGCAGCAAGGCCGCCGGTGAGCGCGCCGTGGCCCTCGCCTTTCCGTCGGCCACCATCATGCGCCCGTCGGTCGTGTTCGGCGCGGAAGACGGTTTCTTCAACCGTTTCGGTGCGATCGCACAGAAAATGCCGGCGCTGCCGTACTTCACCGACGCTATTCCGCACACGCCGGGCGGCGGCGGCTCGAGCTTCCAGCCCGTGTATGTGAGCGACGTGGTCGCGGCGATCGCCGCAGCCGTGGCCGATCCGCACAACCTGGGCAAGACCTATGAGCTGGTCGGCCCGCGCGTTTACGAAATGCGCGCCATCCTGGACATCGTGAACCGCGAAACCATGCGCCACCGGCCCATCATCGGACTGCCGTACATCGCGGCCGATATTTCGGCGCGCATCTTCAATGTGCTGCGTACGCTGATCGAGAAGATCCCGCCGGTTTCACTGGGTGCGCCGTTCCTGACGCCGGATCAAGTTGTGCAACTGCGCCTTGGCAATGTCGCCACCGGCGTATTGCCGGGCCTGGAAGCCTTCGGCATCGCGCCGACGGCCGCGGAAGTCGTGGTCCCCACGTATTTGAAGCGGTTCCGCCCGATCCAGCAGACCAAGCGCCTGCGTCTTCAGCCGCGCAACGGCTAAAAGCGCACGCTAAACCGGCGTCTGCCAAGCAATCGCCAGGATTACCGCGCCGATGAGCAGGCGGTAGATCGCGAACGGCGCGAAGCTGTGACGCTTGAGCCATGTCATCATGATACCGAGCGTGATCAGACCGGCGCAAAAAGCGGCGCCGCCAATGGCCAGTAGCCATGGCTGCCATGTCAGGCCGCCGGCTTTCACAAGCGCCATAACCTGCAGCACACACGATCCCGCGAGGGCGGGTATGCCAAGCAGCATCGAGAAACGCGCAGCGTCGACGCGCTCATAACCCAGCGCGCGCGCAAACGTCATGGTGATGGCCGCGCGGCTCACGCCGGGCACCAGATAGGCGGCCACCTGCGCAAGCGCGACAACGATCATGTCGATATACGAGGCGTGCTCCAGGCGTTTGATGGTCATGCTCATGCGATCGAGCATGAATAGGAGAGCGCCGCCAATGAGGGCCGACCAGCCGATGAGCATTGGCGTGTACGCTGGGAAACTGAACGCGGTGAAGGGAAGCGCAAAAACGATGGCGGCGACGGGAATGGTTGCGATGAAGAGCTGCATCGCGAGGCGTGCCCCTGGATCGCGCTTGCCCTTGGCGGCGCGCACGAGACCGACCCCCATGTCCCAGAGGTCGCTCCAGAAGTAAGCCATCATGGACAGGAGCAGGCCCAAGCTCAGGGCCAGATAAACGACGCCGCCGATCGGCGGCCAGGACGTGAAAGCCTCAATAAGGGTCTGGTGGGCGGCGCCCCCCAGCGGTGCGATGTGAGCGATGCCCAACACCACAACTACTATCAGTTGTGTAATTCCTACCACGTCCCGCTTATCCCTACCCTCAACCCCTTTATATCACTAACCGATTCGCGGCCATAGCATCGCGTGGACGACAAATTAGTAATCACTTGGATACTATTTTTGAATCAAGCCCCTAGTGAAATACCTATCGATTCCATCAATTCCCAATCTCGATTTAATTTATGTCAGTATTGCTGTCATAAATGTAAGAATCTCGTGGCACTCCCGGGCTTTGCCCCGTATGGTCCACCTGAAACCGGTCCCTGGAGTGAGCCGCGGCCCGTTTTCGCCCCGAGACAATATGCGCTTCGGCGGCGCCGTTCCAAAAACGGCGCCTCCAAAGCGCTTCTCAAGATGCAAAGGATACCCGCGATGACGCGGAATATGCTGCAGTTCCTCCGTTTAGGTCAGGCGATGCCGTCGAAGCGCGCGGCGGATACGCGAAAAAAAGACTTCAACGAGATCTATGAGAAGTGGGCCGAACCGGACGCCGCCGACCAGTCTTCGCGCTGCGAGCAATGCGGCATTCCCTTCTGCCAGGTGCACTGTCCGGTCCAGAACAACATTCCCGACTGGCTGAAACTGGTCGCCGAAGGACGCCTTGAAGAGGCCTATGCGGTCTCGTCAGCGACCAACAACATGCCGGAAGTGTGCGGTCGCATCTGCCCGCAGGACCGTCTGTGCGAGGGTTCCTGCGTGCTCGAGCAGTCCAAACACGGTGCGGTCACCATCGGCGCCGTCGAGAAATACATCACCGACACCGCGTGGGAACGCGGCTGGGTGAAGCCGGTCACGCCCGAGAAGGAACTCGAGCAGTCGGTCGGCATCATCGGCGCCGGCCCCGGTGGCCTCGCCGCAGCCGAAGAGCTACGTAAACTCGGCTATCAAGTCACGGTGTACGACCGTTACGATCGCGCGGGCGGCCTGCTGATTTACGGCATCCCCGGCTTCAAACTTGAAAAGTATGTGGTCGAACGCCGCGCGAAACTTCTGGAACAATCCGGCGTGAAGTTCGTGCTGGGCGTGAACATCGGCACGGACGTGAGCTTTGCGGACCTGCGCAAGAAGCACGGCGCGATCCTGATCGCGACCGGCGTCTATAAGGCACGCGTGCTCTCCGTGCCCGGCGTCGGCGCGAACGGCGTCTTCCCGGCCATGACCTACCTCACGGCGTCCAACAAGAAGGACCTCGGCGACAAGGTGCCGGACTACGACAACGGCAAGCTCAATGCCAAGGGTAAGAACGTCGTCGTCATCGGCGGCGGCGACACCGCCATGGACTGCGTGCGTACCGCGATCCGCCAGGGCGCGAAGTCGGTGAAGTGCCTGTACCGCCGCGATCGTGAGAATATGCCGGGGTCGCAGCGCGAGGTGGCCAACGCCATCGAGGAAGGCGTCGAGTTCCTGTGGATGTCGGGCCCCGAGGCCATCTTGCATGACTCGGACAACAACGCGACCGGCGTTCGCGCCGTGCGCATGCGCCTCGGCACGCCCGACGCTTCGGGCCGCGCGAAACCGGAAGAGATCGAAGGCTCGCAGTTCGTCGCGCCGGCCGACATCGTGATCGAGGCGCTCGGCTTCGATCCGGAAGATCTGCCGGTCATGTTCGGCGAGCCGGGTCTGGGCCTCACGCGCTGGGGCACGCTCAAGACCGACTTCCGCAACGCCATGACGACCATGGACGGCGTGTTCGCCGCCGGAGACATCGTGCGCGGTGCCTCCCTCGTCGTGTGGGCGATCCGTGACGGCCGCGACGCCGCCGCGAGCATTCACCAACACCTGCAAGGCGCCCGTTCCGCGGCGCTCAACGAATTGCGTAAGGCTTCCTAAGATGAACGACATCACGCACATCGATCCGTACCAAGAAAACGGCGAAGATTTCGTCCGCAACTATCAGGCCAACGTCGCGAAGCTGACGGCCGCGCACGCCTACAATCCGGAAGACGAAAAGGATTCCTGCGGCGTCGGCATGGTCGCCTCGATCGACGGCAAGGCCCGCCGTGAGGTCGTCGAATCCGCGATCGAATGTCTGAAGGTGCTATTTCATCGCGGCGCCGTCGACGCCGACGGCAAGACCGGTGACGGCGCGGGCATTCACCTCGAAATCCCGCAAGCGTTCTTCCGCGAACACGTAAGCCGCACCGGCCATGTGATGCCGGAAGGCGAGACTTTGTGCGTTGGAATGGTGTTTCTGCCGAAGTCGGACCTCGGCGCGCAGGAAGTCTGCCGCACGATCGTCGAGAGCGAGATGCTCAATGCCGGCTACTACATCTACGGTTGGCGCCAGGTGCCCGTCGATATCTCGATCATCGGCGAGAAAGCCAACGCCACGCGTCCGGAAATCGAACAGATCATGATCGGCAATCGCCGCGGCCTGACCGGCGACGATCTCGAGCGCAGCCTGTATCTCGTGCGTCGCCGCATCGAGAAGCGGGTGATGGAAGATCACATCAACAGCTTCTACATCTGCTCGCTATCCTCGCGCTCGATCATCTACAAGGGCATGTTCCTGGCGGAACAGCTGACCGCCTTCTATCCGGATTTGGTGGACGCGCGCTTCGTGTCGTCGTTCGCGATCTATCACCAACGCTATTCGACCAACACCTTCCCGACGTGGCATCTCGCCCAGCCGTTCCGCATGCTCGCGCACAACGGCGAAATCAATACGCTGCTGGGCAACATCAACTGGATGAAGGCGCATGAGTGCCGCCTGCATCACCCGTCCTTCGGCCCGCAGATCGAAGATCTGAAGCCGATCATCCAGCCGGGGGGCTCGGATTCGGCGACCCTCGACAACGTGTTCGAGCTGCTGTGCCGCGCCGGCCGCACCGCGCCGATGGCGCGCTGCCTCTTGGTGCCGGAAAGCATCAGCCAGAACGCCGTGATGCCGGAGAACCATCGCGACCTGTTCGGCTACTGCAACGCCGTCATGGAGCCGTGGGACGGCCCCGGCGCCATGTGCGCCACCGATGGCCGCTGGGTGCTGGGCTACATGGACCGCAACGGTCTGCGTCCGATGCGCTACACCATCACCAGGGACGGCCTGCTCATCGTCGGCTCGGAAACGGGCATGGTGCGCGTGAACAACGCCGACGTCGTGGAAAAGGGCCGCGTCGGCCCGGGCCAGATGATCGGCATCGACCTCAAGGAAGGTAAACTCTACCACGATAAGGAGCTGAAGGACTCACTCGCGTCCAAGCAGCCGTGGGGCCAGTGGATCAAGAACACCACGCACCTTGATTCCATCATCAAGTCACCGAAGGCCGCGAAGTCTACCCTGACCCGCGAGGAGCTGCTGCGCCGCCAGGTCGCCTACGGTCAGAGCCTGGAGGACATGGAGTTGATCCTTCATCCGATGGCGCTGGACGGCAAGGAAGCCATTGGCTCGATGGGTGACGATAGCCCGCTCGCGGTCCTGTCGGACAACTACCGCGGCCTACATCACTTCTTCCGCCAGAACTTCAGCCAAGTCACAAATCCGCCGATCGACAGCTTGCGCGAAACACGGGTGATGACCCTCAACACGCGCCTCGGCAACCTGGGCAACATCCTCGATGAGGCCCCGGACCAGTGCGACCTGCTGCAGCTTTCGAGTCCGATGCTGACGACGGCGCAGTTCCAGGCCATGCGCAAGTACATGGACGACACCGCGGGCGACATCGACTGTACGTTCGATGTCGACGGCGGGGAGAATGCCATGCGTGTCGCTCTCCAACGCATCCAGACGGAAGCCGAGGAGGCCGTGCGCGCCGGCAAACGCCACGTCATCCTGTCGGACGAGAATGTCAGCGAAAAGCGCGCCGCCCTGCCGATGATCCTGGCCGCGGCGAGCGTGCATACGCACCTCATCCGTCAGAAACTGCGCACCTTCACCTCGGTCAACGTACGTTCGGGCGAGGCGCTCGACGTGCATTACTTCGCCGTCCTGATCGGTGTCGGCTCGACAACCGTGAACGCTTACCTCGCTGAAGAAGCCGTCGCGGACCGTCACCGCCGCGGCCTGTTCGGCGATCACACGCTGGAAGACGTGCTGAAGCGGTACCAGAAGGCGATCGGCGACGGTCTCCTGAAGATCATGTCCAAGATGGGCATCTCGGTCATCAGCTCGTACCGCGGCGGCTACAATTTCGAATCCATCGGCCTGTCGCGCTCCCTGGTTGCCGAATTCTTCCCCGGCATGAGCTCGCGCATCTCGGGCCTCGGACTCGCCGGGATCCAGAAGAAGCTGCTGGAACAGCACCAGAAGTCGTTCCGCAGCAACGTCGTGACGTTGCCGGTCGGCGGTTTCTACCGTTACCGCGCACGTTCTGGCGAAGGTCATGGCCACGACGGCCGCCTGATCCACATCCTGCAGCAGGCGGTGGAGAAGGACGCTTACGTCACCTATCAGAAGTATTCGGAAGGCGTACGCAAGTTGCCGCCGTTGCATCTGCGCGACCTCCTGGACTTCCGCCCGGTGACCAAGCCGATCGGCGCGGAGTTCGTGGAGTCCACGACCGAGATCAGAAAGCGGTTCGTGACGCCGGGCATGTCCCTTGGCGCTCTTGGCCCCGAAGCGCACGGCACGCTCAACATCGCCATGAACCGGATCGGCGCGAAGTCGGACTCGGGTGAAGGCGGTGAAGTACGCTCACGCTACAAGCCGACCCCGAACGGCGACAACGCCAACTCGGCGATCAAGCAGATCGCCTCGGGACGTTTCGGCGTGACCGCCGAATATCTGAACCAGTGCCGTGAAATCGAGATCAAGGTCGCCCAAGGCGCAAAGCCCGGCGAAGGCGGACAGCTGCCCGGCTTCAAGGTCACCGTCGAGATCGCGCAGTTGCGTCATGCCACGCCTGGCGTGATGCTGATCTCGCCGCCGCCGCACCACGACATCTATTCCATCGAAGATCTGGCGCAGCTCATCTATGACCTGAAGCAGATCAACCCGAAGGCGCGCGTGTGCGTGAAGCTGGTCGCGCGCAGCGGTATTGGAACCATTGCCGCCGGGGTCGCGAAAGCCAATGCGGACGTGATTCTCATCTCCGGCCATTCCGGCGGTACGGGCGCGAGTCCGCAGACCTCGATCAAGTTTGCCGGTCTGCCGTGGGAAATGGGCCTGACGGAAGTGCATCAGGTGCTGACGCTGAACCGTCTGCGCCACCGGGTCGTGCTGCGTACGGACGGCGGCATCAAGACCGGCCGCGACGTGGTGATCGCCGCCATGATGGGCGCCGAAGAGTTCGGCGTCGGCACCGCATCCCTGATCGCGATGGGCTGCATCATGGTGCGCCAGTGCCACTCCAACACCTGCCCTGTGGGCGTGTGCACGCAGAACCCGGAACTCCGCAAGAAGTTCACCGGCACGCCGGAGAAGGTCGTGAACCTGTTCAGCTTCCTTGCCGAAGAAGTGCGCGACATCCTCGCGAGCCTCGGCGTGAAAAGCCTGAACGAGATCATCGGCCGTACGGATCTCCTGCATCAGGTCAACCGCGGCGCCGAGCACCTCGACGACCTCGACCTGAACCCGCTGCTCGTCCAGCCGGATTCGGGCGGCCTGCCGACGCGCAACATGACCAAGGGCCGTAATGAAGTGCCGGGCACGCTCGACGAACAGATCATCGCCGACGCAAAGCCGCTGCTCGAAGACGGCGAGAAGATGCAGCTGACCTACAACGTGCGTAACGTGCAGCGCGCGGTGGGCACCAAGATCAGCCACATGATCGTGACCAAGTACGGCATGACGGGCCTGCAGTCGGGCCATCTGACCGTGCGCCTGCGCGGATCATGCGGCCAGTCCCTCGGCGCCTTCGGCGTGCAGGGCCTGAAGATCGAAGTGTGGGGCGATTCCAACGATTACGTCGGCAAGGGTCTCTCCGGCGCGACCATCGTGCTGCGTCCGAGCACGGCCGCGACCTTCCGCTGGGCCGATAACACCATCATCGGCAATACCTGCCTTTACGGCGCGACGTCGGGCAAGCTGTTCGCGGCCGGTCAGGCGGGCGAACGCTTCGCCGTGCGCAACTCCGGCGCGACGACCGTCATCGAAGGCTGCGGCTCCAACGCCTGCGAATATATGACGGGCGGCGTCGCGGTGATCCTCGGCAAGGTGGGCGCCAACTTCGGCGCCGGAATGACCGGAGGGATGGCTTTTGTGTACGATCGCGAGAAGCTGTTCGAGCACCGCGTCAACGGCGACAACATCATCTACCAACGCATCGAAGTCGGTCACTACGAGACGATGCTGCGCAACCTGGTGAAGGAACACCACAAGGAAACCAACTCGCCTTGGGCCGAAGAGCTCCTGGTGAACTGGGACCGCGAGGTGCGTAACTTCTGGCAGATCGTGCCGAAAGAAATGCTGACCCGCCTGGACGTGCCGGTGACCCACGACATCGCCGCGAAGCTGAAGGCGTAAGATCAGCTTCCGACAAAGACAAAGGGCGCAAGCTTTGCAGCTTGCGCCCTTTTTGTTTGATGAGCCCGCTTAATGCCCTTGCGCTTCGGCGAATTTCGCGGCGATCGCCGCGAACATGGCGCGCTGGCCGAGGGCTTCACCGCCCGCCGGGCGGCCAGGCCGGTCGCCGGGGTTCCAGGCGTAGGTGTCGACATGCACCCACAGCGGCGCAGGGCCGTCCTTGGGTGTGACAAACTCCTTCAAGAACAGCGCAGCGGTGATCGCGCCTGCGAAGGGCGAGTCACCGGCGTTGTTCATGTCGGCGACCTTGCTGTCGATCATCTTGCGGTAGGGTTTCCACAAGGGAAGGCGCCACCACGGATCGAAGGTGGCCCGCGAAGCCTGCGCCAACGACGCCGCTAAGTCTTCGTCATCGGTGAACAATGCAGGAAGTTCGGGGCCAAGCGCCGTACGGGCGGCGCCGGTGAGTGTGGCGAAGTCGACCAGCAGCGCAGGCTTCTCGCCCACCGCTTCGGTGAGCGCATCGCCCAGCACGAGACGGCCTTCGGCGTCGGTATTGCCGATCTCAACGGTCGTGCCTTTGCGCGTGGCAAGCACATCGCCGGGACGAAATGAATTCCCAGACACGGCGTTTTCCACCGCCGGGATCAATATACGCAGGCGCACGGGGAGTTTCGCGGACATAATCATGTGCGCGAGACCGAGCACGGTGGCGGCGCCGCCCATATCCTTCTTCATGAGCGCCATGGCGCTCGCCGGTTTGAGATCGAGCCCGCCGGTATCGAAACACACGCCCTTACCGACAAGCGTGACCTTCGGCGCCGACGCGCGGCCCCATTTGATGTCGAGCAGGCGCGGCGCGCTGGAACTGGCGCGGCCGACGGCGTGGATCATGGGGTAATTGGCACGCAAGAGTTCGTCGCCGGTCGTGACCGTGAAAGACCCGTCATGCGCGGCGGCGAGATCACGGGCGGCTTTTTCGAGGTGATCCGGCAGCATGTCGGCGGCGGGGGTGTTGACGAGATCGCGCGTCAGGCTGGCCGCTTCGGCCGCGAAAGTGACATAAGCGCGATCGCAACCTTCAGGCCACACGAGCTTGGCGCGCTCGGACGCGGGTTCAGACTTGTAGCGCGCGAAGGCGTAGCCGCCGAGCACCCAGGCCAACGCCGCCCAGGTGGCGAAATCGGCCGGCGCCGCGCCGACGGTTTCGCTGAGCGTGTATGTGCCTTTCGGAAGGGTCTTGGCCAGTCCGCCGGTGGCCCAGGGATCATCGCCCCGTCCGAGTCCCAGGATGACTTGCGCAACCTTGCCGTTTTCATCGGGCACGATCGCGACGGACCCAGTGTCGGGCTTGAAGCCGGTGGACGACAGCCAGGCGCGGACACGTTCCGGCTGCGCGGCGTTCCAGGCCTCGAAACGTTCGGCGGCAACGGCGATGAGAGGAATGGCCGGGCCGCCAGCCTCGACGAGGAGCGAAAGGATGAGTGTTTTCATGGCCGCGAGGCTAGCGGCATCGGCGCGCGATCACAAGGCGCGCCGGCTCAGGAGTGTTTATTGGCCAAAAGTGTCTGCAACAGCGCCTTACGCGCCGGTGCCGCCGGTTTATCCGGTGTCGCGACGGGCGGCACGGCCTGTGCGGCGGCCGGGTCCATGAGACCATTCTCGACATAGAATTTGTCGGCACCGCGCTGGATCGGCACGCCAATGTCGCGCGCGGCGAGCGCGCGGTCCATGAAGCGGCCGCGCGGGTGACCCTTTTGGAACAAGGCGGCGTTGCGTTCATGCCAGATCGCACGGACGATGCCGTAGGCAAGGTCCGCGCTCATGGTGTCTCGGCCGACCAAAACCGAGCCGACATCGAGAGTCGGGATGGCGGGATGATCGCCGTAGGTCTTCGCCGGGATCACGCCCTGGCTATAGTAGGGGAAAATCTTCGGAAGTTTCTCCGCGACGGGACCGTCGATCGGCACAAAGGAGATCGGCGTGCGACTCGCGAGGTCTTCCAGCGCGAGCACGGGCGCGCCGCTGACCATGAAGAACGCATCGACCTCGCCTTTCTCGAGCGCGCCGGTGATGGCCGCGAAATCGTACGTGCGCATCTGGACGCTGTCCCACTTCACGCCGTAGGCGGAGAGGATCAGCTTCGCGGTGCCCGCCGTCGCCGAGCCTTCACCGCCGATGGCAACTTTTTTGCCCTTGAGGTCCGTGACCGCCTTGATGGGCGAACCCTTCTTCACGACAAGATGCACGTTGGAAGGATAGAGCCGCGCGATCATGCGCAGATTTCGCATTGGCTCCTGCCCCTGATAGGCGGACGTGCCGTGGTAGGCCCACGACAGGGTATCGGCCTGCGACAGCGCAAGTTCCAAATCGCCGCGGCTGACGGCGCGCAGATTGTCGGCGGGATCGATGGTGGTCTGCGCGACCGCGATCAGACCGGGAACGCCGCAGCTGCCCCCGCGCTCGCATTCCCGCGAACCGGGCGGATTTGAAATGGCGTTGGCCACGAGTCCACCGAACGGAAAGTCCGTGGCGCCGGTGGGGCCCGCGCCGATACGCATGACCTTCATGTCCTGAGCATAGAGACCCGCCGACATCGCCCCCGCGCTGAAAACCACGAGGCTCAGCGCGAGAACACGAGATTTTATGGATCTAAACAGACTCACGGCGGAACCTGACTCTTAGTGTCAGCGCGGAGTCTCCTTTCGCGGAAGTCCCCCGCGCGAATTTCCCTCGATAACACATCCAACGCTTGGGCGGCACGTTTCGTTGTCGAAAGGTGCAGAAATTTTCCCCCGCGTGGCGTATGACCCACAAATGTCCCATATCCAGCGCGCGGACCTGCGTGCGCGCCGCTGTTACCGTGAGGTCGCCCATGCTCGATATTCGTCAAATTCCTGTGCTTTCGGACAATTTCGTCTATCTCGTCCGCGAGCCCCAGAGCGGCGCGGTGGCTGTGGTGGACCCCGCGGTGTCCGAGCCGATTCTCGCGGAGGCGGGCCGGCTCGGCTGGAAGATCACCCATATCCTCAACACCCACCATCATCCCGACCATGTGGGCGGAAATATGGAGATCAAGGAGGCGACGGGCTGCGTCATCGTTGGGCCGGGGCACGATCCCGACCGGATTCCCGGCATGGATGTTCAGCTGAAGGATGGCGAGACCTATGATCTCGGCAAGGAGAAGACCCAGGTGTTCTTCGTGCCGGGCCACACGCGCGGCCATATTGCGTATTGGTTCAAGGACAGCGACGCTCTGTTTTGCGGCGATACGATGTTTTCCATCGGCTGCGGCCGACTATTCGAAGGAACCCCGCAGCAGATGTGGACGAGTCTGAAGCGCCTGCGTGCGCTGCCGCCCGCGACGCGGATTTTCTGCGCTCATGAGTACACGGAGAGCAACATCCGCTTCGCCGTCACGGTCGATCCGCAAAACGAAGCTTTGAGAAAACGGGAGCAGGACGTGAAAGCCCTGCGCGCGGCGGGCAAGCCTTCCGTGCCCTCACTGCTCGGCGAAGAACAGGCGGCGAACCCATTCCTGCGTGCCGACGCGCCGGAGTTGGCGGCCGCCATCGGGATGGCGGGACGCGATCCTGTGGATGTGTTCGCCGAAGTCCGCAGACGGAAGGACGTGTTCTAGGCGCTTCCTAGTTCGTATCGGACCCTATCCGCATCGTCGGCAGCGTGATGTTCCAGCGGATCGACGCGAGCCGTAGCGTCAGGATCACGGCCGAGCTGACACTGCCCGCGGCACTCGGCGCGAAACCGAAATAACGCAAGGTCACATAGGCAATGAGGCCCGCGATGCAGGCCGTGACATAGAGTTCCGATTTGCGAAAGACGAGCGGGATCTCGGCGCTGAGCACGTCCCGCAAGAGGCCGCCCGCGCATCCGGTGATCGCGCCCATCAAGATGATGATGATATCCGACTGGCCGCGTTCCTCGGCGATGCGAGCGCCGGCGATGGCGAAGAGCGCCAATCCAACCGCATCGGCCAGTTGAAGCGCGCGATCGGGCGGGGTGAAGAACCTCACCCAGACCCACGTCGCCGCCGCCGCGCCCAGGCAGACAATGATGTGCGTGGAGTCCACCATCCAGAAGACGGGGCGGTCGAGCAGAACGTCGCGGATCGTTCCGCCGCCCGTCGCCGTAACCATCGCAAGAACCGCGACACCGATGGGATCGAGGTTACGCCGGCCCGCCGCGAGCGCGCCGCTGCATGCGAACACGCCCACGCCGAGCAACGTGAAGATATAGAGAAGCTGGGTCGTATCTTGAAGCGGCGCGGTCATATCCTCGAGCCGCGATGAAGCCGCTTAGTACATGTGCTGACCGCCGTTGACCGAGATGGTCGACCCAGTGATGAAATCCGCATCGTCGGCGATCAGGAACATGACCGAGCGGGCGATATCCTCGGCGCGGCCCAAACGGCCGACGGGGATACGCGCGATGATCTTTTCCAGCACGGCCGGGGGCACGGCGCGCACCATGTCCGTATCGACATAGCCCGGCGCGATGGCGTTGACGGTGATGCCTTTACCCGCGCCTTCCTGCGCGAGCGCCTTCGTGAAGCCGTGAATACCCGATTTGGCGGCGGCGTAATTCACCTGGCCGTACTGGCCGGCTTGGCCGTTGATCGAGCCGACGTTGACAATACGGCCGAAAGAACGCTCCCGCATGCTGTCGATGACGAGGCGGCACATGTTGAAGCAGGAACCGAGGTTGGTGTCGATGACCGACTGCCATTGCTTCGGGTCCATCTTGTGAAGCGTGCCGTCACGCGTGATGCCGGCGTTGTTGATGACGATGTCGATCGGACCCAAGTCCTTTACGATCTTCGCCACGCCTTCCTTACACGCCTCGAAATTGCCGACGTCGAATTTGTAGGTCGGGATGCCGGTTTCAGTGCTGAAAGCCTTCGCGGCGCCATCGTCGCCGCCGTAGTTCGCGGCCACACGGTAGCCCGCCTTCGACAGAGCAATAGAGATCGCTTTACCAATACCCCGGGTTCCCCCGGTTACTACAGCCACGCGCGCAGTCATGAATAAAATCCCCGTGTTGTTTGCCAGTTGATAATAGGGAGGAGGCATCGCGCCCGAAACCCCCCAGCTTCGCGCCGCAACAGAAACGCAAAACTGACCTGTCCGCGGCGTCGATTGACATCAACGGGACCCTCCCGTATCCCCGCCTGCCCTGCAGGCGATCGCCATGACCACCTCCTCTTTCCCGCTGACCTTCAAACAGGAAACGTCCGCGACTCTCCGGTTGGCCACACCACTGGCTGCCGCCGCCGTCGCGCAGATGGGCATGGGGCTTACCGATACGATCCTGCTCGGCAGTCTGGGCCGAGATGCTCTGGCCGCCGGAGGCCTGGGCGCGGGCCTTTTCTTCACCACCACCGCCATCATGCAAGCCGCGATGACCGGGGTCGGGGTGCTGGTCGCCCATGCCCGGGGCGCCGGGGCGCATGAGCAGGTTTCGCCGATTTTCCGCTCGGGAACGCTACTGGCCCTTTTCGCCTCTATCCCGGTGATGGTCCTTCTCGCCTTCCTGGAACCCTTGCTTCGCCTCATCGGCGAGCCCGGGCAACTGGCCCACGACGTCGGACAATATGAGCGAATCCTGCTGCTGGCGGCGCCGGCGAGCTTATTGCTGGGCACGCAACGCACATATCTAGCCGCCATCGACCGTCCGCACGTCGTGATGGCCGTAACGATCATCGCCGTGGTGCTGAACGGCCTGCTCAACTATGGCCTGCTGCACGGCGCCTGGGGCCTGCCCAATATGGGCTACCTGGGTTCGGCGACCGCGAGCGCGATCGCGCTGTGGGTGATGGCCCTGGCGACGGCGCTCGTGATCCGCTCGCGGACGTCCATGCGAACCTATCTGTTCAGGGGCAAGGTCGACTGGAAGATCCTGCGTGAGCTGTTCCACATGGGCTGGCCGATCGCCGCCACCGTCGCTGTAGAATTGGCGCTATTCGCCGCCAGCGGCCTAATGATGGGCGTGCTGGGCAACACCGCGCTGGCCGCCCATCAGGTTGCGATTAATATCGCCTCGACAACATTTATGGTGCCCTTCGCGGTCTCGCAGGCCGTGAACGTGCGCGTGGGTTTCCATCTCGGCGCGGGCGAACCTCACGCCGCCCAGCGGGCGGGCCTCGTCGCCTTCACCCTCGGCATCGGCTTCATGGTGATCGCGGCCATCATCTTCCTGACGGGTCCGCGTCAACTCGCGCTTCTTTTCAACCTCGACCCGACGAATCCCGGTGACGCGGAGGTCATCGCGCTGGTGGTGAAATTGCTGGCGGTCGGCGCGGTGTTCCAGGTGTTCGACGGCGCACAGGTGATCGCGGCCGGCACCTTGCGCGGCTACAAAGACACGCGGGTACCGATGGTCATGGCCGCGTTCAGCTATTGGGGAATCGGGTTCCCGGTCGCTTGGGCCTTGGCGTTCGCGATGAACGCCGGGCCGGCCAGCGGCAGCGAGGCGCGACGAGACGTTCCGTCCTTGCCCTGGGCACGGTTTCGTCAGAACATGACGGACCTTGCCCTCAAGCTGCCTCGCCAACCCTGAGCCTCCCCGCCATGTCGCCATGTCTTCGCTGATTCGCCGTCTGTTGCTTGCTGTGCCCGTCGTCGTGCTGATCGGCGGAGGCGTGTGGTGGGCAACGCGGCCAGAGCCGGTGGCGGTGGTGTTCAGGGAAATCGAACGCGGCCTGGTCGAATCGACGATCGCCAACACCCGCGCCGGGACCATCGAAGCCTGCCAGCGCACCAAGCTGTCGACGATCACCGGTGGCCGCATCGAGGTGCTGGCGGTCAGGGAGGGCGACCGCGTCGAGAAGGGCCAGCTGCTGATGAAGCTGTGGAACGACGACCAGCAGGCGCAGCGGGCGTGCTACGCCACGCAGGTGGCCACCGCTCGCCAGCGCGTAAACGAAGCCTGCACCGTCGCCGCCAACGCCGAACGCGAGGCCGAGCGACAGGCGAGCCTGCGCGCCAAGGGCTTTGTGTCGCCCGCCAAGGAGGACAGCGCGCGCAGCGAGGCGCAGGCCAGGAGCGCCGGTTGTGCCGCCGCCAGGGCCGACGTCGTGCAAGCCGAAGCGCGAGTCCGCCTGACCCGCGTCGAGGAGGGCCGGACCGTGCTCTACGCGCCTTTCGCCGGCACCGTCGCCAAGATCGTCGGCGAGGTCGGCGAGTACTCGACGCCGTCGCCGCCGGGCGTGCCGACGCCGCC
>Ga0102832_1000463_pt1 | contig 65685 bp, 50 predicted proteins | sample EBPBio282013_DNA_FD_88942 | JGI IMG/M metagenome (GOLD analysis project Ga0102832, IMG submission 88942) | Wastewater treatment Type I Accumulibacter community from EBPR Bioreactor in Madison, WI, USA - Reactor 2_5/28/2013_ DNA (Illumina Assembly) | ecosystem: Engineered > Bioreactor > EBPR >...
GCACATCGTTTTGACTTAAAGGGGGACTCCCTAAGAAATAAAAAATAACACTACTATTGTATTGATTTTTGCAGCGCCTTTTAGTGGTACACTTTCATCCGGAATCAGTGGTACAGTTCATCCGGAATATTCAATGTAAAAAGCAAATCACAATGAAACAGTATTTGGATTTTGAGTTCATAAGGGCAAAATCCTTTAAATCAATTCAACCAAAAGATTGGAGTAATCTGTTGATTGAACAAAATTTTTGCTGCTATTATTGTTGTACTGACATCAGAGTCATACAAGAATTAATTTTTAATGGGGCTATTAACCCAAGAAAGCGGGGAGTTAATGGATATAGCGGATTTCATTTTGAAATAGACCATAAGAATGCAAACAAAGACGACAATTCTGTATCAAACATCGCAGCTGCTTGCTATTACTGTAATAATGATAAATCGAATTTGTTTTCAAGTCAAATATTTAAAAGTTACTTTGGAGAGGGGAGAAAAATTGCCTTTGAAACATTGCTAAACCATAAAGGCTTATCGAAACCGGACCATTTCAGACATCATTTAGCCTAGGTTGGTCGTCTGGCTGTTCTTTTCAATCACTATCTATATTGGAATAACAGCACCCAGTCTACTTAATTTTGGGCTACTTGTCTAGCAAACGTATTGAATATCAGCGAAAAATAGATTTTGAGTTAATTGCAGTTAGGTACGTATGTTGAGGGAATCGAAGTTCTAACCAATTTCACTTCTACTTTTTTATTAATAAAAAACAAAACGGGGCTCCTTTTGCGAAGAGCCCCGTTCTTTTTAACTTCCAAATTCCATCTCTCCGGCGTCGTCCATTTCTTTGAGCTTCATAATTTGGTCCAAAGCATCCGGAACTACATCCGAACAAATGGTAATGAAGCTATTGCGTTTTGCATTTTTTATGGCGTAATCAATGGCTTCGGTTTCTTTTTTGATGATGGTAACTTTTTTATCGGGATCTACTTCCTGTATGCCTTTCATCATCAAATCAATAATTTCCTGTTCGGTGCGTCCGCGTAGGTTTTTATCTTGACGAATGATGATTTCATCAAACATACCTGCTGCCATTTTTCCCAAAGCAATGGTGTCTTCATCGCGTCTGTCGCCAACTCCTGCAATTATGCCTACATGCATGGCTTCAATTTTTGAAAGCATATCGGCAATGGCACTAAATCCTGCAGCATTGTGGGCATAATCCACCATTACCTCAAAGTTCCTAAACCTGAAAATATTCATGCGGCCAGGTGTTTGTGCCGGTCCCGGAATAAAGGTTTGCAGGGCAATGCGCATGTCTTCTATTTTGAAGTTGCGTATAAACCCGGCAAGCAGGGTAGGGAGGATGTTTTGAATATTGTAAAGTGCTCTACCTCCATAAGTAAGTGGAATGTTCACCGATTTTTCAACCCGAATTTTCCAAGTGCCTTTGCTAATGGTTACAAATCCGTTTTCGTAAATGGCTGCAAGTCCGCCTTTTTTAACATGGTCTTGAATAATTGGATTGTTTTCATCCATGCTGAAATAGGCAATCTTGCATTTCAGGTTTTTGGCCATGGAAGCAGTCCATTGATTATCGGCATTTAAAATGGCATAACCTCCGGGCAAAACGCTTTCGGGTACCACCGCCTTTACGCGGGCAAGTTGCTCAATGGTATCAATGTCTTGAAGTCCTAAATGGTCTTCTGCCACATTCGTTACTATAGCAATATCGCAATTGTGGAAGCCAAGTCCGGCTCTCAAAATTCCACCTCTTGCGCATTCCAGAACCGCAAAATCTACCGTTGGATCTTTCAGTACAAATTCAGCACTCACGGGGCCAGTGCAATCGCCGCGCATCATCATTTGGTTCTGAATATAAATGCCATCTGTTGTGGTATAGCCCACTTTATAGCCCATGGTTTTTACCATATGTGCCATAAGGCGGGTAGTTGTAGTTTTTCCGTTAGTACCACTCACCGCAATAATCGGAATTCGGGCAGATGAACCCGGAGGATACAGCATGTCAATAACCGGTTCAGCCACATTGCGCGGTAATCCTTCGGCCGGGTCAATATGCATGCGGAATCCGGGTGCGGCATTCACTTCCAGAATTGCTCCTCCGTTTTGGGTAATGGGTTCGGTTAGGCTTTCGGCCATTATATCAATACCGCAAATGTCTAGTCCAATTATACGAGCAATGCGCTCACACATAAAGATATTGTCGGGATGCACCATGTCGGTAACATCGGTTGCAGTACCGCCTGTACTAAGGTTTGCAGTAGGTTTTAACCAGATTTCCTGACCTTTTTCCGGAATGCTATCCAAGGTTAAACCTTTTTTGTTGAGCATATCCAGCGTAAAGTCATCAATTTTAATGGAGGTAAGCGTTTTTTCGTGGCCATAACCTCTTCTGGGGTCCTGATTGGTAATGTCAATTAATTCCTGAATACTATGAATTCCATCTCCGGTAACAGCGGCCGGTTTGCGAATGGCAGCAGCAACAAATTTGTAATTGATAACCAAAACGCGATGGTCTTGTCCGGTAATGAAGCGTTCAACAATAACCCCACGCGAGTATTTTTTTGCTGCTTCCAAGCCTTTTACAGCATCTTCCCAGTTTTGAATATTGGTAGTTGCTCCTTTGCCGTGGTTTCCATCTACCGGTTTGGTAACAATGGGGTAATTGATTCGCTCGATGGCCTCTTTTAATCCTTCTTCAGTGTAAATGATACGGCCTTTTGGAACCGGAATTTCGGCCGCTTCCAGCAAGTTTTTGGTTTCTTCTTTGTCGCAGGCAATATCAACAGCAATACTTCCTGTTGTTGAGGCAATGGTTGCGCGTATGCGGCGCTGGTTCACCCCATAGCCAAGTTGAACAAGGGAGTGTCTGTTGAGGCGAATAAAAGGAATTCCGCGCGAAACGGCTTCTTCTACAATGGTTCCGGTTGATGGCCCAAGTCGCTCGTCTTCACGTATTTCACGCAGGTTTTGAATGTCTTCCTGCAAATCATATTCGGTTCCTGCAATCAAAGCTTCAGCAATTCGTACTGCGGCTTTAGCGGTATAAATGCCTGCTTTTTCTTCCATGTAGTTGAAAACAACATTGTAAACGCCATGCTTAGAGGTGCTTCTGGTTCTTCCAAATCCACAATCCATACCGGCAAGTGTTTGCAGTTCAAGGGCAATATGTTCAATCACATGGCCCATCCAGGTTCCTTCTTTTACCCGTTTAAAAAATCCACCCGCCATTTCTTCCGAACACCGGTGTGAATACATGCTGGGGAACATTTTTTCGAGCCGTTCTCCAAAGCCATCAATCTTATTGGTGGGGCGTTCTTCCATCTCTTCCAGATCCAAGCGCATCTGAATGAGTTTGTGCCTGCGAACGCTCCAATAGTTGGGGCCTCTCATAACTTTAATGTCGAGTATTTTCATGCAAAAAGGGTTTGTTTGTTGTGTTTGTTTCTCAAACAATATACTTATTCCGTTCTTCAAATTCCAAATTGTCACTCTGGTTCTTTTTTTGATTTACAATTGAATATATGATTCGATAATTATTTGGGCTTTTTGGCTTTCTTTGCCCCCTCTAAATTTTTTTGTTTTGACATTCCCTAAAGGAAAACTTATCTCCATTGGCGGTGCCGAGGATAAAGGTACAGACCTAGAAACCGGTTTTGTTCAGCGCAATCGCCTGAATTTTTTTGAACTTGGTATTCTAAAACGCATAGTTAACGAGCTTGGTGGTCCAGAAAAACGCATAGAAGTAATTACCACCGCATCTTCAATTCCTGAAGAGGTTGGCGAAAATTACCTGAGTGCTTTTGGAAAAATTGGCTGCACCAATATCGGCATCATGCACATCAAAAAGCGCGAAGAGGCTTTGCTTCCGGAATATGTGGTGCGAATTAAGCAATGCGATGGTGTTATGTTTTCCGGTGGCGACCAATTGAGGTTGAGTTCCATTTTTGGTGGAACAGAGATTTACCAAATTTTGCATGATCGCTTGCAGGACGAAGAAGGTTTTGTTATTGCCGGTACCAGCGCAGGTGCAATGGCCATGAGCAATACCATGATTTACATGGGGAAAAGTGATTTGGCACACTTAAAAGGTGAGGTAAAAATTACTACTGGATTGGCCTTCATCGGAAATGTTATCATAGATTCTCATTTCGATAAGCGTGGTCGTTTTAACCGTTTGGCTCAGGCTGTTGCGTCAAATCCGCAATGCATTGGAATTGGTTTGGGCGAAGATACCGGCGTAATTATTACACGTGGCAATGCACTTGAAGTAGTTGGAAGTGGCGCCGTTGTAATTGTGGATGGTCGCGATATTCTTCACTCCAATATCACCGATGTTAGCATTGGTGAACCCATTGCAGTTGAAAATCTACGTGTAAATATCTTGGTGCGCGGTAACGGTTACTTGTTAAAGGAGCGCAAGTTTTTGGCTCAAGTAGCTGAATTGGCTAACTCCTGATTTTTGCTTAGCGCATGAGTTTAATTCGATAAAAATCAGCAAGTACTGGTGAATTGGCTTTTCAGGATTTGGGTACAGACAATAAAGAATTTTGAAAGTCGTTTTAGGTTCATGCAATTTTTTGAAATTTCAGGATTGATTGTGCAAGTTGGCACCTTATTCCTTTTTGTATCCTTAACGCTTCCCCGTTTACGCCAAACACAACTGCTTAGGATTCGTAAATCTTAATCTCGTTTATTCCTTCAGCATTTTTTATTCCGCGGTACATGCCTTCGGAGTTGAATGCCAGGACGTAATTTCCGTCTGCATCCATTCCAACTAAACCACCTTCTCCGCCAAACTTTACAAGTTTGTCGTTTACAACAAAGCGGGCTGCTTCTTCCAGGCTCATGCCACGGTATTCCATCAAGCAGCTTATATCGTATGCTACTACTGCGCGAATAAAATATTCTCCATGTCCGGTGCAGCTAATTGCACAGGTTTTGTTGTTGGCATAGGTCCCTGCTCCAATAATTGGCGTATCGCCAACCCTACCAAAGCGCTTATTGGTCATTCCGCCTGTTGAAGTTGCAGCAGCTAAATTTCCCATAGCGTCCAATGCAACAGCTCCAACAGTACCAAATTTTTTCTCGCCGCTTTCGGTTTTATCGGTATGATCCAATTGGTACGAGTCGCTATCTCGTATGTCTAGCAATTGTTTATATCTGCTTTCCTCGTAAAAGTAAGCCGGACTTTCGCATACCAATCCTTGCAGTTTTCCGAAATTTTCGGCCTCAACTCCACTTAAATACACGTGACCCGATTTTTCCATTACTACTCTGGCCAAAGAAACCGGATTGCGAATGCTGCTTATTCCTGAAACGGCTCCCGCGCTTAAATCTGCCCCAAACATAATGCTTGCATCCATTTCGTGGGTCCCATTGTGGGTAAAAACAGCGCCTTTTCCTGCATTGAATAGTGGAAAATCTTCTAAGCTTCTTACAGCGGCTTCCACGGCATCCAAACTGCTTTTGCCAGATTCCAAAAGCGCGTAACCGGCATCAAGCGCGTTTTGAAGTGCCTGATTGTAGGCTGCTTCTTTCTCTTTTGTCATCAAAGCTTTCAAAATGGTTCCTGCACCACCATGAATTGCAATTCCAAAGCGTTTGTTGGTTGAGTTCATGTTGCAATTTTGATTAAGTTTCTTCAATCCCAAAAATTATCTCAAAAAATCTAACTAATCTCAATTTATACATGGGTTTTTGCAAGTGCGACATTTTTGAAAAACGGAGTTGTTTTGGGTTTTTGTTTGCTAATTAGTGCCAGTTTAGTTTTGACTTTTAAGGTTACACAGCTTCAGATTTATCCTATTTTCTTTTCTGGTCAAATGATTGGTAGTCTTGTTACCTATTTTGAACACTGTATTTCTGTTTTATTCTTGTTTAATAAAGGCTAATTAGAAGTGCGACATTTTTTGAGTTCGCTAGAATTTTAGCCTTAGGTGTACAATTTTTCAGTCAATTCAAGCTGTTTTCACATCAAGGTGAACCAATCTTTTTTTTCTATTGGATTGGCAAACGACTAATATTGAGAAGTGACCTTATTGTTTTTCATGTTAACAGCTTAAAAATGGACTCAATGATATTAGTTATTGTTTTAGTGTTGATTGTTGTTTTAATACTCTGGTTGAAAGGTAAAAGAAAGCATCAAATAGTAATCACTGAGCTAACTTTAAGATTGGAATCATTGAATAGGAGTTTCAAGCAACTACAGAATGAACATGATTCGCTTTATGAAAAATATTCTAGGCTTTCCAAGTATGAAGGGCTTTTAGATATTGAAGATAAAGCAAAGGAAATACTTGTAAATGCTCAGGAAACGGCTGAGGAATTGAAATTACAGGGGCAAGAAGAGTTTAAAAAAGCTTTAGTAGACTCTGATATAAAAAGACAGGTAGTTAGTAATGAAGTTGAAAATTTAAAGAGGCAATCGGAGTTATTGTATTCAATAGCAAAATCTGATTCAGAGAAAATTATAGAAGAAGCAAACCGGAAAGCTGAGGAAATTGCAGGTGAAGCAATAAAAGCATTGAGCAATCATAAAGAACTTGAAAAGACAGCAAAGGCAATAAAGAATATTATTGAAGGTTATGGTGACCAGTATTTGGTTCCAACCTATAGTCTTTTAGATGATTTGGCTGCTGAGTTTGGTCATGTAGAAGCTGGGATTAAGCTAAAGGATTCGAGGGAATATACTCGCAAGCTTATAAAAAATAATAAGGCAGCCACCTGTGACTATGTAGAAAACAACAGGAGATCCACTGCGATAAATTTTGTACTTGATGCTTTTAATGGGAAGGTAGACTCAATTTTATCAAAGGTAAAGAAAGATAATTTTGGGACGCTAGAGCAAAAAATTCGAGATGCCTTTCAAATTGTTAACAACAATGGTAAGGCTTTCAAAGACGCTGTAATTACTAAAGAGTATCTTGATGCAAGGTTAGCTGAATTAAAATGGGCAGTTGTAGCAAATGAATTAAAATGGCAGGAGCAAGAAGAGCAAAGAATTATTAGGGAGCAAATTAGGGAAGAGGAAAAAGCAAGAAGAGAACTTGAAAAAGCAATAAAGGAATCTCAAAAGGAAGAGGAAACTTTGAAGAGGTTAATTGAAAAGGCTCAAAAAGAAGTTAGCCAAGCTACAATGGAAGAAAAGGCAAGATTTGAAGAAAAGCTCAAGGAACTAGAAAGTAAGTTGAAAGAGGCTGAGGAAAAAAATCAAAGAGCACTTTCAATGGCACAGCAAACCAAATCAGGAAATGTTTATATTATTTCAAATATCGGCTCATTTGGAGAGAATGTCTATAAAATAGGCATGACTAGGCGGCTTGAACCACTTGATAGGATTAGGGAATTAGGAGATGCAAGTGTACCATTCGAGTTTGATGTACATTCATTAATTTATAGCGAGGATGCTCCAAAACTTGAAAGAGAATTGCATAAAAAATTCTTAAGACTACAAATGAATAAGGTCAATCCACGTAAGGAGTTTTTCAAAGTGAGTTTAGCTGACATTAAAAATGAAATTGATAAAATGAACATTAACGCTAAATGGACCATAACAGCAGAAGCAAGGCAGTATAAGGAGAGTTTAGCAATTGAAGAGGCAATTTCAAAGGATAAGCAAAAGCAACAGGAATGGGAAAAATATCAAATGGAGTTAGACCCAATAAGTGTTGATTTTGATGAAGAAACCGAGGTGTTACCTTAGAAGCTTATTAATGTTTAATTTTTGCTAAGGTTATTATATCTACTACATTATCAATATTATAATGGCAAAAAAATTATCATTGTTTATTTTAATCGTAACGCAATTAGCAGAGAATGCTAAAAAATAGCAGCAAAGTGTCCCAGCAGATGAGAGAAAGGTTAAAGGAATTGGTAAATGGAGAGAATCGGGTTTTCGGACTTGATTTGCTTCGTTTTTTTGCCATTATGCTGGTGGTTTTTGGTCATTCGCGTTGGATGACAGAAAGTTTTCCTCGCCCGCTTCATATCCTTTTTCACGGTAGTGGAATTTTAGGCGTTGAATTGTTCTTTGTGTTGAGTGGGTTTTTGATAGGAGGCATATTGCTTAAAAATTTCGAGAAGAATGGCAATTCCCTGAATCCGGATGAAATCAAGCAATTTTGGATTCGCCGTTGGTTTAGAACCTTGCCCAATTATTTTCTGATTCTTGGCGTTTACCTCGCTGTATATTGGGAAGGTAGGCCAGAGCATTTGTGGCGATATTTGATTTTTGTTCAGAACTTCTTCAATTATCCTCCCTATTTTTTTGAAGAATCCTGGAGCTTGGCCATTGAAGAATTGTCGTATTTACTTTCTCCTTTGGTTCTGGCAATTTCTGCCTGGATTTTGTCGCGTATTGGTAAATCGAAACCGGTTTTGTTTTTCCAGGTTAGCCTGGCTTTGATTGTTTTCATCACTGCTCTTCGCTATTATTACTGCAGTGCGGTTTTGCCCGGTTTGCGCAGTTTGCCTAATTATTCCTGGCAATATATGCTTCGTGAGGTAGCTACCATACGCCTTGATTCCATCTATTATGGTTTTGTGGCAGTTTACCTTAGCAGGTACTTTTCAAAGGCTTGGGATTCCTATAAGTGGCTTTATTTTTTAATTGGATTTGTAGGAATCCTTCTGCTTATGAAATTTTCGCCCCAATTGATGGATGAGAATCCAACTCCACTAGTTAGTACACTCTACTTTTCCTTTTTGAGCTATTTTATTGCTTTGCTTCTTCCTTTGTTGGCTTCTTTTAAACAGATAAAGTGGAGGCTCATTTCAATTCCGGTAACCTGGATTTCAATCATTTCCTATTCCATGTATCTCATCAATGGTGGCTTACTTAGCTGGAAGTTCTCCGCGTGGTTTCATGAAGGAAAAGACTGGTCTGGTCCTTTGGAGGCGGGTTTTTATTACGCGGCTTATTGGGCGCTTTGTATTCTTATCTCAACCCTGATTTATGTGTTTTTTGAAAAGCCTTGCACTTTATTGCGTGAAAGGCTATCCAAATGAATACTGCCTGGATAATTCTTGTTTTTGCCGGATTTTTTGAAGTTGGCTTCACCTTTTGTTTGGGCAAAGCCAAGGGACTTCCTTTTTCAGAAGCCTGGCCTTGGTACCTTGGCTTCTTAATTAGCCTTGTATTAAGTATGCTTTTGTTGATGCGTGCCTCCCGAGAACTTCCGCTTGGCACCGCCTATGCTGTTTGGACAGGAATTGGGGCTTTTGGAACCAGTGTAATGGGAATTCTGGTTTTTCAAGAACCGGCACATTTCTGGAGATTGTTTTTCTTGTTTACGCTTATTGCCTCAGTTATTGGTCTGAAAGCATTTAGCGAATGATAATCGCATAAAAAAAGCCGGAATATTACTCCCGGCTTTTCCTTTATTTTTTTCTCGAAATGGCTTTCAAAGCTGCTGCTACAATGTTTTCAGCTTCGAGACCATATTTTTTCATCAGTTCATCGGGTGTTCCGCTTTCACCAAAGCTGTCGTTTACAGCTACAAATTCCATTGGTGTAGGATTTTCGCGGGCAAGCAATTGGCTAATGCTATCGCCTAAACCACCATTCATTTGATGTTCTTCTGCACTTACAGCACAACCGGTTTTGGCAACAGATTTTAATACCGCTTCGGCATCAAGTGGTTTAATGGTATGAATATTAATGATTTCAGCGCTAATGCCTTGTTCGGCCAATTTGTGACCCGCTTCAATGGCCTTCCATACCAAATGCCCGGTTGCAAAAATGCTTACATCGGTTCCTTCATTCAGCAACAACGCTTTTCCAATTTCAAATTTCTGGTCGGCGGGTGTGAAATTAGGAACCGCTGGGCGACCAAATCTCAGGTAAACCGGTCCCTCGTAGTCTGCAATTGCAATGGTTGCTGCTTTGGTTTGATTAAAATCGCAAGGATTAATTACCACCATTCCCGGCAGCATTTTCATCAACCCTATGTCTTCTAGAATTTGGTGAGTTGCACCATCTTCACCCAAGGTTACTCCCGCATGAGATGCGCATATTTTAACATTCTTGCCGCTGTAGGCAATGGATTGACGAATTTGATCGTATACACGGCCGGTACTGAAATTGGCAAATGTTCCAGTAAATGGAATTTTACCACCTATGGTCATACCGGCAGCTACACCCATCATATTGGCTTCGGCAATGCCAACCTGAAAAAAGCGGTCAGGATGTTCTTTTTGAAAAGCATCCATTTTCAATGAACCGGTAAGGTCGGCACAAAGCGCTACCACATTTGGATTGGTTTTGCCCAGTTCCGAAAGTCCGGCACCAAATCCACTACGTGTGTCTTTTACATTCTGTATTTCGAAGGTTTTCATAATTCTTAATTGAGTACAATGTTTGTGGCCTGGCCACTGGTTATTTTAAATCCGCGTTCAAAAGTATTGCTGCTTCGGGTTGCTCCCTTGGCTCGATAAATAATTTTATAATCTCCGGGTTGAATAATGTATTGATGCAAGCGTTTTTCGAGAGGCAATTTGCATACCCAAACTAGTTCATTTCTAACCATTTGGTAGATATCAGCATAAAAATCCTGAACCTGAAAATTGATGATTAGCTTGCCGGGTTGGGGCAATTGAATGGTTGTTGTTGTGCTTTGATCAACCGAAACGTCTTTGAAGAGCATTCTGGGTAAACAAAGCACCTCTACATCGTATTTGCCAACCAGGTATTTTTCTTTGGTAACAGCTTCTTGCACATGTAGCGTTTTTGGGTCGCGTGCTTTTCGGGCAATAAATTGAAGGTTTTGATAATTGGTTAGTCCATCAACCCGAACGGTTAACTGCCCTTGTGGTGCATCTACACCAATAATAGTATGTTTTCCGGGTGTTACTTCAATGTTTTCTTTTACAACCTGAGGAATGGTATGCACCACCATGCGGTATTTGTAAACAGGGTCAAGCAAAATAGTATCCGGAACACCGCGTTCGTTGATGGTATGCACGTAATTGTACAAAAGCATGCCGCTGTTTTGGTCGTAAAAACTCATGTTTACGTTTGATTCTGTTGGCTTGCCGTTGATGTCTAATAAGTTAACTTGTGCAGTTGTGTTGTTTAGCGCCTGAGAGATAACCACATTCAATACATTGTTGAAGGTTTCTTCTGTATTGGCGTCGTAATACCTGCCCACACAATCAAAGGCTTTTTTGAAATCTTCGGTTGAACCAATACCGATGATAAATGGTTTCAGAATAACACCTTTGCTTTGGAGCGCTTCCGAAACGGCGCAGGGATCTCCAGAACATTCCTCAATACCGTCTGTAATCAGAATAATAACATTTCTTGAATTGGGTGTTGACGGAAAATCGGAAGCTGCCATTAACAAGGAATGCGCAATTAAGGTGGTTCCTTTAGGTGTAATGTTCTGAATTCGCTTTTTTACTTCCTCGTGGTTTCCTTCCCGGAACGGAACTTCAAGACGCGTGTCTTTGCAGTTTCTTGCTCCCGGAGGAGAAGTATGACCATACACCCGAAGCGCAACTTCAACGTTGGGTTTTCCGGCCAAGCTATCAATGGTTTTTGAAAGCAGCCTTTTGGCCACGTTTATTCGGTTATCGGCATCCAGTTTTGCATACATGCTCCCACTTGCATCAAGCAGAAACAAAATGCGGGTTACCTGTGCTTTTTTGTTCGACTGTGCCTGTATGGGATTAACCAAGCCAATTAAGACTCCCAGAAGAGCCATAATTCCAATAATCCAAGTTTGTTTTTTCATACAGTACGTCTTAACGAGTTTAGTAGTCGCCCATTGTTTCAGGAAGTTGGGCAAGGGCTTTCTCAAGCTCGGCGTCGTTTGGAGCTACACCATGCCATTTGTGAGAGCCCATCATGAAATCAACCGGATATCCCATTTCAGATTTCATGATTACAAAAACAGGTTTTCCTTGTCCCGTTTTGGCTTTTGCTTCACCCATTACTTTCAGAATGTCTTGGAAATCGTGGCCGTTCATGGTCAAAATTTCCCAGCCAAAAGCTTCAAGTTTTGCCTTGATGTCTTCACCAATTCCCATTACTTCTTTGGTTGAACCATCAATTTGCTGACCGTTGAAGTCGATGGTAACAATCAAGTTATCGATTTTTTGATGAGCCGCAAACATGAAGGCTTCCCAGTTTTGTCCTTCCTGAATTTCACCATCACCCATCAAAACATATACCAACTTGTTATCCTTGTTGAGTTTTTTTGCGAGTGCAGCACCACAGGCAACCGAAACGCCTTGTCCCAAAGAACCGGAAGCAATGCGCACACCAGGCAATTCTTCGTGCGTTGTTGGGTGGCCCTGAAGGCGACTGTTTATTCTACGGAAGGTTTTTAGTTCAGAAACCGGGAAATAGCCAGAACGTGCGAGTACACTGTAGAAAACCGGAGAAATATGTCCGTTTGATAAGAAGAAAATATCTTCATGGGTACCATCCATGTTAAAGGAAGTATTGTGTTCCATCAGGTTGAAGTAGAGTGCTGTCAGAAAATCGGCACAACCTAAACTTCCTCCCGGATGTCCACTTTTACAGCCATGAACCATACGGAGAATGTCGCGGCGAACCTGACTTGACATTTTTTCTAACTCAGGAACAGATAGTTTGCTCATTTTACTAAGATTATCAGAGCTGCGAAAATAAGCATTCATGCGCCAAAACCGGCAGTTTTATGAATATTATTCTCCCACCCAGCGCGCTTCAATTTAGCGAAGTCGAAGCCTGATAGCCTTTTTCAAGGACTAAAAATTGGAAGCGTCATTTGTGTTTTGCACTTAAAAATCAGCAATAAAGCTGTGCTTTGATGGGAATTACCGATTTTAGCAGGCTTTTTTAGGAAAACACCTGACATGCGTAAAGAAATTCAAATTGATTTACTGCCCGAACACGGGGAAGATAGGGAACGGATTTTACGTGCCATTTCAAGTCACCTGGGCGTTCAGGTTTCAGATATCAAAGGCTATAAAATTCTGCGAAAGAGTTTAGATGCCCGCAAAAAACCGATTCATTATAAAGTGCTGCTCGAGGCTTTTGTTCAGGAAGAGCCTCAACAAGATACTTTTGAGTTCGATTACAAAAATGTAAGCAATCAGCCTGAAGTTTGCATCATTGGAGCTGGTCCGGCTGGATTGTTTGCAGCTTTGCGTTTTCTTGAACTTGGGTTGAAGCCTGTAATTTTTGAACGTGGCAAAGATGTGAAGGAACGCAGGAGAGATTTAGCCAATATTACGCGTCACAATACCGTTAATCCGGATTCGAACTATTGCTTTGGTGAAGGTGGCGCGGGTACCTATTCCGATGGAAAACTGTATACACGAAGCAGTAAAAGGGGTGATGTTGGGCGTATTTTGCGCCAATTGGTGCTTCATGGTGCCGACCCTTCCATTCTGTATGATGCCCATCCGCATATTGGAACCAATAAACTACCGGGAATAATTACACGTATTCGTGAAACTATTTTGAATTTGGGAGGAGAACTGCATTTCAACTCCAGACTTACGGATATTGAGGTTCAAGGCAATGCCATTGGTGGAATTCGCATCAATGGGGATTTCAGAAAGACAGATAAATTGGTTTTGGCTACCGGTCATTCGGCGCGCGATGTTTTTGAATTGTTGCAGCATCGAGGAATAAAAATTGAAGCCAAACCATTTGCCTTGGGTGTAAGAATTGAACATCCTCAGGCTTTAATCGACCAAATTCAATACAAATGCGATTCGCGTGGCGAATTTTTGCCGGCAGCCAGCTACAGCCTGGTTCATCAGGTGGAAGGGAGAGGCGTTTTTTCTTTCTGTATGTGTCCGGGAGGTATTATTGCCCCCGCAATGACTGCTCCCGGCGAAATTGTGGTGAATGGATGGAGTCCATCAAAGCGAAATAACCCTTATGCCAATTCTGGAATGGTAACATCCATTGAGCAAGAGGATTTCAAACCCTTTGCTGCTTTTGGAGAACTGGCAGGAATGGCCTTTCAGCGCAGTGTTGAACAAACCTGTTTTGAAGCCGCCGAGCGAGATTTGAAAGCACCCGCCCAGCGTATGGGCGATTTTATTGCAGGGAAAGCCTCATCAACCCTGCCCGAAAATTCGTATTTACCGGGAACAGTAAGCAGGAATTTGAATGAAATTCTTCCCTCATTTGTGGCCAAACGTTTACGAGAAGGCTTGGCTGCATTTGGAAAGAAAATGAAAGGCTATAATACAAACGAAGCAATAGTTCTTGCAACAGAATCGCGTACATCATCGCCAGTTCGTATTCCTCGAGATAAGGAAACATTTATGCATGTTGAGGTTCGGGGTCTATTTCCCTGTGCCGAGGGTGCAGGTTATGCGGGTGGAATTGTATCTGCTGCTATGGATGGAGAAAATGTTGCAAACGCATTATCAAAGGTTTTTTATGAATAAAGGAATTCAGTTAATATTTGCATTACTTGTGTCTTGTGCCGATTTGTTCGCCGGTACAATTGGCTTGAGTAAAACCAGTTTGCCTTCATTTGGCTCATGTCCAATAAACTATGCTGCTGTTCCTCAGCGCTACAAAGTTTGGGGAGTGAATATGTCGGCTGGAATCTTGATTAATGCTCCACTGGGATTTGAGGTTTCATTAACCGGAACAGATTCCTATTCCCGCTCTATTCTGCTTCCCTTGAATGGAAACAAGGTAGATACCGCCCAAGTTTTTGTAAGGTTTGCTCCCCTGTCAACCGGCGCAAAGGCAGGTGTTTTGGTTCATAGTTCTTCAGGTTCGCCAACCCAAAATTTGCCGCTTGCCGGAACAGGTGTTGCAACTACCGGAATTCCTTCAGGTTATTACAATGGTATCAATCAAAGTGGCCAAGCCTTATTAACAGCCTTATACAATAAGATTTCTGGACATACTGTGGTTTCTTACAGTGGACTTTGGACAGCTTTTCCTGCAACTGATGCCTTTTATACCGGGAAGGTTTGGGATATTTACTCCACCTCCATTTTTGGCAATGAAGCGAATTACACCTTCACCTATTCAACCGATCAATGTGGTACTTATGCGGTGGAAGGAGATTGTTACAACCGCGAACATTCCTTTCCTCAAAGTTGGTTTAGCAGTGCATCGCCTATGTATTCAGACATGTACCATATTCTACCTACAGATGGAAAGGTTAATGGCATGCGCAACAATTATCCTTTTGGGGAGGTTGGAAGTACAATCAGCTGGCAATCTCAGATTGGTGGTAAGTTGGGAACTTCCATCAGCCCAAACTATACCTCAACTGTTTTTGAGCCGGTAAATGAATACAAAGGAGATATTGCTCGGGGATTGTTGTACATGGCCGCCCGGTACAACAACCTAATTGCCTCCTGGCAAGGCAATGGCAATGCCAATGAAGTGCTTGCCGGAAATGCTTATCCCGTTTACGATGCCTGGTTTTTGAATGTATTGGTGAAATGGCACAATCAAGATCCTCCGGATGTGAAAGAGATTAATCGTCAGAATGGAATTTATACGAGGCAGAATAACCGAAATCCGTTTATTGATTCACCCCAGTTTGTAAACCGAATTTGGGGATTGGCCAAGCCAGCAGAACCAACTGCATCAGCTTCACAATTCTCCATTGATTCGCTTACTCCAAATTTTGTGCGTGCACATTTTATAACAGGAAACGGTAACCGAAGGCTCGTAATTTGTAGGGCGGGTTCACCGGTTAATGCATTTCCCCTTGATTCTGTTCAGTACACCGCTTCTTCCGTTTTTGGTTCGGGTTCTCAGTTGGGAAGCGGAAATTTTGTGGTGTACGATGGCCAGGGTTGTACCTTCTCTGTAAGTGGACTTACAGGTAGCACGGCTCAAAACTATTACTTTACCGTAATTGAATACAATGGGCTTAGTCGTACAGCAAATTACCAATCTTCGGGTTGGTTGAATTCGCTTCCAATAACAGTTCCGGTAAAATGGCTTGATGTGCGGGTTGAAGGAAATTCGGCCAAGAGAACCATTGAATGGCAAACTGCTTCTGAGGAAAACAATGCCTATTTCAAGGTTCAAAGGAGTACAGATGCTGTAAATTGGATTGATGTGGAAACAGTTCCCGGTGCAGGATTCAGCGCAAGCATTCAGAGCTACCGCAGTATTGATGTTGAGAGCGTTCCACAGCATCGCTTGTATTACCGGATTGAGCAGGTAGATCGTGACGGAAACAATTCCTTTTCAAAACTTGTTGAATGGAATAGTGTTGAACAATTTGCGCCAGTATGTTCGCCAAATCCTGTGCTTGAGGGAAGGATTACCGTAGAGGGATTGCTTGCTGAAACCCAAACGCAGTTCAGGATTTTTACAACAAGTGGACAGGAGGTGCTAACTAAAACCATTTCGGCAAATGCAAATACGGCTCAAATCCTTGACCTGCCTCTTTTTTCCGGCGCTTATGTTTTACATGTCCTGCAAGGGACAAACCAATTCAGGCAACTCATCATCGTCCCCTAAAATGATTACCAATACCAATCACCAGGAAATTTCCGATTCATTTGTTTTTGAAGTGAATAAGGCCGATTCAGAATGGCAAAACATGCTGAGTCCGGAGCAGTATCAGATTTTAAGAAACAAGGGAACTGAACGTCCCTTTTCAAGTAAGTTTGAAGACCATTGGGACGGTGGATTTTATACCTGTGCTGCATGCGGAAATGAATTGTTTTCATCGGAAACCAAGTTTGATGCCGGCTGCGGATGGCCTAGTTTTTACGATGCACTCGACCCTAAAAAAATTGTAACCAAAACCGACCGCTCGCACGGAATGGTTAGAACCGAAATCATGTGTGGCAAATGTGGTGGACATTTGGGTCATGTTTTTGATGATGGTCCCCAAGATAAAACCGGATTGCGGTACTGTGTGAACGGTGCTTCCCTGAATTTTAAAAACAAATAGGACAAAGCAGAACTAAGGGTAGAAATTGCCTTGAATTTCGCATCTTTGCTCCTCAAACCGCCTGAAATGATACTTAAATTTCTCTTTTATGCCGTTTTGTTTTATTTCCTTTTCAGGTTTTTGTTCGGCAATGCCTTCAAGGTAAATGTTTATCACCACCAGGTGAGGCCAAATGCTCCGGCAGATGACCGTGAACCGGAAGGTACAGTAACCATTAACAGTAAGGTGAAAGGTTCCGGAAAAAATGGCAAAGACCAGATTGGGGAGTATGTTGACTATGAGGAAGTAAAGGAATGATTGAAAAAAAGATTCGTTCCATTCTGCTCCAATTGTTGGGTGCAGAATCGTATTTAGGACTTGTTAGTCAAACCTATATCCGACTTATTTCAAATGGGTTTCTGAAAAGCAAATACCCGGAATTGTTTTTTCTGAAAGAATTGATAAAACCGGGCTTTGTGTGCATTGATATTGGTGCAAACGTTGGGTATTACTCGGTTTTTTTGTCGAAGTACGCTGGTAGCTCAGGCCATGTTTATTCCGTAGAGCCCGTGCCTTTGTTTGCACGTGTTTTCATGAAAAATGCCGGAACTTTTGCCCAAAAGAACATCACCCTTTACCAATTGGCTTTGGGTGCCGAAGAAAAGGAAATCACCTTAGAAACTCCGGTTATGGATGGCGTGTTCAGGCATGGATTAACCAAAGTGGTAGAGGGTCAAAGTCAATCGGACGGAATCAGTTATCCTGCAAAAATGGTTGTTGCCGATAAGCTCTTTGCAGACCTTAAGAAACTCGATTTCTTGAAATGTGATGTGGAGGGTTACGAGGTTCATTTGTTTCCACAGATGAAAGAAACCATTTTGCGTTTCAAACCAACCATTCAAATTGAGATTAGTGAGGCAGAAAACAAGAAGAAAATGCTTGAATTGCTGGGTTCCTGGAGTTATTCTCCATATCGATTAAAGGAAGGAAATCTTCAAGCCCTCAAAATCCAAGAAGCGCTTTCGTACGATGAAGGCGATTATTACTTTATTCCTAACTAAGGGCCCGTTTTTTTGCTTGAATCTTGATTAGGAGAATTTGGTTTTTCTGGGTAAAAGCCCTGAGGTAGCACCAACTTTCTGAAAATGCCTTGAATGAATTTAGGGTAATAGTTATTTCATGGTTGCTTATTATCTATTGGCTTAACTGAAAATTCTTGGCACAAAAAAGGCTGCTGATTTCAAACCAGCAGCCTTTTTAATAGGAATTTCGTTTTTCTACCAATCGTCTTCATCAACAACTTTAGGTTCTTTCATAGCCTCCCGGTAGCTGGCCAAAAGGGCCTGAATATCTTTATCAGCTGCTCTTAATACTGAATCGTACTGCCTTACATTGTTGATGCTGGTGTAGTAAAACTCAAAATAATTGCGGTTGGCTTTGCTTGCTCCTGCTGGTTTTACAGACTCGTGAACCAAGTTAGAAACGCTGTATTTGTAGCGGCCTTCTTTAATCAAAACCGTAAACTTCATTTCGTATTTACCAATATTGCGCTTGGTGTACTTATTCAAGTAAGAATAAGCAGGTATATAGGCTATGTAAACCAACTTTTGGTTGCGTTTATCAAGCTCTACTTTGGTGTCTTTGGTAAATGCCTTCTCTGCCCAACGCTTGGTTCTAAGGTAAAGTGAGTCAGAGCCACTTTCTTCTTGTTCTACCACACCTGAATAGGTGATTAAATTGGTAGTAGAATCAACGGTCAAAACAATCCTTTCGTAAGGTTTTGTAAGCGGGTCTGTTTTCTCATTGGATTTGTCAGAACCATCTTGGTCTTCGGAAACAGCTCCTGAGTCTAAAGAGGTTGAGTCCGAATAATTGAAGTCAAAACCAGGAGATTCAGGTTCTCCTACCTGAGCTTTCAAGGTTGCGCTGCCCAAAAACAGTACCAGTAAAACAACTAAGTGACTGAAGGTTTTTTTCATGCTTGATCTTGGTTTTCCTGTATTTTCAGGGGTTTCAAAAATAGAATTTATCAGATAAAATAAAATAGCTGTAAATATTTAGCGATTTACGGATTAGCTTTTTGCTTTTGAGGCTTTTCGTTTTGTCTTTGTTGTTTTCGTTTTGGTTTCCTCTTTGGGTCCAATTCCATTGGAACGAAGCGCGTTCCAATAGTCTTTTCCGTAAGCTACAAAGATTTCCTCTCCCGGTTTCAGGTTTCGGCTTGCAATAATGTAAGCTCTGCTTCTAATCACCTCAAAGCGACAATTGTTTCTAATTCCGGGTATGCGGGTAAAACCGGCTGCATCATTGGCATAACGTGCTAGGGATTCTGGCACGTGTTGCGCATCTATGCATTTCCTATCTGAAACATAAAAGTAATAAGCTCCAAAACCATCTTCCATGGCCTCGTTTCTTTTTTGACACTCCTTCCAGGTAATGATTTCACCGGTGTATTCAACCACCTTTTCACCACGCTTAATCGCAGTTTTGGTGAATAGGCCTTTGCCACAATTCGGAATGCTCGACTCTTTAACTTCCAGTTTCATTGGTTTGATTGAATAGAAAAAATGGTGCCAGTTTTATTACCGGGCAAAGGTGAAAAAAGTATTTCATCCTTATTGCAGTTTTTTTACAAAAATGTACAGCATTTTTAGATTGTGTATGCTTTCCTGCTGCCTTAGTAAAATTTAAGTCGCCTAAGTTTACATTCGTAGCATGAGTGCTGGGGTAATTTTGATTTGCATTGGCTTGTATTTTGCTGGTTTGTTGAGTATTAGCTGGTTTACTGGGAAAAATGAAACCAACGAAGGGTATTTTATTGGAAACAGACAATCGCCATGGTTTGTGGTGGCTTTTGGAATGATTGGGGATTCCCTTTCTGGTGTTACCTTCATTTCTCTTCCCGGAACTATTGTTTCTAACAGCTTTGCTTACTTGCAATTGGTTATGGGCTATTTGGCCGGGTATGCCGCTATTGCATTGATATTGCTACCTGTTTATTATAAGCTACGCCTTACTTCCATTTATGCCTATTTATTGGAACGTTTTGGTTCGGCATCACAAAAAACAGGCTCCTTTTATTTTCTGGTTTCACGTTTGTTTGGCGCAGGTTTGAGGCTACTTCTTGCTGTGAATGTGCTTCAATTGTTTGTGTTTGATGCCTGGGGAATTCCTTTTCCGGTTTCCGTTGCATTGATTATTTTGCTCATGTTGGTTTATACCTATCGGGGTGGAATCAAAACCTTGATTTGGACAGATTTATTCCAATCGGGTTTCTTATTATTGGCAGTGGTTCTTAGTATTTGGGCTATCTTGAATCAATTGAATTGGAGCTTGAGCCAAGCTGTTTCTGAGATTTATTCAAGCCGATTCTCAGCTACTTTTTTCTGGGATTGGAAAGAGAAGAACTTCTTTGTTAAGCAATTTCTGAGTGGTGCTTTTATCACCATTGTAATGACCGGTCTCGATCAAAATATGATGCAAAAAAACTTGAGCATTCGCACCCTGCCAGAGGCGCGTAAAAATATTTTTGCCTTTAGCGGAATTGTGTTTGTGGTGAACCTCTTCTTCCTTTCGTTGGGAGCTTTGATTTATATCTACGTTGAAAAATCGGGCATTCAATTACCGGTAGATCCAACTACGTTAAAGTTGCAAACAGATAAAGTCTTTCCTTATTTGGCTATTAACCACTTGGGATTAATGGCTGCTTTGGTTTTTATTGTTGGTTTAACGGCTGCCACCTTCAACAGTGCCGATAGTGTATTAACCACGTTAACCACTTCCTTTTGCATTGATTTTTTAGGTTTTGATACGGAGCAAGAATCTACAGGCAAAGAGGTAAGAATTCGCCACGCTATACATGCAGGCTTTGCCATTTTGTTGTGGTTGTGTATTGTGTTGAGTCGGAGTTTAAATCAAACCTCAATTTTGGATGCAATTTTTACTATCGCAGCTTTTACCTATGGGCCCTTGTTGGGTTTGTTTGCCTTTGGCTTGTTTACGCACAGAAAGGTAAGAGACAAGTTTGTTCCAGTGTTAAGCATTATTCCACCCTTGGTATCCTTGTTGTTGTACCTGAACTCAGAAGCGTGGTTTGGCGGATACAAGTTCAGCTATGAATTGTTGCTGATAAATGGCTTGATTATGTTTTTCTTGCTGTGGCTGTTTTCAAACCGAAACCCAGCAATAAAGGAATAAAAAAAGGCGGCCTACAAGGCCGCCTTTTGCATTATTTCAATTTGAACGCTTTCTTCACTTTATCTACGTAGTCAAGTTTTTCCCAGGTAAACAGTTCCACTTTGCGTTTTACTGTTTTGCCGTCGTTCGACTTGAAGGTCTTTTCTACAATCTCATTCTTACGTCCCATGTGGCCATAGGCAGCAGTTTCTGAGTAAATAGGATTGCGCAGTTTCAAACGGGTTTCAATTCCATAAGGAGTCATATCAAACAACTTCTCAACCATTTTAGCAATCTGGCCATCTGTCATTTTTACTTTTGAAGTACCGTAAGTATTGATGTAGATACCCATTGGGTCTTTAACACCAATTGCATACGAAACCTGAACAAGTACTTCAGAACAAACGCCTGCTGCAACCAAGTTTTTAGCGATATGGCGAGTCGCATAAGCTGCTGAACGGTCAACTTTTGATGGGTCTTTTCCAGAGAATGCACCACCACCGTGAGCACCTTTTCCACCGTAAGTATCTACGATGATTTTACGACCTGTTAAGCCTGTATCACCGTGTGGACCACCAATTACAAATTTTCCGGTTGGGTTGATGTGGTAATTGATTTTGTCGTTGAACAGGTGAGCGTATTTTTTGTATTTCGCTTTAACGCGTGGAATCAAAATCTTAACAATATCGGCTTTAATTTTGGCCAACATCTTTGCTTCGGTATCAAAATCATCGTGCTGAGTAGAAACAACAATTGAGTCAATACGAACTGGATTGTTATTGTCGTCGTACTCCAAAGTAACCTGCGATTTTGCATCCGGGCGAAGGTATTTGATGGCTTTGTTTTCGCGACGCAAAGCAGCAAGCTCAATCAAAATTTTGTGAGCAAGGTCTAGAGCCAAAGGCATATAATCTTCGGTTTCTGCAGTTGCATAACCAAACATCATTCCCTGGTCGCCTGCACCTTGGTCTTGTTTCTTTTTACGGTCAACTCCCTGGTTAATGTCAGCTGATTGTTCGTGAATAGCAGAGAGAATACCACATGAATTGGCTTCAAACATGTATTCGCTTTTGGTGTAACCAATTTTACGGATAACACCACGCGCAATTTCCTGAACATCCAGGTATGCTTTTGATTTTACCTCACCGGCAAGTACAACCTGTCCGGTTGTTACAAGGGTTTCGCAGGCAACCTTTGAATCTGGGTCAAAGGCAAGGAAATTGTCAATAAGCGCATCAGAAATCTGATCCGCAACCTTGTCGGGGTGACCTTCACTAACCGACTCTGAAGTGAATAAATAAGCCATTTATGCTAGGATTAGTTGTTGTTTTTTTTAGAAGATAAACTAGCAGGAATCTGGTCAATATCAGTTGAGAACAAAATTGACAAGAATGCCCGCATGGTTTTGCCACCGTGGTGTTCTGCCCGGTTGGCATCAGACCTAGTCTGATTCTTCATGCGCTGCAAAAGTAATTTTTTCGCTCAAATTACAAAGTTGTGATTAGCAATAAATAAAAATTTTCAGCAATCGTCAAACAATCGTGATTTCAATTCCAAACTTCTCAGAATCGTTAGCTCGTCTTTTAGTTCTTCCAGCATGTCGTCAGCTGCTTTGCTGTTTTCGCCGGGTTTAAAGCCCTCTCCACAAATTGGACAGGTGAGCTTACTTGAGATAATATCTGCAATAGCAATACCATCTAACGATACAGTCTCTGTGCAGGTAGGACAGCTTACAATCATATAGCAAAATAGTTTTCGCTTTTCACATTACCAACCCTGCATTTATTGATTGTCTGTTTCTTCTCTTTAATTGGGCTAATTATTGCAGCAATTGGTTAGATGGAACTGGGAATGCTTGTTTTATTTTTAGCTTTTCTGCCCGATTTAAACTGGTAAGAAAGTGAAATGTAAAAAACATTGGATTGCGTTGTGTTCTGATAAGGTTTGATACCTTTTTCACTGAAGTTGGGATTCAAAAAATCTTTTAGGTAATACCGAAAGCCCAGGTTATAACCTGATTTCATTTGGAAGCCTCCAAAGACGGATGGCATGAGTAAGGGCGTCCGTTCGCTAAACCAGGAGTTAAATTTGGCCGAGCCGATTTTATCTCCCTTTACAAAAAGTTTTTCCTTGTAGTTCACTGCCAATTCAACTTCTGCTCCGGCGTAAATGAAGTTTTTATTTTTCATGTCACCAAGTTTAATGGCAACCGGTATTCCAACGTAGTAGTTTCTTCGCTTGTACATGGTATCACCATTGCTAGATGTAAACCCCACATTGCGAATTCCCCAACCTGAAAAAACACCAACATAGTTGTTAAAATCAATATGCAGTTGTTCACCGTAATGGAAGAAACCCGAGAAACGCATGGGAGTGTTTATGGATTCATTGTTGATTTGGTAGCGTGCAAAAGAGAAAATGAATTCACCGTTTTCCGTTTTGTAATACTTGAATTGACCAAATGCAGAAAATGTGCTCATGAATAGGAGCAATGTTACTAGTTGTTTTTTCATTTGGTTAGAGTGCGTTAAATAAGGTAAAGTGTTTTTGAACCTTTTCTTTTTGGCTGCTATCCAGTTTGCGGTAAGCTTGTTCGGCTACCTGTCTGAATTTGGTTTGCTGGCAGAAATGGTTTAGGCTTTCACCGGCAGGTCCCGCAAGTCTTCCATTCGATGATTGGCATGCTTGAAGCAGGTTTTCAGCAACTTTTTCAGTGAAGTGATTCAGGTTTTTCAATACCTGAAAACTTGCAACCCGACTTCTAAATTCAAATGCCGATGAACTAATTTTTTCAAGTTCTGCTTTTGCTGCGGCTTCGTTGCTACCAAATTCTACCGATAGTTCAAGCCATTTTAAACGTACAGCTTTGTTCATACCTTCCACGGTAGATGTTTGTTTGAGAAAGTTTTCAGCCTCTGTAGGATAATTTCTGCATAGTTTTTCGAGTGCTGTTTTTACAACATCGTAACTTGAATCTCCAAGTGCTTTTTCGAATAGAGGTTTCCAGGCACCTTCCGGTTTTCTGGTTTTGGCCAGAATGTTTTCGCGAACCGCAGACTTGGGATGGTTCATAGTTTTTTGCAAGAGTTGTTGAACCTGTTCGTCTTTGTCCTGGCTCAGTTGATTGATGAGCTCATTTACAATTCCATGATGCTTTTCACGCTTCAGCGCTTCCATCAACACTTCACGCTTTTTTTCGGTTTCAATGTCTCTGAGTTGAACTGCTGCATCATACCTGTCCAGGTATTCGGCTGCCATTTCCAATTGGTTCTCCAACTCTTCAAAGCTTTTCTTGAAAGTAAGTTGTTTCAAAATGTTCGATCCTGGATCAAACAGAACAAAGGCAATTTTCTTCTTGGCTGAATTTGGAATTTTAACCACTTCAAAGTCTGAAGAAAGTATTTCTTTCACGGTTGATTTGCTGCCATCCTGGTAAACTACTTCCAATACAACTGGCATTTGGAAGTCGTCAACAGTTTCGCTTTTGGTATGAATTTGTTCAATGGCAATTTCAGTAGCGCGGCTTCCATCCTGATAAGTTAGGTCTTCGTAATGAACACGGTAATGAGGCTCACCTCCGCGGTAAATCCATTGGTCAAAAAACCAATCCAAATTCAAGCCCAACACATCTTTAACGGCTTGTTGCAAATCGTTGGTTTCAACATTGGCATAGGCGTGTTTTTTCAGGTAATGGTTCAGCACTTTTTTCCATTGTGCCTCACCCAGCACATATTCCAACATTGAAATTACTGCTGAACCTTTTGGGTAAACACGCGCTGTACCTCCTTGTGTATGACGAACCGCATAATTGTCCTTTTTACCAGCTTCAATCGCCGAGTTTTGATTGGCTCTGCGTTGCCAATCCCATTCCTCTTTTCCGTCGGTAACGCGTGAGAATTGTTTTGGGAAGAAGGTTGCAAAGCTTTCCTGAAGCCAGGTGTCGCGTCCATCGCGAGCTGTAATATAATCGCCAAACCACTGGTGGGTTAATTCATGCATGTTTACACCCACGTAGTTTCTGTCAAGGTAAGCGCGTTCGTCAACGTTGAAGAAATCTCCAAAAACCGTTGCGGTAGTGTTTTCCATGGCTCCATACAAAAAGTCCTGTACCATGATTTGCGAGTAGCTTTCCCAAGGATAATTTATTCCTGTGTATTCTTCCATAAAGTCAATCATGGCCGGGGTATAGCGGTAGGTTGGCGCTAACCTTTCTTTGAATTCAGGGTAGTAGTAATATTTTAATGGAACACCTCTTTTGGTCGATTTGTCGGTTGCAATACCATATTTGCCAATGCCAATCATTAACAAATAGCCGGCATGTGGTTTCGACATTTTATAATGCCAGCTCAGTTTGCCGTCTTTATCCTTTGATTTTTTAACCAGTAAGCCATTCGATAGCACTTCGTATCCAGCTTCAAAATGAATAAGCGTTTCTGTGGTGAACTTATCGTTCATATCATCGTACATGGGTATCCAGTGGCGGTTGTCAATACCTTGTCCTTGCGTCCAGATTTGTTGCCTCACGGCAAAAGGGTCCGGTTTTTCGGCTTCAGGTTCATTCCACCCAATGAAGTAAATTCCACGCTTGGGTTTGCAGCTGTACTCAATATGAATGATTCCGCTTTGTGTCCATTTCAAACTTTTTTGCGGATATATCCAAACGCCATTTTTGTTTGATTTTGTTTTCGCAACGGCACCATTGATGGTACACGAGCTTATCTCAATAGCCGGAGCATCAAAGTAAAATGAATCAACCGTTTCCTGAAGGGTAGTGAATGAATGGTCAACTTTTCCGGTTACCAGACCTTGTTTTGGTTCAAACCAAACTTCCACTTTCATGTGTGTAATATCAAGCGGATGCTCGCGGTAAGTCACTTGGTCTTTTAGATAACTTTTGTGCTGACTTTGTGCAGAAGCAATGAGGGCAAAGCCCATGGAAACGATTAGTAATTTGAATTTCATGCCTTAGCTTAAAAACTCAAATATTGAACCTGTTGCTCAGATATCCAAATTACTCAGCTTCTTCTTCGTCAATTTGCCATTGTGGTTTTTCCGGCTCAACGGTTTCTCCGCGCATATTTAACAGCATGGGTTTTCTGTCGAATTGAGCCTTGGCAATGCCTTTGCTGTTGAAATCGTTGATGAAATCATAAACCGGCGGAACCAATTCTTCGCCTTCCAGTGTAATTAAGCCTACTTTTCCTTTTACGAAAGTTCTTGCAATACCGTTTTTGAATGGGCCAATTTTATCATACTTGCAGGGAATAAATTCTTCGCCTTCGTAAGTAATATAGCCTTCTTTTTCTTCACGAATTACTTTGGCCTTTTGGTTGATAAAATCCCCAATGTAAGTGTAAATGCAGGGAATTACTTCTTCTCCGGACTGATTGATAAAGCCGATTTTATCGCCTTTAAAAACTTTTGCTCTTCCGTTTTTGTAGGGCCCAATTCGGTCATACCCTTTCTGAAAAGGCCCTCCACTTGCAGCCAGCAGCAATATTAGAGGCAAAGCCAGCAGTAGAAAAAGATATGAAACCTTGTTGTCTTTCACGGTATGGTTTATTACATACAAAAACCGGCCCGAACTTTATTTTCTTACAAAGTTAAGATATTTCATCTCGCGGCTCTCCCGCAGTGATTGTTTGGAGTCTTTAAAATTGGTCGAAATGAGCCATTTATCCTTACTTTTTTGGTGTTTTGAGGGATTGGGGAAGTCCTTAGATTGTGCAATTATTTTGTTTAAGTGGCGGTTTTTCTATTTGAGCTGCGAAGCCCCTATTTGTGTAATTTGTTGAAAACCTGTCGAATAAATATTTTTTGCAGCTATTAACAGAATATTAAGTGCCTTCCAAATTGTGCAAAGCTATTTTAGCAAGGTGCTCGGTGGGCTAATTCATTTATTTTATCCCAATACCTGTTTAGGGTGCAGGAATGGACTTTTGAAGTCTGAGAGCTATTTGTGCATATCGTGCTTATCAAAATTGCCTTATACCCAGTTTCACCTTCAACAGGGAAATCTGGTTGAAAAGTGTTTTTGGGGAAGAGTTCCGCTCCATCAAGCTTTTTCGTATTTGTATTTTAGAGACAAAGGCATGACGCGCAATTTGTTGCATAGGATAAAATATCAGGGCGATAAAGAACTTGCTACCCATTTGGGCTTTGTTTATGGAAGTCGATTAAAAGAGGACATTCCGGAATTGTACTACGATGGAATTTTGGCAGTTCCGCTACACCCGGCCAGATTGAGGAAAAGAGGTTTTAACCAGAGTCATGAATTTGCGGAAGGATTATCCGCGGCAACTGCCATTCCAAACCTAAGTCATTTAGCCCGGCGCGAAGTTGCAACCAGCACGCAAACACGAAAAAATAGGGAAAGCCGTTGGTTGAATGTTGATTCCATTTTTTCGGTTAACAAGCAATTGGCTGACCAAAATCATGCACCCCATTTTTTGCTCGTTGATGATGTAATTACCACTGGTGCAACAATGGAAAGCTTTGCGGCAAGTGTTTTAAATGTTTTGCCAGATTGCAGATTAAGTGTGGCAAGTATTGCTTACGCGGTTTGAATGTTGTTAATTTGTTAATATATTGAAATGAAAAAAGTATCCATTCTTACACTTGTTAGCCTGTGGTTCCTTCTCCCCCTGCAAGCGCAGTTCCAGACAGGAATTTACAGTAGCAACTTTGCAGGTGTTATGGGTCCTATGATAAATCCTGCAACCACTACCTGGTTAAGTAACAGTACAGAAATTCTTCCTGTTGGCCTTAATTTTTCGGTGTTGAATAACGGCTTTTATATGCCTGCCAAATCCCTTCCATCGCTTTTAGGAAGTTCGGCAACCGAATTTTTATCCGATACCGGAAAAAATGTAAGTGAAAAATTTGACCGGGTTTTCCAGATTAGTCGGGACTTAAAACCTTCAAACTACGCGTACATAGAAGCCGCAATTTACGGACCATCGGTTCATAGCAATTTTGGGAAGTTTTCGGCAGGTTTATACACTGCATCGCGAAACGTTTCCTCTTCGTATGGATTAACTCCTGAACTAGCAACTTTCTTACTTAAAGGAAATCGCACCAACGATTTGCTGGGCAAAACCATCAGCATGGCCAATAGTCGCTCTGGAAATTTGGTTTTGCTTGATTTTGCCGGGAATTTTTCTGCCATTATCAAGGAGTCGCAACGCTACTCACACCGTTTTGGCTTGAACCTTCATTATTTGGTGGGTATTAATTCCATTTATTGGTGGGATGGAAGCAGCAAATGGACTTTTGGGATGGATTCTTCCATATATGTTGAAAATGGTGGTTTTCAGTATGGTTATGCTGCAACCAAATCCAAATATGTTAGCGAGTTACTCACTCCCCGTGGAAATGGATTTTCGCTGGATTTAGGTTACACCTTTACCCGCAAGAAAAAAGGAATTCGCTCCAGTTATGCGGTTTGTCCAAATATTGCCGGAGGGGGAAGAATCCGCAAGTTCCAAACCTATAAATGGCGTTTTGGCGTTTCTGTAATGGATTTGGGATGGGTGAATTTCAATCAACAAACCGTGGCTACCACTTATGGAAATGTAAATGCTGTGGTAGATAGTTTGATTGATGCAGCCTACAACGGTGTTTTTGCATTGGATAGAAAATTACGTTTTGCTTTCATTGGCTCTCCGGGTGCTAATTTCTCTGCTCAATCCGAATACAGACATTACATGCCAACCCGCCTGAATGTTCAGTTTGATTATAACTGGAAAGACATGTGGTATTTGAGTTTCTTTGGAAGCCAGCGTGTGGTGTTGAATGATGTTATTTCATCTCGGGCTGCCAATATCCTCAGCTTTGCTATTCGTCATGAGAATGTTAAAACAGAATGGTCTGTTCCTATTTCATTGATTGAATACCAATATCCGGTGGTTGGATTTCATTACCGGTACGGACCATTCTTCATTGGCACGAATCAGGTGTTGGAAATGTTTGGTTTGCGCAAAATCAGAGGTGTTGATTTGAACTTTGGTCTGAAATTTAATATCAGCCATATCAAAGGCTACTAAGTACAAATTTGCACGCGATGTTTAATATTCAAAAAGCCCTCTTAAGGGCTTTTTTAGTTTAGTTTTTCGTTGTTTTTTCCAGCATTGAAGGCATATCAAAACGGATTCAATTAGAACCGCAAGGAAGTATATTTCACCATCAATTTGAGGGTTGTATTAGGGAATTGCCTAAGTGATTATTCTGCGACCCCTTCAGGGTCGATCGTACTTGACCAACTTTATTTGCTATAAACCTTTTATCCCTTCGGGATTGGAAAAGACACTAGAGAATGGATTTATCAAAGATTGAAATTAGTTCCAATCTCCTCAAAACCGAGCCCTTTGATTGTCTGAATCTCATCTTGACCCTGAAAGGGTCACAGGTTTGTAGAATAAATTTCCGTTCCATTTTTGTGCGACCCCTTCAGGGTCGAGCGTATTATACAACCAGCATTTGCTATAAACCTTCAATCCCTTCGGGATTGGAAAAGACACTAGAAAATGGATTTATCAAGGATTGAAATTAGTTCCAATCAGCTTAAAACACGTGCTTTGTGATTTCCTAAAATTCATTCAGACCCTGAAGGGGTCACAGGTTTATAGAATAAATTTCCGTTCCATTTTTGTGCGACCCCTTCAGGGTCGAGCGTATTATACAACCAGCATTTGCTATAAACCTTCAATCCCTTCGGGATTGGAAAAGACACTAGAAAATGGATTTATCAAGGATTGAAATTAGTTCCAATCAGCTTAAAACACGTGCTTTGTGATTTCCTAAAATTCAACTGACCCTGAAAGGGTCACAGGTTTATAGAATAAATTTCCGTCCCAATATTCCGCGACCCTGAAGGGGTCGAACCTATTTTTCACAATTCGATTTCTATAAACCTTTAATCCCTTCGGGATTGGAGATAGCTCATGGTTGATCGATTTCTCAAGGATTGAAATCATGTCCAATCTCCTCAAAACCGAACCCATTGATTGTTTGAATCTCATCCAGACCCTGAAGGGGTCACAGGTTTGTAGAATACATTTCCGTTTCGTTTTTCTGCGACCCTGAAGGGGTCGAACCTATTTTTCACAATTCGATTTCTATAAACCTTTAATCCCTTCGGGATTGGAAAAGACACTAGAAAATGGATTTATCAAGGATTGAAATTAGTTCCAATCAGCTTAAAACACGTGCTTTGTGATTTCCTAAAATTCAACTGACCCTGAAAGGGTCACAGGTTTATAGAATAAATTTCCGTCCCAATATTCCGCGACCCTGAAGGGGTCGAACTTCCGAAATGATGTTTTCCCTTCAAATCTTCAATCCTTTCGGGATGGTATTCATTTTTGCCAATTGTGTAGGTAATCAAACAAAAAAAATCTGCGGGAAACCATGCAATCAAAAGAGGGCTGGTTTCCCGCAGATTAGAATTTTGTTGGAATCGCTTAAGGAGTATTACTTAATCAAATTGGTAATTTCTGCCGAAATGGGCTCTGTGCCTGAAGGAAAATAAGCCATCCAATTTCCATCCGGACCAACCAAAAACTTATTGAAATTCCATTTTACGGTATTGCTCGCTTTTCCGTTCAAATCTTGTTTGCATAACCATTGGTAAATGGGATGTTGACCGCTGCCTTTTACTTCAATTTTTTCGGTTAAGGGAAAGCTTACGCCATAGTTCTTTTTGCAAAATGCTCCAATTTCTTCTGCTGTTCCGGGTTCCTGTCCACCAAATTGGTTGCAGGGAAATCCTACAATTACCAATTTCTCTTTGTAGAGGTCTTGAAGTTTTTGCAATCCTTCGTACTGCTTGGTGTATCCGCATTCGCTGGCAACGTTTACACAAAGCACATATTTGCCTTTAAAATCAGCCATGGATAAGGTTTTGCTTCCATCCAAACTTTTCAAGCTGTAGTCGTAGAATTTGGTTGATTCTGCCATGATTTTAGGTTGTTGAATTTTACTTTCGGTAAAGCTGTAAACCAGAAGCCCGGTAAAGGCCAATGCCATAATGCTAAAAATGTACTTCTTCATTGTTGGGTTAAAGTGCTAAAATTTGTTCTTTTATTTCTTCCATTTGCCATTGTGGGGTTGACGTTGCTCCACAAATGCCAATGCGGTCGCCCTCTGCAAACCATTCTTTTTTTAGTTCATCTTTGTGGCTTACAAAGTAGGTTTCAGGATTGTTGTCTTTGCAAACATCAAACAAAACCTTACCGTTCGAGGACTTTAATCCGGCCACAAATACTATTTTATCGTAGGCTTTTGCAAAGTCACGCAATTGGATATCGCGGTTACTAACCTGGCGACAGAGTGTATCGTTAAAATCAACCTCAATGCCTTTCTTTTCCAATGTTTCTTTTAAGGCATAGAGGTTTTTGGTGCGCTTGGTGGTTTGAGAAAACAACTGCACTTTTTTAGGAAGTTCATGTTGCTCTAACTCTTCAAATTTCTCAATCACAATAGCGTTTCCGCTGGTTTGGCCAACCAAGCCCTTTACTTCTGCGTGGCCATGTTTGCCATAAATAAGAATTTGTTCTTGGTCGTTGTAAGCCTCACGTACCCGGTTTTGAAGTTTTAGTACCACCGGACAGCTGGCATCAACCAGTTCAATTCCCTTTTCAAGTGCCAATTGATAGGTTTCCGGCGCTTCACCATGGGCGCGAATCAAAACCTTGCAATCCGACAATTCCCGGAGTTGGTCGTGGTTAATTATTTCCAGTCCCTTTGCCTTCAAGCGTGCAACCTCTTCGTCGTTGTGCACAATATCGCCAAGGCAATACAAGTGCCCTTCCTCATTCAAAATATCTTCGGCCATTTGAATGGCAAATACAACGCCAAAGCAAAATCCTGAATTGTCATCAATATCAACCTGAACCTTCATTTCCTGAGATTTAGTGCAATTATCACTAATTAAACCCGACTTTTCCTTATTTGTTTGTTCATCGTTGGCAAATCAGCCTTTTCATTCAAAGTCCTTGAATTCTTATTTTAACCCGGAATACGCATTTGACCATCTATTACTGCCCAAAATGCCTGTGAAATTGTGCGTAAAATCGGTTTTCCTCACTCACCATAACGATGCATTATGCCTTGCTCGTGAAACTGCCAATTTCTTTGGCCTTTTGGCCCTCATAACGAAGTTCAAAAGCATAATCCGGGTTTAATGTTAATCCGATTTGTAGGGTAAAAATTTGCTATAAAATCTTTAGCTTGCGTTTTGGAATTCTGATTGTTGCAAAGTAAGGTTATGATTGGACAAGATGCTTTAGATAAACAGCGTAATTTCCTGTTTTGAAAGCTAGATAATTGACAGATTGCCTCCTTGCATTTGAAATTCCTAACTAGCTATGAAACACCTGAAGATTCTATTATTTGTTTTTGTACTTTTTGGATGGCAAAACCTGCGAGCCCAAAAGACATCCCTAAGTTCAATAGTCCATTACAACGAACATGCAGTGGTGTTGAATGCCCTAGAGGTAGATTCTTTTGTATTTGCCATAGTTCCGGTAAATTATCCGGATTTAGGGAATAGTTGTGTAAAGATATATAAGGCAGATAGAGATTTAAACCTTGTAGATAGTTTTATTCGGGTACTTGATTTTGCGGGAGCCTATGTTACCAATATTCTTCATACGGAATCGGGCAAGCTATATTTTGGGCTTTCCAAAGAAGAGGGTACACCCTCTTTAACGGTGTATGAACTGTCAACCAATTTGGTGATTACAGATAGTGTATTGGTTCAGGACAGCATGTACCAAAGCACAACGTTTCAATTTGCCAATCTTATAAAGGGTAGTGCGCATCGATTTGTGCTGAACACGGTGCGTATGCGTGGAGCGTATCCATTGAATGTTTATAACCTGCTTAGTGATACCTTGCGGGTAATAAGGTCGGTTGTTGACACATCATTTATCAACGAGAAAGAAACGAATAAGGCCATAACAGCGAATATGGTTTATCTGGACAATCAGTACCGTATTTTGCAATGTTCAGATTTAAGCGCACCCGGGCAAATTAGGAACTTCAATGCCATAAAGCGCTATTCGTCCGAGTTTGAGTTAATTTCATCGAGTAATTTGGCAGGCCAGCCCTTGGTGGGTTGGGGAGTTTTTCATTGCCCATTGAATTACAAGGGGCGTTGGATTGTAGCAAATAGGTTTGAGACTAAGTTGGGGGTGTCGTTGAAAATCGTTCCCAACTTTATAGAAATAGACAGCTTGGATAGAATAAAGCAATTGAGTTTTTACAATCCTGAATTCGTTTTCAACAATGGAGACGATTACTTGAGTAATAATTGCTCTTGGGTGAATCCGGAAAATGCGGGCTTGAATATAGTATATACCATAGGTGGAAGGTTTCTTTCAAACGAGGTGGTTCACTTGCAATTTGATAGCAATTTCAATTTTTTATCTGAAGAACATTTTGGCTATCCCGTCAATAAAAAGGATACCGTTTTTAGCTTGGTTCAGGTAAACGGAGTGTTACATGTCCAAGGAAAAATGTTTGTATATGGGTATTTGTATAGGTCAGAAAAGGGCTCGGCATCTGATCTAATTCGAGTTACACACCCCTTTATTGAGCCCTTAGAAACCTTTGAAATAAAAACAGGGAGTGATGAAAGCGCGTTTTTGCAGAATCAGCTAAAGGTTTACCCCAATCCCTTCCGGGAAGGCTTTCGGGTAGAGTTTGAGGGGAATCAAGGCCAAATACGGATTTATACGCTGTTGGGTGAATTGCTAAAGGAAGAGCTTGTTGAATCGGGTCAGAACCTAAACCTATCCAGTATGCCCACCGGGGTATATTTGCTTTATTTACAAACCAAGGATGGTAGAACCAGCACCAAGAAACTTATCAAGCAGGAGTAATTGGCAGTGATAAGTAGTCTTTTTTCAGGGAAAAGGATTTTATTGGCATAATTTATCCCCCTCAAAATTAATGTATTAATTTTGATTTGATTCTTTATTTTAATACTTTGCTTAAAAATTAAAACCTATGAAAAACAATTTTGCCATTAAAACACTTGGTATTTTAGTGTTTTTAGTTGTAAATTTTTCTTGCAAGAAGAATACAACTACAAGTGTTGAAAGTTCAACGTTAAATCAATCTTATGCCCAATTGATTGGTCATTACAACAATCATTCAAAAAGGACCCTAAACAAAACAAATTCTGAGGGAAGTCCAATTGGTTTTAATGACCATATTGATTCAGATAGTATTCCAGTTATTCTGGATTTATTACTAAATTACAATTTGGCAGAGCCCTCGAGTAATTTTGAAAATCAGCAAACTTTTGAATTTTCATATCAGGTAAGTACCAACGAGCAAAATATTAGTCCAATTTGTGAACTTGATTCTTTGTATGCTTTAATGGAGGCAAAAATAAATGATGCACTTCTGGAAACAACAGACCCCAATGAAGTGATATATTATGTTACAGTTGAGCCGGATGGAAGTCAAACAAGCAGTCAAAAGGGATTAACATTGAGATTTAAAAAAGGTTGGGGAGCTCTTCAACTTGTCCCTAAAGTCTTTCTATCCAACATGTCATTCAGAGCACATTCAGGAGTTTTAAATGGTTTTGGTGCAAAAACTTATTATGGAGGGTTGTGTGGTCAATATGTAAGCTTTTATCCGGGAGCCTCGGATGTGTTAAATAGTTTTGCAAACTTTAACTTGAATTTGAGTGCGCCTGCACCTCCACCAAATTTTAGATATATTTATGTTGGTGAAACAGACAAGTCTCTTCATGCAAACGAAACCTATGACCCCTCCTACCCATCGTTTAATATCAACAATTATGTGAACAATGTTCCCATGACATTTTATCCCACACGAGTTTACGCCTGCGCTACCCAAAGTTCATGGATAGAAGGCAGAAATACACAAGACGATGATCCAATAAACCACTTCAATACCACAGAAGCACCTTGTATAAATTCGGGTTTGATGAACTACTACCTAAATTCAATTGCGATTTTGGCCAATCAGTACCAACAACCATTTCAGAAGGCCGTTTCGGTTGCTGTATCAAGTCATAAAGGCACGATCAACAATTGTGTCCCCTGGAATTCTCCTGTTAATCCAAGTTTCAATACCGGCAAATCCATTGATCAAGGTGTTTGTGCAATAGGTCAACATTCTTTGATAATAAAGTATAAAACCTTGGTTTTGGTTCCAATGGGTTTGTGATACTATACCGATGAAAAAGCATAGCCTCTTATTACTTATTTTGGTGCTTTTTAATACGTTAAGCGCCAATTCTCAAAAATTGAGCTTAAGTTCAATAGTCCATTACAACGAACATGCAGTAGTGTTGAATGCCCTAGAGGTAGATTCTTTTGTATTTGCCATAGTTCCGGTAAATTATCCGGATTTAGGGAATAGTTGTGTAAAGATATATAAGGCAGATAGAGATTTAAACCTTGTAGATAGTTTTATTCGGGTACTTGATTTTGCGGGAGCCTATGTTACCAATATTCTTCATACGGAATCGGGCAAGCTATATTTTGGGCTTTCCAAAGAAGAGGGTACACCCTCTTTAACGGTGTATGAACTGTCAACCAATTTGGTGATTACAGATAGTGTATTGGTTCAGGACAGCATGTACCAAAGCACAACGTTTCAATTTGCCAATCTTATAAAGGGTAGTGCGCATCGATTTGTGCTGAACACGGTGCGTATGCGTGGAGCGTATCCATTGAATGTTTATAACCTGCTTAGTGATACCTTGCGGGTAATAAGGTCGGTTGTTGACACATCATTTATCAACGAGAAAGAAACGAATAAGGCCATAACAGCGAATATGGTTTATCTGGACAATCAGTACCGTATTTTGCAATGTTCAGATTTAAGCGCACCCGGGCAAATTAGGAACTTCAATGCCATAAAGCGCTATTCGTCCGAGTTTGAGTTAATTTCATCGAGTAATTTGGCAGGCCAGCCCTTGGTGGGTTGGGGAGTTTTTCATTGCCCATTGAATTACAAGGGGCGTTGGATTGTAGCAAATAGGTTTGAGACTAAGTTGGGGGTGTCGTTGAAAATCGTTCCCAACTTTATAGAAATAGACAGCTTGGATAGAATAAAGCAATTGAGTTTTTACAATCCTGAATTCGTTTTCAACAATGGAGACGATTACTTGAGTAATAATTGCTCTTGGGTGAATCCGGAAAATGCGGGCTTGAATATAGTATATACCATAGGTGGAAGGTTTCTTTCAAACGAGGTGGTTCACTTGCAATTTGATAGCAATTTCAATTTTTTATCTGAAGAACATTTTGGCTATCCCGTCAATAAAAAGGATACCGTTTTTAGCTTGGTTCAGGTAAACGGAGTGTTACATGTCCAAGGAAAAATGTTTGTATATGGGTATTTGTATAGGTCAGAAAAGGGCTCGGCATCTGATCTAATTCGAGTTACACACCCCTTTATTGAGCCCTTAGAAACCTTTGAAATAAAAACAGGGAGTGATGAAAGCGCGTTTTTGCAGAATCAGCTAAAGGTTTACCCCAATCCCTTCCGGGAAGGCTTTCGGGTAGAGTTTGAGGGGAATCAAGGCCAAATACGGATTTATACGCTGTTGGGTGAATTGCTAAAGGAAGAGCTTGTTGAATCGGGTCAGAACCTAAACCTATCCAGTATGCCCACCGGGGTATATTTGCTTTATTTACAAACCAAGGATGGTAGAACCAGCACCAAGAAACTTATCAAGCAGGAGTAATTGGCATTTTCAAAACTTTGCAGCTTCATTGCAGTTTAATTGAATATGACAGACAACCCGGATTTTTTTGATGAGGATGGTAGCTATATCGGACCTGCCAGTCTTTCGCCCATTCCCCTTAATTTGGGTTCGCCGGTAATTAAAGCAGAGGATAGAAATCAAATCAAGGCAAATGCGGTAGAAGCCATGCACCATTATGCCAACCAGGAAATCTCCATGCTCAAAAAGCAAGCCGATTTAATCATGGAGCAGGTGCGTGAAATTGAAAAACGCCTCAAAGTTTCTGAGAAAATTTACCAAAGCGATATGCGCTTTACCCCCGTAATTGGTCAGGTGTATCATTTGTATGAAAATGGCGATCATTTTAAACTGTCGCTTATTGGTCCCAACGAATGGGGAAGAAGCAAGTCGGTGGGAAAATATTTGGCCAGTGTTCGTTTGCTAGGAGATCATAGCTGGGATTTGGTAAAATAGTTGGCTTTCCTTTCCGCTGCTTTTGGCGTAAACTTGCCCAAAAACCGAATCATGCTTTTCGAGAATTCTTTGGATTTTGCCCGCCGGATGGATGCTTCCGACGCTCTTGCTTCTTTTCGTTCCCGTTTTCATATTCCGCAGCACCAGGGTAAAGACCAGGTGTATTTGTGCGGAAATTCACTTGGTCTTCAACCTAAATCGGCCAAGGATGCCATTGAACAAGAGTTGAAAGATTGGGCAGAACTGGGTGTGGAAGGCCATTTTAAAGGCAAAAATCCCTGGATGTATTACCACCATTTTCTCACCGAAAAAGCAGCTAAAGTGGTGGGTGCACTTCCTGAAGAAGTGGTTATCATGAATAATCTAACAGCTAATCTTCATCTGATGATGGTTAGTTTTTACAAACCAACTGCTTCCCGTTACAAAATTATCATGGAAGGTTCCGCATTTCCTTCCGACCAGTACGCTATGGAAACACAGACAAGGTTCCATGGCTTAAATCCGGACGAGGCAATTGTTGAACTTAAACCGCGTGAAGGTGAAGATACCTTAAGAACTGAAGACATTCTTGCTACCATTGAAGCCCATAAAGATAGTTTGGCTATTGTGATGATGGGTGGCGTAAACTACCTTACCGGTCAGGCTTTTGATATGGAAGCGATAACCCAAAAAGCCCATGAAGTGGGTGCAAAAGTGGGTTTTGATTTGGCCCATGCCGCCGGAAACCTGCATTTAAAATTGCACGAATGGGGTCCTGATTTTGCCGTTTGGTGCACGTACAAATACCTGAATTCCGGTCCGGGTGGCACCAGTGGTGTTTTTGTTCACCAACGCCATGCCAATAGTCCGGAGTTGGTTCGCTTTGCGGGTTGGTGGGGCCATGATGAGGAGTCGCGTTTCCAAATGAAAAAGGGATTTATTCCAATGAAAGGTGCTGCGGGTTGGCAACTTAGCAACGCCCAAATTTTCCCAATGGCCATCCACAAAGCTTCACTCGATTTGTTTGATGAGGCCGGCATGCAAAACCTGAGGGCCAAGAGTGAATCGCTTACAGCGTATTTGTATTTTATCCTAGCGAAGTTTTCTGAGCATTTGAAGGTGATTAGCCCGGTTAATCCTCAAGACCGCGGTTGTCAACTTTCAATTATTGTGAAGTCTGATGGCAAGCGGTTGTTTGATTTTCTGGAAAGCCGTGGAATTTTACCCGATTGGAGAGAACCCAATGTCATTCGCATGAGTCCTGTTCCAATGTACAATAGCTTTGAAGATGTGTACAGGGTTGGTGAGGCTTTGCAGGCCTACTTCAATGCCGCTAAAAACTAAAGCCCTTTCTTCCTGTTTTTTTTGATGGAATTCTGCCAATCCTGACTTCAATCAGCCTTAGGAATTGGCAACATTCCTTATGTTTGTTCGTATGAGTGAAACCATCAGTGTAATTGGAGGCGGATTATCCGGCTCACTGCTTTCTATCTATTTGGCCAAGAGAGGTTTTCAGGTAAATCTCTTTGAAAGACGTCCGGATATGCGTACCAATCGGATTTATGCCGGTAAGTCCATCAACCTGGCTCTTTCTACACGCGGTTTGCGTGCCTTGGAACGCATTGGTTTAGATAAAGAAATTCTGGAAGATGCAATTCCCATGTATGGCCGCATGATGCACAGCAGAACGGGTGAGTTAAATTACCATCCCTATGGCAAAGAAGGTCAGGCCATCAATTCGGTTTCGCGGGGTAGGTTAAATTTAAAGTTAATTGAATTGGCTTCAGCTTATCCCAATATCTCCATGCATTTCAATGCCCGCTGCACCGATGTTGATTTTAACAAAGCTGCTGCCACATTTGAACTGGAAGATGGCAGTGTAAAAACGTTTGAAGCCAACCGCATTATGGGAACCGATGGCGCTTTTGCGGCCACCCGGGGCAGGTTGCAAATCACCGATAGATTCAATTATTCGCAGCAGTATTTGCATGTTGGATACAAAGAACTTGCCATTCCTGCAGGCGAAAACGGCAGTTTCTTGATGGAGAAAAACGCCTTGCACATTTGGCCGCGTGGTTCGTTTATGATGATTGCCTTGCCAAATCCTGCCGGCGATTTTACCTGTACCTTGTTTATGCCTTTTGAAGGCGAGAATAGCTTTGATAAGTTGAAAACGCGCGAAGAAGTAAGTCGCTTTTTTGAAGAGCAATTCCCGGATGCTGTGCCTATGATGCCGGGTTTGCTGGATGATTTCTTTGCCAATCCTACTTCAAGTTTGGTAACGGTAAGGTGTTATCCTTGGGTAAGGGAAGATAAATTGGCTTTGTTGGGTGATGCTGCACATGCGGTGGTTCCCTTTTACGGACAAGGCATGAATTGCAGTTTTGAAGATTGCGTGGTTATGGATGATTGCATTGAAAAGTATGGGGATGATTGGGCCCGCATTTTTGATGAATACCAAAAAGAGCGCAAGCCCAATGCAGATGCCATTTCTGAACTGGCTATCCAAAACTACTACGAAATGGCGGATAAGGTTGGCGATGCGCATTTCTTGCACAAAAAGCATATTGAACACGAATTGACTGAGCTTTATCCCGATATTTTTAAATCGCAATACGAGTTAACCACGTTTAGCTTAAGTCCGTACAAGTACGCATTGGATCAAGGAAAAAAGAACGATGCTTTGTTGGAACGTATTATTGCTGAAAAGGCTGAATCAAAAATAACAGACCCTGCATACATGGCCGGTTTGTGGCATTTGATTCAGTAATATCAAAGGAAAACTATTCTTTAATATTCATGCGAATGCTCCTTTTTGCATTTCGGATACTCCGGAGTGCAATTGGGAGCATTTCCGTTTTTTAGCCTTGGCTTTGTCTGCAATTTTGAGTCATCAAATTCAAACAAACGCCATGAAAAAGTACATCTTAATCGGATTTTGGACTCTGGGAGCCTTAACCTCAACAAAACTTAAAGCAGAAAATGGTGAACGCAAAGGTTGCCAATCTGTGCAGCGCATTGAAACCCAAAACCTGGAAAGCACAGTTTATTTTGATGGAAGTTCAAACCTCCGCCTGGGTTTGGTTCAATCTGAAAAAGAAACCATCAAACTCCAATTTGTAAGTGGAACAACCTGTTTGTTTTCTGCTACTTACCGGGAGCAAGCCGTTTCGGAAGTTTTTGATTTAAGCCAGTTTCCCGAAGGAAGTTTTAAGGTTCGTTTGATAAAAGGCAGCGAGATTATTGAAAAAGAGTTTTTCAAAAGCAGCCCGGCAAGTACATTTGAATAGGAATGGAAATGCGATCGGGCAAGGGCTTTAGAATCTATGTATTTGTAGGCAGTGTAATGCTGTTTCTGCTTATACACGAGCTGTTGCTCAGCCTGATGGGTTTTCAGTTTTTTGCCGAGGATTTTCTGGTCCGACTGATCTATGGATTTTTTATGTTCTGGTCCCTTTTCAGGCTCAACAAAAATGTATCGGCCAAACTTGATGAGCAGTTTCCCTGGTCTCGAAATCCGGTAAAGCGCTTTGGTGTGCAAACCTTGCAGCAGGCTGTTCTGAATAATTTGATTCTGCATTTGGGCTTGTTGGGGCTTGAGTACTTCGCATACAGAGCGGGTTTTGCCAATGTGTTTGTAGATTTTACCATGGTTTTTTATCAGTTTTTGATTGTGGCCTTGGTGCTTGAATTGAATGTGTTGGTTGATTTCTCCGGCTATTTTGTGCAGCAGTGGCATCATGCCCGTGTGCAGCAAGAATCATACGAAAAAGACAAAGCGCGTTTTAATCTCGAAATGTTGCGCAATCAAATAAATCCGCATTTTCTGTTTAATAACTTGAATACCCTGTCATCGCTTATTTACGAAAGCCAGGATAAGGCCGCAGATTTTTTACGCATGCTTTCGCGGGTGTACCGTAGCATTTTGGAATTTAGAAATAGAGAAACCATTCCCCTTTCTGAGGAGCTGGATTTTTTTGATAATTACCGCAAGCTATTGAGCATTCGTTTTGAGGGTATGTTGTTTTTTGAGTTGAATGTCCCGGATTCCATCCGGCAAAAGCAGGTTATTCCCCTTTGCTTGCAAATGCTTATTGAGAATGCCATCAAGCACAATGTGGTTTCGGCTTCAAGACCGCTGCGGGTTGAAATTTTTTACGAGGCCGGAAAGCTGGTGGTGAGAAACAACATACAAGCTAAAGAGAACCTTGAGTTTTCGAGCAAGCTCGGGCTTGAAATGATTAGTAACCGTTTTGATTTTATGGGCGGAGGCAAGGTTGAAATTGAAAAAACAGATTCGTTTTTTACCGTGCGAATTCCGCTTTTACCCGAAAATTTAAACCAAGCACAATGAAAGCCTTACTGATTGAAGATGAACCCTATGCCCGCCAGGAATTGAAGCGTCTTTTGTCTAAACTAGACAAAGGAATTGAGGTAGTTGCTGAGCTTGATTCGGTGAAAGATGCCATAGAATGGCTGGAGGACAACGAAGATTTTGATTTGATTTTTTTGGACATCCAGCTTTCAGATGGTTTAAGTTTCGATATTTTTAGGTCGCTGCGCATTGATAAACCTGTGATTTTTACCACCGCCTACAACGAGTATGCCATACAGGCTTTTGAGTTGAATTCGGTGGATTATTTGTTGAAGCCTGTTGAGCCGGCTTTGCTTGAAAAGGCAATTAACAAGCTTGATCGTTTGCAACAAGCCGGGAATCGTAGACCAGCGTTGGATGGCGACGAGCTGAGACGCTTGTTGGGAATTGCTCCAAAACCCGAGAAATCTCGTTTTCTGATTAAGTTGGGCGACCAGTTTAAAACCGTTGAAACGGCTGAAATTGCTTGGTTTAGTGCCGATAGAAACACGGTTACATTAACCACTCACGATGCTAAAAAGTATGTGATTGAATACACGCTGGATGAGTTGGAGCAGCAACTTAGCCGAAAAGATTTTTTTAGAGCCGGACGGGGAATTATTGTTTCATACTCCTGCATTAAAAAGGTGCACAAGTATTTCAATAGCCGCTTGTTGCTCGAAATTTTACCCGAAGCGGAAGAACAGGTGCTGGTTAGTCGCTTGCGGGTAGATGCATTTTTGAATTGGATGGACAATGCCTGAGAAGAGGAACATATACCGAAGTGGTTTACTGGCCTCGCAGGTGTTGATTTGCATGGTCCTGTTGTTTTCGTCTTGTCAGCGAAAACGTATTGTTGTGGCAGCACTTCCACCCAATACCCCACAAGGTTCGCCGGTATATGTGGCTGGAAGTTTTAATTCCTGGAATCCGGCAGATCCGCGTTATGCCTTGCAAGCAGATGGAGAAAGCGGGAATTGGTACGTTGATTTACCCTGGGGTTTTGGCATTGTACAATATAAGTTTACGCGTGGTGAATGGAGCAATGTAGAAACCGATTCGTGCAGTGGCGAAATCATGAACCGAACTTGGGATTTACAAACAGGCGAGGCTTCTATCAATTACATTTCGGGTTGGAAGGATTTGGAGCCCGTGTTTTGCGGAAAAATGGTTTTGGTACTTGAGAAATTGCCAGAAAATACGCCCATTGGCAGCCGTATATTTCTATCGGGAAATATCAATTACTGGAGTACAGGACAAAAAGAGTTTGAGTTTAAACCGGGTCCCAATGGCAAGTACTACCTAACCCTTCCTCGTTTGGTTCCTGTGGTTCAGTTTAAGATTAACCGAGGAAGCATGGAATCGGTTGAAGCCGATGAAAACAACGAAGACAAAAAGTACAGGGAACTACGTTTTGGCGATTGCGATACTGCGTTTATCCAGTTGCGCAACTGGCTTGATTTGCCCGATGAGAGTTTGGTTGATATGGTGCTCTGCATCAAATCGGTGCCGTCCGGTACAAGTCCGGGTTCACGTTTTTACGCTGCCGGAAATTTCAATTTTTGGAATCCACACGACAATAGTTTCCAGTTTAGGCAAAAGGGCAGACGTGCCTATTTAAACCTGAGAGCCAGAAAGCAGGAGTTGTTGCAATTTAAAATTACGCGTGGCGCTTGGGACAAAGTTGAAACGAACCGCAACTTTGGTGAAATTCCCGATAGGGAAGTAAAGGTAAGTGGTGATACCCTTTACCTGGATATTGAGAACTGGCTTGATTTTTCTCCTAAAGACCCTAAAAACAAAAGTCCTAAAGCTCCGGATTTGGCCCATCAACAGGTGCCTAACGAGCAAAAACCCCTGGTGATTCCGGTTCCGGCAGGACCGCCAATTGCACCTGAGAATTATTTTGAAACCGATGGATTTCGGAAGCTCACCTTTATTATAGAGCAAGTTTCGGACTATACCCAGGAGGATGAGTTTATTTACTTGGCCGGAGATTTTAACAACTGGAATGCCAGCGATCCGCAGTATCGGTTTAAGCGAATTTCGGGAGGACGTTATCTGTTTACGCTTAAGTTGAACGATTCGCGGGCACATGAGTATAAAATTACCCGTGGCAGCTGGGAAACCGAAGAAGCAGACCAACATGGCCGAAAAATGGGAAATAAACGCATTCCGGGCGGTTATTCTCAGGATACCCTGCATTTAAAAATTGCCCGTTGGGTTGATGAATTACCTTTTAGAAAATTGGTTATTGTGCTGGATCAAGTGCCTGCGAATACACCGCCAAAAGATGGCATTTACCTCACTGGAAACTTCAACAACTGGCAACCTGCTGATGTACGTTATCGGTTTAAGCGCATGGAGTCCGGAAATTACGTGTTGGTATTAAAACGCTTTACCAGAAACTACAAGCAGTTTAAGTTAACCCGAGGCGGTTGGGAAAATCAAGCCAGCAACAGGCGCAGGCAGCAAGCCGGAAATCAAAATTTTGGAAATCCTGAGGATACCTTATTTATACGGATAGATGCTTGGTTGGATTTGGATTGATTCCCAAACAGTTTTTGAATTGTAGTTTATCCGCTGTAGTTGAAACTGATTCTTTGTTATTGGTTTTTTGAACGGGATGTTTATTTCTAAGTCCTTTTTGCTTAGTTGTTGGATAGTGAACTGATAATATTTATGTTAAATTAGCATGATTACAATCTACCATGGCACTAAGTTGGAATGAAATAAAAGATAGAGCACTAAGATTTTCGAAGGAATGGGCAAACACTTCAAATGAGGAAGCAGATGCAAAACCTTTTTTAGTGGAATTTTTCAATGTATTTGGTATTTCGAGCAAGCGTGTTTCAACTTTCGAGCATCGTGTTAAGAAGCTGGATGATAAGGATGGTTATATTGATTTACTTTGGAAAGGAACAATTTTAGTTGAGATGAAAAGTCGAGGTAAAAACCTCGATAGGGCCTTTGAGCAAGCAAAAGAATATTTGTATGGACTAAAAGAACACGAGTTGCCAAAATACATTCTCATTTCTGATTTTGAAAATTTCCGACTCTATGATCTTGAAGAATCCAAAACGCATGAGTTCAAACTGAATAAACTTGTAAGCAATGTTCAGCATTTTGGATACCTTATTGGTTATCAAAAGAAGGTTTATCAGGAACAAGATCCTGCTAATATCAAAGCAGCTGAGCTAATGGGTAAACTTCACGATAGACTGGAAGAAATCGGCTACACTGGACACTCATTAGAGGTATATTTGGTTCGAATACTATTTTGCCTTTTTGCAGAGGACACAACAATTTTTAATAAGCAACAATTTCAGGATTACATTGAATTACGAACGAGTTCTGATGGAAGTGATCTTGCTGCAAGGCTCCAAGAGTTGTTTCAGGTGCTAAATACTCCAAAGGAGAACCGATTTAAAAATCTTGATGAACAACTTGCTGAGTTTCCATATGTCAATGGTAAGCTTTTTGAAGAAATATTGCCCAACGCAAGTTTTGACAGCAAAATGCGTCAGGCCCTTTTGGATTGTACTTACCTAGATTGGAGTAAAATTTCACCTGCTATTTTTGGGTCAATGTTTCAAAGTGTTATGAACCCAATGGAGCGTAGAAATCTGGGAGCACATTATACTAGCGAAACAAACATTCTAAAGGTTATTAAACCACTCTTTCTTGATGACTTATGGAAGGAGTTTGAGCATGTGAAAGACAATAGAACCAAACTTTCAGAATTTCATAAAAAGCTTAGCACGTTAAAGTTCCTTGATCCTGCCTGTGGTTGTGGCAATTTCTTAGTCATAACTTACAGAGAATTGCGGCTTTTGGAGTTTGAAATTTTAAAAGCACTTAACAAATCTGGACAGAGATTTTTGGATATTAGCCAAATCCTTTGGATTGATGTTGACCAGTTTAGCGGAATTGAGTTTGAAGAGTTTCCTGCTCGCATCGCCGAGGTTGCTATGTGGTTAATCGACCATCAGATGAACATGCTGGTGAGTAGCGAATTTGGGCAATATTTTGTACGACTGCCTTTGAAAAAATCTGCGAATATTGTGTTTGGTAACGCTTTGCAGATTGACTGGAAAGACTTAATTCGTGTACGAGCAGTTGACTTGGAAGCAAGGGACACTACAGTAGTATTGCAAGAACCTTTGGCCGAATATTCTATGGTGAATATTAAGACTCGTAACCTAAAAATCATTGATAAGCGAGAGGGAAAACCAAAAGTTTATCATCACTCAAATCATTTTGATTATATCATTGGGAATCCCCCTTTTATTGGAAAGTCAAATCAAAATGCTGCACAAAAGGCAGACATGGAAAAGATTTATTCAGGAGTTAAAGGAGCAGGAGTATTAGACTATGTAACAGCTTGGTATATTAAGGCTGCTCAGTTAATTCAAAATACAATGACGAGGGTTGCTTTTGTTTCCACTAATTCAATAGTTCAAGGAGAGCAAGTTGGTATTCTTTGGAATTTATTGTTCAATCATTACAAGATAAAAATTCACTTTGCGCATCGGACATTTAGCTGGAGAAATGAGGCAAAGGGCAATGCCGCTGTTCATGTTGTTATTATTGGTTATGCAAATTTTGATATTGGTGATAAGGTAATTTTTGAGTACGAAAATTTAAAAGGTGAGGCTCATTCGGTTAAAGTAAAGAATATCAATCCTTACCTTCTTGAAGGCAGAGATAATTTCATATTGAAAAGGAGAGTTCCTATTTGTGAAGTTCCAGAAATGGTGAAGGGAAGTATGCCAAATGATGGGGGGCATTTTTTATTTGACACAAATGAGATGGACCAATTTATTGCAAGTGAACCAGGGTCTAAGAAGTTTTTTAGAAGGTTTATTGGTGGCTATGAATTTCTAAACAATATTGAGCGATGGTGTCTTTGGCTTGTTGATACTGACCCAAGTGAATTGTCTAAATTGCCTTTGGTTTTAGAGAGAATTGAAAAGGTTAGAAATGCCAGATTAGGGAGTAATCGACTTTCAACAAAGAAAGATGCTTCTAGACCTATGTTGTTTGGTGAAATCAGACAACCTAATTCGGACTATATAGCACTACCAGAAGTATCCTCCGAGAATAGAACTTATTTACCAATTGGATATGTTTCAAAGGATACCATTGCTAGCAATAAAATCTACATGGTTCCAAATGCCTCATATTTTTCATTTGGGATTTTGAGTTCAATGATGCATAACTGTTGGTTGAAGCAGGTTTCCGGAAGAATGAAGAGTGATATTTCATATTCCTCTGGTATCGTTTATAATAACTTTCCTTGGCCAAGTAACCCATCAGAAAAGCAAATAAAAGCAGTAGAACTAGCCTCCATGAAAGTACTAAATGTTCGACAGCAATTTTCTAATAGCTCGCTTGCGGATCTTTATAATCCATTAACTATGCCAACAGCTTTGGTTAAGGCTCATTTTGAATTGGATAAAGCAGTTGATTTAGCGTACAGGTCACAGGTATTTACTAATGAAGCCAACCGTATGGAATTTCTCTTCGGTCTTTATGATGCATACTTAACTAAAGGAAATAAATAATGCGGATTAAGCAACTATTATTTTATCCTCCCCTCCGGCTTAGGGGCAGATGCGAATACCCCCGCAGCTAAAAAATGCAGGAACTGTTGGGTGCTATTGGCGACCACAGGAAGCCCAATTGCGCCCTACAGTTGCGCGTTTTTTGCAAGGGAGTAGGAGTGATGACCCGGCACCTTGCGGAACGTAGTTTTGATTGAAATGACCTTTCCTTGGCAAGGTGCAAGCCCCAAAAGAAAAGCTTAAAATCGGCGGGTTAAATTCCGGAGAGTTGCAGTTTGAGTTTTAGCACCGCAGCCACGGTTATGGCATCGGTAATTTGACCTTGCATTACTAGTTGATATAGCTCTTCAAAGGGCAGTTTGCGAAGGCGTAGATCTTCGGTGTCTTCGGGTTGTGCCTCGGTGAAAGATAAATCGCGGGCTACGTAAACCAAAGAATGCTCGTTGGTGGCCGAATTGCTTAGGTGCATTTCCATTAACAACGACCAGGAGTTGGCAACAATGCCACATTCTTCCAATAACTCGCGTTTTGCTGAATCGAGCGGGTCGTTTTCAAGTTTTCCGCCACCTTCCGGAATTTCCCAAGAGTAGCGGTTTATGGCATAGCGGTATTGCCCCACTATCCAGGTATTGTTTTCGCTGTCGAGGGGTATGATGCCAATGGCCAGATTCTTGAAATGAACGAGTCCGTAAATGCCCGGATTTCCGGATGGGTTAATTACATCTGAATGTTGAAGCTGTATCCAGGGATTGTCGTATTTTATTTCGGTGGAAAGGGTTTTCCAGGGGTTGTGGTTTTCGTTGAAAGCTTCCATAATAAGCCACTAAATTAGGTGAATTGGGCTACAAATGGACAGGATTGTGGTTAAACTAGGCCTTCGTTGAGTGCTTTGGCTACGGCTTCTGTCATGGAAGCCACGTGCAGTTTGGAGTAGATATTTTTGATGTGGCTGCGCACAGTTTCAAAGCTAATTCCACATTCGGCGGCAATCATTTTGTAACTCAGGCCACGGGTAAGTGAGCGGAGAATTTCGGTTTCGCGCTGGGTGAGGTCGTATGATTCAGACGGTTTTTTGCTCAAGTTTTCGCTAAACATGCTCAATACTCTGCGGGCAATTCCTGGACTCATAGGGGCGCCGCCATTGCGGGCTTCGTGGAGGGCTTGCAAGATTTTTGCAGGTTCGGTTTTTTTGAGCAGATACCCGTTGGCGCCCGCGCATATGGAGCGGAAAATTTTATCATCGTCTTCAAAAACGGTGAACATGATGATTACCAATTCAGGAAACGCAGTTCGAAGCGCTTTAACACCTTCAATGCCGTTGGTTCCGGGCATGTCGATGTCCATGATAATTAAATTGGCTTGGCAATCTTTTACCCGTTGAATTGCGTTTGAGGCATCGGGAAAGACACCCGCCAAGCTGAATTCCGGATCAGATGCCAACAGCACTTCAAATGAATCGGTAATAGCGCGGCTATCGTCGAACAGGCAAACTTTGATTTCCATAAATCAAAGTTACCAGATTAGAGCTTCTCAAAAAATCACCACTTATGGGGATACTTGATGGCAAAACTGAGGGTGGTTCCCGTACCGGTTTTGCTGGAGATAAGTAGTTTGGTTCCGAGTTGCTGCGCCCTAACCCGCATACTTGCCAAGCCATTGCCTGCTTTTACTTCGTCTTGGTTGAATCCCTGTCCATCATCGGTAATCACAATATCAAGCCTGCCTGATTTTAGTGACATGAGCAATTGCACAGTTTTGGCTTGGGAATATTTGGCTGAATTGTGCAGGGCTTCTTTGCAGATGAGGAAGAGGTTTTTACGAATGGCCAACTCAAGCTCAAGTTGAGGCACAGCTTCGTCTTTGTAGAACATAAAGGTTACGCCTTTTGAGCCAAAGAGTTCGTGGCCAAAATTTTCAATGCGGTCGAGTAATTTTTGAAAGGAATCGTTGCCGGGATTAATCATCCAAACGATATCCGACATCGATTCAATGGTAGACCGCGATTGCGTTCCCATTTTCCGAAGGATTTCGGCAGTTTTCTCGGTATTGCCGTTTTCCAAATGACGGAGAGCGGCTTCGCTGTAAAACGAAACGCTACTTAAAGCAGCACCAACCTCATCGTGTAAATCGGAGGCTATGCTGCTGCGCAGGCTTTTAAGCAGTTTGAGGTAGCGTTTGCGTTTTACACCCAGCCAAACAAACCATATTCCGGAGAGGATTGTGCTGAGAAGAACGGCGCCAAAACCAAGCCAATAGTCCAGTGGTAGTTCCCGGAGCATGGATTGGTGGTTTAAGGAAACTTAGGGAATTTCTTGAAGTCTGGTTTGCGTTTTTCAAGGAAGGAATTCTTTCCTTCTTTGGCCTCATCGCTTAGGTAATACAACAAGGTTGAGTTACCGGCAAGTTCTTGAATACCGGCTTGTCCATCCAGTTCAGCATTGAAAGCGCTTTTTAGCATACGCAAAGCGATAGGACTTTTTTCCATCATCTTGCGGCACCATTCAACAGTGGTTTGCTCAAGCATTTCAAGCGGCACAACTTTGTTAACCAATCCCATATCCAATGCTTCCTGCGCATTGTATTGATCGCAAAGGAACCAAATTTCGCGTGCTTTTTTCTGTCCTACAACACGGGCCAAATAACCGGCACCAAATCCACCATCAAAGCTTCCAACTTTAGGACCTGTTTGTCCAAATTTTGCGTTTTCAGCGGCAATAGAAAGGTCACAAATTACGTGCAGAACATGTCCGCCACCAATTGCCCAACCAGCAACCATGGCCACAACTGGCTTGGGAATACGACGAATTTGCATTTGCAAGTCGAGCACGTTTAAGCGAGGCACTCCATCATCACCCACATAACCACCGTGTCCGCGCACGCTTTGGTCGCCACCGGAGCAAAAAGCTTCTCCACCTTCACCGGTTAGGATAACGCAATAAACATCTTCGCGCTGTCTGGCAATTTCCATAGCTTCACTCATTTCCTTTACGGTTAATGGGGTGAATGCGTTGTGTTTATGTGGACGGTTGATGCTTATTTTGGCAATGCCGTCATAGAATTGAAAAAGAATTTCCTGATACGGTTTGATGGTTTCCCAAGGAAAAATAGATTTCATGTACGCTTAGTTTATCGTTAAGGATTTAAACTCACGAATGGCTGCAATGTTTGCTTGGTTGTTGAATTGTAGTTCAAGCAGGCCGAAACCGGCTTCAGCTGCCAAAAAGCTTCCAAGCCTATGTTGCAATTCATTCGGATTGCTGCAAATGTAATGGGCAAAGCCAAAATCATCCGACAAATTTTTCAGGTTTCGATGGTGTGGGGTTGTAAACCATTCCAGGTAGTCTGCATGTTTGGTTGGACCTTCAATCCATTCAAATATTTTTCCGCCACCATTATTCAATACAACAATGCGTAGGTTGTGCGGTAATTCTTTTATCCAAAATGCATTTCTATCGTAAAGCAAAGAGAGGTCGCCAACAATGAGTACATGTGTTTTTTCAGGCTTTGCACTTGCCGCCCCAATGGCTGTAGATACAGTTCCGTCAATTCCGCTTGTTCCCCGGTTGCTATATACTTCAATGCCTTCGCTCATGCCACACATCCACGATACATAGCGAACTGTTCCTGAATTGGCCAATTGTAAGCTGTGATTTTTACCTAGTTGAGCTAAGATGAGTTGCACTGCAAGTGGTTCGCACCAGCCGGTTTTGCCAAACCAATTGCGTTGCGCTGTTGTGGTTTTTTCGTGGTAGGCTTTCCAAACGCTTGCGTAAAATTCGGGTGCTGCTGCTGGTTTTCGGGTGATTGCTAGTACGGCATTCAAAAAATCTTTAGGCTTGCAGCGAATGAATTGGGTTAAATTCTGGTAGGTATTTATTCCGGTTTTCTCGGGTCCTAACCGGAAATGATACAATGGTTTAAGTTGTTTGAGCCAATTCTTCAATGCTTTTGAAACCAAAGGTCCTCCAATGGAAAAGATGAAATCGGGTTCCAAGTCTTTGAGTCTATTTTCATCCGCATATTGAATAAGTGCATCAAAACCGGGAACTGTAGCAGAATGACATTGGTTGGAAACCACATCAGCAATAACCGCAACATCAGGCTGCTCTTGCAATCTTTTTAGGGTAATCGATAAACCTTCATCGGGAGACATTTGCCCTACGATGATTAGTTTTCTATAGGTAGAATACCAAGCCTGCTTCACTTCGTCCAACACCTGTGTTGGAAGTGGTAATGGGGTATGTCCAATGTCTTTGAATTGGTGCAAACGAGGAATGGCCGATTGAATTTGTTCGGGGTACAAGGGTTCTCGCAAAGGAACATTGATATGCACCGGCCCTGCTCCTGAAGAAAGGATAGTTTCGTAAAGTGCAGTTAGAACAATGCGCTCTGTGAGTTGAAAATCTACTTTTCCTTCTTCAAAGCAAAGCAGTTCGTGACTTCCATTTACGTGTTTTCCGTACACGTTTTTTTGCATTATCATCTGGCCGTCTTGTTGGTTAAGTAATTCTGGCGGACGATCGGCGCTTAGCACCAACAAAGGAACCTTTTGGTAAAAGGCCTCTGCAATGGCAGGAAAGAAATTGAGCAATGCTGTGCCAGAGGTGCAAATTAAAACCACCGGTTTTTGGTATTGCTGAGCTTTACCCAAGGCAATAAATCCCGCAGAACGTTCGTCAACTACCGAGCTGCATTTTATTCCGGGTTGCTTCAGAAAAGCATAAACGAGCGGTGCCGAGCGGCTGCCGGGGCAAATAACGGCCTCTTCAACGCCAAACTCCTGACAAACTTTGGCTATGGTAAAAACATGTTGCTGCACAAGAATGGATTTTAATTCAAACTTAACCCATTGGAGCAAGTGCCGCGGCTTAAGTAATAAACACCGTACTCAGAACTGTACACGAAGTCCCATATTGATGCCCCATTTGCGGGCATTGGGTAGTTCGTGGTAGTTTAAGCGGTGGAAAACGCCCAGCGATAATAACCTGAAGATATTCTCTATTCCATAACCCATTTCTACATAAGGTCCTTTATCGAAACTGTGTACGGCCAGTACCGGATTTCCCTGTGAATCTACTTGTGACATTTTTCCGAGATTGCTGTTGCTTAACTGTCCATAAGCCGATTTTACAACCAGGAAATTTCTCCATTTTAAATCGCGGATATACGGAATTCTGTTCAGCAGCAAGCCCTCAAAGCGTTGGGTATAAGAAAGGTGAACATATTGGTCGCTGATAAACTCATAAAAATTCATCAGGCTATAGTTGAAATCGCTGTAAATAAAGCTTTCATTTCCTCGAGCAACATCGAGCAAGGGATAGGGAAGCGTGCCCCAGATTTTACCGGCAAACAACCACCAATCTGCATTTCCAAAAGTGCCCAGATTCGACCTGTGACTTAGGGTAAAGTTTACGCGGTGGTAGTTGAAATCGCCATTCAAAAAGTTTTTAATTCCGCGGTGATAATTCATAACCACTACCGGAGCTTTTGATGCCTCTATCCGAAAGCGGTCATGTCCTCTTGAAATCATTTTTTCGCGGTAGGCAAATCGAGCTTCCAACCCCACTGTGGTATGCGAAAAGCTTTCAAAAATATTATCGCTGCTGTGGCCTTTTTCGGGATGATTTAGAAAGGCGAAGTTAAAATTGCCTACCGGGGCAAATTGGGCCTGGCTGCCATGCAAGGTGAACGACCAATAATTGGAAAAGGATTGGGTATAAGAAGTCTTCCACTCGGATGAAGAATTCATACGTACATTGGAAGTAAAGAAGTTGAAAAACTGGAAAACGCCACTGTTTCCAATGGAAGAAATTGGCGAGTTTGTAATTCCAAGCAAGTCGTAATCGTTGCGGTAACTCAACGAAAAGCGAGTCCATTTTTTGGAGTCGAGAATATAATCCATCCCCAAGCGGTACTTGAATTTTTGATCGCGTGTGCCGTAAGCCAGGTAGCCACTTAAAATGAGTTTTGGATTGAAATCATAATTGGTTTTGAAGCCAAGTCTAAAGCGTGGTCCTTCCACCTGATTAAACGAAACCAAACTTAAATAGGGTCCCCAGTCCACTTTGCCAATTCTGCGGTAGCCTTCAACAATGGTTTGAACAATATCGATATAGGTTCTTACAATGGGGAGGTTGTTTACAGAATCAACCATCAGGTACATTTGCTTTTCAACCTTGCTCAAAGGCTCTGTTCTTTTGTTTTCCCAAAAGCTACTGTCTTTCTTATCTACACCCGGTTCGGTAAGAATGGGATAATCAAAAAATTCATCGGGTTTGGGTTGATTGTATTCAAAGGCAGAATAGGCATTGTAGAAACTGGCTAGCAATCCTGAACCTGATTTTGCAAAGCGGGCAAAATCAAAAACTATTCTGCTTTTTGAATTAATCCAAGGACCAAAGGGGGTGTAAATCCATTCCTGTTGCATGCGAATGCGGTTCAGGAAATTGATATTGGTTTCTTTGGAGATGATTAAATCTGCTTTGGTTAGTGCTCCCGAGGCAGAATCAATCCAAATGGTTCCTTCAAAACCCAAATCTTGTTTGCGTTTTAGGTTCAATTGGATTTTGTAGGTTTCCCGGCTTTCTTCTTGACTAGAATCCAATAGCGTATAAATGTAAAAGCTGTGGGCTCCATCAGCAATTGGACTAATAAAATCCTTGTTCAAAATCCTTACATAGTTGTTGTACAAGTTGTAGTGGTGCAATTCTCCACCCATCAAATCAACGATATACGAGTTCTTTTCAACCCCAATTCCGGAGTAGCGATTGGCTTTGATAATCTCTTTGGTTTTAACCGGATTGTTTTTGAAATGATAGCGGCTGAAGGTTTCGGATACCATCACCGGAAGGATATGTTTTCCTTCTGCATTCTTCATTTGATTAAGGGTATCAAACAAGGACTCCAGTGGTTTAAATACCGGATTCTTTTTCATGTCGGGTGAGACATTGGTAAGCGACAAATCCAGTTTTGAATACGAATCGTATTCATAAGCACTAAGATTTTCCTGATTATTTTGCGTCCGGTTTTTGCGGGCTTTATCAACAATGCGTAAGGCAGGATTTACTCCGGGTGTAATGACTACCTCGCCAATCTCATGGGTTAGTTCTTCCAGTTCTATCAGCAAGGTTTGCGACTGCCCTTTTTTAAGTCCAATTCGCAAGGGCTTGTAACCCATATAGCTAATTAATAGGGTATCTGCATTGGCCGCTGCCAATTTAAAATGGCCCTCAAAATCGCTAGTAGTGCCGCCCAGGTTGTTTTTAAAACCAAGGCTCACATAGGGTAAAGCTTCTTTGGTTCGCTTGTCCTGAATTTTTCCTGTTACACTTGTCACACTTTGGGCTTTTAAGCCAAGGCAGACAGAGATAAGCAGAAAAGTGACAAGCAGTTTTTTCAATTCAAAAGTTTGATTTTCATCCGAATGTCCTTCAGTGGACGATCTGCATTTCCGGTTTGAACCGAAGCCAGTTTATCCAAAACTTCCAATCCGGAAACCAATTCGCCAAATACGGTATAGTCGCCATCCAAATGCGGAGTTCCTCCCACTTTCATGTAGTAGTCGATAATGCCGTAATCAATCGTGTTTGGGTTTTGTTTGTTGTACTCTTTCTCTATTCCTTCCTGCAATGAAAGCATGTATTTCTGTTGGCCTTCTTTATCGCCTTTGGCTTGATAAACCTGAAGTTTGTTTTGAACAGTATCGCTTTGAAACAGGTTGTACATCATCATTTGTTTCCGGGTTAGGTTACGGGTATTGATGATTTTTTCAAGCTCTTCAACGGTATAGGTTCTTCCTTGAACAATGTAAAACTGGCAACCGCTTGAGGCTCTTTCGGGGTTGTTATCGCGAGCGGCGGCAAGAGCCCCTTTTTTGTGAAAGATGCGGTTGTCAAATTCGGCAGGAATGCGGTAGCCTACATCACCATTGCCAAGCATAGCTGTTGAATCTGCCGTTTTTGACAAGGGATCACCGCCTTGAATCATGAAGTTTTTGATGATGCGGTGAAAGAGTAAAGAGTCGTAAAAACCTTGCTGCACAAGCTTTACGAAGTTATCCCGGTGTTTGGGCGTTTCGTTGTAAAGTACAGCAACCATGGTTCCAAAATCAGTGGTAATTTCAACCATACGTTCTTTTTCACGATAAGGTTTAGGTGTTTTTTTGGCCTGAACAGGTGCGGCTTTGGATTTTCCTTTGGGCTGTGTTTTTGCTTGCGGTTTGGTTTGTGCAAATACCGTAAGGCTAATACAAAGTGAAACAAAGATTATAAGTGCTTTTTTCATATTCGGAATTAAGAAAGGCAAAATAAACATTTTAGGCCAATGCCGCCATAGGCTTTGGTTGAAGTGGCTAAAATGCCGGGATAAGTGGCCGTTTTTCGGCAAGAACTTTAATCGAAAAAGGTTTAGTGTGTGTTGTCTGCAGGAGCGGCTTCAGTTTCAAAAAATCCCGATTCGTCGAAATAGCGAACCAACAAGCGTCTAAGCAGCAATTCCTGATTCAGTAAATCGCCATAGGGCGGCCTCGATTTTTGTTCGTAATGTGGCCAACCGTCTTCGTCTTTGTACGAGAACACAAAATGGCCTTCGTAGCTTAGTAGTTTGCAGGTGGCTATATGCATCAAATCCATTTTTTCCTGCTTGCTAAATTCAAGTACAATGCCCAATTCATTCATTCCTACCAAAAACAACAGGGCATTCATATCCGGCTTTTTTCCGTATTGCTTTTTTAGGTCGAATTGCAAGCGGTACCAAAGCGATTTTTCACGGTCTGTCAGCTGAATTTCCAATTGTGTTGTTGTGTCCTGCATGCAGCCGCAAAGAAATCAAATTGAATTTATGAAACCTATCAGCCTTGTGTAAATTCTGTGGCTTACATTTGTTGGATGAGAGTAGTTTTTATCCTGTTATGTGCAGTGCTGAATCTGGCTTCATTAAATGCCCAGAATGCTTCTCCTGCAAAGAAAAGTATGGCTAAGGTTGTGGCTGGTCCCATGTTGGGATATGCAGAGCACCGCGAAGTTAGTATTTGGATTCAAACCGAAGCCGTACAGGAGGTTTCACTGCGCTACAAATTATCAGGCAGTTCAAGTTGGGAGCAAGTAAAAGCCAAACCGAATGAATTGGGAATTTCTCGGTTTACTCCCGCTTTGCTTTCACCGGGTTCAAGCTATACCTATCAAATTTTGCTGGATGGGAAAGTTTGGGAATGCAAAGATGAACTGAATTTCAAGACCAAAACACTTTGGGAATGGCGAACTCCTGCTCCTGATTTCACGTTTTTGCTTGGCTCTTGCTTGTATATCAACGATAGTGCCTATGATAGACCCGGAAAAGCTTATGGCGCTTCAAGCGAGATACTGAAGTTTATGAAGCAAACACCCGCCGATTTTATGCTCTGGTTGGGCGATAATACCTATTTGCGTGAAGCTGATTTTAGCAGTAAAAGCGGCATGGCCTACAGGTATAAACATACACGTGCCGATAGCAATCTTCAAGGTTTGCTGAGAGCCATGCCCAATTATGCCACCTGGGACGACCATGATTATGGTGATAATGATGGAAACTCAAGCTTTGGGCTGAAAAAAACTAGCCGCAGTTTGTTTATGGACTATTGGCCAAACAAAACCTACGGTGAAGATGAGCAAGGCGTTTACCATAGCTTCTCCTGGAGTGATGCAGAGTTTTTTCTTTGCGATGACCGTTGGTTTAGAGATGCCTCTGAAATGGAGGAATTGGATGGAAAAAAAGCCATGCTTGGAAAAAAGCAATTGGAATGGCTAAAGAACAAATTGGTGCATAGCAAGGCAACATTTAAGTTTATTGTAGTTGGTGGCCAGGTGTTGAATAAACATACCGACAAGGAATCCTATAACCTGTATAAAAAAGAGCGCGAGGAGTTATTGAATTTTCTGGTTCAACAGAAAATTTCAGGAGTGGTTTTTCTCAGTGGCGACAGGCATCATACCGAAATTTTGAAGGATGAAAGCGTGAAGGAAAAGCTGGGTTATTCGCTTTATGACATTACCTCATCGCCCCTGAGTTCGGGCGTTTCAAATGTCTTGAAAACCGATGAGGCCAAAAATCCTCAACGGGTGCCCAATACGTTAACGGTTGAACAAAATTATTGCAGCATTCGCATCAGCGGTAAAAAGGGCGAGCGTATTGCCTTGGTTACCTGTTACGATAAAAATGGATTGGTAAAATGGGGCTATCAAATTCCCGAATCGGAGCTAAAAACAGGAGCTAACAAGAAATAAAAATTGGAATTCGGTTTTCACGTGTTTATTTGTATGAACATATGGAACAAGCAGCAAAACAAATTCAGGAACAGTTTATTCAACGGATAAAATCCGCGCTTCCTTCAAACGTTTCTTTTGTTGATGAACTGGCCGACCTCTTGAACGTAAGTACAGATAGTGCCTACCGTCGTATCCGCTGTGAAACCCTGTTCAACATTGCAGAGATTACGTTGGTTTGTAAGCATTTTAGGGTAAGTTTTGATCCGGAAGTGCAGCACCTGGCCAATAAGGTGAGTTTTGATTACCTGAAGCTTGACGATAAAAAAGAAAATTTCAGGCTGTGGCTGCATGCCATGGGAAACGATATCAAAAAAATTGGAGCATCACCCAACAATCAAATTATGTATGCAGCAGATGATGTTCCAATTTGGCACCACTTTTTTAGCGATAAACTCATTGCCTTTAAGCTCTTTTACTGGTTGAAGAGCATTTTGGGTGCTCCTGAATACGCGGATAGTTTGTTTGATCCGGATGAGATTGACCCGGACATGATTTCCTATGCCAGGGAATTGATGAACAATTACAACCGCACTACTTCATCCGAAGTGTGGACAGAAGATACCATTAACAGCAACTTAAAACAAATTGAATACTTCTGGGAATCGGGGTTTTTTAGGTCGAAAGAGGATGCACTGATGATTTGTGATTTGTTGCTGGAAGAGATGAATTTACTTCAGAAAAAAGCCGCAAAAAGTTCCAAACTTATTGGTCCCGGTGAATCAGGAACCGAGAACTTTAAACTGTACAAAAGTGAAGTAATGATTGGCAATAACAGCATTCTGGCCAATATTGGTTCAACCAAAATAGCCTATGTTAGCAACAATACCTTTAACATGATGAGCACCACCAATGCCGATTTTGTGCATGAAAACGAATATTGGTTGAACAACCTGGTAAAAAAATCAACCCTGATTAGCGGAGTGGCCGAAAAGCAGCGGAATCAATTTTTTAAGCAACTGCGCGATAAGATTGAAATCCTAAGAACTCGGATTGGGAGTTAAGTTGTCTGAATTTTATTTAGGTTAACAAGCCCTTTTTCTACTTCTTGCAGAAGCTTTTTGATGTAAGCTTCAACGCTAAGTGAATTTTTTAGCTGCATGGCAACCTGACCAATTTCCAATTCCCCTTCTTGTAAATCGCCCTCCAAAATTCCTTTGCGGGCGCGTCCTTTGCCCAAAATTGCTTTCAATTCTTCTTTGCTCGCTCCATTTTGTTTGGCCTGTTCCAACTGGTTGAATAACTCGTTTTTTAGCATTCTTACCGGAGTAAGTTCTTTCAAGGTCAATTGTGTATCGCCTTCTTTGCTTTGAAAAACGGCCTCTTTGTAGTTGGTATGAGCCGATGATTCTTCACAAACTGCAAAAGCAGAACCAATTTGTACACCATCTGCTCCCAGTGCCAGTGCTGCCAGCATGGATTGTCCACTTGCAATTCCACCGGCTGCCAGCAAGGGTACCGGGCAAATTTTCCGAATTTGAGGAATTAGAACCAATGTCGTTGTTTCCTCTTTTCCATTGTGTCCGCCTGCTTCAAATCCTTCGGCAACCAATGCATCTACACCGGCATCCAGCGCTTTTAAAGCAAACTTTTCATTGGCAATTACATGCACCACCGTAATTCCCTCCGCTTTCAACCTTTGGGTGTATAGAGCTGGATTTCCTGCCGATGTAAAAACCACCGGCACACGGTTTCGGATGATGACTTCTACATGGGCTTCAGCATGCGGGTAGAGCAAGGGAAGGTTCACACCAAATTTTTCAATACCGGCTGCCTTGCATTTTTGAATATGGGTTTCGAGCAATTCTGGGTACATGCTTCCGGCTCCAATCAAGCCTAAACCACCTTGTGCAGAAACTGCTGCTGCAAGCTTCCAACCGCTTACCCAAACCATACCACCTTGAACAATGGGCAGCTTTATTCCAAAAAGCTTGCAAACCGAATTTTCTTGAAAATTGAGCATGTTGCAATATAGGGGAGTTGGCTGCAAGCCAAACAAGCAGTTGACAATGTAAAGAATAAGAGTTGAAAGAATGCTGCATACAAGAAGGAGCAATTGGCTTTTTGATTTTGAAGTTTCCTTTGGCCGAGTTCAATTGGCATTTTTTTGGATCTGAGTAACCCCAATTTGGAAACCGTTACAGCTGAAAAATGTATCTTAACCGACCGAAAAAGAGAATTTAATTTGAAGGTGAAATCCGCATGCGGATTCATGAATACGATTAAAACCGGAATAGCCAGTGAATAACTTAAAAGAATTGAAACCCAGGAAGGCACTGAACAAAGCCTTTTTAAAAGTAAAACCAAACAGGACTGAAATTGAAGGGTTCAAGGCCAATCTTATTGCTTTACTTGACAGGACTAACGATACCGAAAGTGAAGAGTTTCATAAAAACCTGGTTTCTGACTTTTTGAAGGATACCTATTACAAGCAAAACCATTTCATCAATACCAAAGGTAGAAACGACCTGGTAATTCATAATGGACAACAAGCAAGCTCAACAGTTGGTGTAATTATTGAGGCGAAAAAGCCAACCAACAAAACGGAAATGATTACGAGAGAAAATCTCAATAAGAAAGCATTTCAGGAGTTGGTTTTGTATTACCTACGCGAAAGAATTTCTCACAAGAACCTTGAAGTTAAGCATTTAGTTGCTACCAACATAAATGAGTGGTTCATTTTTAACGAGCATTTATTTGAAAAACTTTTCGCCCAAAACAAAGCCTTTGTAAGGCAGTTTGAACAATTTGAGGCAAGTAAGAAAACAACAGAGGTTTTTTACAAAGAGATTGCCGAGCCCTTTATTGATAGCATTACTTCTGAAATTGAATTTACGTATTTCAATCTTCAAGACTTTCAAAAACCACTTCGCAATAGCGACGAAGCAGATGATAATTCGCTCATTGCTTTATTCAAGATTCTTTCGCCCGAACATCTTTTAAAACTTCCTTTTTCCAACGATAGCAATAGCCTTGATAAACGCTTTTACAGTGAATTGCTGCACATTATTGGGTTGACAGAAACCAAAGAAGGAGGCAAAAAGCTGATTGAACGAAACAAAGAAGGCGAACGGCATACTGGAACAATTCTTGAAGATGCTATAATTCAGCTTGATAGCCTAGACAAATTAAGCCGTTTGGAGAAGCCAAGCCAATTTGGAAATACCCAACAGGAAAAGCTTTTTAATGTTGCACTTGAACTTTCAATTACCTGGATTAACCGAATCTTGTTTTTAAAGTTGTTGGAAGCGCAGCTAATTACCTATCAGAAAGGCGATAAATCCTATTCGTTTCTCAATCTTGATAGGATTAAAAACTACGACGACCTGAACAGCTTGTTTTTTCAGGTATTGGCACGCAAACAAGACGAGCGTAACGAAGATGTAAAAAAGCTGTTTGAAAAAGTTCCATACCTCAATTCGTCGCTTTTTGAGCCAACAAGCCTTGAGCAGCTTACCCTCTTTATCAGCAACCTGAAAGACGATAAAACCATTCCGATTTTTTCGCAAACTGTGTTGAAAGACCAACAAGGCAAGAAGCGAACAGGCAAAATGACCACGCTTCATTACTTGTTTGAATTTTTAGATGCTTACGACTTTGGCGCAGAGGGCAGTGAAGAAATTCAAGAAGACAGTAAAACGCTCATCACTGCTTCTGTTCTTGGGTTGATTTTTGAGAAAATTAACGGTTACAAAGACGGTTCTTTCTTCACTCCCGGTTTCATTACCATGTACATGTGCCGTGAAACCATTCGCAAAGCTGTAGTTCAGAAGTTTAACGAAACAAAGAATTGGAACTGCAACAGCCTTGAAGAGCTTTACGACAAAATTGAAGACCGAAAAGAAGCCAACCAGATTGTAAACAGCATTAAAATTTGCGACCCTGCCGTGGGTTCTGGCCACTTTTTAGTTTCGGCACTCAATGAAATGATTGCCGTAAAAAACGACTTGAAAATTCTGCTAGACCGCGATGGAAAACGCCTGAAAGAATATCAGGTGGAAGTGGTGAATGATGAATTGGTTGTGACAGATGAAGAGGGTGAACTTTTTGAATACTACCCAAACAACAAAGAGAGCCAACGGATACAGGAAACGCTATTCCACGAGAAACAAAACCTTATTGAAAACTGCCTTTTTGGTGTCGATATCAATTCCAACTCAGTAAAAATTTGCCGTTTGCGTTTATGGATTGAGCTTTTGAAAAATGCTTACTACAAGAATAGCAAAGAGCTTGAAACACTTCCGAATATTGACATCAACATCAAGTGCGGCAACTCCTTGGTAAGTCGTTTTCCGATTGATGCCGACCTGAAGCAGGCCCTGAAAAAAAGCAAGTGGACCATTGATGGGTACAGAATAGCTGTTGATACGTACCGCAACGCCCAAAGCAAGGAACAAAAGCGAGAAATGGAGCAGCTGATTGCCGACATTAAATCAGATTTTAGAAGTGAAATCTCCCAGAATGACCCCAAGGTATTAAAGCTACGCAAACTCAGCGGCGAGTTGTTTCAATTAACCAACCAGGTTCAGTTGTTTGAGCGCAGTAAGAAAGAAAAAGCTGATTGGAACAAGAAAGTTAACCTCCTAACTGCCGAAACCCAAAAACTTGAAAAAGAAATAGAAGAGATAAAGGCCAACAAAATTTTTGAAAACGCATTTGAATGGCGCTTTGAATTTCCTGAGGTATTGAATGATAATGGTGATTTTGCGGGCTTTGATGTGGTGATTGGGAATCCGCCTTATATTAGGCAAGAAGAGTTTTCATATTTTAAACCCTATTTATTGAATGCATTTATTGAAACTGGCTATGGCACAGCTGATTTGTTTGTGTACTTTGTTGAGTTAGCTATGCGGGTTTTAAAACAACATGGGGAATTTGCTTATATTATACCTAACAAATGGATGCGCGCTGGATATGGAAAAAAACTGCGTGAATTTGTTGCAAAACATCGAATTCATCGGTTAATTGATTTTGGCGACTTGCCGGTATTCGAGGAAGCCACCACTTATCCAAACATTATTCAACTTAAGAAAAGTGTTCCTATACCAACATTCAATGCTTGTAATGTGACTACTCTTCAAATTCCTAATGGATTGGCAATCTATTTGAATGAGCACAGAATTGAGGTAAAATTGACCGAACTCTCTTCAGATGGCTGGACATTATTAGATACTAAAACGCAAGCCTTAGTTGCCAAAATAAAAAGTATTGGTATTCCTCTTGGTGAGTACGTGAGTGGAAAGATCTATTATGGCATCAAGACAGGTTTGAATGAAGCATTTGTCATAGATGCTGCAACTAAGGAGAAGTTAATTGCAGAGGACCCTAATAGTGCGGAAGTAATAAAGCCATTTCTAGCAGGGAGAGATATTAAAAGGTATCAAACACCTGTGATTACTAAGTTTTTGATACTATTTCCAAAGGGCTTCACAATTAAAAGAAATTCTCTTGGAAACACAGTTTCAGAAGCTCCACCTAGGTATGGTAACATGCCTTATGATGATGCTTGGACCTATATTAAAAATAATTATCCGGCAATTGCAAAGCATCTTTGGCCATTCAGGGAAAAGGCCGAGAAAAGAACCGATAAGGGAGATTTTTGGTGGGAATTAAGAGCTTGTGACTATTACTCTGAATTTGATAAACCAAAGGTTATGTTGCCAGATATTTCAATGAAATGTGAAGCACTTATGGATCAAATTAATGGATACTATTCTGTAAATACAGCCTATATTATACCTGGTTTATCATTGTCTGACTTGGGAATTTTGAATTCTCGACTTACACTTTTCTTTTATTCCCAAATTACTCAGTCAATAAGAGGTGGATATTTTAGATTTATTAGGCAGTATCTTGAACAGATTCCGATAATTAAGACAAGTTCCTTGGATGAAAAGGTTCAGGAGATAATTAAACTTAAAAAACAAAACCCATCAGCCGATACAGCAGACTTAGAAAACCAAATCGACCAATTGGTTTACCAACTTTACGAGTTAACGGAAGAAGAAATAAAAATTGTAGAAGGGAATGGGTAACAACCAGAAAATCATCCTTTTTCCTTCTTAAAACGGAGGAAGGTAAGTCGCTGGAGGTTGCTTTGAAATTGTACAATCTTGACCTTAAGATTTCTGTTGAATGTGGGTTGTTGGAAAGCGCTTTTCCATCGCAAATCTCGCAGCGCCGTTATTACCTTGCTATTCCCTCTTTGTTTGCCGAAATTTACCGGAATATGCGCACAAAGCTAGTTTTTCTGATTCTGTTTGGCCTTGGGTTGATTTCTCATTCCTTTTCGCAAACGGCCATTTTTCCTGCCTCGGGTACCTTGTATGATAATGTATTGCATGAAATTCGGATTGTTATTCCGCCGGATTCGCTTGCTGATTTGCTGAAACCGGAAAACAGGTGGACCAATCACAAGTATCCGGCTAACCTGGTTTATGATGGGAAAGATACCTTGGTAAACGTCGGCATTCGCATTCGTGGCAATACTTCGCGGAATGCAAAACGACTTGCTTTTCGGATTGATTTGGATGAGTTTGCCGAGCAAAATTTTCAGGGTATAAAAACTTTTCACCTCAAGGGAGAGCACAACGACCCTTCCTTGCTGCGCCAATGGATTTGCAGTCAGGTTTTGCTGCGTGCCGGAATTCCGGGCTATCGTGTAAATCCGGTGAAGGTGTATTTTAATTCGGTGTATCAAGGTTTGTATATGCAGGTTGAGCATGTAGGGAAAACCTTTTTGGATAGCCGCCTGGGGAATAAAAAAGGTAATCTGTTCAAGTGTACCTGGCCGGCCGATTTGGATTACTTGGGAACCAACCAAACTGCATATAAGGCAATCATAAATCCGAGTCCTTTAAACGAACGTGCTTACGAGTTGCAAACCAATGAATCTGCTGATGATTACAGCATGCTGGTAAATTTGATTCAGGTTGTAAATTCCACACCGAGCGCGGAGCTTGAGCAAAAATTGAATCAGGTTTTTGAAGTAGATGCTTACTTGAACTTATTGGCTGCCGAAGTTCTTTTGGGGCATTGGGACAATTACTTTTTCAATAAGAACAATTACTACCTTTATTTTCATTCGGAAACCGGCAAAGCGCATTATTTCAGCTACGATTTAGACAATACCCTGGGAGTAGAGTGGTCGGTTCCCGACATTGGTAGCCGCGATATTAACAACTGGGGTAATTTGTCGTGGTCAAAATCGCCATTAACCTACAAGATTTTGAGTGTTCCCGCTTTTAAAGATAGCTACAACAGGAAGATAAAGTGGTTGTGTGAAGAGGTGTTTAATGAATCCTTGTTTCCGATGATTGACAGCATGAAGGCTCAGATTTCAAGCGCGGTGCAAACCGATCCTTTTTATGCCGGCCAAAGGGAATCGGATTATGGTTTTGATTTTGCAGATTGGAATCAATCGTTTACCGGAAGCCTTGGCGGCCATGTAAAAAATGGCATCAAACCGTACATCACACAACGGAAAAATTCTGCGCTGGCTCAGGTGAAATTGAGTACGGGGAGTTATGAGAATTTTGGCTATAAATCGCCGATTTTTATAAACCCGATTGCGGATGGAATTTTAAGGTATGAAATTTTTGAAGCTCCAGTTCGTATTAGGCTGTATTCTTTGACTATGGAGTTTTTGATGGAATGGGAATTAGCTTCCTCTGGTACAGGCGTCCTCCATTTGAATCACTTAGCATCAGGCGTGTATTTTTTGGAGTATAAGCACGGGGATGATTCGGTTCGGCTTCTTAGAATGGTTGTAGGTTCCTAAGGTTGGTTTGTTTCTAGTTGTTGCATTTTTTTGTACCTGATTGAACTCATTTTTATTCAGTTTTTCATTGCCAATCTTTGTTAAAGCTAGGTTGTTATTGTAGTGTGTTGGTCTGTATATTCTATTGATAACTATTTATTGTAATTGGAGCGGTTTAATTTTTTATGGCGGGTTACTTTTTCCACTAATTTTCAGCTTGATTTTTTTGTCGAATCTTTAAATTTTAGTGGCGTATAACCAATTGGATTTTCCCTTAAGTTGAAAATGAAATTATATAGTTAATCAATGAAAAGTGAATATTTCGGTCCAAACTGTACCACCATTCCGGTTTCAACTGTACCAGTGATTTCGGTTTGAACTGTACCAGTGATTCCGGTTTGAACTGTACCACTAAAAATGCAATGTAAATAGCCCTAATCTTTGGATTATGGCA
>Ga0102832_1000465_pt1 | contig 65526 bp, 58 predicted proteins | sample EBPBio282013_DNA_FD_88942 | JGI IMG/M metagenome (GOLD analysis project Ga0102832, IMG submission 88942) | Wastewater treatment Type I Accumulibacter community from EBPR Bioreactor in Madison, WI, USA - Reactor 2_5/28/2013_ DNA (Illumina Assembly) | ecosystem: Engineered > Bioreactor > EBPR >...
CGATGCCGATTAACGCGGGCGTCGCGGCGACGCCCCACAGCAGCGCCAGCAACGCCGTAACGGCCATGGACGCGGTGCGCAGCTGCGCGGTCTTGAACGGGAACGACCGGGCCAGCCCACCGGTGCGGGTGAGCACGCGCAGGCTGCCGAGGAAGGGGACGAGGCCGGCGACGAGGGCCAGGCCGCTGATCAGCGGGTTGAGCTGGCTCATCCGCAGGGCGTCGGCCGCGTAGGGCACCAGCAGGCTCATCGCGAGCCCGAGGAACGCGGACGGGTTCCGCTTCAGCCGCTCGACGTCCCGCCAGACGAGGGCCATCAGGCCGAGTCCCGCGCCCCGGGTGGGCCGGACGTGGCCCTTCTCCGCCATCCGGCGCTCCACGAGGATGTCGCGGATCAGGCCGAAGTCGAGGGCGAACATCGCGCCCTGCATGCCGCTGACCAGCGAGCCGCCGGACACCAGCCGGGCCCGGCGGATCTGCTCCAGCCGCGACACGGCCAGCCGGAGCAGGACGACGAGCGCCACGAGGGCGGCAGCGGCCACGCCTGCGAGCGCCCACGCGGCACCCCCGGCCTCAGAGACGACCGACCCGGGGAGCCAGCCGGCGGCCACCGACACCACGACCAGCAGGACGCCCAATGCCGCAGCGCCGAACACCGCCTGCAGCGCCTTGGTCACCACGACCCGTTCCCTGGGCTGCTCGGAGGCGGCGAACGCGACGAGGGCCGCACTGCCGGCCGCCGCGGCCGCCGCCCACGCCAGCACCTGCAGCCAGGTGAGGCCCGACAGGGCCCCGACGAGGCCTGTCGCCAGGCCCGCGATCCCGAAGGAGAGTGCGAGCGGCGGGACGAGGCGTCCGCGCAGCAGGCGACGCCGGCTGATCGGCGCGTCCATCAGCCATGACCCCTCCGCGGCCGACGCCAGCACGGGGCCGAACAGCCGGGCGAGGCCGAGCGCCAGCGCCCAGCAGGCGAACAGCGTCGCCGTGGGCAGCAGCAGCCGACCGGACACGCACGACTCGGTGTCGCACCCGACGAGGCTGCCCTGGGCGCGCAGGACGACGGACGTGGCCATCGCGCCGATCATCACGACGCTGAACAGCATCACGTAGCTGTCCTGGATCACCTGTCCGATGGTCCGGGTGGCGCGACCGTGGCGCCAGAGCTTCATCTCGGCGTGCAGGTCCTTCTCGTCCACCGGCAGCGGCTCGGCGTCTGGCAGGAAGTAGAACGTCCGCTCCGGCTCGTCGGGGACGGGCACCGCGACCGGCACGGCCGGCCCGGCGTCCGCGGCGGGCGTCGCCCGGATCAGCTTGCGGGACTTCTTACTCATCGGCGAGGACCTCTGCGCGGTCGCCCAGCCGCACGATCCGCGTGGCCACCCGCTCCACGAGCATCGGCTCGTGGCTGGCCATGACGATGGCGAGCCCTCGCGCGCGCTCGGCGACCAGCCGCGCGGCCAGCCACTCCACGCCCTCGGTGTCGAGGCGCTGTTCCGGCTCGTCGAGGATCAGCAGCTTGCGCGGGCGGATGAACGCCGTGGCGAGCGCGAGGCGGCGGCGCTGGCCCGAGGAGAGCGTGCCGGGCAGCTGGCCCGACTGCGGCACCAGCTGCACCTCCTGGAGCACCTCGTCGACCGCGTCGTCCGCGTCCGGGATGCCGTGGGCGCGCGCGAGCAGGTCGAGGTGCTCGACGACGCTGAGGTCGGGGAAGAAGTCGAGGTCGTCGATCACGGTGGCGACGTCGCGCCGGATCTGGGGGTTGGTCTCGCTCACCGGGACGCCGTTGACCTCGACGGTGCCGTCGTCGGGCCGGTCGGCACCCACCAGGCACCTAAGGACGGTCGACTTCCCCGCGCCGTTGCGCCCGGTGAGGGCCACGGCCTCGCCGGGGGCGACCTCGAGGTTGAAGCCGTCGACGATCACCACCGGCCCGAAGGCCTTCTTCAGGTTGGTGACCTTGAGCACCGGGGTCTTTCGCGCCATGGCCTCGATTCTCCCCCATCCTTGAAGCACTTCCCGCCACCGACCGTCCCTGTCGTACCGGGACGCCGCTGCGCGCCGGCGACGGTGGCGGTGGCGCCGGCATGTCCGTCGGGCGTGGCAGGCTATGCCCGTGCGTGCAACAGGTGAGGCCCGGGCGACCCTGGCGAGAAGGCGGGCCGACGTGGCCGCCATGTTCGACGGGGTGGCCCCCCGGTACGACCTCGTGAACGACGTGCTCTCCCTCGGCCAGGACCGGCGCTGGCGCGCGGAGACCGTCGCCGCCGTCGCCCCGCGCCCCGGCCAGCGCATCCTCGACCTCGCCGCGGGCACCGGCACGTCCAGCCGGCCGTTCGCCGACGCCGGCGCCCTCGTGGTGGCCGCGGACCTCAGCGAGGGCATGCTGTCGGTGGGCAAGCAGCGCCAGCCGGACCTCGCCTTCGTGAATGCGGACGCGCTCAGCCTGCCGTTCGCCGACGGGGCCTTCGACGCGGTTACCATCAGCTTCGGGCTGCGCAACGTCGAGAACGTGGACGCGGCCCTCGCCGAGTTGCGCCGGGTCACCCGGCCCGGCGGGCGGATCGTGATCTGCGAGTTCTCCACCCCGACGTGGAAGCCGTTCCGCGAGACCTACCGCAACTACCTGGTCCGCGCGCTGCCCCGTATCGCCGGCCTGACGTCGTCCAACCCGGCGGCCTACGACTACCTGGCCGAGTCGATCCTCGCCTGGCCCGACCAGCGGGCGCTCGCCGACCTCATGTTCGACGCCGGGTGGCGAGGGGTGGGCTGGAAAAACCTGAGCGGCGGCGTCGTGGCGCTGCACCGGGCCCACGCCTGATGTTCACGCTGGACGCCTACGCCGCGCGCAGCTGCCCGCTGAAGGTCCACCACGCCTTCCACCCCGGCCTCACCCGGCCTGCGCCGACGGGCACGGTCAACCGGATCCCCGGTGCCGCGGAGTTCCTCTCCTCCGCCTACGCCGCGATCCTCGCCGGCGCCCCGGGGACGGTCGACCTGCGCGGGCTGGCCGACGAGCCGAGCGAGGCCCAGGAGGAGGCCTGCCTCGCCGCGATGGCCGACGGCGCCCCGGTGATCGTGGGCGGGCTCCTCCCCCGCGACTGGGAGGGCCACCGCGCGGGGCGTCCCGACCTCCTGGTGCGCGACGCCGCCGGCGGCTACCTGCCCGGCCTCGTGAAGTACCAGCGCATGGTCGACCCGCGCCGCGACGACCTGCCGTTCGCCTACGCGGACCTCTCCGACCTCACCCGGCGGCGCACCACGACCGGCTGGCGGTACCGCTGGCACTGGCGGTGGGGCAACGCGCTCCAGCTGGCGCACCTGTGGCGGTTGCTGGCCGCCCACGGGCTGGAGGCCGCCGGGGGCCCGGCAGGGCTCGCGGTGGGCAGCGACGACTTCTGCGGCGACGGCCCCCGCGCGAGCCTGATCGACCTCGAGGAGGCGGCCGCGCCCCCCGCGGCGGGCCAGCTCGGCGGTCCGGTCGAGGGGGCCGAGGTCCCCGCCCCGGTCAGTGCGCTCGACCGTTACGACCACGAGTTCGCCCTGCGGGTGGAGCTGGCCGAGGCGGCTCGCGCCGCCGCGCCGGAGGATCCCCCCCTGCTGGTGCCGATCGTCAGCTACGAATGCGCCCACTGCCTGTGGTGGCCGGTGTGCCGTCCGCTGCTGGACGACGACGACCTCAGCCTGCGGATCAACAAGTCGCCCCTGGACGCCCGCGAGATCACGGTGCTGCGGGAGGCCGGTGTGGGGACGGTGGCCCAGCTCGCGGCCAGCGACCTCGACGCGCTGCTGCCCGACTACCTGCCGCAGGTGGCCCACCGGCTGGGGGCTGAGGACCGGCTGCGGCTCGCGCAGCGACGCTCGCTCCTGCTGCGCGACGGCGTCGAGCTCGAGCGGACGACGCGCGGGCCGATCGACCTGCCGGTCGCTGAGCTCGAGATCGACGTGGACGTGGAGACGTCCCGGGACGACCGGGTGTACCTGTGGGGGTTCTGGGTGTCCCGCGACGGTGGCGAGGGCAGCTACCACGAGTTCAGCAGCTTCACCGAGCTGGACGACGCGGGCGAGCTGGAGCTGGCCCGCCGGGCGATGGCCTGGCTGCGCGAGCTGGTCGGTGCGGCCGACGCCCGGGTCTACCACTACTCCGACTACGAGGTCGTCCGGCTGGCGCGGCTCACCCGGCCCGGTGACGAGGTGATGGAGTGGGCGATCGGCTTCGCCCGCGACCACTTCTTCGACCTGTTCTCGACCGTCCGCCAGCACTTCTTCGGCACCAACGGCCTCGGCCTGAAGGTGGTCGCCTCCGCCGGCGCGGGCTTCCACTGGCGGGACGAGGACCCGGGCGGCCTCAACAGCATGCGCTGGTTCGAGGAGGCCGTCCGGCACCCGTCCGCGGAGGTGCGCGAGCAGGCCCGCACCCGCGTCCTGGAGTACAACGAGGACGACGTGCGCGCCACCCGCGAGCTGCGGCGGTGGCTGCGCGGGCTCGACACCTGACCCGCCCGACGCCGCGGGCACGCCGTCGGCACCCCGGCAGGCGGACCTGTCGCCTTTCGCGGCATTCTCCAGCCGGTGAGTTCGCAATCGCCTAGGCTGCCCGGCATGGCCGCCCAGATCCCGGTGAGCATCGACCGCCGTAGCCCGGTGCCGCTGTCGCACCAGCTGGCCCAGCAGCTCGCCGCGGAGATCGACACCGGCGTGCTGAAGCCGGGGGACGCGTTCGAGAACGAGCTCGCCCTCGCCGAGCGCCTCGAGGTGTCCCGGCCGACGGTCCGGCGCGCGATCGGCGACCTGGCGGCCCGCGGGCTGCTGGTACGCCGGCGCGGGATCGGTACGACGGTGGCCAAGGCGGTGGTACACCGTCGCAAGGACCTCGCCGGGCTGTTCGACGACCTGGTGCGCGAGGGACGGACGCCACTCACCGAGGTGCTCGCGTTCGAGCCGGGACGGTCGAACCCCGAGGTGGCACGCATCCTCGGGCTCGAGCCGGACACCCCGCTGGTGCACCTCGAGCGCCTGCGGTCGGTCGAGGAGGGGCCCGTGGCCGTGCTGCGCAACTGGCTCCCGCCGCAGTGGGCCGGCCTCGACCCCGGAGAGCTGACCGGGCGCGGGCTGTTCAGCATCCTGCGCAGCCACGGGGTCGTCCCCGCCGTCGCGCAGCAGGCGATCGGCGCCCGGCCGGCCGTCGCGGCGGAGCGCCGCCTGCTACGGCTGGGGCAGGACGTCGCCGTGCTGACCATGTCCCGGCGCACCTACGACGCTACCGGGACGCCCGTGGAGTTCGCCGACCACTGCTACCGCCACGACCGCTACCGGTTCGACGTCACCGTGTACGCCACCTGAGGCGTCAGGCCAGCAGGAGGTAGAGCGCTGTCGCCGCGACGAACACCGTCACCAGCCGCTCGAAGACCACCTGGTCGACCCGGGTGATCGTGGCGCGCCCGACCGCCGTGCCCACGAGCACCAGCGGCGCCAACACGAGCGCGATCAGCGCGGTGTCCGGACGCACGATGCCGATGCCGACCGACAGCGGCAGCTTGGTGAGGTTCACCGCGAAGAAGAACCAGGCGGTCGTGCCGAGGAAGCGCAGCTTGTCGTAGCGCCGGGCCAGCAGGTACAGGTTCATCGGCGGGCCGCCCGCGTTGGCGACCATGGTGGTGAAGCCGGCGAGCCCGCCGTACGCGACGCCGACGACCGGACGGTGGGCGGCGAGCCGGTCGGGCCACAGCCCCAGCACCAGCAGGACGAGCAGGATCACAGCGATCGTGCGCCGGAGCACCAGCGGGTCGACGAGCGTGAGGAAGACCGAGCCCACGCTGATGCCGGCCAGGACCGGGACGGCGAGCCGGCCGATCAGGCGCCAGTCGACGTCGTGCCGGTACGTCCACACCGCCACCAGGTCGCCGGTGAGGAGCATCACCAGCACCACGCCCGTGGAGTCCCTGGTCGGCAGCACCAGGGCGGCCAGCACCACCGCGACCATCGCGACCCCGCCGATCCCGGTCTTGGCGAAGCCGATCAGCAGCGCGCAGGCCGCCAGCACCAGCCACGCGCCGACCGACAGGCCGGTCAGGGACGTCAGGGCAGGCACCCCCCTAGGTAATCACGCCGCGCCAGGACGCCACGTCCTGTCCCGGGCCGGCTCAGTCGCCCTGCAGCCGCCGGTCCATGCCCGGGCGGGCGGACCGGTCCACGTCCACCACGAGCACCTCGATGCCGCGGACGGGCGCGGCGAGGGCCGCGCGCACCGCTTCCGTCGACGACAGCCGCCGGGCCGCCACCCCGTACCCGGCGGCGAGGGCGACCGGGTCGACGCCGGTCGGGGTCGCGAACACCCGCTCGAAGGCTGTGGCGAACCGTTCCTGCCCGTACTCGAGCCCGGCGAAGATGCTGCCGCCCCGGTCGTCGGCCACGACGACCCGCAGGTCGGGCCGGGGCTCGGACCCGCCGATGGCCAGCGCCCCGGCGTCGTGGCCGAACGCGAGGTCGCCGCACAGCAGCGTGACGGGCCGGCCGAGCGCGAGCGCCGCCCCGGTGGCCGAAGAGACCGTCCCGTCGATGCCGGCGAGCCCCCGGTTGGCGAGCACCAGCGGCGGATCGGACCGGACCGGGGCCAGGTCGGCGTCGCGTACGGGACTGGAACTGGCGAGGAAGAGCGCCTCGCCGGCGGGGACCGCGCCGACGACCAGCCGGGCCAGCTCCGGTCCGGCGAGGGTGCCGTGAGGGCCGGTGACGGCGGCGACCCGGGCGGCCGCGGCGGCGTCCGCGGCGCGCCACTCCTCCAGCCAGCCCGGGTCCCCCGGCTCGAGGGTGACGGCAGCGGCAACCAGGCCCGCGCGCCACCCCGGATCGACGTAGTCGGGCCCGCCGGCCACCACGACCACCTCGACCTCTTCCCGGGCGAGGAGCGCGGACACCGGCCGCGACAGCGTGGGGCGCCCGAACACCACCACCCGTTCGACCCTGGACGCCAGGGGGCCGGCCAGCAGCAGCCGCCCGCACGCCAGGGCGTTCGGCCCGGACCGGGCGTTGCTGGACGGCTCCGCGACCAGCGGCAGTCCGGCGGCCTCCGCCAGGCGGCGGGCCGTGGCGCCGGTCGCGGGCGTCGCGTCCCCGCAGACAACAACGGTGCGCGGCGCTCCGGCGAGATCCAGCGGGTGCGGAGACGGTCGCGCGCCGGCGCGCACGGGACGTCCCGGCGCGGGTAGGGCCACGACGCCCTCCGCGGGAACGAGCGGCAGCCCGAGTTCGATGTTGGCCTGCGCCGGGCCGGGGTTCCCCGACAGGGCACCCTCGGCGGCGAGCACGGCACGCGCGGCCTGCGCGGCCCACGACGGCGGCGGCGCGGCGGAGCTGATCCGGGCGAGGTGCCGCACGAAGCCACCGAAGAGCCCGGCCTGGTCGGTCGTCTGGTTGGCGCCGCTGCCGACGAGCGCGGCCGGGCGGTCGGCGGAGACGACCAGCAGCGGAACCCCGGCGTGGTGGGCCTCCATCACCGCGGGCAGCAGGTTGCCCACGGCCGTCCCCGAGGTGGTCACGACGGGGACGCAGCGGCCGGACGCCTTGGCCAGCCCGAGCGCGACGAAACTGGCCACGCGCTCGTCGACGCGGACGTGGAGGCGCAGCAGGCCGGCGCGCGCCGCGGCCTCCGCGGCCAGGGCCAGCGGTGCACTGCGGGAGCCGGGGGCGAGCACGAGCTCTGTGACGCCCTGGGCGATGAGTTGCCCGACCACGGCCCGGGCACACGCCACGGAATCGCTCACCGCTCCCCCTCCGTCGCCGGTTCGTCGTCGTCGGCCGCGGGTGCGCCCGCGACCGTGGCCAGCCGTCGCAGCCAGCCGCGCGTCGCCGCGCCGCCTGCGCGCCACTCGCCATTGTCGTCCACGGCCACCGGCCGCACGGCGATTTCCCCGTCCACCGCGACGAGCGGGTCGGCGGTGACGTCCCGGGTGAACATCGTCGCCGTGTTGAGCCCGCAGGCGTACGGCAGCTCCGGCAGCGCCGCGGCGAGCGCCACGCCGGCGGCGAGCCCGACCGAGCTCTCCAGCGCGGAGGACACCACGACGGGCAGCCCGAGGCGCTCGGCGAGCTCGAGGCAGGCGCGGACGCCGCCGAGCGGCTGGACCTTGAGCACCGCGATGTCTGCCGCCTCCTCCGCGACGACCCGCTCGGGGTCGCCGCTGCGCCGGATGCTCTCGTCCGCGGCGATCGGGACGTCGGTCCCCGACCGCGCCAGCCGGCGGCGGAGGTCGGCGAGCTCGGCCACGGACGCGCACGGCTGCTCGGCGTACTCCAGCCCGAAGCGGGCCAGCGCGGCCAGGTTGCGGTGCGCGGTGTCGACGTCCCAGTGGCCGTTCACGTCCACCCGGATCCGGCCGGACGGCCCGAGGGCGTCGCGGACGGCCTCCACGCGGGCCAGGTCGTCGGCGAAGGCCTGGCCGGGCTCGGCGACCTTCACCTTGGCCGTCCGGCAGCCGGAGGCGGCGACGAGGGCGTGCGCCTGCTCGGGGCCGATCGCGGGAACCGTCGCGTTCACCGGGACCCGGTCACGGACGGGCGCAGGGACGCCGAGCTCGGCCGCCTCGACCGCCGCGCCCCACCAGGGGTCGATCTCCGGGGCCAGGTACTCCGCGAACGGGCTCCACTCCGCCCAGCCGCGCGATCCGCGGACGAGCAGGCCCTCCCGCACGGTGATCCCCCGGAACCGGTGGCGGAGCGGCAGCGCGTAGGCGACGGCCTCGAGCGGGGTGAACACGTCAGCGGGCGATCATCAGCCCGACGAGCAGCCCGGCGGCGCAGGCGAGCTCCGCGAGCCCCGTGCGCTTGAGGACGGGGATCAGCCCGCGGCCCGTGACGCCGCGGAGCACCTCCCGGACCGGGCCGACCAGGGCGACCAGCATGAACCACCCGAGCAGCGCCCACCAGGAACTGGTCGCCGCCACCCCGAAGACGCCGACGGCGGCGAGGCCGAGCAGGCCGACGAAGAAGCGCCGCGTCCCCGCGTCCCCCAACCGCGTGGCGAGCGTCCGCTTCCCCGCGGCGCGGTCGCCCTCGAGGTCGCGGAGGTTGTTGGCGACCAGGATCGCGCAGGCCAGGGCGCCGATCGCCACGGCGGTCCACCAGGTCGCGGCAGAGACCGCGCCGACCTGGATGAACACCGTCCCGGTGACCGCGACCAGGCCGAAGAAGACGAAGACGAACAGCTCGCCCAGGCCCAGGTAGCCGTAGGGACGGCTGCCGCCGGTGTAGTACCAGGCGGCGGCGATGGCCGCCGCACCGACCGCGAGCAGCCACCAGTACCCGGTGATCACCACGACGGCGAGGCCGGCGACGGCCGCGAGGCCGAAGCACGCGAACGCCGCCGCGCGCACGCGGCGGGGGTCGACCAGGCCCGCGCCCACCAGCCGCAGGGGCCCGACTCGGGCGGCGTCCGTGCCCCGGATGCCGTCGGAGTAGTCGTTGGCGAAGTTGACGCCCACCTGGAGCGCGAGCGCCACGACCAGCGCGAGCCCGGCCAGCAGGGGCGAGAAGGAGTCCTCGAACCAGGCCACGGCACTGCCGGCCAGCACCGGGGCCAGCGCTGCGGGAAGGGTGCGCGGACGGGCCCCCTCCACCCACTCAGCCAGTGTCGCCATCGCCGTCCGCCTCCTGCCAGGACCGGAGCAGTGCCGTCCGGTCGATCTTGCCAACCGATGTGTACGCCACCGCGGGGACGTGCCGCAATTCGCGCGGCAGCGCCGCCGCGCCCACGCGCACGGACAGGGCGCCGCGCACCTCGTCGAGGCCGAGCGGGCTGGCCGTCACCGCGACGATGCGGACGCCCCAGCGCGGGTCGGGGACGGCGAGGACGGCCACCGCGCCAGTTCCGAACACCGCATCGCAGGCGGCCTGTGCCGCCGCGAGGTCGACCTTGTGGCCACCGGTCACCACCACATCGTCGAGGCGCCCGAGCACGCGGAGCCGCCCGTCGCGCCACTCGCCGCGGTCGGTGGTGCGCACGACGTCGCCGCGCAGGACCTCCGCGGTGAGGTCGGGCCGCAGGCGGTAGCCGAGGAAGGCCATCGGCCCCCCGAGCAGCACCCGCTCGCCCTCGAACGCGACGCGGACCCCGTCGAGCGGGAGCCCGTCGTAGACGCAGCCCCCGCAGGTCTCGCTCATCCCGTAGGTGACCACCACCGGGACACCCGCGTCCGCGGCCCGCTCGCGCACGTGCGGCGGCACAGCCCCGCCCCCGACGAGCACGGCGGCGTAGCGGCGGAGCGCCGCCACGAGGTCGGGGCGGTCGAGGGCACGGTCGAGCTGGGCGGACACCAGGGAGAGGTACGTGCGTCCCTCGGGACGCGGCAGGTCGGCCAGGTCGGTCCGGGCGAAGCGCACCCGCGTCCCGGCCACGACCGCGCGGGCGATCGTCATCACGCCGGCCACGTGCTGGGTGGGCAGCGCGCAGACCCACTCCCCCGGGCCGCCGAGGCGGTCGTGGGTCGCGCCGGCGGCGAACCGGATGGCGTCCGCGCCCAGCACGACGGCCTTGGGCTCGCCGGTGGAGCCGGAGGTGGTGACCACGACCGCGGCGCCGGGCTCGGTGACCGGCCGGTCCACCGCCAGCGCGGGCAGGAGCCGGGCGTCCGGCACCGGGGCGACCGGGGCACCACCCTCCAGCGCGTCCGCGAGGCCGCCGACCAGGTCGGGACCGCTCAACAGGCGCAGGTGCACGGCCCCACCCTAACCAGCCGGCGCCCCCCCTCTCAGGATCTGCCGGCCCCCTTTCCGCTCCGCGCACCGCGAATCACCACATCCACCTGGCGAGCCTGAAGTTCACCTGAGAGGTTTCTTATGAAAGACTCCTCGCCGTGCTGAGTTCCCGCGTCGTCCGGCTGGCCCTGGTGGTCGTCGGGACGCTGGTCGGGCTGACACCGGCCGTGCCCAGTGGTCTCGTGGCGGCCTCCGCCGCCCCCGTCGCGGCCGCGTACAGCGATCCCGGCACCCGCAGCACCCGCACCGACGACCTCGCGGCCTACCGTCGGGCGCTGATGGACAAGCAGAGCTCTGCGATCGGCATCCGCAACGCGACCATCAAGGCGCTGTACGAGCAGAAGGTGAAGGAACTCGGCTACGAGCCGTCGGTCACCGACCCGCGCGAGATCGCACGCCAGATGATGCGCAACCTCTACGGCTGGGGCGAGGACCAGTTCGCCTGCTACGACGCGATCATCATGCGTGAGAGCAGGTGGAACCCGTACGCGGACAACCCGCACTCCAGCGCCTACGGCATCCCCCAGGCCCTGCCCGGCAGCCGGATGGCGGCCTTCGGTGCCGACTGGCGCACCAACCCGGCCACCCAGATCCGGTGGGGGCTGGACTACGTCGACCAGCGCTACGGCACGCCGTGCGGCGCCTGGTCGTTCAAGCGCGGCCACGGCTGGTACTGAGGTCCAGGAAGGCCCTCCATCCCGACAACGAAACGAACCCCCGGCCGTGGCCGGGGGTTCGTTGCTGTCAGGGCGTCCGCGTCACTGGTGCGGTTCGACGGGCGGGACGATGCCGTCCTCGATCGCCCGGCGGAACAGGTCGAGCTTGCTGGCCGCGGGGCGGTTCACGTTGGTGTACTTCACGCGGATGCGCTTGAGGTACTCCTTCACGCTGTTCTCGGTGATCGTCAGCCGCTCGGCCACCTCGGGCACCTCGAAGCCGCCGGCGTAGAGCGCCAGCACCTCGCGCTCGCGGGGGCCGAGGTTCGCCGCCACGTAGGACGCGTCACCCTCGATGGCGGCCAGGATCTCCTGGCTGATCACCACCTGCCCCTCTGCGACCGCCTCGATGGAGGCGAGCGTCACCGAGATCGGCTCGGCCTTGCGGCACACGCCCGCGGCACCGCCGGCGAGCGCGCGGCGCAGCAGCCGGACGTTGTCGGCGATGGAGTAGACGAGCACCTTGTAGCCGGACTCGATGAGCCGTTCGGTGTTGTCCAGGGGATCCGAGCCGTCGTCGAGCTGCAGGTCGAGCAGCACGACGTCGGCCTGCACCCCCTTCTCCAGGAACTCGGGTACCGTGCCCGCCCCGTCGACAAGCGTGACCTGATGACCGGGGTGGTTCTGCAGCGCCACGGACATGCCGAGGCGGATGGCTTCGTGGTCGTCAATGACTGCGGTGGTGATCATCGTTTCCCAGCCTAACGTGTACTGACCCGGCCGCTGGCATCGAGTCCGACCAATTCGCTTGTCCCGTCATCGCGGACGGCCAGCACCGTCACGACGTCCTCGTAGCCCTCGGGCGCCGCACGGGCGACGACGCGCTTGGTGCTGGAGTCGGTGAGGAGCCGCCCCAGGTGGCGGGTGAGGGCCGCCCGGACGTCCTCCGGCAGCCGGGTGCCCCGGCTGTCGACGAGCCGCACGTCCACCCCGCGGCCACGGGCGACCTCGATGGCGTCGGAGGTGAGTTCGGTCACGAGGTTGCCGGCGCGCATGGCGTCCCGCAGCCGGCTCTCCTGCGCAAGGCAGGCGGCGCGCTCCTCGTCGGAGAGCTCGTGGTCGGCGTCGGCGATGCGGGTCAGCAGCGGGCCAACCTGGGCACGGAGCTGGGTCAGCCAGACGTCGCGCAGCACGAGCTTGGAGAAGCTCTGGGCGATCGCCTTGTTCGCCGCGGCCGACGACCGGCGGGACGCGTTGAGCCGGTCGGCCATGTCGATCAGCCAGGTCTGGAGGAGCTGCGCGACCAGCATCCAGGAGAAGGGCGTGAAGCCCACCCGCAGCGTGTCGCCGACGCCCATGTCGTGGGTGACCGCCCAGACCGCGGAGATCACGGCGAACAACCCCACGCCGGTCCAGGCGACGCGTTCCTGCCCCCGCACGAGGACGGTCACCAGCAGCACCATCACCACGCTGCTGTGCCAGGTGGCGTAGCCCGGCCAGTGCCCGTTGGGGAGGACCGCCTGCACGATCAGGGTCACCGCGACGAGCAGCACCACCACGAGGATCGCGTCCCTGGCCTTCATCGGGTTCTCGTCGGTGCGGGACAGGGTGAGCCAGGTCGCCAGGGCGGCCAGGCCCTGGGCGGCGAAGACCGGCCAGATCGACGTCACCTGGTCGAGGCTCGTCCAGCCGAGCAGGAACTGCAGGCCCACGAGCACCCAGACCAGCCGCACGAGCAGGGGCCGGGAGAGGTCGGGGATGTCGGCGAGGACGCGCCCCGCGCGCTTGCGCTTGGGCAGCTCCGTCTCGCCGGTGACCGTGGTCTCGTCCGGCACCCAGCTCAGGTTGACCACGGTGCCGTGCCCGGGCGAGGAGTGGATCTCCGCCTTGCCGCCGATCGCCCACATCCGGTAGACCACGGAGACCTGGAGGCCGAGCCGGCGCTTGGGCACGAGGTCGGGGTCGAAGCCGACGCCGTTGTCGGCGATGGAAATGCTGATCGCGCCCTTCTGCGGGCTGGTCAGCGTGACCTCGACCTCCTCGGCACCCGAGTGCTTGGCGACGTTGAGGGCCACCTCGCGCACGACCATGCCGAGGGTGCTGGCCACCTGCTGGGGGACGGCGAGTTCGGACACCTGGGAGACGAACCGTGCCTGCGGCACCAGCGCGCTCACCACGTCGGTGACCAGCCAGGTGAGCTGGTCGCCTGTCACCGGGAGCCGGGTCTCCGTCGGGGCCTCCGCCTGGGCGAGCCGGTCGACGGCCCGCTGGGCCTGCGCGGCCACGTGGGCGTCGCCGGGAGCGTGGGCCGCAGCGACGAGGGTGGTCATCACCTCGTCGTGGACGATGCCGTCGAGGCGGTGCCGCTCCTCGAGGAGGGCCTCCTCGATCGCGGCGTCCGTGGCCTCCTTGCGGGTGGCGGCCTCCGCCTCGTCGAGCTCCTTGAAGGCGTTGCTGACCACGCCGAGGGCGACGATCACCACCGAGGCGTTCATCACCAGGTTGATCATGTCCTGGAAGGCGCCGAGCAGGGACGCGCCCTGGCCCGACGGCGTCATCCGGACCACGGCGAAGAGCAGGCCGGACGCGATCGCGTACGCGAAGCCCCAGCCCGTGCCGGTCGTGACGGCCAGGCAGATCGCGGCGACGCCGAGGGTCATCCACAGCCACGGGCTGCTCTGGGCGACCTCGTTGGACTGCCACGCTGCCGGCCAGGTGATCAGGCCGAAGGTGACCACGGTCACGTAGGAGAGGGCGAAGGAACGCAGCTGCCAGCCGAGGAAGCTGGCGACCATCATGCCGATGCTGGCCGCGATGATGCCGCCGCCGACGATGACCGTCCACCACAGCGCGAGGTCGGGGATCTGGCCGACGGCGGCCAGGGAGGCGGGGATCAGCGTGCCGAGGCAGAACAGCGCCACGCCCCGGTCGACCCAGGCGGACAGCTGTGAGGTCTTCGGCTTGGCGTTCACCACTACCGGCTCCAGTCCACCAGTCCGTCGGCGTCGTGCTCGCCGTCCGGCCAGACGGCCCGGACGATGCCCGCGGCGGCGAGCGCCTTCCGGCACCCGGGGCAGGGCGGGTCGGTGATGTAGGCCGTGGCGCCCTTGGTGTCACGGGTGGAGAACAGCAGCGCGTTCACCTCTGCGTGGATGGCGATGCAGAAGCCCGGGGCCCCGGGACGGTCGTAGTCGCCCAGTCCGGGGACCTCGTCGTAGCCGAGCTGCCCGCGCGGGCACGCCCCCTCCAGGCAGTCGGGACGCCCCGGGGCGGCACCGTTGTAGCCGGTGGCGATGATCCTGTGGTCGAGCACAAGGACGGCCCCCACCTTGCGGCGGGTGCACTTCGCGCGGCCGGCGACGGCGCTCGCGATGGTGAGGAAGTACTCGTCCCATCCCGGTACCCGGTGCTCGCTCATCAGCCTCCTTCGTCGAGGGTCATTCTCCCAACGATGTCCAGAGGGTATCGGCCGCCGCGCCCGTTCTAGCCCAGGTACGCGTTCGAGAAGGCGGGTGTCGGGTCGACACGGCCCTTGGTGAGTCCCTGTGCTGCCATGAAGTCGGCCATCGCCGTCCACTGGGCGGCGTCGAGGGTGCCGTCCACGCTGCCACCGCCGGTCCACAGGGGCGCGGTGGCCGCGAGCGTGGCCTTCGCGGACTCCTGCGCCGAGGCGGCGGACAGGCCCGGGACGTACGTCGCCGACACCTCCAGCGCGTGGGCCTGGTCGGCGACGGCCGTCCGGATCCCGGCGAGGGTGCCGGCGACGACCGCCTTCACGACCTCGGGGTGGGCCTCGGCGTAGGCGCGGGTGGTGGCCACGCAGATGCCGACGAGGGGCACCTGCCCGGGGGCGATGGCGAGGCTGCGGGTGGCGAAGCCGGCCAGCGCGAACTGCACCGCCTCGTTGTTGCTGAAGCCGACGATCGCGTCCACCTTGCCGGTGGAGAGGGCCGCCTGCTGGGTGTAGCCGATCTCCTGCACCTGGACGTCCGACTCCGCCAGCCCCGCAGAGCGGAGCGCCACCTGGAGGCCGAACCAGTTCTCGCCGTACCGGCCGGGGATGCCGATGGAGTGGCCCTTGAGGTCGGCGAGGGTCGTGATCGGCGAACCGTCGGGCACGATGACCTGCACCGGGTAGCTGCGGTAGTAGGTGGCGACGGCCACCAGGTCCACGCCCTCACCGCGCGCCTGGAGCAGCTCGTCGCCGCCGGCGACCACGAAGTCCTCCTGCCCCGCGGCGATCGCGGTGAACAGTCCCTCCGACGTGCCGTGGTGGCGCAGGGTCGGCCGGACACCGGCGGCGGTGAAGTCGCCGTCCGCCTCGGCGACGTAGAACGGGCTGAACTGCACGTTGGGGATGTAGGTGAGCCCGATCACCGGGGCCGGCAGCTCGGGCGTGCCGGACGGGGAACTCGCCACGGGCACGGGCTGGGCGCACCCGGCCAGCAGCAGGGCCGCGGCCGCAGCGCCCGCGAGGAAGTGTCGTCGTCTCATGTCAGCTGGCCTCTCGGGTTCTCTGCAGGGATTCGATGATCCGGGAGTTGCGCTCCCAGAGGTGGATCAGGGCGTAGGCGGCCGAGGCGATGACGGCCAGCACGAGGATCGTGGCGAACATGCCTGCGGTGTCGGAGGACTGCCGCTGGACGGTGAGCACCGTGCCCAGGCCGACACCACCCATCACCATCTCGCCGACGATCGCGCCGGTGACGGCGAGGGTGACGCCGTTGCGGACGCCGCCGAGGATCGAGGGCAGTGCCATCGGGAGCTCGACGTAGAGCAGGAGCCGCGTGCTGGAGGCGCCGTCGATGCGACCGGCGTCGACGACGTCGCCGTCCACGTGGCGCAGTCCGACCACGGCGGAGATCAGGATCGGGAAGAAGACGATCAGCGCGCAGAGCACCACCACGGGCACCAGTCCGAAGCCCAGCCACAGCACCAGCAGGGGGGCGAGGGCGATCGCGGGGATGGCCTGGGTGGCGCCGAGGAACGGGTTCACCGCCGCGGCCGCCCAGCGGGAGCGGTGGATGAGCACGGCCAGGGGCAGCGCGACGGCCGTGCCGAGCAGCGCACCGCCGAACGCCTCGACGAGGGTGAGCCAGACGTAGCCCCAGTACGCGGGGTCGGAGAGGTTGGACGCGAGGCTGGCGGCGACGGCGCCCGGCGTGGGCAGCAGGAGGGACCCCCCGCCGGCGAGCGCGGCCCAGCCGCCGAGCAGCACGACGCCCAGCAGCACGGGAGCGAGCATCTCGCGCCTCATCCGACCTCCGACCCGGCAACCGATCCAGCGTTGACCGGGGCAGGCGGGATGCGCGAACGGGCCACCGCGCGCGGAAACCGCGCGGCGACCGCGTGCTGCCTCCCATCCGGACTTTCACCGTCGGTCCTGGAGTTCCACCAGGTCAACCGGTCCCGCAAGCGGGACCGGGTCGCGGACTGTCACCGCCGGTTCGGAATTACACCGACCCCGGAGCACGTTCGTGGACAGTCTATTACCCGCGGCGGTCCGGCCGCGCCACGGCGTCCATCCACGCGCGTGCGCCACGCCACGCCGGGGGCCCCGGTGTAGGAGACTTGTGCCGTCCGCGGCCGAGGAGGGCCGCGCCTGTGCGCAGAAAGGGATCGCCAATGCGCGTCGCCGTCCCGTCCGAGATCAAGAACCACGAGTACCGCGTCGCCATCACGCCGGTGGGGGTCGCCGAACTGGTCGCCCACGGCCACGAGGTGTTCGTCCAGGCCGGAGCAGGGCTCGGTTCGTCCATCTCCGACGCCGAGTACGTGGCGCAGGGCGCCACCATCCTGCCGACCGCCGAGGAGACCTGGGCCGCCGGCGAGATGGTGCTGAAGGTGAAGGAACCGGTCGCCGCCGAGTTCGGGCACCTGCGCGAGGACCTGCTCCTGTTCACCTACCTCCACCTCGCCGCGGACCGCGCGGGCACCGACGCGCTGCTCGGCGCGGGCACGACAGCCATCGCGTACGAGACCGTGCAGCTGCCGTCCGGCCTGCTGCCCCTGCTCTACCCGATGTCCGAGGTCGCCGGCTGCCTGGCGCCCCAGGTCGGCGCCCACGCGATGATGAAGGCCCAGGGCGGGCGGGGCGTGCTGATGGGGTGCGTCGGCGGCGTCGCCAACGCCAAGGTGGTCGTGCTCGGCGGCGGCACGGCCGGCCAGAACGCGGCCAACGTCGCCCTCGGCATGGGCGCGGACGTGACGATCCTCGACACCGACCTCGACAAGCTGCGCACGACCTTCTGGCGCTACGAGAACCGGGTGCACGGCATCGTGTCCTCCCGGCTGGCGATCCGCGAGCAGGTGCTGGCCGCCGACATGGTGATCGGAACCGTGCTGATCCCCGGTGCGAAGGCCCCCAAGCTCGTCACCAACGAGATGGTCGCTCAGATGAAGCCCGGCTCGGTGCTGGTGGACGTGGCGATCGACCAGGGCGGCTGCTTCGAGGACTCCCGTCCGACCACGCACTCCGACCCGACCTTCATGGTCCACGACTCGGTCTTCTACTGCGTCGCGAACATGCCGGGCGCGGTGCCGAACACCTCCACCTGGGCCCTCACCAACGCCACGCTGTCCTACGTGCTCCAGCTCGCGGACAAGGGCTGGAAGCGGGCGCTGAAGGAGAACCACCCGCTGGCGCTCGGCCTGAACACCCACGCCGGGCAGATCACCTACCCCGCTGTCGCGGACGCCTTCGGGCTGCCGTACACCCGCGTGGACGACGTGCTCGACTGACCCCGGCGGTGCTGCTCGCCAACGCCCGGCCCGTCCGCCTCGGCGCGACGGGGCCGGGCGCGCCCGTTTCCGTCCGGACTCGTGGCGGACGCGTCGTCGCCGTCGGCGCGCACCTGCGGCGCGAGCCCGGCGAGGAGCTGGTGGACGCCGCGGGACGCTGGCTGCTGCCGGGCCTGTGGGACGCGCACGTCCACCTCGGACAGTGGGCGCGGCGCCGGACGCGGCTCGACCTGGCCGGCACCGCGAGCGCCGCCGAGGCGCTGGACCGGGTCCGCGGGGCCGTCGCTGCGTCCCCGGCCGCGGCGACCGTGCTGGTCGGCGTCGGCCACCGTCCGGCCACCTGGGCCGAACCACCCACCGTGAGCGCGCTGGACGGGGCCACCGGTCCCCTGCCGGTCGTGCTGGTGAGCGGCGACGCCCACGGCGGCTGGCTGAACTCGGCGGCGCTGGGCCGCTTCGGCCTGCCGTGGCGTGACAGCCCTGTGGTGGAGGCCGAATGGTTCGACGCCCTCCCCGCGATCCTGGCCGCGGAGGACGAGCTCGCCGGGCCGGGGGCGTACACGGACGCGCTGCGCGCCGCGGCGGCACGAGGGATCGTCGGCGGCGTCGACTACGAGTTCGAGCCCGGGTTCTCCGCCTGGCCACGACGCTACGCCACCGTCGGCGTCGGGGTCCGCGTCCGCACCTCGACCTATCCCCGCGACCTGGACGCGGCGATCGCCGGCGGCGTCCGCACGGGCGACGCCCTCGCCACGGTCGAGGGCGAGCCGATGGTCACGATGGGCTCGCTGAAGATCATCAGCGACGGGTCGCTGAACACCCGCACGGCCGCCTGCGCCGACCCCTATCCCACGGGCGGCCACGGCGTGCAGAACGTCTCGCCCGCGGACCTCCGCGACCTGCTGGGGCGGGCACGCGCGCACGGCCTCACCGTGGCGCTGCACGCCATCGGTGACGCCGCGGCCGCGGCGGCGCTCGACGCCTTCGCCGCCACCGGCGCCGAGGGCACCATCGAGCACGCCCAGCTGCTGCCCGCCGGGGCACCGGGACGGATGGCAAGGCTGGGGCTCGCCGCGAGCGTCCAGCCCGCCCACCTGCTCGACGACCGCCACGTGACCGCGTCCGTGTGGGGACCCGACCGCGCCCGGCGCAGCTTCCCGCTGCGTGACCTGGCCGACGCCGGCGTGGAGCTCCTGATGGGCTCCGACGCGCCGGTGGCACCACTGGACCCGTGGCTGGCGGTGGCCGCGGCCGTGCACCGCGGCGACCCCGACGACCCGCCCTGGTTCCCCGCACAGGCACTGCGGTCGGCCGAAGCGCTGCGCGCGAGCACGGGCGGCCGGAACGAGGTCGCGCCCGGGTCGCCGGCCGACCTCGTCCTGCTGGACGCCGACCCGCTCGCCCCCGGGTCCCCGGCGGAGGTGGCCCGGGCGCTGCGCGCGATGCCGGTCGCGGCCACGTGGGTGGCCGGCCGCCCACTGCACCGCACGTTCTGAGCCGGGGTCAGCCGCAGGGCGTCGGCGCCCCTGTCGGCGAGGTGGACTCGAGCAACCAGACTCCCCCGACCAGCGCGAGGCGGTAGACGGCTTCCGTGTCCGCACAGCCGCCCGGCGCGGCGCTGCGCAGGCGTGCCCGCACGGTGGCGGTGTCGCCATCCCGGAGCGAGGAGGCCACCTCCAGCCGCTCCCATGCCACGGCGCCGTTCGCCGCCGCCCAGCGTTCCCGTCCACCCTCACGGGCCTGGGCCGCGGGCGTGAGCAGGCCCCAGGCCGCCCCGAGCCGGCCGCTGCTGACACTCTCGCCGTAGAGCCACAGGCTGTGCGCTGGCTCCGGCACCGCACCGTCGGCGAGCACGATGGCCGGCCCCGGGCCGGGAGCCGGGCGGTCCCCGTCGCAGGGCACCGCAGGAAGAGGGGCCCGCGGGCTCCACTGCGCCACGCTCTGCGCCAGCGATGCCGTGTCGATCGCCAGGGTCACGGTGGCGGCACTGTCCCGGCCGCCTCGCCCACCGATCGTCGCGACCACCATGCCGAGGACCCGCCCGTCCGGGGCGATCGCCGGACCGCCGCTGCTGCCGGGCGCCAGCGCCGTGTCGACCGTGACCAGGTCGCGCAACGGGTGGTCGTTCACGACGGCCCGGTCGGTGACCGAGGTGATCCGGGTCAGCGCGACGCCCGGTTCCGACTCGCCGAGCGGGAGTCCCAGCGTCGCGACTTCGGTTCCCGGAGCCGCGACGGCCGGGCCGGCGAGGGCGAGCGGCGCGACGGGCAGGACCGCGGCGGTGCGCAGCATCGCGGTGTCGCGGGCCGCGTCGAGGCCGACGACGTCCGCGAGCACCGGTGCCCGGCCGGACAGGCGCAGGCTGACCTGGTGCGCCCCGGCGACCACGTGCGCCGCGGTGAGCACCAGGCGCTCGCCGACCACGAAGCCGGAGCCGGACAGCGGACGGCCCGTGCAGGAGGTGCCGAGCACCCGACCCACCGAGGCGGACGCCGCCGGCAGCACCGGGGCGAAGGCGGACCCCTCGACGGGGACGACGGGCAGCAGGGGGCGGGCGAACAGCGAGCAGCCGGTGAGCAGGACGGCACCGGCGATCGCCCCCAGGGTGCGGGTCGCGCTGCGCATCGTGTCCTCCGCGCCCCACCTTAGGGGCGGCGCGCGTCGCTCAGGCCGCCGGTGCCGCCTCCGGCTCGATCCGGGAGTAGCGGCGGCTGAGCAGCCGGTAGGAGCGGGTCAGGAAGGCCCCACCGGTGAGGACCAGCCCCAGGACGCCCGCCAGCACGAAGACGAGGGCGATCCCGCGGGCGTTGCCCTCCCCCAGCAGCGGCCCGAGCGTCTCCCGACCCTGCTCGGAGTTGGCGTAGGGGATGAGCCCGTACTGGGCGACCGGCCCGATGATGAAGGCACTCACCGGGGCGGCGGCCACCTCCACGGTCTGGGCCAGGCCGAACACGCGTCCCTGCTTCTCGTACGGCACGACCTTCTGCAGCACGGTCTGCTCGGCCGCCTCCGCCACGGGGATCAGCGCCATGTAGGCCAGGATGCCGACGGCGGTCAGCCAGATGTTCTCGCGGATGGTGAACAGGATCGACACCGTCCACATCACCACGTTGGCCAGCAGCAGGGCACGCAACGGACGGGTACCCAGGCCCATCCTCGCCACCCACGCCGCGCCGATCATGAACCCGAAGCTGAGCACGCCCCACAGCAGTCCCCAGACCTCCACGGAGACCAGGTTCAGGCCGTAGGGGTCCATCAGCGCCATGAAGACCCCGCCGAGCAGGTTGTTGAACGTGGCGAAGAGCACCAGGCCCATCAGGCCGGGGACGGCGAGCACCGCCCGGAACGCGCCGGGGAAGTCCACGGCGTGCGGCGCGCCCTCGGCGTGGACGATCTCGGGCTCGGGGATCGACACGGTGAGCAGGTGGAGCAGCGACACCACCGTGAAGGCCACGGCGATGGCCATCGTCCACGTCATGCCCAGTTGGCCGACGGCGAGCCCGGAGAACACGGACGTGATCGCGAAGCCCAGGCCGTTGACCATGCCGACCATGCCATTCATGTTCGCCCGGCGTCCCTCCGGGACGAGCAGCGTCACGCAGGTCGACAGCGCGATCCCTCGGGCGCTCTCGACGATCGCGCCGAGAAGGATCAGCAGGACGAAGCCCCAGAACGCGAGGCTCCCGATCTCCAGCAGCGAGCGGGTGGGCACGAGCAGGAAGAACGCGAAGGCCGCGGTGTAGGCGACCGCCGTGACCGTGGTGGCGACCACCATCACCCGCTTCTTGCGCCACCGGTCTACCCAGGTGCCGAACGGCACGCCGACCACCGCGACCATGAGCATGTACGCGCCGCCGATGGTCGCGGTCGCGACCACGGACCGCGTCTCGAGGTACACCCAGAACGTGAGCGCGAACCACAGGAAGCTCGTGGTCACGTTGGCGATCAGGGTGTTCACGAGCACGCCGTAGAAGCTGCGGGTGTGGTCCATCGGCGGCTCCCTCCTGGTGGAGCCGACATCATGGCACGGGCCGCTGACAGTGCGCCGGTCCCCGCGGGCGCCCGATTTCGTTCTTGGCGCGCGCGTGGGGTAGAGTCTCTGCCTGCGCGCCGCTAGCTCAACTGGCAGAGCAGCTGGCTCTTAACTAGCGGGTTCGGGGTTCGAGTCCCTGGCGGCGCACAACAGATCCCCGGCGGGTAACCGCTGGGGATCGCTGCGTCCGGGGGGTGGACGACGAGCCATTCCGACGTGGCGGGAGCCGGATCAGCCGAAGGTGCGGGCCATCCGCTCCTCGAGGTCGGCGAGGGCGTCGGCCGGCGCCCGCTCCCCCCTGAGGGCGGGCAGGCAGGTCTCCTGCACGTCCTTGGTGAACTGGCGGTACTTCGTGGTCACCGGCAACGGGCGGGCCGTGGCGAGCACCGCGTTCAGCGTCTTGAGTCGCGGCACCTCCTTCAGCAGGGCCGCATCCGTGGCGAGCTCGGTCAGCACCGGCCCGCCGGCCCCTTCCAGGACGAGTTCGCGCTGGACCGGCGGGGACGCCAGGTACCGGACGAACTCCCCGGCGGTGCCCTTGTTCCGCGCCTGGGCGGAGATGCCGAGGTTCCGTCCGCCGAGGACGGCCACCCCCTCGCCGTCGCGTCCCGGCAGCGGCGCGCTGCCCGTCCCGACCACCGCGGAGGCCCCGGCTTCGATCGACGCGCCCGCGCTCCACCAGTCGCGGAGGAACACCAGCGAGCCGGAGGCGAACGCACGACGGGCACCGTCACCCGACCAGGTCAGGGCCGCCTCCGGCGTCGCCCCGGACGACACGTCCGCTGCGAGCCAGGACAGCCCTGCGGCCGCCGCGGGGGTGTTCACCGACGGCGTGCCGTCCGCGGTCACCAGCGACCCCCCGCCCGACCAGATCGCCTCGGCGATGTTGCTGGTGAGGTCCGGGTGCGGCCCGAGCTGCCCGGCGTAGCACCAGCGGGACGGTCCGCGTGCCATGAGCCTGCTGCACGCCGCGCGCAGCTCCGTCCACGTCGTCGGCGGGGGCGCGTCGAGTCGGTCCAGAAGGTCGGTGCGGTAGTACAGGACGCCCGCGTCGAGCAGGACGGGGTAAGCGGCCAGCTCTCCCTCGTGGGTGGCGGAGGCGACCGCAGCGGGGGCCAGCCCGTCGGTCGGGAACGCCGCGGCGGGAAGCGTGGCCAGCCAGCCGTTGGCCGCGAACTCCGCGGTCGCCGCCGGCTCCAGCAGCTCGACGGTGTACTCGCCACTGCCGGCCTGCGCACGCCCGGCCAGGTCGGGGGCCCGCTGCCCGTCGCGGGTGGGCAACTCCACGACGGTCACCGGCTCGTTGGGGTGGGCCTCGTTCCAGTCCGCGACGACCCGGGTGAAGCGTTCCCCCTCCCCGCTGCCGACGGCGAGGCTGACCGGGCCGCGCTCGCTCCAGCCGGCGTCGGCCACCGGGCTCGGCGTGGGGGGTTCGGGTGCCGTGCAGCCGCTCGCGACCAGGGCGGCGAGCGCGCCGAAGGCCAGCAGGCGTCGTCCCGCCGTCATCCCCACCGTGTGCCCTCCCTGCGCCGCGTCCGGACCCAGCCTAGGCCGAACGGCCGGGCGGGCACCGGAAAGCACCAGGGGCCCCGCCTTCGCGGAGCCCCTGGATACGGCTTTGTGCCGGACGCTCAGCCCTTCACGCCACCGGCCAGCAGGCCGCGGACGAAGTAGCGCTGGAGCGAGAGGAACACGACCATCGGCACGACCATCGACACGAACGCACCGGCCGCCAGCAGGTACCACCGGCTGCCGAAGCTGCCCGACAGCGTCGCGATCACCCGGGTGATCGGCGAGTACTCGGGACCGGCGAACACCAGCGCGACGAGCAGGTCGTTCCACACCCAGAGGAACTGGAAGATCGCGAAGGACGCGATCGCCGGCACCAGCAGGGGCAGCAGCACCTGGAAGAACACCCGCACGTGGCCGGCGCCGTCCACCCGTGCCGCTTCGATGAGCGAGCGCGGGATCTCCTTCATGAAGTTGTGCAGAAGGAAGATCGCCAGCGGCAGTCCGAAGATGGTGTGCGACAGCCACACCGTCCAGAACGTGCCGTCCAGGCCCCACTGCACGTACTGGCTGAGCAGCGGGATCAGGGTGACCTGGATGGGCACCACCTGCAGCGCGAACACGAACGCGAACAGCGCGTTGCGCCCCCGGAAGTCGATCCAGGCGAAGGCGTACGCCGCGAGCAGCGCGAGCATGATCGGGATCAGCACCGCCGGGATCGTGATGATGAAGGAGTTGAAGAACGAGTCGGCGACGTTGCTGGTACCCAGGACGTCGACGTAGTTCTTCGTGGTGAACTCGGGATCGACGAACACCGTCCACCAGCCCGTGCGCCGCACGTCCGCCGCCGGGCGGAAGGACGTGATCAGCAGGCCTGCGGTCGGGACCGTCCAGAAGATCGCGATCAGCACCGCGATGATCGAGGCGGCGGGCGAGCTCAGCCGGGTCTTGGAGTCGACGGCACGCTGCTCCTTGCGGGTCAGCTTGCGCGGGGTCTCCACGCGGGTGTCGAGGCTCATCGCTCCCCCTCCGAGATCCGCATCTGACGGACGTTGTAGATGATGATCGGCGCGATCATCACGAACAGGATGACGGCGAGCGCCGCACCGATCTGCGGCTGCCCCTGGTTGAAGCTCTGGATGTAGAACTCGTTCGCGATGATCGAGGTGTTGAAGTTGCCGCCGGTCATCGTGTACACGACGTCGAAGGCCTTCAGGGTGCCCATCGCGATCGTGGTCAGCACCACGACGATGGCCGGGCGGACGCTCGGCACGGTGACCCACCAGAACAGCTTCATCCCGGTGACGCCGTCGACCTTGGCGGCCTCGATGATCTCGTCCGGGATGGCCTTGATCGCCGCGGACAGCACGGTCATCGCAAAGCCCGCCTGGATCCAGATCATCACCATGATCAGCATGAAGGTGTTCAGCGGCGGGTTCAGCAGCCACTGCTGGGGCTCCAGCCCCAGCCACACCATGACCTGGTTCATCAGGCCGATCTGCGGCTGCGAGGCGGGCTTGTACTCGTAGACGAACTTCCAGATGATCGAGGCGCCCACCATCGAGATCGCCATCGGCAGGAAGATCAGCGTCTTGGCGAACTTCTCGACCCGGGTGCGGTCAACCAGCACCGCGTAGACCAGGCCGAGGGCGGTGGCGATCGTCGGCACGAAGGCCACCCACAGCAGGGTGTTGATGATGACCGTGACGAAGGTCTCGTCAGTGAAGATGCGGACGTAGTTCTCCAGGCCGACGAAATCGGCACCGGTTCGGCTGAAGAACGAGTTCTTGATCGTCAGCATGCCGGGCCACAGCAGGCCGAACGTGATCAGCAGCACGGCGGGGCCGAGATAGCCGGCGACCGGGACCCACTTCGGCAGCTTGGGACGGTCCACCACGGCGAGGACCAGGCCCATCACCAGGGCGAAGAGCAGGATGGCCAGGATCATCACCGCGAATTTCTCGGGCAATGTCTCCGGCTTGAGTAACCAAAGCATCGTTGCCTTTCCTCTCGAGCGGAGAGCGGAGGGTCCGGGCTCGGCGACGAGCCCGGACCCCTCGATGTCAGCCTATGGCCGGATTACTTGGCCGGCCAGGACTTCTCGATGGCGTCGGCCACGTCCTGGCTGCTCTTGCCCAGGGCGATCCAGTCGGTCATCTGCTTCCAGAACGACCCGGCGCCGACAGCGGACGGCATGAGGTCGGAACCGTCGAAGCGGAACACGGCCTTCGGGTCGGAGAGGATCTGGTAGGACAGCTTGTCGACCGGCTGCACCAGCTTGTTGATGTCGAGCTTCTTGTTGGCGGACAGCCAGCCACCGTTGGGGGTGGCGTCAGCCTTCGCGTTGCTCCACTCGGGGCTGGCCAGGTACGCCTGGAAGGCCTTGACCTCGGGACGATCGGCGAAGATCGCGGCGAACTCGCCACCGCCGAGGACCGGCTTCTGGTCGGCGTTGATGCTCGGCAGGTAGAAGGCCCAGACGTCGCCGTCCTCGCCGACCTTCACGCCCTCGCCCCAGTTGGCCTGGTAGAAGGACGCCTGGCGGTGCATGTAGCAGGCGCCGTCGAGGATCGGCAGGCCGGCCTCGGTGAAGGAGGTGGTGGCGATGGTCTTCACGCCGCCCAGTCCGCCGTTGACGTACTTGTCGTTACGCAGGATGGTGCCGGCCTTGTCGATCGCCGCGACGACCTTGGGGTCGTTGAAGGCGATGGAGTGGTCGACCCACTGGTCGTAGACCTCGGGACCGTTCACGCGGAGCATGATGTCCTCGATCCAGTCGGTGGCCGGCCAGCCGGTCGCGCCGCCGGACTCGATGCCCGCGCACCACGGCTTGACGTCACCGCTGGGGTTGTCCGCGACGATCTTGTCGGACAGGGCGATCATCTCGTCCCACGTGGTGGGGATGGTGTAGCCCTTGTCGGCGAACATCTTCGGGGAGTACCACACGAAGGACTTCACGTTCGCGCCCACCGGCACGGCGTAGAACTTGCCGTCGACGGAGCCGTAGCCCTTCCAGGCCGGGTCGTAGTAGGTCTCGACGTTCTTCACGGCCAGGTCGCCGGCCTCGATGACCTTGCCCGCGTTGTCGCGCACGAGGGTCTGCAGGAGGCCCGGCTGCGGGATGTAGGCGACATCGGGAGCGTTGCCGGCCTTGATGCGGACGGGGAGCTGGGCCTCGAAGTCACGCGAGCCCTCGTACTTGATCGTGGCGCCGGTGCACTCTTCGAACGGCTTGTAGGAGTCGATGTGCGGCTTCGCCTCCGAGTCGCTGGCGATCGAGGTGAAGATCGTGACGGTCTTGCCGGTCAGGTCGCCGTAGTCCTTGAACGCGGCGCACTTCTCGTCCGTCGCTGCAGAGCTGGCGCTGCCGGACGGGGCCGGCGTGCCACCGCTGCAGGCGGCGAGCGTAAGGAGCGCAGTCGCCGACGCGGCAACAACCAGCCCGCGTGCGATTCGTGCTTGTGACATTCAGTCCTCGCTTCTGAAGAATCTGGGCGCCCACGTTGGCAACCCTGAGAGCACTCTAGGCACGACGAGCCGCCTGTGGGCAGGGCCTTTCCCGGATTGTTATGGAACTCCAACCACCCCACCGCGATGTTGTGGGATCTGAATGGATTCAGTTGGGGTTTATCGATTCAAAATTGGCGCGGCGAAGAAGGTAAAACGAGTGACCTGAGTCGAAAGCAAGCCGCGATCAGAGCGCTCTCGGACCTCGAGCACCCGGGCACCGGCAGGGGTCGGAAGGCCCGGTCGCCGGGTGCGGCGCGCCGGCCGGGGGACCGCGGGAAGGGGTCGGTCAGCGACCGCGAAGGATCGACCGGACGATCAGTGCGAACGTCACCGCGCCGCCGACGGCGGCGGCCAGCAGGGCTACCCGCTCGGTGCGCAGGTTCCCCCGTTCGTCCACGACCTGGGAGCGTGCCTGCTCGAAGGTGCCCTGGGCGAACTGCCGGGCGTCGGCGACGGTGTTGGCGACGATCGCCTTCGGGTGCACCTGGTTGATCAGCCCCTCGACGCTGGCCGCAAGACGCTGGCGGGCCGCGTCGATCTCGGCCTCGATCTCCTCGCGCGTGCGGGTTGCCTGTGTCATGTGTCCTCCCAGCGGACGGCGTGTCGGGTCCGCACCAGCCTATGCCAGCCCGCTCGCTAGGGTGTCGGCATGAGCCAGCTGCAGCCGGGCGATCCCGCGCCCGCCTTCACCCTCCCGACCGCGTCCGACGGCGCCGTCTCCCTCTCCGACTACGCCGGCGGACGGGTCATCGTCTACTTCTTCCCCGCCGCCATGACACCGGGCTGCTCCCTCGAGGCGATGGACTTCGACGCGGCGATGGGCGACCTCTCCGCCGCCGGCTACCACGTCGTCGGCATCTCGCCGGACAGCGCGGAGAAGCTCGCCCGGTTCGCCGCGCGGGACAACCTCCGGTTCCCGCTCCTCGCCGACCCGCAGCGCGACGTCCTCAGCGCGTACGGGGCCTTCGGGGAGAAGACGCTCTACGGCAAGAAGGTGGAGGGCGTCATCCGCTCCACCTTCATCGTCGACGTCGACGAGGCCGGCGAGGGACGCATCGACATGGCGCAGTACAACGTCCGCGCGACCGGCCACGTGGCGAAGCTGCGGCGCGAGCTGGGCGTCTGAGCAGCCGCCGTCAGGCCTGCGCCTGCCACGACCGGGACCCGGCGAAGCCGTCGCCGGCCGCGAACTGGTCCAGCACCTCGGTGGCGCCCGAGACGATCAGGTGCTCGCCCGGCTGCACCAGGCGTCCGTCCGGCGGGGTGGGCTCGTACTCCCCCGGCGCGTGCAGCACGGCCAGGGTGAGGATGCCCTCGGCACGCAGCTCGCCGATCGTGCGCCCGGCCAGGCGGCCGCCGGGCTCCGCGGCCACCTCCTCCATGCTGAAGGCGACCTCGGCGCGGGTCAGGGCCGCGTCGATGAACTCGATCACGCCGGGACGCAGCGCCAGGTTCACGATCCGGCGTCCGGCCATCGTGTAGGGAGAGACCGCACGGTCGGCACCGGCCTGGATGAGCTTCGAGATCACCGTCTCCGCACCGGCCCGTCCGACGATGAACAGCCCGGGGTTCAGTGACCGGGCCGTCAGGGTGACGTACACGTTCTGTGCGTCGGAGTCGATCGCCGCCACCAGTCCCCTGGCGCGCTCGACCCCTGCCTGGCGCAGGACCTCCTCGGTGGCCCCGTCACCGTGCACCACGAGGTAGCCGGCGGCTTCCGCCCGCTGCAGCGAGTCCTCGCGGACGTCGATGACCACCACCTGGTGCCCGTCCGCCAGCAGGTCGCTGGCCACCATGGAGCCCACCCGGCCGTAGCCGCAGACCACCCAGTGGCCCCGGAGCCCGTCGATCATCCGGCTCATCCGCTTCGCCTTCCTCCTGCCGCTCGCGACGTCGGTGATCACGTTCTCCGCGACGACGCCCACCGTCCCGAAGATGACGCCGATCGCAGACAACGCCATGAGCATGGTCCACACCCGGCCGGCCAGGTCGAGCTCGTGCACCTCGCGGAAGCCCACCGTGGTCATCGTGGTGACCGCCATGTAGAGCCCGTCGAGGAACGTCCAGCCCTCCAGCACCATGTAGCCGAGGGCGCCGATGAGGGCCAGCGCGACGACCGCCAGCAGCCAGCCCAGGACGGGCCGGCTCGCCAGGGCCCTTCTCGCTGGGGCGGCGCCCTTCGGGCGTCCGAGCAGCCTCACGGCCGCATCCTAGGCCGCGCGGGCCCCTCCCGGGCCGTCCGCCGCAAACCCCCGTCCCCCACTCCCCCTCCCCGGCTCCGCCCTCCCCGGCTCCGCCCTCCCCGGCTCCGCCCTCCCCGGCTCGGCCCTCCCCACCCCGCGTTCGCTGCCGAGTGCAACTCCCGCTACCGGAATTCCGGTAGCGGGAGTTGCACTCGGCAGCAGGAACGGATGGTGGAGTGGGTGGGGCGCGGGGTCGTGAGGGAAGTGGAGGGCGGTTGGGTTAGGAGAGGGGGCCCAGGAGGTACTGGCGCAGGACCTGGGCGGGGCGCTTCTGGTTGCCGTGCTCGGCCGTGAAGGCCGCCGTGGCGTCGGTGCCGCACAGGGCGATGATGCGCTGCGGGCCGCCGGGGTGCGCGTCGATCCAGGTGGTGAGGTCGTAGACGTTGCCGTCCACGGCCGCCCAGCAGGACGACCGCTTCGCGTGCGAGGCGACGTCGGCCATCGTGTAGCTCGTGGCTGCGCCGGCGCTGCCGGACGACGTCGGGGTCGGGGAGCCGGACGGGGTCGAGGAACCAGAGGCGGTCGAGGAACCGGACGCCGACGGCTCGGCAGCGGTCGGGTGGTCGTTGGCGCTGGTCACGACGCCGGCCCACGCGGCCTGAGCTCCGGAGTGGCCCACCAGCACGGTGACGCCGGTCACGACGACGGCCAGGACGGCGGCGATCAGCCCGGACGCGGTGGTGGCCAGCGAGCGGGGGCGACCGGCGCCCCCCGAGCGCCGGTGCAGGAAGAACCAGATGCCGGCGACCGCGACGAGCGCGACGGCCAGGATCGGCAGCAGATCACCCCAGGCCGCGTGGGCCTCCGGCTCGCCGACCCGGGCGGCGAGGGCCTCGCCGGACTCCTTGGCCACGAACGCCGCACCCGTGCCGACGACCAGGGTTCCCAGGGTCAGCCACCCGAACCGGTCCGCCCACGACGGCACGATGACCAGGACGATGAGTCCCAGTGCAGCGAGCGGCAGCAGCACGACGGCGAAGTGGACGACGAGAGGGTGGACGGGAAGTCCGGCGATGGCGTCGAAGACGGACTCGAGTGGCGTCAGCATGACCACGACGGTAGGCGGGCCCACCTCAAGCGAACCTCAAGGACGGGGCAAGCCTGCCCGAAGTCCGCTCAGGCGCGGGTGAACTCGGGACTGCCGTCGACGCAGGTGGCCAGGATCCGGACCTCCTTGCCCTCCCCCTCCTCGTCCTCGGCCTCGTTGGCCTCGAACTCGACGTGCAGCCGCTCCGGCCCGTGCTCGTAGACCTCCACCCGGTACCCGAGGCTCGGGACGGCCGTCTCCAGCCGGATGGCGTCGCCGGTGCAGGCCGCGGTGATCTTGCCCACCTTCCCGCTCCAGGACGTCACCGCCTGCCCGGGGGCTGCGCTCGGGGTCTCGTCGGGCGTCGTGACGACGACGGGCTGTCCGACGCGCGCGCCGACGGAGGAGATCACCACCCAGGTGAGGGTCGAGGCGCCCGCGACCGTGGCGACCCACAGCAGCGCCGCCAGCGCCAGCCTCCGTCCTCGCACCGGCCCATCATGGCACCCGCCGGGCCCCCGCCGGAGTACCTTACGGGGCATGACGCGCGTGCTGGTGGTCGAGGACGACCCGGCGATCGGCCGCCTCCTGCGGCGGACGCTGACCGACCTGGGCAACGTGGTGACGGTCGCCTCGGACGGCGCGTCGGGACTCTCCCTCGCGCTCAACGAGCAACCGGACGTCGTGCTGCTCGACCTGGGGCTGCCGGACCTCGACGGGCGCCAGGTGCTGCGGATGCTGCGGGCGATCAGCCAGGTCCCGGTGATCGTGGTCACCGCCCAGGACGACGACCGCACCGTCGTGCAGGCCCTCGACGCCGGCGCGGACGACTACCTGGTGAAGCCGTTCGGCAGCGAGCAGCTGGCCGCCCGGATCCGGGCCGTGCTGCGCCGCTCCGCGCCGTCCGGCGCCGGGGACCCCACCGTGCGCATCGGAGAGCTCGAGATCGACCCGGCCCGACATCAGGTGCGCCTCGGCGGGGAGCCGGTCGAGCTCTCCCGCAAGGAGTTCGACATGCTCTGGCTGCTGGCCACCCGGCCCGGTGAGGTCGTCACCAAGCGCGAGCTGCTCGCGGACGTGTGGGGGCTCCCCTTCGGCGGCGGTGACCGGACGGTGGACGTGCACCTCAGCTGGCTGCGCCGCAAGCTCGGGGAGACCGCTGCGGAACCGCGCTACCTGCACACCGTGCGCGGGGTGGGCATCCGGCTCGCGGCCCCCGGGTCGGACGACTGATGCGTCGCCAGGTCAGCCTGCTGGTCGCCGCGATCAGCGCGGCGATCGTGGCGTCCTTCGTGATCCCGCTGCTGCTGCTGGTGCAGACCCTCGCCGAGGACCGGGGCATGGCGATCGCCAGCCAGCAGGCGAACATCGTGGCCGTCCTGGTGTCCGGGCTGCACGAGAACCCGCGGCTGGCCGACGTCCTTCAGCCCACACTGACCAACTCCCCGGCCCGCACCAGCGTGGTGCTGGCCGACGGGACGGTGCTCGGCGCGCCCTGGCCGGAAGCGGCCGCCGACCCCGAGTACCAGCGCGCGCGCCTCGGCGCGGCCTTCTCTGTGCGCGACGCCGCCGGCGGCCGCGTCTACGTGCCGGTGCTGGCCGACGGGGGCGTCGCGGTCACTCGCGCGACCATGACCGCCGCCCAGCTGGCCGAAGGTGTCCCGCTGGCGTGGGTGAGCGTGATCGCGCTCGGCCTGCTGCTCACCGAGGTCTCCGTGCTCGTCGCGGCACGGGTGGGACGCGGCGTGAGCCGGCCGCTGCTCGCCGTCGCCGACACCGCGCACCGCCTGCGCGAGGGCGACCTCGGCGCCCGGGCACCACTGGCCGGGCCGCCCGAGACCGTCGAGCTGGGCTCGGCGCTGAACGGGCTGGCCGACCGCATCGAGCAGCTGCTGGCGGCCGAGCGGGAGAATGTCCGCTCCCTCGCGCACCGGCTGCGCACCCCGGTGACCGCGCTGCGCCTGGAGGCCGAGCAGGTCGAGGACCCGGTGGGCCGGGCCGAGCTCGCCGAGCTCGTCGGGCAGCTCCAGGCGTCCATCGACGGCGTCGTGCGGGACGCGCAGCGCCCCCTCCGGGAGGACCTCCCGGGGGCGTGTGACGCCACGGCGGTCGTGGCCGCCCGGATCGACTACTGGCGCCCGCTCGCGGAGGACCAGGGACGGGCCGTCGCGGTCACCCTCCCGTCCGGCCCCCTCCGGGTGGGACTGAGCGAGCTGGAACTCTCCGACGTCGTGGACATCGGCATCGACAACATCTTCGCCCACACCCCGGAGGGCACCGCCTTCGGCGTCGCACTGTCCCGGGTGGGCGACGAGGTGGTGCTCGTCCTCTCCGACGAGGGCCCCGGCTTCCCCACCGTGCGTCCCGTGGCGCGGCAGGGCACCTCCGGCATGGGGCTGGAGATCGCCCGGCGGCTCGTCGGGCGCGCGCGCGGCATCCTCGAGACGTCCCCCGCGGGGACCCCCGGCGGAGAGGTGCGGATCAGGATGCCGCTGGGCACCGCCTGACCGACGCCCGGCCGCTCACCCGATGACGCCGTGCGTGCGCGCCCTGCGCACCAGCTCGGCCCGCGACTCCGCCTGGAACTTCCCCCTCAGCGTCACCACCTGCTTGCGCACCGTGTTCACCGACACGTGGAGCTGCCGGGCGATCTCCGGCACCGCCGCCGAGGTGGCGAGCAGGGGCAGGAGCACCTTCTCGCGCTCGGTCAGGCGCACCGGGCGCACGCCTTGCCCGCCCGCGTCGTTGAGCTCTCCCAGGCGGGAGACCATCGTCGTGAAGCGCGGGTCGCTGCCGAGGTCCGGCTCGCAGAGCACGACGATGGCCTCGCGGGCCGGCGTGGGCAGTGCTCCGACCGGCAGGAAGTTGCCCGCGTCGAGCAGTGCCTCCACAGCCCTGGTCGCCTCCGCGCGGAGACGGGCGTCCGCCGGCCCCTCGAGCAACGCGGCACCGACGCCCACGAGGGCCAGCTTGGTGCGGTCGGCGAGGATCAGGTCACCCCGGTACGGGCCCGTCTCGGCCAGTTGGCGTGCCCTCGACACCTGGCCGGCCCACAGGTGCATCCGCGCGCGGGGGAGCAACCCCACCCGATCGGGCAGCGTCTCGACGAACTGCGCGGCCGCGCTGAAGGCTCCCGCCTTGGTCAGCAGCAGCATGCGTGCCCGGGCCAGGAGCGCCCCGCCGAGCGGTTCGTCCTGCTCCCGGCCCATGACCGCCTCGTGCGCGACGTCGGTGAACAGCCGCGCCAGGGCGTCGGCCGGGTCGTCGCCCCACAGCGCCTCGCCGAGAGCCTCGGCAGAGGCGCGGATCGCCCAGACCCCCATGGTGGCGACCTCGTCCGGGCCCACCGCGGAAAGCGTCCGCTCGAGTCCTGCCCTGTCGAGCGACTGGACGGCGTGGTGCGCGTCCGCGAGGATCTCGAACGCCTGCCCCATGCCGCTCAGGCTGCGCACGCCGAGGGGGTGGCTGATCCGGTCGGTGACCCGGCCGTCGGGGTGGACGGGCGCGGTCTCCGACAACAGGCTCGTCGCGATGGTCTCCAGCCCTTGCGCGAGGGTCCGCACGGGACCGCGATCGGTGAGGATGGCCGCCCAATTCGCCTCGCTGACGGCGCCGGGGCGGTCCGCCCGGGCGAGCGCGAGGCGTGCCGAGAAGGCACGGAAGAGGGCGTGCGAGCGCCGGCCAGGGCCATGACCAGCCCTCGACCGCTCGTCGATCAGGGTGTCGACCTCCTGCTTGGTGCGCCAGGCCGCCTCGAGTGACTGGCCGGGACGGGAGGACGGGAGTCGCCGTTCGCCGAGCATCCGCATGCTGCCGGCGAACACCGCGGTGTCGGTGTCCTCCCGCGTCGCCCAGTCGGCGTGGAGGATCGCGGCGTCGAGGCTCATGCGGCGCTGGACGGACTCGGCCGCATGTTCGGGGTTGTCGAGCACCGAGCCCGCGGCAGCGGACGCCCAGGTGAGGATCGGGCGCTCCTTGCGCGCCTCGGCCGGCAGCTCGGCCAGGGCCTTCAGCAGGTTCCGGTCGAGGTCGGCGGCAGTCTCGTTGAGCAGGATCCAGGCCTCCTCGACCACGTCCCACCGGGCCAGGTCCCGCGCCCAGAGCCCGACCTCGGCCAGCAGGCGCGGATCGCGATCGCCGTCCATCCACGCGCCGACCAGTCCGGAGCGCAGCTCATCGGCGTTCGCCAGGGTTTCCAGGCCCGCCTCGAGGGTGGGGAGCCACTCGCGCCGGAAGCGGTACGTCGCCGGCGCGGGCCCGGGCTCGACGAGGCCGGCGCGCCGGGCCGCCCCGACGAAACCCGACCAGTCGACCGCCGGGCCGTCGTGGTCCAGGCACGTGCAGGTGAGCAGGTAGCGCGGCTCGTCGATCAGCCGCCACAGCGTCAGGGCCGGGACGTGCTCACGCAAGGGGGACGGCAGGGCGAGGTCCACCCCGACCCGCGCGACGAACCGCGACGGCGGATCTCCATGAGGAACTGAGGGCGGCAATTCCGCATGCGGCATGATTCGCTCGAACCTCCTCGAGACGAAACGGCTCGGCCGACCCCGGTGTCGGCCTACCTCAGAACCTACTCGCGAAGGCCGCCGCGTCGTCGGACCGGTGCGAGTTCGTACACCGCGTTTCCCGGCCTCAGGGCAGCGCGCCGTAGGTGCGGGCCCGCCGGACGAGCTCCGCCCGGGAGTCCGCCTGGAACTTCTCCCTCAGCGTCACCACCTGCTTGCGGACGGTGTTGACCGACACGTGGAGCCGTCGCGCGATGTCGGGCACCGACTCGTCCGTGGCCAGCAGGGGCAGCAGGACGGTCTCCCGCTCGGTGAGGTGCAGGGGTCGCGCACCGCCGTCCCCGGAGTCGTTGAGCCCGGCGAGCCGCTCGCGCAGGACCCCGAGCCTGGGGTCGGCGGCGTCCAGCTCAGGCCCGCACGCGGTGAGCAGGGCCTCCCTCGCGGCGGTCGGCAGCAGGGCGAGGTGGGCGAACGAGCTGGTGGCGAGCAACCGGTTCAGCTCGCGGAGCGCGTCCCTGCGCATGGCGTCGTCGGCGCTGCCGTCCAGGAGGGCTGCGCCGGAGCGCAGCAGCGCCAGCCGGTGCCGGTCGGTCGTCTCCAGGCCTTCCTCGTACGGCCCGGCGTCGGCGAGCCGGACGGCCTGCGCGTACTGCCCCGCCCACACGTGGACGAGGGCCCGGGACGCCAGGCGAAGGTGCGCCGGCATGGCGTCGACCACCTGGGTGGCCGCGCCGAAGGCCCCGGCCCTGGTGAGCAGCCCGACGCGGGCGCGGGCGAGCAGCGCCTCGCCCAGCGGTTCGTCCTGCTCGCGGCCCAGCATCGAGAGGCGCTGGACCTCGGCGGCCAGCGTGCTGACCCCCAGCTCCGGGTCGCCCCACAGGGCCGACTGCCACGCGACGAGCGCCGCGCGCACCGACCACACCCCCGCCAGCGCGGCCTCGTCCGCCGAGACCAGGGCCAGCACGTCCTCGAGCGCGTCACGGTCCAGGCGCCGCACCGCGTGGTTGCCGAGGGCGAGCAGCGCGTAGAGCTGTCCCATGCCGCGCAGCCCGCGCACGCCCAGCCCGTCGTCGAGCGCGGCGGGTGCGGCGGGCAGCCCTGACGGCTCGTCGTCGGAGGAGAGGCTGCGCGCGAGAGCGTCGACGCCGGACGCGATGACGGCCACCGGCTCCCAGTCGGCGAGGATCGTGGCCCAGCGCGCCTCCTCGACCGCCCCGAGCGGGTCGTGCCGGAACAGCGCGAGCCGGGCGGAGAAGGCGCGGAAGATCGCCTGCGGCGTCCGACCAGGGCTGCGCCCCTGACGCGACCGAGCATCGATGAACGCGTCGACCTCCTGCTTGGTGCGCCAGGCGGCCTCCAGCGACTGGCCCACCCGGGTGGACGGCAGCCGGCGCTCCCCGATCATGCGGAACGTGCCGGCGCTGACCGCCTCGTCGCTGTGCTCGCGCACCGACCAGTCCGCGTGCAGCATGGCGGAGTCGAGCATCAGTCGCTGCAGCACCGCCTCCGACTCCTGGCGCGGGGTTCCGGCCAGCAGGGACGCAGCGGCCCCGGACGCCCAGGTCAGGATCGGGTGCGTGTAGCGGGCCTCGAGCGGCAGGTCGCGGAACACCTCGAGCGTTGGCCGCGAGAGCCCGGTGGTCTGCTCGCCCAGGAGCAGCCAGACACGCTCGAAGAGGTCCCAGCGCGACAGCCCCCGCGCCCAGGCCGTGATCTCGTCCACCAGGTGCAGGTCGGGCTCCTCGGCCCACGCCTCGACCAGTCGGGTGCGGATGGCCTGGCCCCCGCCGAGGCCCTCCAGCTCCGGCTCCAGCGCCGCCGCCCATTCGGGACGGAAGACGAAGGTGTCCGGCTGGGGTCCGGGTTCGGCGATCCCCGTGCGGCTGACCACGAGGGCGAACGCCTTCCACTCCATGGCGAGCCCGTCGCCGAAGCACCGTGCGGCGAGCTGGTGGTAGTGCTGGTCGATCACCGGCCACAGCGTCAGCACCGCCACCCATCGCCCCAGCGGCGCCGGGATCTCGAGTGCGGATTCCGCAAGGTCGGTGTGCTCATCTCTCAATTGGCGGGGAATTGATAGCGGCAATTCCGCACCTGTCATGGGCAGCCTTCCGTCGCGGCGGATCTTCGCAGGCTGATCCTCCCGGCGCAGCCGCGCCCGTGCACGAGGACCGGCAACCTGCCGGTTATTGCATCTTCTGCCTCTGACAAGGGCATCGGCAATGCGACGTGCGGTGAATGGATCTACGTACATCCACGCATGCGCGCCCGCGCGAGGGTCGCACAGGCCAGGGTCACCCGCCCGGCCGGGACCGCGCCGTGATTCGAAGGCGCTCCAGCGCTCCCGGCTCAGTCGAGGGGGTGGTTGGCGACGAAGACGCCGTCCGCATCGACCTGACGGCGCACGGCGCGCAGCCGCTCGAGGGCGTCGGGGGCGAACGCGGCGCCCGGGTCGGTCGGCTGCTCGGTGAAGTTGAGGAAGCGGCGCCCCCGGGACCACGGCCGGAGCGCCTCGACGGCGCGGGCCGCGTCGGCCCGTCCCTGCTGCTGGAGCTCGGCGCTCGAGGCGCCGGCGAGGACGTAGGCGGTGTACGCACCGGGAATCCTGTCCAGGGCGCCGCCGCCGGGGTGCGGCCGTCCCAGGGCACCACCGAGGTGGCGGACCTCCGCGCTCAGCAGCGAGGTCGGCGCGTCCGGGCCGGCGCTCTCGACCAGCGCGTCGGCCGCGGCGGCGTCGAAGGAGTCCAGGAGTGTGTGGCCGGACACCGACGCCGTGGGGAGCTCCGGGTCGAAGTGCATACGGGTGACAGCCTGCACCGGGGTCGGCCCGAAGGTGTCGACGCTCGGACGCAGCGCGCGCAGCGGGGCGATGAGGCGCGCGGCGGCCCCCGGGTCGCCCAGGACGGCTCCGTCGACGACCACCATCTGCCGCCCGGGGAAGAGGCGGTGCGCGTCCGGGCGCCGCGGGCTGCCGAGCAGGCGCAGGGCCGTGGTGGCGGTCTCCGGCAGGTCCCGGGTCCAGCGGGCCCAGGCGCGACACACCTCGCGGGCCCGCGAGCCCTCCCAGAGCAGCACGCCCGCGAACACCTCGCTGACCGGCAGCAGGGCGAGTTCGAGGGCGGTCACCACCCCGAGGTTGCCGCCGCCGCCGCGCAGCGCCCAGAACAGGTCCGGCTCGTTGCCGGCGTGCACGCGGTGCAGCGTGCCGTCGGCGAGCACGACCTCGGCCGCGACCACCTGGTTGCACGTGAGGCCGTGCGCGCGGGCGTACCAGGACAGCCCGCCGCCGAGGGTGTAGCCGACGACGGAGACGTCCGGTCCACTGCCGTGTGTGACGGCGAGGTCGTGGGCGGCGGCGGCGTCCACCACATCGGCCCAGGGCGTGGCGCCGAGCACCCGCACGACGCGACGGGCGGGGTCGACGGAGACGCCCGTGAGGCCCGACAGCTTCAGCAGCACGGCGTCGTCCATGCGGCCGGTGAGCGGGCCGGCGTTGTGGCCGCCGGCCTGGGGCACGACCCTCAGCCCCGCGGCGCTGGCGGCCCGTACGACGGCGACCACGTCCGCGGCGCTGGAGGCGACGGCGACGGCGGCAGGCCGCTGGTCGACGGCCAGGTTCCACGGGACGCGGCCCCGCTCGTAGCCGGGATGGCCGGGAAGCAGCACCAGACCACCGCCGAGCAGCGCCTGGAAGGCGCGGGCCTGGGGGGTGGTCCCGGTCGGGGCGGAGGTCACACGGGGCTCCTCACCTGGTGGTCGGGCGGAGTGGGTGGCGGCTGGTGTCCGCGCGCACCCGACAACCGTGCGTCCCCCCACCCGGCGCGGTCCAGAGCCATCCTGCACTTGGTGCAGGACTTGGTCAGGGGCTTGGTCGCCCGCCGTGCGGGAAGGCCGCGCCTTCGTGGGGGGAGTCCACCCGTGAGGCGTTCTCTCGGCACGCAGCTCAGCCGGGCGTGCCGGAGAAGGGACTTGAACCCTCACGCCCGAAGGCACAGGAACCTAAATCCTGCGTGTCTGCCAGTTCCACCACTCCGGCCCCAGACCGGGGGAGTCTACTGTGGCGCGCCCGCCGTCAGGCCGGGGTGTACCAAGCCGGTGGTGGTTCAGCGCACCAAGGACGCGAGTAAACGTGGTGCCACCCCTTCCGGGGGCCACCCTCGCTTGCCAGACTCGATCCCGGGAACACCACTTCGAAGCGTCAGACCCAGAGGCGGCGTTCTCCCAGACCTCAGATGCGGGAGCGGGTGGCCACCCCCTCCGTCCCCCTCCGGAGCCACCGGCCCCCGCATCGGCCGTCCCTCGCGGGACGACGCTGGCGCCCCCCGCGCCCAGCCGGAAGCCGAGGCCGTCGACACCCGGGACCCCCCGACCGGGAATCGGCGGCCTCGACTCATTCCCCGGGCGCGTCCGTTCCGCCGTCCCCGTCCCCCGCGTCACGATCAGCCGCGGGCGACAGCTCCGGGTCGTCGACGGCGAAGGTGCGCACCGGGCCGGGCCCCGATTCCGCCGTCTCGAAGCGCACGGTCACCCGGCCCAGGCCCGAGCCCCACACCCAGCCAGCACCGTGGCGCCGGTGCCACACGTCCGCGCCAGGGAGCCAGCCGGACGGACGCCTCGTCAGCGGCGCCTCCGCCTCCTCGACAACACGCCCCGCGCCGGTCGTCTCCAGGTCGAACAGTGGCTCCTGCGCCACCTCGACCAGACCCGACACCCCCACGCCCAGCAGGCGGACCCCCTGGCTGGTCTCCAGCCCGTCCAGCAGCGTGCGGGCGACCTGGGCCACCACCTCGACCCGGTCGGTCGCCCCGTCGAGGGTGCGCGAGCGCGTCACGGAGGAGAAGTCGGGCCAACGCACCTTGACCGTCACCGTGCGGGCGAACAGGCCCGCCCTGCCCAGCCGCTGGGCCACCTGGGTGGCCTGGCGGTCGGCGATGCCGGCGAGCACGCCGGGGTCGGACAGGTCGCGCTCGAAGGTGTCCTCGACCGAGATCGACTTCGTCTCGCGCTCCGGCTCGATCGCCCGGTCGTCGTCGGCGAAGGCCAGGCGGTGCAGGTGCTCTCCCCCGGACCGCCCCAGTTCGCGCACGAGCTCGGCCTCGGAGAGTCCCTGGAGGTCCGCGACGGTGCGGACGCCGAGCCGCGCCAGCCGGTCCATCGTCGCCGGGCCCACGCCGGGGATCGCCCGCGCCGGCAGCGGGGCGATCGTCGCCACCTCGGTGCCGGGCGCCACCAGGCGGACACCGTCCGGCTTGGCCAGCTCGCTGGCGACCTTCGCGATGAACTTCGAACTGCCCAGTCCGACGGACGCGGTCAGCCCGCCGGTCTCCTCGGTGAGGCGGGCACGCAGGCCGGCCGCCAGCGCGAGCAGGTCGGGCTCGGCGAGCGAGCGCTCCGGGCCTGCGGCCAGGTCGACGAACGCCTCGTCCAGGCTGAGGGGTTCGACCAGCGGCGACAGCTCGCGCAGGAGCCCCATGACGATCCGGCTCGCCGCGCGGTAGGCGTCGAAGCGCCCGGCGAGGAAGGCGGCGTGCGGGCACCGGCGCCGCGCCTCGCTCATCGCCATGGCCGAGCCCACTCCGAACCGGCGCGCCTCGTAGGAGGCGGTCGACACCACGCCGCGCAGCCCGACCCCCCCGACGATCACGGGCTTTCCCCGCAGCGAGGGCTTGTCGCGCTGCTCGACCGCGGCGAAGAAGGCGTCGAGGTCGAGGTGCATCACCGAGGCGTGTGACCGCACGGGTCAGCCCAGCGAGTCCAGGTAGGACCGGCCGCGGGGTGAGAGGCGGTAGCCCACCCGCAGGCTCTCGGTGAGCCCGAGTGCCTTGAGCCGGCGGATGTCGGCCTTCAGCGGCGGCACCTCCCGCCCGAGCAGGGCCGCCAGTTCCGTCGAGATCACGCCCGGGTTGTCGCGGATCCACTCCAGGATCACCCGGGTCCAGGGTCCGGTGCGCCGGCCCGCGTCGAGCCGTCCCACGGCCTCGGCGAGGACGGCCAGCTCCCCGGCAGAGGGGACGTCCTCGCGCAACGCCACCCGGGGGTCCTCGCCCACCCAGGACAGCCGGACGCGGTAGACGTGGTCGCCGCCCTTGCCGGAGCGCGGGCCGCGGCGCACCGGCGCCGCCGGGGCCGCTGCGGGGAAGAGCTGCCGCCGAAGCGCAGCCAGGTCGGCGAACCCGGCCGCGCGGGCATCCTGCTCGGTCAGGTCCTCGGGCCCCGGCACCTCCTCGACGGCGTCGAACGCCACGATGCCGGCGCTGGTCAGTTGCGTGCCGCCGACCCGGACCCGTGGTTCCTCCCACCGGCGGAACGCCAGCGTGACGGTGCCCTCACGAACACCCTGTGCGATCCGGGCAGGCAGCAGCATCAGCGCCGCCGGTAGTGCACGAAGTCGAACCCCTCGCGCGGCTCGCGGGACACCTCGACCCACTCGGCGGGGTCGATCGCCGGCAGCCGGACCGATCCCTCCGCGACCGCGTGCACCTCGGTCAGGTCGAGGTCGGTCAGCAGCGGCCAGGCCTGCTCGTAGATGGTGCCGCCGCCGGCGACGTACACCTGGTCGTCGATACCCGCGGCCAGGGCGAGCGCCTCCTCCAGCGATCCGGCCGCGCGCCCGTCCGCCCGTCCGTCGGTGGGCAGGACGACCGAGCCGGGGCTCCGGGTGACGACGATGGTGGTGCGCCCGGGCAGCCAGCGGCCGATGGCGTCGTGCGTGCGACGCCCCATCACCAGCACGTGCCCGCTGGTCACCCGCTTGAAGCGGGCCCAGTCCTCGGCGATCTCGAACGGCTGGTGCTCCCCGTCCCCGATGACGCCGTGGGCGTCGACGATGGCGATGGCGATCAGTGACACGGGCTTGCCTCCTCCGCGGCGATCGTAGCCGCAGGCGCCGACGCAGCGAGACCCCGGTCGAGGGGGCGTCGAAGTCGCCATTGACACGCCCACCCGCCCGCCAGAGACTGGCAGTGCGGCCCACCCCCGCCGCTCGGGGCACTGTCGCCCGTTCGCGGGCCGGGGAGGACACGATGAGATCCCGACGTCCGGCGATCATCGCCGCAGCACTGTTCCTGGCCTTCCTTGCCCCCACACCGGCGCAGGCGGCCACGCCCGACGTCCCCGTCCTGGTCGCGCCCGCCAATGGGAGCACCGCCGCGGGCACCTCGCTGTCGCTGTCCGTCTCCGCCTCCGACCCGGACGGCGGTCCGCTCGACGTCCGCTTCGAGGGACGCCGCGCCGACGCCACGCAGGCCGGGGAGCCGTTCACGATCGTCGCCGTCCCCGACACGCAGAACTACACCTACAACGGCCGGACGGCGCTGCTCAACCAGCACATCCAGTGGGTCGCCGACAGCCGGACGCAGCTCAACACCGCGTTCGTGGCCCAGCTCGGCGACCTCGTCAGCAACCCCGCCGTGGCCAGCCAGTGGCAGGTCATCTCCGATGCGTTCGGGATCCTGGACGACGCGGCGGTGCCGTACACGGTCGTCGGCGGCAACCACGACTTCGACACCACCACCGGCGCCTTCGCCGCCTACGACGCCGCCTTCCCGCCGTCCCGCTACGCCACGGCGACGTGGACGCCGTCCACCGCACGCTACGGCGGCTACCTCGGGCAGAACCTGTTCGGGGCCGACCCGGTCGACCGTCGCAACATGGACAACTTCGCCCTGTTCAGCGCGGGCGGGATCGACTGGCTCGTGCTGAACCTGGAGTGGGAGGCACCCGACTATGCGATGGACTGGGCGGCGAAGGTGCTCGACGCCTACCCCGACCGGCTCGCGATCATCGCCACCCACGCCTTCGTCGCGGAGAACGGCAACCGCTCCCCCATCACCGAGCGCCCCGGGGCGACGCCGCCGGAGACCATCTGGACCAACCTGGTCAGGACCCACTGCACGGTGCGGCTGGTGCTCAACGGGCACTACCACAACAGCACCGGCGAGGCCCGGCGCTCCGACCTGAACTCCTGCGGCGACACCGTCCACCAGGTGCTCTCCAACTACCAGGATCGCCCGAACGGCGGCGACGGCTGGCTGCGCTACTACACCTTCGACCCCGTCGCGGACACGATGAGCGCCCGCACCTGGTCGACGAGCCTCAACCAGTTCGAGACCGACGACAACTCGCAGTTCACGGTTCCCTTCGTGCTGCCGGACGAGCCGACGGCGTTCGCCCCGATCGGCACCGCGACCGTCACGTCCGGGGCCACGGCAACCGTGTCGTGGACGGGGCTGGACGCCGGGGCGACCTACGAATGGCGGGCGGTCGCCGACGACGGCACCACCACGGCCACCTCGAACACGTGGAAGGTGAGCACCCCCGGGACGGTCGCCCCGCTCGCCGCGGACGCGTTCGCCCGCGTCGGCTCCCGGTGGGGCGCCGCGGACGTCGGCGGCTCGTGGACCGACTCCGGCGCCGCCTACTTCGCCACCGACGGCACCTACGGGCAGGTGACGGTGTCGCGTGCCGGCTCCGGGCCCTCCGCCACACTCCCGTCGGTCTCGGCGAGGGACATCACGCTCACCACGGACGTGGCGCTGGCCGCGGTCCCGACCGGCGGGGCGTTCCTGCACACGAGCATGGCCAGGGTGAACGGCACCACCTCCTACACCCTCAACACCCGGATCGAGACGTCGGGAGCCCTGCGCCTCTACCTCTCCCGCGTGGTCTCCGGAGCGGAGACCCAGCTGAAAACCGTCGTCGTCAACGGCTTCGGCTACACCGCCGGCGAGCGACTGAAGGTCCGCTTCGACGTCCAGGGCCAGGGACCCACGACGCTGGAGGGGAAGGCGTGGCGCGCCTCGGGCACCGAGCCACCCGCGCCGATGGTGGCCACGACGGACGCGACGGCAAGCCTCCAGTCCGCGGGTGCGGTGGGCCTGCGCTTCTACACCGGCTCGGGCACCACGAGCCTGCCCACCCGGGCCAGCGTGGACGCCGTCCAGGTGCTGCCCTACGGCGGCACCCCGCCGGCCAACCAGCCGCCGGTGGCGGCGTTCACCGCCACAGCTGGCGCGTGGCAGGTGGACGTGGACGCCTCGGGCTCCACCGATGACGGCACGATCACCGGCTACGCCTGGGACTTCGGCGACGGCGGCACCGGCACGGGCCGCACGGCCACCCACGACTACACCGCCGACGGCACCTACACCGTGAAGCTCACGGTCACCGACAACCAGGGCGCGTCCACGTCGGCGACCCGGCAGGTGGTCGTGACGAACGCGGCACCGACGGCCTCGTTCACCGCGAACGCCACCGGGCTGTCCGTGGCGGTCGACGCCTCCGCCTCGAGCGACGACGGGGCCGTCGCCGGATACGCCTGGAACTTCGGCGACGGTGACCACGGGACGGGCCGCACGGCCTCGCACACCTACGCCGCCGACGGCACCTACACCATCACGCTGACCGTGACAGACGACAACGGGCGGACGGCGAGCACCAACCGGCAGGTCAGCGTCGCGGCACCCACGACCACGGTGATCGCCTCGGACGCCTTCGCGCGCACGCTGGCGTCCACGTGGGGGACGGCCGACACCGGCGGCCCCTGGACGATCACCTCGACCACCATGTTCTCGGTGAACGGCTCGCAGGGCCTGGTCACGATTCCGGCCGGGGGCAAGGGGCCGGTCGCCTACCTCGCCTCCGCCACCGCGCGGGACGTCTCCATGGTCACCGACTTCGCGATCGACAAGGTGCCGACGGGCGGCGCGTACAGCCACTCGGTGCTGGCACGGATGAGCGGCACGACCACCTACTACCAGCTCACCGCGCGGGTGAACACCAACGGCTCGCTCCAGCTGTACCTGTCGCGGCTGGTCTCCGGGGTCGAGACGCAGCTCAAGTCGGTGACGCTGGGCAGCTTCGCCTACGCCGCCGGGGACCGCGTGAAGCTGCGGCTCGACGTGTCCGGCACCGGGACCACCGCTCTCGGCGGCCGGGCGTGGCGCGCCTCGGCGAGTGAGCCGTCCGCGGACCAGGTGAGCGCCACCGACGGCACGGCCGCCCTGCAGGGTTCGGGGGCTCTGGGCGTGAGGTCGTACACCAGCTCCGCCCTCACGAGCCTGCCGGTGAAGGTGAGTGTCGCCGGCTTCCGGGTCACCCCGGCCGCCGGCTGAGCTCACACCGCGATCGGCGCCTTGATCCCGGGGTGCGGGTCGTAGTCGACGACCTGGATGTCGGCCAGCTCGAAAGCGTCGATCTCGGTGACCGCGGGGTTCAGCACGAGCCGCGGCAGCGGGCGCGGCTCGCGGGTGAGCTGCAGGCGCGCCTGCTCGACGTGGTTGGAGTACACGTGGGCGTCACCCAGGGTGTGCACGAAGTCACCGGCCTCGAGCCCGGTCACCTGCGCGACGAGGTGGGTGAGCAGCGCGTAGGACGCGATGTTGAACGGGACGCCGAGGAAGATGTCCGCCGAGCGCTGGTAGAGCTGGCAGCTCAGGCGACCGTCGGCGACGTAGAACTGGAAGAAGGCGTGGCACGGCGGGAGAGCCATCTGGCCCAGCTGCCCCACGTTCCACGCGCTGACGATGTGGCGCCGGCTGTCGGGATTGGTGCGGATCGACTCGATCACGCCCTTGATCTGGTCGACGTGGCCGCCGTCCGGCGTGGGCCACGAGCGCCACTGGTAGCCGTAGATCGGGCCCAGGTCGCCGTTGGCGTCGGCCCACTCGTCCCAGATCGTGATGCCGTTCTCGTGAAGCCAGCCGACGTTGGTCGAGCCGCGCAGGAACCACAGCAACTCGCCGAAGATGCTGCGGGTGTGCAGCTTCTTCGTGGTGAGCAGCGGGAACCCCCGGGAGAGGTCGAACCGCATCTGGTGGCCGAACACGCTGCGGGTGCCGGTGCCCGTGCGGTCGGACTTCACCACCCCGTGGGTGAGCACGTGGTCGAGCAGGTCGAGGTACTGCTTCATCAGCGCTCCTTCAGCAGGTCGGAGAGCACCGGGACGATCGCGCGCACGGCCTGGCCGCGGTGGCTGATCGCGTCCTTCTGCTCCGGGGTGAGCTCCGCGTTGGTGACGGTGTTGCCGTCGGCGACGAAGATCGGGTCGTACCCGAAACCGTTGGAGCCCCGCGGCTCGAGCACCAGACGGCCCTCCATCACCCCGCGCACCAGGTGCTCGCCGCCATCGGGGGTGACCAGCGCCATCGCGCAGACGAAGCGCGCGGTCCGGTCGGCGTCCGCGGTGTCGGTGAGCTGGGCGATCAGCAGGTCGAGGTTGCGACTGTCGGTGGCCTCGGGACCGGACCAGCGGGCCGAACGGACGCCGGGCATGCCGTTGAGCAGGTCGACCTCGAGCCCGGAGTCGTCGGCGACCGCGATGTGTCCGGTGGCCGCGACCGCGGCACGCGCCTTGAGCAGGGCGTTGCCCTCGAACGTGCGCTCGGTCTCCGCGGGCTCCGGGTAGGCGGGGAAGGCGTCCAGTCCGCGCACGTCGGCGTCCACCCCCGCCGCGGCGAGGACGCGGTGCAGTTCTGCGGCCTTCTTGGCGTTGTGGGTGGCGACGACAACGACGCTCATGCGCGGACCACCGGCTGCGCCAGTGCCTCGTGCTGCCGCAGCGTCAGCTCCGCGCAGCCGGCCAGTCCGAGATCGAGCAGTTCGTCGAGCACCGCACGCCCGAACGGCCTGCCCTCTGCCGTGCCCTGTACCTCGACGAACTCCCCGGCGCCGGTGGCGACGACGTTCAGGTCGACCTCCGCACCGGAGTCCTCGCTGTAGCACAGGTCGAGCATCGGGGTGCCTCCGACGACGCCCACGCTGACGGCGGCGACGCTCCCCGTGAGCGGCTCGCCGGCCAGGGCTCCGCGTGCGCGGAGCCACTCCACCGCGTCGACGAGCGCCACGTAGGCGCCGGTGATGGACGCCGTGCGCGTGCCGCCGTCTGCCTGGAGCACGTCGCAGTCGAGCACGATCGTGTTCTCGCCCAGCGCCTGGTAGTCGATGACCGCGCGCAGGCTCCGTCCGATCAGCCGGCTGATCTCGTGGGTGCGGCCGCCGATGCGGCCCTTCACCGACTCGCGGTCGCTGCGAGTGTGGGTGGAACGCGGAAGCATGGCGTACTCGCTGGTCACCCAGCCCAGCCCGCTCCCCTTGCGCCAGCGCGGGACGCCCTCGGTGACCGACGCGGCCACGAGCACACGGGTGGCGCCGAACTCCACGAGCACCGAGCCCTCGGCGTGGTCGAGCCAGTTGCGGGTGATGCGCACCGGGCGCAGGTCGGACGGGCCACGGCCATCAGCTCTGTTCACGCCGCTCACCCTAGCGGGACCCGCCGACACCCCCCAGTGGCCCTTCTGGCCACCCTCCCGTCCGGAGATAGATGCCTGTTCAGGCATATATCTCTTCGGGTATGTTCTTTCCATGAGCGTCCTCCAGCCGATCGAGCCCGTTCTCGGCGGCGTCGTCGACCCCGACGACCTCGTGGGCCGTCGCGACGAGCTGCGGCGCCTCGAGCGGGCCGTGGCCCACGGCGGCGCGTACCTGGTCGGCGACCGGCGCATGGGCAAGACCTCCGTGCTCCGCAAGGCCCGCCGGGAACTGGAGGCGTCCGGCCACGTCGTGCTGTACGTCTCCGCGGAGACCGACACCCTGCGCAAGTTCGAGGACGCCGTCGCGGAGGCCATCCGCGCGCACCCGGTGCTCGGGCCGTCCTGGCGCACCTGGCGCCGCTCGTTCGAGGGCGAGGTGACCCTCGGCTTCCTCGGGCAGTCCCTGCGCCTCCAGGGCGCGGCCAGCCGCGGCGCGGACCCCGAGCGCGACGTGTTCGTGCTGTGCGCGCGCGCCGCGGAGCGGGCGGGTGCCCCGTCCTTCGTGCTGATCGTCGACGAGGTGGCCCAGCTCGCTTTCCACCTGGCCGCGCAGGAGCCGGGAGCGGGAGCGGAGTTCCTCCGGACGCTGCGGCGCCTCCGCCAGGCAGAGCGGCCACGAACGGCGATCGTGCTGGCCGGCTCGGTCGGGCTCCACCACGCCGTCGCGGAGAAGGACCCGCTGAACGACCTGCCGCGGATCGAGATCGGGCCCCTCCCGCCGGCCGAGGCCGACGAACTCGCCCAACGCCTGCTGCTGGCGGTGTTCGGCGACCCGCACCCCGAGGTCGCGTCCCGCATCGCCCGGGCCGTCGCCGGCATTCCGTACTACATCCACAGCCTCGTCGGGACGCTGGACCAGCGCGGCGCGGACGTGGCGTCCGCCGACGTCGACGGGCTGGTGGACCAGTCACTCGACGAGAACACCTGGGACACCGACCACTACTACGACCGGATCGCCAAGTACTACCCCGGCGAGGAGGCGCTGGTGGTCGCCGTCCTGGACGAGCTGAGCCACCGCGAGGCCGCGACGAGGGACGAGCTCGCCGCCACCCTGCGCAACCAGTTCTTCGAGGACCCGCCCGGCGTGGCGGCGGTCGGCGAGGTGCTGAACCGGATGCGCCTCGACAACTACCTCACCTACGCCGACGGCGACTACCGGCTGGAGACCGCGCTGCTCGGCAGGATCTGGACCAGACTCCGCCGGCGGCGCGGATGACCTCTGCGGAGCGCAGCCGGCCCTACACCCCGCAGCGGGAGGATCCCGCCGCCCTGGCGGCCCGCACGGTGGGCAGGGAGCGCCTGCTCGCGTCCCTCCAGCGCAGCTTCCGCTCCGCGGCCACCAAGGCCAACCGCAACCACACCCTGCTCGTCGGCCCGCGTGGCAGCGGGAAGAGCCATGTGATCGAGGTCGCGCTGTACGCGCTGCGCCAGGACGCGGCGCTGGCGTCGCGCTTCGCTGTCGTCCGGCTGCCCGAGGACGCGATGGGGCTGGTGGGCATCGAGCGCGTCACCGCGCTCGTCTGCGCCGACCTCGGCGTGCGGTCGCCGCCGGCGAGCCTCGCCGCGCAGCAGCAGGCGATCCACGTGGCGCTCGACGGCCGCGTGCTGCTCCTGGTGGCGGAGAACCTCGACCGCGTGATGCGCGCCCTCGGCCCGGGTGGGCAGCGTGACCTGCGCTCGTGGGTGGAGACCTCCGGCGACGTGCTCCTGCTGGCCAGCACGCCACTGCTGTTCGCCGGCGTCCAGGACAGGGACAAGCCGTGGTACGGGGCGTTCGCGACGATCGCCGTCCCGCCGCTGACCCCCCGCGAGGGTCACGAACTGCTGCTCCGCCTGGCCGGCCAGCACGGGGACAGCGCCCTCGCCGAGCACCTGCGCACCCCCCGCGGGCGGGCGCGCGTCCGGGCACTGGCGGAGCTGACCGGGGGCTCGCCGAGGGTGTGGACGATCCTGTCCGGCTGCGTGACACCGGAGAGCCTGGACGCGCTCGTGCCGGCCGTCCACGAACTGCTGGAGGAGCTCGTCCCCGCCTACCAGCAGTTGTTGTGGGACCTGCCTCCCGGGGAGCAGGTGGTGGTCGAGGCCCTGTCGACCGGGCGCCACGCTGCGCTGACGGTCTCCGAGCTCGCGGCGGCCACCGGCATCGGGCAGCCGCAGGTGTCGAAGATCGTCCGCGGCCTCGCCGCGAACCGCTGGGTCGTGGCCGACAAGCTGCCCAGCGGCGACCAGCGCCGCACGTGGTACCAGCTGCGCGAGCCGCTTCTGCGGCACCACGTCGCCTACCGGGCCGGCGAGCTGGGCGTGGTCACGCTGGTCGCGTCCCTGCTGCGCGAGTACTTCGAGGTGGGGCGCGCCCGGGGCCCCGCCACCGCGCGCGCCGCCGTCCGGCTGGGTACAGAGGTGGGGACGGACGATGCCGGCGCCGGCCTGCTCGCCACCGTCACCGCGGCGCTGGACGGTTCCGCGGAGGCGCACCTGCGGGTGCCGCTCGAGCTCCGCGCCCTGGTCGAGGAGCCGTCCGCGCGGGCGGGACGTGGCCCGGCCGCCGCGGGCGGCGAAGGGCCGGGGGCGGCGTGAGCTGCCTCGCGCCGCGTCCACGGAGCGGACCGGCGGATTTGATCGTTGGATACCCCCCGGGGTATATTGGAGCCACACCCGGAAACGTAGAGGAGTCCCCAAGATGTGTCGTCCCGTGAGCTGCAACGTCTGCGGCAAGACCACCTGGGCCGGTTGCGGCCAGCATGTCGCGTCGGTCAAGTCCATGGTGCCCGCGTCCCAGTGGTGCGGTGGCCAGCACAGCGCCGAGGACATGGCTGCGGCCAAGCCCCGCGGCGGCATGTTCGGCATCTTCGGCCGGTGAGGTCCGCCCCCCTCGCCGCGGCCCTGGTGGCCGCGGCGACCCTCCTGGCGGGCTGCTCGGGCACCGCGCCCAGCGTGAGCGCGGGCCCGACGGCGACCGCCGTCCCCGCTGCCGGCTCGTCCCTCGGCCCCGCGGACTTCGCCGCGGCGGCCAAGCTGCCGAACACGGTCGTGCTCGACGTGCGCACCCCGCAGGAGTTCGCGGCCGGCCACCTGCCCGGCGCAACCAACATCGACGTCGAGTCGGCCGACTTCCCGCAGAAGATCGCCTCGCTCGACAAGGCGGCCACGTACGCCGTCTACTGCCGCAGCGGCAACCGGTCGAAGGTGGCCATGTCCGCCATGCAGCAGGCCGGCTTCACCCAGCTGTTCGACCTGGCCGGTGGCATCAACGCGTGGACCTCCGCCGGCGGCGCGACCACGACCTAGGACCTGCCCGTCCCCCTCGGCCGCACCGTCGCCGGCCGGCTCCCTAGCCGGCGACGGTGTAGACCTGCTCCACCCGGTCGACGAAGCCACCCATCAGGCGGCGGCCGATCCCGGCGAACAACTCGGGGCTGCCCGTGGTGAGGAACCGGAGGCTCGGCTCCCGGGGCCCGTCGTGAACCAGGCCCTGGTCGGTGAGTGTCGCGAAGACCTCCTTGGCACACTCCTCCGCCGAGGAGACCAGCGTCACGTCGTCGCCGATCACGTAGGAGATCACGCCCGCGAGGAGCGGGTAGTGCGTGCAGCCGAGGATGAGGGTGTCGATTCCCGCCTCGCGCAGCGGCAGCAGGTAGTCCTGCGCGGCGCGCAGCAACGCGTCCCCGCCGGTGACACCGGCCTCGACGAAGTCCACGAACAGCGGGCAGGGTGTCGTCACGAGCTGCACGCCGGGAACGGCGGCCAGCGCGTCGTCGTAGCTGCCGGACGTGGCGGTCGCCTCGGTGCAGATGAGGCCGATGCGGCCCGTCCTGCTGGCGCGCACCGCGCGTCGCGCCGCGGGCAGGATCACGTCCACCACCGGCACGTCGTAGCGCTCCCGCGCGTCCCGCAGCACGGCGGACGAGGCGGAGTTGCACGCGATCACCAGCGCCTTGACCCCCGAGTCGGCCAGGTAGTCGAGGCACTCCAGCGCGTACTCGCGGACCTCGGGGATCGACTTCGTGCCGTAGGGGGCCCGTGCGGTGTCGCCGAGGTAGATCATGTCCTCGTTCGGAAGCTGGTCCAGCAGCGCCCGGGCCACGGTCAGCCCGCCGAAGCCGGAGTCGAAGACTCCGATCGGGGCGTCGGGGGTGGTCACGTGCACCGACTCTAGGGGCGCGGCACACTGGAGACCAATCGGCCCTCACCGCTTCCCTACGCACCGTTCACGGCGCTACGCGAGTTCGGGCAGCGCGACGAACCACGCGTAGCGAAGCTGCGGAGGCCAGGTGCGGAAGACGGGTGGCGAGAGCCGTGGGCCCACAGGCGGACGACGAGGAGGATGCGTGCCGATGGCATCGGAGCCGATCGACTTCACCCGGATCGCACTGCGCACGCTCCGTGCACTCGACGACGGACGCCGCGCCGTCGAGAAGCAGTGGCGGGAGTGGACGTCCCCTGCCCGGCCCGACGACGCGCAGCCCCCGTCCGATCGGCGCCAGCCACCCGACATCTGGTAGCGCCGTCCCGGCCACCCGGGTTCGACCCGGCGTGCCCGCACCCGGCGGCCCCACACTGAGGGCCAGCCTTCCGGCCGAGGGCCAGCACACAGGAGCGAGCCCTCGGCGCGAAAGCTGGCCCTCGAACGGGAGTGCTGGCTCTCACCACCGGAGCCGGCACCTACGGGCCGTGTGCTACGCCGTGGGACGCGCCCAGGCTCGTCGACGCGCGCCGTTCCACGGTGCCGTTCGTGGCTCCAGGGACCCGCGGCCGACGGCGAGCCGGCGGGCCACCCCCGTCCCCTCCGATCCGCGCTCCGAGCACGCCGAGGGCCAGCCTTCCTGCCGAGGGCCAGCACACAGGAGCGAGCCCTCGGCGCGAAGGCTGGCCCTCACCCGTGGGGGCTGGCCCTCACCCGTGGAGGGCGGCCCTCAGTCCGGACGCCGGCCTCACGTAGGACGGCCGCACGGGTGACTCAGCGGCGGGACAGCGTGAGGGTGACCAGGCCGGGGCGGCGTCCGGGGACGGGGGCGGGCAGGCCGCAGCCGGGGGCGCCGTCGGTGGCGGATGCGCATCCGCCGCAGCCGGACGGGGGGCAGCCGATCGAGAGCTCGCGCGACTCGATGCGGCCGGACCGGACGAGGTGGTCGACGGCCGCGCGGACGACCGACTCGTCCAGCCCGCTGCGCAGGGCGATGCCCGCGACGGTCGGCGTCCCCGCGCGCACCTCGGCGAGCACGAGGCTCAGCGGCCCGCCGGTGGCCGGCGCCGCGCTCACCAGAACAGCCTTCCCACCTGGAAGACCGCGACGGCGAGCAGCCAGGCCGTCGCCAGTTGCATCGCGACGCCGAACAGCGTCCACTTCGGCCCGATCTCCCGCCACTGGGCGGCCAGCGTCGCCACGCACGGCGTGTAGGCCAGCAGGAACACCATGAAGGCCAGCGCCGCCGGGACGGGATGCCCGCCCGAGGAGGCATCGAAGTCGGAGCGGACCCGCTCGCCGAGCGAGCCCGGGTCGGCGCCCGACGGCTCCTCGAGGGCGTAGGTCTGGGCCCAGGACGAGACCACCGCCTCCTTCGCCACGAACCCGACGACCAGCGCGGACGTGGTCTGCCACTGCGCGAACCCGGCCGGCGCGAACACCGGCGTGATCGCCTGTGCGGCGACGCCGTACGCCGACTGGGCCACCGGCACCTCACCGAAGGCCTGCCCGGGCTGGGTCGGGATCGACTGGAACAGCCAGACCGCGCACACCGTGGCGACGATGATGCCGGACGCCGTCTGCAGGAAGCCCTTCAGTCGCACCCAGGTCACGGACGCGGTCAGCCGCAGCGTCGGCACCTGGTAGGCGGGCAGGTCGATGATCAGGGGGTCGGTACCCATCGTGCGCCACAGCGTGCGGCGCAGCACCAGGCCGGCGAGCACCACGAGGTGGATCGACACCACGTACATCGCGAACACCGCGGTGCCCGCGTACGGCCCGAAGAACACGCTGCCGAGCATCACGAACACGGTGAGCCGGGCGGTGCACGAGGTGAACGGCACGAGCAGCGCCGTCAGCACGCGCTGCCGCGCGCTGGGCAGGATGCGGGTGGCGGAGATGGCGGGGACGTTGCACCCGAAGCCGACGATCAGCGGGAGGAACGCCCGCCCCGGCAGCCCGATCGCCCGCATCAGCCGGTCGGTCACGACGGCGGCACGGGCCAGGTAGCCGGAGTCCTCCAGCAGCGCGAGCAGGACGAACATCAGGGTCATCAGCGGGACGAAGGTCAGCAGCATGCCGACGCCGGCGATCAGCCCGTCCACCACCAGCCCCTCGACCCAGCTCCCACCGAGTCCGAGGCTGCCCAGAAGCCACGTCGCCCCGTCGCTGACCGGGCCGGCGAACAGCCCGTCGAGCAGGTCCTGCAGCGGCGCGGCCACGGCGGTCGTGATCTGGAACACCAGCCACATCACCCCGAGGAAGATCAGCGGCCCGAGCACGGGGGCGGTCACCCAGCGGTCCACCGTGTCGGAGAAGGTCCGGGCGTGCTCGGCCGGGGCGGACGTGCCGGCAGCGACGGCACCGGCGATCCAGCCGAAGCGGTCGTCGTCCAGTTCGAGCTGGTCGGTGGTCGACGGCACGGGACGCGGCGCGGGCGCCGGCCCGCCCAGGCCGTCGCGAACGGCGGCGGCGAGAGCCTCCAGCCCGGCGCGCCGCCGCGGGTCGATCGCGACCACCGGGCAGCCGAGGGCCTGCGACAAGGTCGCGGGGTCGACCGTGATGCCGCGCTTGGCCGCCACGTCCACCATCGTCAGCGCGACGAGGATCGGCAGGCGTCGCTCCCGCAGCTGCGCGACGAGGTAGAGGCTGTTGGCCAGCCGGGACGCGTCGCAGGCCACCACGCACAGGTCGGGACGCTCGTCGTCCGGGACGCCCACGAGCAGCTGCCGGGTGAGCTCCTCGTCCGGGGAGTGCGGGTCGAGGGAGTAGGCCCCGGGGAGGTCGACCAGGGTGATGTCGAGGCGCTGCTCCGCGTCGTCACAGGTGCACTCGTCGCAGGTGCACGTCGCGGCCGCCGTGGTGGTCTTCCACAACCCGCGCGACACCTCGACCGTGGTGCCCGGCCAGTTGCCCATCGTGACCCTCGCCCCGGTCAGGGCATTGAAGAGCGTCGACTTGCCGGTGTTGGGCGCCCCGACGAGGGCAACGACCGGCGCTTCCGGCCCGCCCCCCACGCCGCCCCCGCTGTGGCAGCAGGCCTTCACCGACGGCGCGGGCACCAGCAGGTCGAGGACGCGCGGGCGCTGCTGCTCCGCGGTCGCCATCAGCGGGCGACCTCTGCGCGGAGCTGGCCGAGCAGGTCGGCGCCCAGCGCGATCCGGGACCCGTTCACCAGCGCCACGCGGCCGCCGCCGGCCGTCTTCTGCAGCAGGGAGAACCGGGTGCCGACCCTCAGCCCGAGCGAGGACAGGCGCTGGCACACGCTCTCGGGCGCCGGCGAGTCGAGCAGGGTGAGGTGGGTGCCCAGCGGGGCGCGAGCGAGGTCCGTACCTACGTACATGTGCGTAAGGGTAGCCTAACCGAATAACGAACGCACCTCGTCCCGCAAAACGTGCGAGGAGGTCAGCGCAGGCCGAGCAGGTTCTCGGTGAGGTAGGCGATCCACTCGTAGACGCGGTAGATATAGCTGCGCGGGTCGTCCTCGTCCAGCGCGTCCAGCTCCTCTGCGTCCGCGGGCGTCTCGATGCCGAGCCTCACGGCCAGGCTCAGCCGCAGGGCGGTGAGCGTCTTCAGCCAGGCGTCCAGCTCGATCACCCGCACCTGCACCCGGTGGCTGCCCGCCTCGCTGTCGCGCAGCGCGGACATCACCACCTCCGCCTGGGCGAGCCGCTCCGAGCGCTGCCGCGACTGGGTGAGCCGCCGGAACTCCCCCGACGCCTCCGCGTCACCGGAGTAGGCGTCCGGGAACAGCCGCCGGATGACCGGGTCGGAGTGGTCGAGCAGGTCGGGCTCGGCGAGTTCGGCCTGCCAGCGGGCGAACGAGTCGCCAACCTCGGGGGCCTCCTCGCCGTCGGACTCCAGCAGGCCGGAGAACTGCTCCACCAGCGACTCAAGGAGCGTCGCCTCGTAGTCGGTGAGCTTCATCAGGATGGTCGGGCCCGACCGCGTGAAGTCGCGCATCAGCCCTGCTCCAGCGTGGCCCACAGGCCGTAGCCGTGCATCGCGTCCACGTCGGTCTCCATCTGCTCCCTGCTGCCGCCCGACACGACCGCCTTGCCGTTGTTGTGCACCTGGAGCATCAACTCGGTCGCCTTCGCCTCCGCGTAGCCGAAGTAGCTGGTGAACACGTGCGTCACGTAACTCATCAGGTTCACCGGGTCGTCCCACACGATGGTGACCCACCCGGTCAGCGCGGACTCCGCCGGACGCTCCGACACGGCGGTGACCCCGCCCGGCTGGACCGGCTCGTTCTCCCCTGGCACCCGGCCATTCTGGCACGCGCGCCGCGGTGCGCCGCCGAGCGGTGCGGCAGTGGTTAGTCTGGCCGCATGAGCCTTCTGACGTCGCCGTCGGGCGCCCTGGCGAGCACGGCGCTGCTGACCGACCACTACGAACTCACGATGGTGCGGGCCGCGCTGCGGTCGCAGACGGCGTTTCGTCGCAGTGTGTTCGAGCTGTTCGCCCGGCGCCTGCCCGAGGGACGCCGCTACGGCGTGGTGGCCGGCGTGGGCCGGGCCCTGGACGCGATCCAGGCGTTCCGGTTCGACGAGGTGACGCTGAACTACCTGCTCGAGCAGAACGTGATCGACACCGACCTGGCCGACTGGCTCAGCCGCTACAAGTTCAAGGGCAACATCTGGGGCTACCCCGAGGGAGAGGTGTACTTCCCGGGCTCGCCGCTGCTCATCGTCGAGGGAACGTTCGCCGAGGCGTGCATCCTCGAGACGCTCCTGCTGAGCATCTACAACTACGACTGCGCGGTCGCCTCCGCCGCGTCCCGGATGACCGCGATGGCCGGCGAGCGTCCCTGCATCGAGATGGGCTCGCGCCGCACGAACGAGTACGCGGCGGTCGCGGCCGCTCGCGCCGCCTACATCGCGGGCTTCGCCTCCACCTCGAACCTCGAGGCCGGCCACCGCTACGGGATCCCGACCACCGGCACGGCGGCGCACTCGTTCACCCTCCTGCACGACAGCGAGGAGGAGGCCTTCAAGGCCCAGCTGAAGACCCTCGGCAGGGGCACCACGCTGCTCGTCGACACCTACGACATCGAGGAGGCGGTCCGCACCGGCGTCCGGCTCAGCAAGGGCAGGCTGGGCGCGATCCGGCTCGACTCCGGTGACCTGGCCGAGCAGGCGGCCGACGTCCGCAAGCTCCTCGACTCCCTCGGCGCGACCCAGACCCGGATCGTCGTCACCTCCGACCTCGACGAGTTCCAGATCGCCGCCCTGCGCGGCGCCCCCGTGGACGGCTTCGGCGTGGGCACGTCGCTGGTCACCGGCTCGGGCGCGCCGACCTGCGGGTTCGTCTACAAGCTGGTCGCCCGCGCATCGTCGGACAAGAAGGACGCGGAGCTGCTCCCGGTGGCCAAGAAGAGCATCGACAAGGTGTCCGTCGGCGGACGCAAGTACGCCCTGCGCCGGTTCGACGCGAAGGGCCGGGCCGAGGCAGAGGTGATCGGGATCGGCGCACCCCCGGCCGACGACGGCAACGACCGCCCGCTCCTCGTGCCGATCATGGTCAAGGGCAAGGCCGTGGCGCGGGAGCCGCTGGCCGCGGCCAGGGAGCGCCACCAGCGCGTCCGGTCGGAACTGCCGCTGTCGGCGCTGAAGATGAGCAAGGGCGAGCCGGCCCTGCCGACCGTCCTGCTCGACCACGAGGGCGCGCCGACCGACAACCCGTACGAGGTCGTCCGGCCCTGAGCGGGCGGTTCAGCCGTCGATGACGGCCACGAGCTCGTCGAGGAAGGCCGGCAGGTCGGTGCCGCGGTGCACGAGCCGCTGGACGCTGTCGCGCTCGCTGAACACCTCCACGAGCTGCTCGAAGACCGTCTGGAAGGCCGCCCGGTCGCTCTCGGAGAACGCCACCATCACGACCACCTGCACCCGCCACTCCCCCCACGGGATCGGCCGGTCCGCCATGCCGACCGCGATGGCCGTCCTGGTCGCTGTCATGCTCAGTGAGTGCGGGACGGCCAGTGACTCGGTGAACGCTGTCGACGACATCCGTTCGCGCTCGATGCTCGCCTCGACGTAGCCGTCGTCGATCACGCCCTCGGCGACGAGCAGCGCACCGAGCCGCCGGATGATCGCCTCCTCGCCCGCGTCCGCGTCGAGGTCGCGGACGAAGGAGCGCGGCGCGAAGTACTTCTCCAGCTCCGCGCGCAGCCGGGCGAGGCGCCGCGTCCGCCGCACCCGCATCGCGGCGGCGTGCACGCGCTCGACGTCGGCGTCGGTCAGGAACAGCGGGATCGAGACGATCCGGTCGCTGCGCCGGGGTGGCGCGATCGTGGTGAGGATCAGGTCGGAGTCCATCGCGTCCCAGTCGGGGTCCGCGCGCGTCTCCACCCGCACGACCTGGATGGACTTGCCCAGTGAGCGGTCCACGCTCGAGCGGAGCAGGCTGTGCAGGTCGTGGTAGCCCGGGCAGACGATGGTGGCCGTGGGCGGCGCGTCGTCGGTCCGGCTGGCCTCCAGCCGCGCCCCGACGTGCATGGCGATGTAGGCGATCTCCTCGTCGACCAGGGGGATTCCCAGCCGGTCGCGCAGCCGTGTCGCGATGTACACCGCCACCTCGAAGATCATCGGGTAGGACGCCTTCAGCGTGCGGGTGAGCGGGTTGCGCGACCAGGCGGCGTTCGCCACCCGCTCGACCAGGTTCTGCACGTGGAGGATCAGCCGCCAGGTGAAGTCCTCCCCCGACAGGTCGATCAGGAACTCCGCCGCGGCAGCGGCGCAGGCGTCCAGCACCGCCTGCTCGACCTCCGGCGAGACCCGCTGCCGTGCGAGCGCCTGCACGGAGTCGCCCCGCGGCGCGACCACCCGGCTGAGCACGACGGCGGTCAGGAACTCCCGGTCACCGTCGCCGAAGCGCAGGCCGAGGTGCCGCTGCGCGAGTTCGTCCAGCACGCCGCCGATGACGACCTCGTCCTCGCGCGGCTGGCCGCTGCCGGTCGCCACCGTGCGCCCGCGGGCGATCCGGTCGGCGGCGATCGCCACGTGCATCAGCACGTCGGCGATCGCGTACTCGTTGACGAAGTACCCCAGCCCGCCGAGGGCGTCCACGAGGTCGGTCTTGAACCGCGCGTAGACGTCCGCCCCGATCGAGCCCTCGCCGAGCACCCGCATCAGCGCCGGGAAGTCCAGCGACTCCATCTCGGTCTGGTCGTGCACCAGCCGGCTCAGCAGCCGCCGGTGCGCCAGCTCGGAGCCCTGGAGCCACACCCGTGAACCCTGCCGCTCCAGGCTGAGCCCGCTGCCGCCGATGAAGCTGCGCACCCGGGCGAGGTCGGCCTCGATGGTGGCGGAACTGACGTAGATCTCGTCCGCGGTGTCGTGCACGTCGAGCGGGGTCTCGCTCTCCAGCAGCCGTCGGACGAGCTGGTGGAAGCGGTCGCGCGGCGTGCCGGGCTCGACGGCGCCTTCGCGCTGCGCGGCCCGGGCGGCCGCCCCGGCCCGGTAGCCCTGCGCCCCCGACTCGACGACGACGCCGTCGGGGACGCGGGCGTTGAGCGCGGCGACGTAGGTGCGCACCGAACGCGGCGTGACTCCCAGGTAGTCGGCGAGCGAGGCAGCGGTCACCCAGTCCTCGACCCTCACCAGGTGGGTGAGGAGCCTGTTCTGTCGCGACCTCGACAACGTTCCGACCTTCCTGAGCCGAGATGCCTGCAGGCGTCGACGCGGCCCTGCGTTCACCACAGTCAAGCATGTCCGGGTCGGCGCGGACACCCACCCCCGCCGCGGCCCGTCCCGGCAATCTTGCCCCCGGCCGGCCGCCGGCGGCGGCCCCACGCCCGTGCGACCCCGCTGATCGTTCCTTCCGCCCTCCCGGAAAATCGCGTGGTTGAGGGGCCCGCGCACGCCTCCCCATCATTGGGGGCGAGGGAGGCATCGATGAGGATCCTGGTGGTGTGCGGCGCAGGGGCGTCCAGCACGTTCGTCGCGATGCGGGTCAACAGCGCGGCACGGGCCCGGAACCTGGGCCACTCCGCGACGGCGACCAACGAGGCGGCCCTGGAGGCCGGACTGCCGTCCGCCGACCTGGTCCTCCTCGGCCCTCACCTCGCCCCCCGCTTCGAGCAGATCCGCGACCTCGCCGCCCCGCACGGCGTCGGCGTCGTCCTGCTCGATGCGACCGTCTTCTCCGATCTCGACGGCACCAGGACGCTGGCCCGCATCGAGGCGGAGGTCGACGCCGGCACCGCCTGACCACCGCTGCCGACCACCCACCGACCACACCCACCGGGCCGCACCGATGCGGAACTCCCCGACCTGTTCCAACGAGAGGAATCGACCATGACCGCAATCAGCCCATCGACACCCGCGACGGGAGGGGCCCGCGTCGCCGTGCAGCGGTTCGGCACCTTCTTGTCGAACATGGTGATGCCCAACATCGGCGCGTTCATCGCGTGGGGCCTGATCACCGCGATCTTCATCAAGGTCGGCTGGATCAACGTGTTGTCGCCGCAGCCGGAGGACGGCTGGGTGGCGGCGCTGGGTGGCTGGGGTGCTTTCGACGGCAAGGGCATCGTCGGGCCGACGATCACCTACCTGCTGCCGATCCTGATCGGCTACACCGGCGGCAAGAACGTCTACGGCACCCGTGGTGGTGTGGTCGGTGCGATCGCGACGATGGGTGTGATCACCGGCACCAGCATCCCGATGTTCATGGGCGCGATGATCATGGGCCCGCTGGGCGGCTGGACGATGAAGAAGCTCGACGCCTTGTGGGAGCACAAGATCCGTCCCGGCTTCGAGATGCTGGTCAACAACTTCTCCGCCGGCATCTGGGCCGGCCTGCTCGCGATCTTCGGCTTCTTCGTGATGGGCCCGATCGTGAGCGCGTTCTCGACTGCCGCGGGCAACGCGGTGGGTTTCCTGGTGAACACCGGGCTGCTGCCGCTGACCTCGATCCTGATCGAGCCGGCGAAGGTGCTGTTCCTGAACAACGCGATCAACCACGGCATCCTGACCCCGCTGGGCACCCAGCAGGTGGCCGAGGTGGGCAAGTCGGTGCTGTTCCTGCTCGAGGCCAACCCCGGCCCCGGCCTGGGCCTGCTGCTGGCCTACATGTTCTTCGGCAAGGGCGCGGCCAAGGCCTCCGCCCCCGGCGCGGCGTTCATCCAGTTGGCTTGCGGGGTGTTGGTAGCCAGCAGCAGGGGTTCGGGCGTGGACATAATGAGTGCGGGAGGGGTGTTGGTGACGAAAAGCGGCTGTGCGCCTGTTGACGGTGTATTGGTGGCGAAGGCTTGAAGCCTCGCAGCGGGCGTGTTGGTCATAAACACGGCATCCTGCGCCCCCAGAGGCAGCAGCCCCAACCCCAGTAACAGGCCAACCATGCTGACCGATGCCCACACGATTAAACGGCGACGAATCATCATTGTGTCCCCCATGCCAAGAACCATGATGGGGAGAGTGTGCCACAAAACGCCAACCTGTCAAATTGAGCGAATATATTAGCTGATGCAATTTATGGGGAGCGGGAAAAGCGGTGATAGGGCAAGATAATCCTCGCCCTATTCGGTTGTGATGTGCGCGAAGTTAGAAACCATTTGCGAAGTTCTGAAAATGCCGGACAGCATGTATACTGTCCCTACAAAACACGAAATTGTGCTGCGGATTTTTGTAGGGACGCGATACATCGCGTCCGATTAACCACAAACCTACTTTTCAAATGGTTGCTTATGCCGGCGGGATGAGGATGTCACAGCGGTTGCTGCCCGCCTGAACGGGGCAGCGCCCGACTTCCTCGTCGTTCCACAACACGCGGAAGGTCACGCCGCCGGAAACGGTGCGCCAGAAGTACTCGCTGCTTTGCAGGTTGTTGCGGTTGGCGTTGTAAACCTCGCATCTCGAAGGCCGCAAGAATTGGCGGAGCTGTACCGGCTCCAGCGCACCGCAGCCCTGCGCCGTCAGGTTGGCGCTCACGGTCGCCCAACGGCTGCCGCTGTAGCTAAAGTCTATTGGGTTACCATCGGCATCCAGCGCCTCGAACTTCAAGGGTGTAAAGGCGATGGTCGCACGGCTGTTGGTCGCCGGATTATGCACATAGAAGCTGGTATCGTTGTACAACAGTTGCAGCGCACGACCGTCGGGATACAGCACGGTCGGGGTTAGATCAGCGGCTGATGCGACGGCTTCGGTGGCGGCCTCGGTCGCCTCGGCGGTCGGTTCATCGGTGGGTGCGATGGTTGGCGCTTCAGTCGGGCTGTCGGTCGGTACGCTGGTTGGCTCGTCCGTCGGTTCATCGGTGGGCGCGGTCGTGGGGACGACAATTATCTCGGCGGTCGGGGTGCTGGTGGCGGCGGGGGTGTTCATCCCCGGCAGCACCACAAAAATCAGCAGCGCCGCGATGATGAGAACGGCGGCGATCACCCCTGCGATCAACGGCAGGCGTGACGAACTGCCTTTGACGCGCTTCTCAATCGCCGTAATCAGGTTGTTGATGTCGGGGTTAAAGTCAGGATCGTTTCGCACCACCACACTGTTACGGAAGGCAAGGTCTTTCAGCCCTGCTGGCAGCGAGTCGGCAGGCGGCATGGTGGCGTTGTTGACCAGCACCGGAATCACCAGCACATCGGTGCGTTTGAGCGCGGTTTCGACCTCGATGCGGACGAAATCGGTGGGGTCGTTGAGGCGGCGCTTGCCCTCGTCGTCGGTTATCATCAGCCACTGCGGGCCGATCACGATCAGCACCACATCCGCGACTGTCAGCGCTTTATCCAGCACACTGCGGAAATCTTCACCGGGGGGAATATCTTCCACGTCTTTGAAAACGTGACGAGCGCCGAACGCATTCACGAGGCGGTCATAGATGCGTCCGGTATAGGCCATACTGTCGGCGCGGCGGTAGGAGATAAAAATACTGGTCATGCGAAAACCTTTTCGTACCCGCAACAACGTTTTTTAGGAGTTTATGTAACAATAGTGTAACGCGAATTGGTTTTTTATACACGCCAAGTATGAGGAGGCGTTAAGGGGCAATAAAAAAGGACGAAGCGTGAGCCTCGTCCTTGAGCAGTCGGCACGAACCGATTACACGTGGCGGATGACCGACAGCACCTTGCCTTCGATGCGGCAGTTGTTCGGCTCAACGTAAATCGATTCCATTTCGGGGTGCGCGGGTTCTAAGCGGATACGCGACCCTTCATTGTGGAAATACTTGAGTGTGGTTTCGTTCTTATCGGTCAACCACACAGCCACCATGTCACCGTTGTTGGCGGTTTCCTGACGGCGGAAGATCACGATGTCGCCTTCGCGGATCATCGCGTCGATCATCGAGTTCCCCTTCACGCGCAGGGCGTAAGCGTTGGCCGGATCGGTACCATTCAGCAAGTCCTTGGTGACTTCGATCATGCTGTCTTCGTCGTAGCTGTAGTCTTCCGGTACCGGAACGGGCTTGCTGGCGAAAATGTTAGCGATTATTGGCACACGGAGGCTGACCGCAGCCGCTTGAACGGCAGACGCAGCCCGCTTCTTTTCGCCACCGGGAACCGGAACCGTCAAGCGCAGCCCGCGCGAAACGTGCTGCGAACGGGTGAGATAACCAGCCTGCACCAACTTGTTCAGGTTGTAGTTCACAACCGAGGTCGAGTTGATACCCGTGTTTTCACCAATCTGACGAATGGTGGGAGGGAAGCCGTTGTCCGCAGTGTACTTCTCGATGTAGCGCAGCATATTCCGCTGCCGTTCAGAGAGTTTATTAAATTCCTTCATGTTATTACCTTACTATCAACCTTGCTTTGATTCTATCGCGAATGATTGTTCTATAGTATAGACGAACATGGGTTCGGTTGTCAAATATTTGTTCGCATTCCCTTTATCTAGGTAGAATATAAGCGGGCAAAGAGCGTTTTTCGATGGCATCTTTAACCAAAGTTGACTAGACTGGAAATTATGAAAACACTGAATTTAACCCTCCAAGACGATACCGATGCTGGACTGCTGCCTGTGCTGGCGAAAGTCTGGAAAGTGAATGTCACCGGTCTTGAGCGCACCGCCGCACTCGGCATCCTGCATGACGCGATGCTCGACCCGTCCCGCGCTCAGGCGGTGTGGAGCGCACTTGGCGACGACCAACGCGGCGCACTCCAAATGCTGATGGGGTCGGGTGGTAAAATGCCCGCCGCCAAGTTTGGGCGTTTATTTGGCGAAATCCGCCAGATGGGGATGGCCCAAATTGAGCGCGAGAAGCCGATGGAGAAACCCGCCAGCGTTGCCGAAGCGCTTTTCTATCGCGGTTTAGTCGCCCAAACCTTCGAGATGGCGGATTCCGGCCCGCGCGTCATCGTCTATGTGCCGGAAGATTTGGGGCGGCTGCTCGCGGGTCAGAAGAACTCCTACTCCGACCTTAAAGAGTTGCCAGACGAGCCGGCAGCCACCCGAACGGCGGTTGCAGACGATCTGCCGGACGAAGCGCTGGTCGAACCACTGACCGAGGTTACGCATATCAAACAGGCGGATACGTCCATCGTGGATGATGTGGCGACGCTGCTCGCCTACTTGCAGATTTACAGCCCTGCGATGGATGGCGCGTCCATCAATGGCGAGGATGCCGCCGCCCTAAAGCAGCATTTCTTGAAGGCCGACGACGAACGGGTCGAATTTGCCTTCGGCCTCGCCATCAGCGCCGACCTTGCCGAAGTGCAATCCGCCAAAGCCTTCCCCAAACGCGCCGAAGCCCGCCGCTGGCTTTCGGCGACCCGCGCCGAGCAGGTGCAAGCGCTCGCGGAAGGATGGAAGACCAGCACCTTCTACCGTGATTTGTGGCACGTTCCCGGCCTGTACCCCGAACCCGGAGGCGAACTCGATGAATATGATGCGGCGGTTGCCCGTAACAGCGCCTTAGAAATCGTCAACGATCTGGTTCCCAAGCAGGAATGGTGGTCGATGGAAGGGCTGATTAACGCCGTCAAGGAAACCGAGCCGGACTTCCAACGTCCCGGCGGGGACTACGAAAGCTGGTATATTCGCGGCGAGGGCAGCGACGAATACCTGACCGGCTTCGACAATTGGGAGGCGATTGAAGGCGCACTCCTCGAATTTTATATCACCGGCCCGATGCACTGGCTGGGCTTGGTTGACCGTGCTGACGAAGCCGCCCGCCTCACCGCTTATGGTCGTGCGTTCTTCGGGCAAACGCCGTGGCCGACCCCTGCCGAACCGGAAGACAAAATCACGGTCAAGGATGATGGCACGCTGCTCATCAGCCGCAAGGTTTCCCGCGTGGATCGTTTCCAAGCGGCGCGTTTTGCCTCGTGGGTGTCAGCGGGTGATCCCTACACGTATAAAGTCGATGGCGTGGGCATTCAGCGTGCCGCCGAACAGGGCATCAACACCGGACATATCGCCAGCTTCATCAGCCGTTCGCTGGGGGATGCGCCTGTGCCTGCCAACATCACCCGCTTGCTCGAAAATTGGCGGGGTGGCGCGTCGGCAGCCGTGTCGCTGGAGAAGTTACAGGTGTTACGAACTACCGCGCCAGAGACCCTTGACCGCATCGCCGATACCCCCGCGCTGCGCCGCTACTTGGGTGCGCGTTTGGGGCCAATGGCGGTGATCGTCCGCGCAGGCCAGCTTGAAGGCTTACGGGCGGCTCTTGGTGAACAGGGCATTCTGTCAGAAGTGATTGATGGGTAGAATTGAGATTTTGTAATATTCATTAATGCTTGGGTAACTCGTGGGTTACAATCAAAACATCGGCTTAGTAACCCCGGTGTGTTAATGACAAGAGCTTTAAACCTCTACAAATGGATACTGGATGCGGTTGATACGCTTCCCGCAGATGACAAAGAAACGGTGTACCAACTGCTTGATCAAGAAAGTATTTCGCCCGCCCATCTTGAAGAAGCTCTAACGATCCACAAACAACATCGCACCTCCATGCGTGACATTCTGGGTGCGATGGGTTACGTTAATCCGAAAGACTACGCGGCTGAATTGGCACAGGCCAACAAAATTGGTTACATCAGTGACCTGATTGACTCGGAATTTTTCGATTACGATGCTGATTTTGTCCGCCAGTTCAACCCCGCTGACCTTATCCATCACCTTTTCTGCCCG
>Ga0102832_1000468_pt1 | contig 65151 bp, 70 predicted proteins | sample EBPBio282013_DNA_FD_88942 | JGI IMG/M metagenome (GOLD analysis project Ga0102832, IMG submission 88942) | Wastewater treatment Type I Accumulibacter community from EBPR Bioreactor in Madison, WI, USA - Reactor 2_5/28/2013_ DNA (Illumina Assembly) | ecosystem: Engineered > Bioreactor > EBPR >...
ACGTTCCAGCCGGCGCCGCGGAAGAAGCTCTCCAGCTCCTGCATGATCTTGCCGTTGCCGCGCACCGGGCCGTCCAGGCGCTGCAGGTTGCAGTTGATCACGAAGGTCAGGTTGTCGAGCTGCTCGTAGGCGGCGAGCTGGAGCGCGCCGCGGCTCTCCACCTCGTCCATCTCGCCGTCGCCGAGGAAGGCCCACACCCGCTGGTCGGAGGTGTCCTTCAGGCCGCGGTTGTGCAGGTACTTGTTGAAGCTCGCCTGGTAGATCGCGCCGATCGGGCCCAGGCCCATCGAGACGGTCGGGAACTCCCAGAAGGAGGGCATCTGGCGCGGGTGCGGGTAGGACGGCAGCGCGCGGATCCGGCCGTCGACGATGTGGCTCTTCTCCTGCCGGAAGCCGTTCATGTCGTCTTCGTCGAGCCGTCCCTCCAGGAAGGCGCGGGCGTACATGCCGGGGCTGGCGTGGCCCTGGAAGAAGACCTGGTCACCGCCGCCGGGGTGCTCCTTGCCCCGGAAGAAGTGGTTGAAGCCGACCTCGTACAGGGTCGCGGAGGAGGCGTAGGTCGAGATGTGGCCGCCGACGCCGACGCCCGGGCGCTGCGCCCGGTGCACCATGATGGCGGCGTTCCACCGCACCAGTCGGCGGAACTTGCGCTCCAACTCGACATCGCCGGGGTACCACGGCTCCTGCTCCGGCGGGATGGTGTTGATGTGATCGGTGGCGACCAGGGACGGCAGCCCGACCTGGCGCTGCCGCGAGCGCTCCAGCAGCTTCAGCATCACGTACCGGGCGCGGTTGCGCCCGACCTGGTCGATCATGGCGTCCAGCGAATCGAGCCACTCCGCCGTCTCGTCGGAATCGATGTCCGGCAGGTTCGTGGGAAGTCCGTTCAGGATCGGTCCCCTCGTATCGCGATCAGCCACAGCGTTCCTTTCCCTTGGCACTCCCAGTGCGCAGCCCGGTCAGCCATGCAACCTATCAGCCGGGCCGAATGTTCCGGTTCCATCGTCGCACCCTGCGCGGCCACTGGCGAGAGGGGGTTCCGGTAGTCGGTCGCCAGGCTCACCGACACGCCCTAGGCTGGCGACCGGTGAGAGGAGAGGCCCCATGACCGCAGCCCCCCGGGCCGCCTGGTGGCCGTCCGAGGCCGACCGCGAGCTGCTGGCGCGCGGGCTGCGGGCCTCCGCCGCCTCGCTGACCACCGCGGCCATGGCCCGCATCGCCGAACAGCACCCCTGGTTCGCCGAACTAGACGCCGAGCACCGCTCGTGGATCACGGTGGTGGCGCGCTCGGGTATCGACAGCTTCATCAACTGGTTCGCCGACGGCGGCGCAGGAAGCGCCCCGCGCAATATCTTCGACGCCGCGCCCCGCGCGCTGACCCGTCAGATCACCCTGCACCAGACCGTCGATCTGGTGCGCACCACGATCGACACCGTGGAGGCCGAGATCGCCAAGCTCGCGCCGGACGCCCAGGCTCCGCTGCAGATGGCGATCGTCCACTACTCCCGCGAGGTCGCCTTCGGCGCGGCCGAGGTGTACGCCCGCGCGGCCGAACTGCGCGGACGCTGGGACGCCCGGCTCGAGGCCCTCGTGGTGGACGCGGTGATCCGGGGCGACGCCGACGAGTCGGTCACCTCCCGCGCCTCGGCGCTGGGCTGGTCGGATCCCTCCCAGGTGGCGGTGGTGATCGGCGATGCCCCCGAGGATCCCGGGGCTGCGATCGAGGGGATCCGGCTGGCCGCCAGCGCCGCCGCCTGCGACCTGCTGGCCGCGCCGCAGGGCGAGCGGTTGGTGCTGATCCTCGGCGGCGACCTGGCCGACGCCGACGCGCTGGTCAAGCTGGTGGCCGGGTTCCAGGCGGGATTCGGGCCTGGGCACATCGTGGTGGGGCCGATCGTCGACAACCTCGCCGAGGCCGCGCGGTCCGCCCGCTCGGCGCTGTCCGGCCTGCGTTCGGCGCATGCCTGGCCGGAGGCCCCCCGTCCGGTCGCCTCGGCCGATCTCCTGCCCGAACGAGTGCTCGCGGGCGACGGCCACGCTCGGCGACTGCTGGCCGGGCAGATCTACGCCCCGCTGGTGGACGCCGGCGGGGATCTGGTGGCGACCCTGACCGAGTTCCTGGCCCAGGGGGGATCGATCGAGGCGACCGCCCGGGCGCGGTACATCCATCCGAACACGGTGCGGTACCGGCTGCGCCGCATCCAGGAGGTCACCGGCTACAGCGCCACCGACCCCCGCGACGCCTACGTCCTGCGCCTGGCCCTCACCCTCGGCCGCCTGCTGGGCTGAGCAGCGCAACACCGTGAAACGCTGGGATGGCGTGGTCGCCCGGCTTCCGGAATCCGCTTAGCCCCTTCTCAGAAACACATGACCTCCACAATCAACCTCCCGGATTCCCGCGTACGGACCCGGGATCGTTTGTAGGGTTCCTACAAAGGCTGACGTTCAGTTTCGTGGCGGCAATGGCGACGGACGAGGCCCGACCAGGCCAGAGTAGAAAGGTGCTCGCAATCGTCGCGCCCGGTCAGGGCGCCCAAACCCCCGGATTCCTCGCACCCTGGCTCGAAGAACCTCGTTTCGCCGATCGGCTGAGCTGGTTCTCCGCCGTCACCGGTCTCGACCTGGCCCACTACGGCACCGAGGCGGACGCCGACACGATCCGCGATACCGCGATCGCCCAGCCGCTGCTGGTCGCCGCCGGGCTGGCCACCGCCGCCGAGTTGAGCGCGGACACCGCGGCTCAGGCCGACGTGCTGGCCGGACACTCGGTGGGCGAGCTCACCGCCGCGGCCCTGGCCGGAGCGCTCAGCGTCGAACAGGCCCTCGTCCTGGTCCGGGAGCGGGGCGCCCAGATGGCTGCCGCGAGTGCGGTACGTCCGACCTCGATGATGGCCGTGGTGGGCGGCAACGCCGACGAGGTGCTCGCCGCGATCGCCGCCGCCGGCCTGACCGCCGCCAACAACAACGGCTCGGGTCAGATCGTCGCCGCCGGCACCGTCGAGCAGCTCGCCGAGCTCAGCGCGAATCCGCCCGCGCGGGCCCGGCTGATCCAGCTCAGCGTCGCCGGAGCGTTCCACACCGTCCACATGGAGCCCGCCGTCGCGCACCTGACGCGATTGGCCCGGGCCATCGAGACCGGCGAGCCCCGCACCCGACTGCTCTCCAACGCCGACGGCGCCATCGTCGACAACGGCGCGGAATACCTCGGCCGGCTGGTCAGGCAGGTCGCCAACCCGGTGCGGTGGGATCTGTGCCTGCAGGCCATGGCCGACCTCGGCATCACCGGCCTGCTCGAACTGCCGCCTTCCGGCACCCTCACCGGAATCGCCAAGCGCAATCTCAAGGGAGTCGAACTGTTCTCGCTCAACACACCCGATCAACTGCCCGCCGCGCGGGAATTCGTCGCGACCCACGGAGGTAACGCGTGACCACCCTGAAGGCCAGCGTCGGTTCGCCCTACGCCCGCATCCTCTCCATCGGCTCGGCCCTGCCGAGCCGAGTGCTCGACAACGAGTACATGGTGCAGTTCATCGATTCCTCCGACGAGTGGATCCAGCAGCGCACCGGCATCCGCGAGCGTCGCTGGCTCGCCGAGGGCGAGACGTTGGAGAGCCTCGCCCTGGCCGCCGCCCGGCAGGCCATCGAGCGGGCCGGCCTCCAGGCCTCCGACGTGGACGCCCTCCTGCTCTCGACCGTCTCGCACTTCCACCAGACCCCGGCGCTGGCTCCCAAGCTGGCCGACGAGCTGGGCATGGTGGACGCCGCGGCCTACGACATCTCGGCTGCCTGCGCGGGCTTCTGCTACGCCCTGGCCCAGGCCGAGGCGCTGGTACGCGCAGGTTCGGCCCGCCACGTCCTGGTGATCGGAGCCGAGACGCTGAGCCAGCTGACCGACCTCCACGACCGTGGGACGGCGTTCATCTTCGCCGACGGCGCTGGCGCGGCGATCGTCGGGCCCAGCGAGACCAACGGCATCGGCCCCGTCGTGTGGGGTTCGGACGGCTCCCAGGCCGGAGCGATCTGGCAGACCGCCGACTGGCAGTCGGCCGTGGCGGACGGCAGCTGGCCCGCTCTCGGCATGGACGGCCGCGCGGTCTTCAAGTGGGCGACCAGCTTCATCGCCACCGCGACCGCCCGCTGCCTGGAAGAGGCCGGCCTCACCCCCGACGACCTCGACGTCTTCGTTCCGCACCAGGCCAACAACCGCATCACCGACACCCTGCTGCGTTACCTGAAACTGCCGGAGAAGGTGGTCGTCGCCCGCACCATCCAGGGCCTCGGCAACAACTCCGCGGCCTCCGTCCCGATCGCGATGGACTCCCTGCTGACCTCCGGCCAGGCCAAGAGCGGCCAGACCGCCCTGCTGATCGGCTTCGGAGCCGGGCTGGTCTACGCCGGTCAGGTCGTCACCCTCCCCTAGTTCCCCGGCACCGCCGGAACCCGCCACCAACCCAAAAAGGAGAAATCCCGTGGCCACCACTGAAGAGATCCGTTCCCAGCTCGCCGAGCTCGTCAACGACGTCGCCGGCGTTCCGGTCGACGAGGTTCAGCTGGACAAGTCCTTCGTCGAGGATCTCGACGTCGACTCGCTGGCGATGGTCGAGATCATCGTCGGGTGCGAGGAGAAGTTCGGCGTCACCATTCCCGACGAGGAATCCAAGAACCTCAAGACCGTGGGCGACGCCGTGGCCTACATCGAGGCGCACAGCTGACAAAGCTCCGCCCTCGCCAGGGGGCGGATCACCCCGATCACCGTCCAGGATCGTCCTGGAACCCGGTGATCGACCGGTAGGCGGCTCGGGCTTGCCGACCTCGATCGGCAGGCCCGGCCACTCCCCTTCACAGACGTACCCACCCCACCACGTTCCTCCTCACCTTGCGGAGTCCCATGACTGAGATTGTGATCACCGGCATCGGCGCCACCACCCCGCTGGGGGGCGACCTGGCCTCCACCTGGGCCGGCATGCTGGCCGGCAAGTCCGGCGTGAGCCGGATCACCGAGGAATGGGCCGAAGAGCTGCCGGTGAAGATCGCCGCCTCCGTGGCCGTCGATCCCTCCGAGGTGATCGAGCGGGTGAAAGCCCGGCGACTCGATCGCTCCACGCAGCTCGCCCTGATCGCCGCCCAGGAAGCCTGGACGGACGCCGGCTTCGACTGGGACGCCGAGGAGCAGGACGGTGTCGATTCGCAGCGGTTGATCGTCTCCCTGGCCAGCGGCATCGGCGGCCTGCACTCCCTGCTGAATAACTGGGACGTGCAGCGTGACAAGGGATATCGCCGGGTGAGCCCGTTCACCATCCCGATGCTGATGGCCAACGCGCCAGCAGCGAACGTCGGCCTGCAGGTCCATGCCAAGGCCGGCGTCCACACCCCGGTCTCGGCCTGCGCGTCGTCGAATGAGGCGATCGCGCTGGCGCTCGACCAGCTCCGGCTGGGCCGCGCCGAGATGGCTGTCGTGGGCGGTACCGAGGCGACCATCCACCCGCTGCCGCTGGCCGCCTTCGGGCAGATGCAGGCATTGAGCCGCCGTAACGACGAGCCGGAGCGCGCGTCCCGTCCCTGGGATGTCGACCGCGACGGATTCGTGATGGGCGAGGGCTCGGCCATCCTGATCATCGAGACGCTGGAGCACGCCAAGGCCCGCGGCGCGAAGATCTACGGCACCCTGGCCGGCGCGGGCATCACCGCGGACAGCCACGACATCGTCCAGCCGGACCCGAGCGGCGAAGGCCAGTTCGGCGCCATGAAGAAGGCGATCGCCGACTCTGGCCTGCAGGCCTCCGACATCAAGCACGTGAACGCGCACGGCACGTCGACGCCGCAGGGTGACGTCACCGAGGCGGGTTCCATCCGCTACGGCCTCGGTAAGGCCGTGGACGGCTGCGTGGTCACCTCGACCAAGTCGATGACCGGCCACCTGCTGGGTGGCGCCGGCGCCCTGGAGACCGTCGCCTCCGTCCTGGCCCTGCGGGATCGCATGGTGCCGCCGACGATCAACCTGGAGAACCAGGAGCCCGACCTGGGGATCGACATCGCGGCTAATGTCGCGCGGCCCCTGCCCTCCGGCGACCTGGCGGCGGTGAACAACTCCTTCGGCTTCGGCGGCGCGAACGTCGCGGTCGTGGTGACCAACGCCAATATCACCGAATAGCGGCGGCAGGGCGCACGCCCTCGCCGGCTCCCGCAGGTCGCTGCCAGAGCCGGGGTCGCGGCTGTGACGGGAGCGACTAGCTCACGCGATGCAGCCAGCGAACCCCGGTGTCCTCGCTGGCGTGACGGAAGACCTCCAGTTCGGCGTCCCACCGGGTGCCGAGCAGATCGTCCAGAGCCTCGCGGATCGGCTTCCCGCCGAGCGCCTCGGAGACCAGCGCGCGCTTGATCCGGTTCTCGTGGACGAGGATGTCGCCGTTCAGGCCGATCGTGCCGGAGAACACACCCAGCGACGGGGTGTACGCCCAGCGCGTGCCCTCACTGGTACGGGTCGCCTCCTCCGTCACCTCGAAGCGCAGCCGCTCGCAGCGCACCAGTGCGCTGGCGAGTGTCGCGCCGGCGCCCACGGCACCGGACCAGGCGAACTCCGCGCGCATCGCGCGCGGCTCAGCGGTCTGAGGATTCCAGTCGAACCGCACCGGGGAACCGACCGCGGCGCTGGCCGCCCACTCGATGTGCGGGCATAGCGCTGCTGGCGCGGAATGGATCCAGACGAACCCGCGCGTGCTCTCCATGTGTCTCCCCTTCGCCGAGATGAGCCTTCCCCAGCGATCTCGGACCCGAAGGGTTGTCTTATTGTGCCCCACCCGTCACAGCAGCACCAGCCCCGGCGGTCAGGGCCAGCGGGCGGCCAGGGACATCAGGGCCAGCGAGGCCAGCAGTGCGAAGCCGAGCGCGAAGCCGGCGTACTGCTCGGTCACCTCGCGATCCTCCTTGACGAAGCCGACCGTGTTCGCGATCGACTCGTAGACCTGCTTGAGTTCGGCGCTGGTGTCGGCGGAGAACTTCTTGCCACCGGAGATCCGGGCGATCTCCTCCATCTCGTAGTGATCCACCGGCACCGGCTCGCACTGCCCGCCGCTGACCACGCACCCGTCGCGCGTGCCGTAGGCGATCGTGTAGATCGGGATGCCCAGGGACTTGGCCTCGCGCGCCGCGTCGGCAGAGGGACGTCCGACGTTGGTGTAGCCGTCGCTCAGCAGGACGATCGCGCCCGGCGCCGGATCGTCGGGATGCTCAGGGTCGGGCGGCGCCTGCGCCATCGCGTCGAGGGCGGCGAAGATGCCGTCGCCGATCGCGGTGGAGGGGGCCACCTCCAGGTTCTCGATGGCAGCGGCCACCATGCCCCGGTCGGTGGTGGGAGGCACCACCACCGCGGGCGTCGCCGCGAAGCTCACCAGGGCGACGTTGAAGCCCGACGGCAGCATGCCCAGGAAGTCCTGGGCGGCGGCCTTGGCGGCCTGCAGCCGGTTCGGAGTGACGTCCTCGGCCAGCATCGACCGCGAGATGTCGATGGTCAGCACCACGGTCGCGCGATCCCGCGGCACCTCCACCTGGCCTTTCGGCTGGGCGTAGGCGACGTTCAGAGCTGCCAGGCTGAGCACGGCCGCACCGACCGCCAGGTGCCGCTTCCAGGCCTGCTGCTGGGGAAGCACCCGCTCCAGCCTGCCGATCGAGCGGTGCCGCGCACGCGAACGCCGCCGGTAGAGCAGGCCGAAGTAGAGCGCCAGCAGCACCGGGATGAGGAGCAGCCACCACAGCCGCTCCGGTCGCATGAACTGCAGCCACGGATCCATCACGGCCACCTCGCTCCCAGCGACACCGCAGCCAGCGCCGCCACCACGGCGAAGGCCAGGCCGTAGCCGGCCCACAGCGCCGTGGTCTCCTTCTTCACGGGCACCATGCCGACCTCGCTGCGGATGTTGGAATAGACCCGTTCCAGCTCCGGCAGGCTCTCGGCGGAGTAGGTATCGCCGCCGGTCATCGTGGAGATGGTGTTCAGCAGCAGCTTGTCCGGCGGCACCGGCTCACGCTTGCCGTCGAGATCGACGTAGCCGTTCTCGGTGCCGTAGGCGATGGTGTACACCGGAACCTTGGCCTTCGCCGCCTCGTTCGCGGCCTGGGTCGGAGCCCGGCCGGCCGTGTTCTGGCCGTCGCTGAGCAGCACGATGGCGCCGGGGGCCAGGCTTCCGTCCTCCCCCAGGGGCGCCATCTGGAGCGCCGACAGCGCGGTATAGATCCCCTCGCCGATGGCGGTCGAATCCTGCACCCGCAGGGTGCTGATCGCCTGCCGCGCCATCACCCGATCCAGCGTCGGTGGCAGCCGGACGGCCGGCGCCCCCGAGAGGCTGACCAGTGCCAGGTTGTACTGGGCCGGCAACGCCTCGATGAAGGCGATCGCGGCCTGCTTGGCGGCGTCCAACCGGTTGGGCTGGATGTCGGTGGCCTGCATCGACTGCGAGATGTCGATCACCAGCACGACGGTCGCCCGCTCCCTGGGCATCATGTCGACGCCGTTGGGACGGGCCCATGCCGCGGTCAGCGTCACCAGCGAGGCCAGCGACAGCGCGACCGCCAGGTGCCGCCGCCACTGCGACTGCTTGTGCACCACGCGGGAGAGGATGGTGGTGTTGGTGTAGCGCATGCCGCTCTTCTTCTTCCGGCGCACCACGATGACGTAGGCCACCACCAGCAGCGGCACCAGCGCCAGCGCCCACAGCCGTTCCGGGTTCAGGAAGGTCAGCTCGAACATCACTTCGTCACACCCTGAGGCGGCTGGTGGAGCATGGCCGCCGTCCGCCGGTAGGAGAGCACGAAGCGAGCGATGTCATGCACCCAGTCTCTATCGGTACGCAACTGGATGTGCGCGACGCCGGCCCGGCGCAGCGCCACCCGGATGCGTTCCCGCTGGGCGGCGGCCGCCGCGTCCATGCGGGCGCGAGCGGCATCGTCGCTGGTGTTGACGTAGCGCTCGAAGTCCGTCTCGGGGTCGCGGATCAGCAGGTCGCCGATGTCCGGGAAGGACGCCTCGTGGGAGTCCACCACCTCGACGGCCAGCACCTGGTTGCGGATCGCCAGGTGCCGCATCGCCCGCTCCCATTCCGGGGGGACGTTCGGGTCGAGCTCGTAGTCACCGGCGGTGAGGAAGTCGGAGACCACCAGCCGCATGCCGCGGCGGCGCTCGGTGCGGGCCATCCGTTCGATGCCGTACGCCAGCGAGTACGGGCCACCCGTCCGGTCGGAGACGATCGGTTCGGTGAGCATCCGGCGCAGCAGCCCGTACAGCGCGGTCCGCCCGGAGCGGGCGGGCAACCGCTTCAGCGAATCCGGGCGCATGATCAGCCCGCCGAACCGGTCGCCCATCTTCTGGGAGAGGAAGCCGATCGTGGCGATAGCCGCGATTCCCAGGTCGCGTTTGGTGACGCCCTCGGTGCCCCAGTTCATTGAGGGGGTGACGTCCAGCAGCGCCCAGACCTCCAACTCCCGGTCGGCGATGGTGTCGCGCACGTGGGGGACGGTGGTACGCGCCGTCACCGCCCAGTCGATCTTGCGGACGTCGTCCTGGCCCGGGACGTACTCGCGGGCGTCACTGGATTCCGAGCCCGGCCCTGGCAGCAGCCCCTGGTGGTCGCCGTGCAGGAAGCCCTCGAGCCGGCGGACGACCGCCAGTTCGAGCCGGCGCAGGGCCGCCTCGGGGGCGAGCTTGTTCAGTGGCAGCGTGGGAGCGGTGGGTTCGGCCAGCACCGATCGCACCGCGCCGAGGTCGTCGGGCGGTGGGGCGAATGCTGGAGTCGACACGCTCCGCCTCAGGGTTGAGCGGCGTACCGCTGCGGCTGTCGTTGCTGCTGGTTCCACACCGGGGTGGGCGGCGGCACCATGGCGACGATGCGCTCGATCACCTGGGCTGGGGTGATGTTGTCGGCCACGGCGTCGAAGCCGAGCACCAACCGGTGCGCCATCACGTCCTTGGCGATCGCCTGGACGTCGGTGGGCAGCACATAGTCGCGGCCATGGATCAGGGCCAGGGCGCGGGCGGCGGCGACCAGGCCGAGGGTGGCGCGCGGGGAGCAGCCGACCTGGATCACCGGCACGAGATCGGGCATCCCGAACTCGGTCGGGGTGCGGGTGGCGAGCACCAGCCGGACGATGTACTCGGCGACCAGGTTGTGGACGAAGATGCCGGAGGCCTGATCCTGCAGCGCCTTGACCTTGACCGGGTCGAGGACGGGGCTGGGCTTGGGCGGGGTGAGGCCGCTCATCCGGCGCAGGATCTCGAACTCCTCGTTGCCACGCGGGTAGGGCACGTCCACCTTGAGCAGGAAGCGGTCGCGCTGGGCCTCGGGCAGCGGGTAGACGCCTTCGGATTCGATGGGGTTCTGGGTGGCGATCACGATGAACGGCTCAGGCACCGGGTGGGTCGTGCCACCGATCGACACCTGGCGTTCGGCCATCAACTCCAGCATCGCCGACTGCACCTTGGCCGGCGCGCGGTTGATCTCGTCCGCCAGTACGAAGTTGACGAAGACCGGGCCCAGCGCGGTGTCGAACTTCTCCTGGCTGGCGGAGTAGATCCGGGTGCCGACGATGTCGGAGGGAACCAGGTCGGGGGTGAACTGGATGCGCGCGAAGTCGCCGCCGACCACCGTCGCGAAGGAGCGCACCGCCAGCGTCTTGGCCACGCCGGGAACGCCTTCCAGTAGCACGTGACCCTTGGCCAGCAGGCCGACCATCAACTGCTCAACCATGTGCTCCTGGCCCACGATCACCCGCTGCACCTGGGCGATCGCCTCGCCCAGCAGGCCGGACGCCTGGACGATCGCCGGATCCGATGCCCGCGCAGGCGGCGGCGCGGCAGCCGACGGCGGAGCGGCCGGCATCGGCGCGCCCTGTGGCGGCGGGTAGGCCGGCGGTGGCTGCATCGGGTTGGTCACGCGGGTTCTCCTGCTCTGAGGTGGCTTGACGTGTGCCGCCCACGATACCGTCCGGGTTCCACAGTGGCTGTGCGCGCCCTGTGAACTGGCGGGCGGTCACGGGGGCGTCACCGATCGGCTGGCACAATGGGCGAGGTATCCCGCCTCGACCGATCGGACCCGATGACCACGCCACCGCCACCAGCCGGAGCCGACGGCAACCCGCCGCGGCTCTCGCCGCTGTGGCGGGACGATCCGCCCAAGGTCGGTGACTACTGGTTGGACGCGCGTCTCACGGCAGCACCGTCCGGGGTGGCCTATGTCGCCCACGACGACCAGTCCACGTCGGTGATGCTGATCCTGCTCTCCCAGGGAGCGGCCGCCGACCCTGCGGCGCGCGATCGTCTGGCCGGCGTGGTGAACAAACTGCACATCGACACCGTGATCGCCCGGGGTGGTCGCGGCCAGGCGGAAGGCCGGCTGGGCCACCGTAGCCAGGACGAGGCCGACGATCCGGTGAGCCCCGGCGACGCCCCGCTGGCCCCATGGGTCGCGCTGGCCTACGACGGGACGCCGGCGGCGCTGGCCGAGGCGGACCGGGTGCTGGCCGAAGTGGAGCTCTCCCGGCTGCCGCTTCAGGGCACCCCCCAGGGGCCGGAGTACCGGCTGCACTGGATCGAGCAGACAGCGCCCGGAGTCTCGCGGCTGTGGCCGCTGCCGTGGCCGGGCCGGCACGACCGGGCCGGCTGGCTGAGCATTCTGGCCTCCTGGCTGCTGATGATGCTGCTGGCCGCGCTCGCCGTCCTGATCGCGATCCTGATCTTCCAGCAGGCGCCCCAGACCTCACCGCCGCCGCCCGTTCCACCGACCGGATCGCCTCCGCCGAGCAGTGGTTCGCCACCCCCGTCGGGGTCACCGTCGCCCGATTCGGCCTCCCCCTCGTCGGGTTCGGCATCGCCGTCGCCGGGCTCCCCGTCCCCCTCGTCGGGGTCGCCCTCCCCCGACCAGCCGTCGGAGTCACCGTCCGGTTCGGGTTCGCCCTCGGCATCGCCCAGCCAGAGCCCGTCCGGGGAACCGTCACCCGGTGAGGAAAGCCCCTCCGGTTCGGTAGGATCGCCTACGCCGAATTCGCGCCTCTGAGCGCGCGGCATCCCGACTACTGCCACCTGCGTCACCCCAGCATCACCGGTTAGGGTCGGGAACCGAGAAGTCAGGCCCAGATAGGAGTCTTCATGGCCGTCATCACCATCTCTCGCCAGGCCGGCAGCCGGGGTGCGCGCATCGCTCGCGGTCTGGCCAAGGAACTGGGCTGGGAGCTCGCCGACAAGTCGACCGTCAACCGCGTCATCCGCCAGTACGGCCTGCTGCGCCTCAACGAGATCTACAGCGAGCTGCCGACCCTGGGCGATCTGTTCAGCGAGAACGCGGCCGTGACCATCGAGATGATGAACGAGACGATCGCCGCCATCGCCGCTCGCGGCAATGTCGTCTTCCTCGGACGCGGCGCCTTCGTCGTGCTCCAGGATGTGCCGGACGTCCTCAACGTCTTCATCGAGGCTCCGCTGGAGACCCGGGTGGCGCGGATCGCCAAGCGCGACAACGTGGATCTGGAGACCGCCGCGGCGACGGTGAAGGCCGACGACAAGTTGCGCCGCCGGTTCACCCGCCGCTACTACGGCGCCAACTGGGCCAAGCACGAGAACTACGACCTGGTGGTGGACACCGGTTCGATCTCCGACGCCGAGGCGATCGAGCAGATCCGCACGGCGCTCGAGGCGCTGCCGGCCCGCGCCGACGTCGCCGGTGCGGCCGAGCTGGCGGTGCACCCCGTCCTGGCGCAGACCATCGACGAGGTGATGGGCGCCAAGGCGTAGCCGATCCCGATGGCGCTGTTCTCTCCGGTTCGTCTCGACCGCGCGGTCGTCGGATCGCTGACCACGTTCCTGGGCCGGCGGCCCCACGTCCTGGCGTGGGCCGCCACCACGGACGGCTGGGTGATCGGCCTGCCCGGAGCCATGGTGATCGGTGACGGCCAGCAATGGCGGAGTGTCCCGTGGCACCAGGTGAACACCGGCCAGTGGGACGACCCCACCGGCCGGCTCACCTGGGTGGAGGCCGGTGGCGAGAAGCACACCGCGATGCTGGAAGCAGGGGCCCGGTTCGCCGACCTGTTCAACGAGCGCGTGAGCGCCGCCGTGGTGGTCACCCGAAGGGTCGACCTGGCCCGTGGCCACGTGCTGCTGGTGCTCCGCCGCAACCTCGAGCCGGGCACCGACGAGACCGCGTGGCAGGTGGTTCCCTCCGCCAGGGCAGACCTCGCCGATCCGGCCGTTCAGGCCCGGATCGACCAGGAGCTGGCGGCCGTCCAGGGCGATTTCGGGTTGGCCTGAGGTTGCTGGTAACGTAGCGCCGCGCGATCCCCTGTAGCTCAATTGGCAGAGCGTCGGACTGTTAATCCGCAGGTTCCTGGTTCGAGTCCAGGCGGGGGAGCCACTCAGAAAAGGCGTCTCGACAAGGTGAATCACCAGGTCGGGGCGCTTTCCCCATTTCGTCGCTGATCACGCCGGTGCCCGGCAGACGGGCTCGCGCGACCTCAAGCCCCACCTCGCGGCGAACGTGACCCTGCGTCCAGAAGTATCGACGGTCCACTCGCCTGCCGCCTGGCAAGGGGAAACACCCAGCAGTGCGATACGGAGACCCCCCTCGGACCTTGTCTTTCACCCTGTCGCGTGTAAAGGTGGATTGGTCAGAGCGGTCAAACCACGTGCCGACTCGGACGCTTCCAGAACGGAGCGAGCCATGGCACGTGTAGTTGCACTGGTAGCCGTCCCCAACCAGCGCGAGCAGCGCACCACCGAACTCTTAGCCCGCCTCCAGCGCGCCTCGGATGCGGAGCACAGCGAGCAGCTGATCGAAGAACTCGTACGGATCAACCTGCCGCTCTGCGACTCCCTCGCCGGACGCTACGTCGGCCGCGGAGTCGAACACGACGACCTGCTGCAGGTCGCCCGCACCGCGCTACTCCTGGCCATTCGCCGGTACGAACCCAGCCCGGGAAGGTCGTTCGCGTCGTTCGCCGTCCCCACCATCACCGGCGAACTCAAGCGGCACTTCCGTGACCACGGCTGGATGATCCGACCCCCGCGCCAACTGCAGGAACTGCGCGCCCGCACCGCCACCGGCCGGGCCACGCTGGAGCAGCTCCTCGGCAGGTCCGTGGGCGTCGACGAACTCAGCCGCCACCTGGGAGTCGAACCCCAGCGCCTGCAGGAGTCGATCGTGGCCGGCAACGGCTACCACCCACCGTCGCTGGAGTCTCCCGCGCGGGACGACACCACCGCCAGCCTGGGCGACACCCTGAGCAGCGGCACCGACGCCATCGAGAACCTGATCGAACATCTCGACCTCAAGCGAGCGCTCACGACGCTCACCCGGCGAGACCGGCTGGTGCTGAAGTGGCGATTCGCCGACGAGTGCAGCCAGAGCCAGATAGCGCGGCGACTGGGCGTCTCCCAGATGCAGGTATCGCGCATCCTGCGCTCGCTGCTGGCACGCATCCGCACCCAGCTGCAGCCGCCGGAGGAATCGGCGGCCTGAGGAGGCCAGAGATGAGCCAGGAGCGGTTTGCTGAACACCCGTCAGAGCGCGGGGAAACCCCTGCCGAGCGCAGCGACCGGAATTGGAACGAACTGCTCCAGGAACTGCGGGTGACCCAGATCGGGAACCAGATACTCTCCGGTTTCCTGCTCACGCTTCCCTTCCAGGCACGCTTCGCGGAACTGGGAACCCTGCTGTTCGTCGTCTTCCTGGTGGCGGTCGCCTCCGGCACGCTGACCACCCTGCTGATGGTGGCGCCGGTCGCGCTTCACCGACACCTCTTCCGACGGCACGTCAAGAGGCAGTTGGTGGAGGCCTCCCACGCGCTCACCACGGCGGGCCTGGCGAGCCTGGCGGTCACCATCATCCTGGTCACAGGGCTGGTCTTCGGAGCCGCCCTCGGTGAGCAGGCAGGAATCATCGCGATCGCCGTGTCGGGCGTCGGGTTCGTCGTGGTGTGGGTGCTGCTTCCCCGCCTGCTCCGAACACAACTGCTCGGCACCGCCCGCTGACTCCCCCGGCCCGCTGGCTCGCGCCGCGGACGGTGGCCCGCAGGGACTACCCCCGCGGGCTACCGTCCGTTCTGCGGCGGCGCGCTGTGACGGGTTCCCGGCACCCTCAGAAGACGGGCTTGCCTCCGGTGACGCCCAGGACGGTGCCGCTCACGTAGCTCGCCTCGTCGGAGGCGAGGAAGACGAAGGCTGCTGCCACTTCGACCGGATGCCCGGCGCGTCCCAGCGGCGTGTCCGCGCCAAACGACTCGACCTTCTCCGCGCTCATGGTGGAAGGGATCAGCGGCGTCCAGATCGGGCCGGGCGCGACCGCGTTCACCCGGATGCCGCGTTCGCCCAGGTCGGCGGCGAGATTCACCGTCAGGTTGTTCAGCGCCGCCTTGGTCGCGGCATAGTCCAGCAGATGGGTGGACGGCGCGTAGGCCTGGATCGAGGTCGTCACGATGATGCTGCCGCCGTGCTCCAGTTCCCGGGCCAGCCGCTGGACGAGCCAGAACGTCGAGAACACGTTGGTCGCGAAGGTGCGCTGCAACTGCTGGGCGGGGAATTCCTCGATCTCGTCGTAGGCCATTTGGAAGCCGGCATTGCAGACCAGGACGTCGAGGCCGCCCAGCGCGTCGACGGCGGCGTCGGCCAACCGCGCGCAAGCGGCCTCCTCGCGCAGGTCTCCGGCGAGCGCGACGCAGCGCTGGCCCAGGTCGGTGACGATCTCGGCAGTGTGTCTCGCGTCCTCTTCCTCTTCGGGCAGGGAGCCAATGGCGACATCGGCGCCCTCGCGCGCGAAGACGATCGCCACTGCCCTGCCGATACCCGAGTCGCCACCGGTGATCAGCGCCCTCTTCCCGGTCAGCCGGCCGCGCGGCGTCCAGCTGCGCTCACCGTGGTCGGGCTTGGGCTCCAACTCAGCCTCGGTGCCAGGCCACTGCTGCTGCTGGGCGGGGATCCTGCTGAGCTCGTCCATACCTGTTCCTCCTCGTTCACTGCCGGAGCGTTCACCGGCTGCCCTGGGCAGCCGTGGCATTCGCCTTGGCCGCGGCGATCTTCGTCGGCAGTCCGTCGTTGCGCGACTCCTCCTCGTGGGTCTCCAGGTTCTCGGCCATGGTCGGCCCCTTTCGGTGGGTGCTCGCTTGGATATCCCGTACCCACTTGATCGGCGCTCCGAACGCGATCCTCAGGAACGGTCACCGTGAAGCAGCGAGCGGCGCCTGGGCCGCGTGCGTTTCCACCGCCGTGCCTCCGGGTACACCAGAGGGCGGCCAGGAAGGGACCAGCATGACGCAGAACGAGCCCGGTGACGGCCGGCCCGAGGAGTCGACCCGAACGTCACAGCGCGACTCCGGGCGCCAGGCTCCGGAGACGGAGGAGCAATCCGACGATGAGGACCTCGGCCTTCGAGTCGACACCGAGGAGTGGCAGGAGGGTCCGTCACCGCACGCCGAGCCACCGGCGCCGGAGTCCGTCGCGGAGCGCATGACCGGCCCCGAGACGAGCAGTTCCGGCCAGCAGGACGTCCCGCAGAGCGCCGAAGGCAGCTCCGAGTGACGTCCGCTAGATCAGCCCCAGCCGGCTGAAGGCGTTCGCCAGCCCGTCCTCGTCGACGTGGTCGGTCACCAGATCGGCAGCGGCCTTGAGTTCGTCCGGGGCGTTGCCCATGGCCACCGCGGTGCCACAGGCCTGGAGGAGCTCCAGGTCGGGCAGCGCGTCGCCGAACCCGATCATGTCGTCGGTGCTGACCCCCAGGTGCTCCGCCAACCGCTGGACGGCGACCCCCTTGTGAACGCCCAACTGCCCGAACTCGCCGAACTCCTGTCGCTTCCCGCTGCCGCTCCAGGTGCTGACCGTGGCCTCGCCGTCGAAGTCCCGAGCCAGCTGTTCCAGGTCGACGCCCGGCTCCAGGACGAAGCTGATCTTGTTCACGTCGTCGCGCGGGGCCGGTCGCAGGTAGATCAGCACCGGAATGATGGTGACGATCTTGGTGATGCTGGTGGCGTCCGGCTCGCCGTAGATCGTGGCCGCCTTGACGGGCAGGTTGTCGCTGGCGAACAGCCCGGAGTTGCATTCCACGAAGTAGGCCAGCCGATTCGCGTCCAACCAGGCGAGCGCGCGATCGACCACCTCCGGCGCCAGCACCTGGTGGTGCACCACCTGGCCGTCGTGCTCAACGTAGCTGCCGTTGCCACCGATCATCCCGTCGACGCCGAGTTCCCACAGCTCGGGGTACACCTCAGGACGAGCGCGTCCGGTGCAGAAGTAGACCCGGTGGCCGTTGGCGCGTGCCTGCCCCACGGCGCGTGCCGCGCTCGCGGGGATCTTCGTCTCGTAGTTGACCAGGGTGCCGTCGACGTCCAGCAACAGGATCTTGGGGGTCACGGTGGGGGTCCTTCCTCGGCGGCGTGGCGGTTCGAAGTATGCCGCATCGAGGCACCCGGGACGCCGTTGTGCGCCGGTCAGTGGATGAGGGCCTTGAGCACCACCAGGGCAAGGCCCAGCGCGGCCGTGGTGAGGGCTCCGGCCAGGCGGATCCAGAGCCGATCCGACCAGCGCGAGATGCCCCAGAACCCGAGGACGGCCAGCAGCGCGACATTCACCCAGAGCGTGCCCCAGATCGCCTGCTCCTGCGTCATGAGCCCGAGCGCGCTGGCGCCGAGGGCGATCAGGGGCACCACGACGGAGGCCAGCATCCCCCACAGGTGCCCCAGTGAGTGCCGGATCGCGATGCCCAGCCGCACCCCGCCGGAGTGCCCTTCGTCGACGTCGTCGCCGAGGTGGGCAACCGCGCCCGCATAGACGTGAGCCAGCCAGAAGACGACGGCGGTGCCGAGCACCTTGAGCAGCACGTAGCCCGGTTCGGCGTCGGACTTGTTGGCAACGATCACCAGCAGACCCGAGACCAGCACGACCCCGTAGACCGCTGATTCGGAGAGGATCATCGAAGCGATGGCCCGCATCGGATTCGCGGTGGCCGGCGGGTGGGTCATGCAGGACATTGTGACGCCTTTGTTCCCTCATCGGGGCCGGATGCGGATCTTGAAGCCGCCACACCACCCCCGGCCGAGGCGGCCGTGCGCCGCTCCGTTGCGCCTTTGGACACCCCGCGCTCCCACCCGCTACCGTGACTCGCGAAACGCGTTCGGGGCGGTAGCTCAGCCGGTCAGAGCAGGGGACTCATAATCCCTGGGTCGCGGGTTCGAGCCCCGCCCGCCCCACCGTTGTACGGCGTAGTCAGCGCCGGGAGCTATGGACTCCGATACCCTCCGATGGACTCCTTCGTCGCCGATCCGTCGCTGGCCAGCGATGAGATCTCAGGCACACGAACAGCGCCGAAGGAGGATGACCAGGCCCGGCTGCCGCGTGGTGGCCCGCCCTGAGGGATCAGATCGTGCCGCGCCGCACAGCACCCGACTGGAACCACTGAACAAGCGTCGTCGCCATCAGCACCGCCGCCTGGGCGGCCTCCGGAGTGACCCGGACGGGCGGAGCCGCCGAGCCGTGGCGCTTCGACTGGCCATGCCACAGGGCCTCCAGCATCGACAGCAGCATCCCCGCAACGTGGCTAGGGTCCTTCTCTCGGGTCAACGGAATGATCCAGTCACCATCTGCTCGAACCTGTCCAATCAAGGTACCGAGCGTCGCCTTGGTGTTGTTGGGACTGACGACCGGGATTGCGGCGAACTCGACGGCCAACACTGCCGCTGAGTACGCCTGGTTGGGGTCGCCGTTGAGTCCGTAGGCGGCCTGCCAGGCCTCGGCGAGGTGGTGGCTCGCTGTGGTCTTGGCGGAGATTGCTCGGGCGGCTGCCGCTGTCACCGTGGCGTCTACTCGTCGGACGAGGCCGACGTGCCCGTCGCCCCATCCGCCGACTGTCCAGGCGGAGTTACCTCGTTCGAAAACCACCTTGAGAGCTCGCCGGAACTCGTCCTCATCCTCGGTCCGGACGAGATAGTCCAGCACGGTCAAGATCAGGTCGGGATCCTCGTGCGCTTGGCGGCTGTACCAGACGATCGACTCGTTGCGACTGATTTCGTCCGGCAGGACGGTCCGGATGGCAGCTGAACACCGCCGGACTTTCCTTGTGCGGGCGTAGTTGTGTTCCGGGTCGTTGAACGCGATGGTTATCAGCTCGGCGACGTCGGCGAGCATCCAGGCTGGGACGCCTTCGGAGAGCGCGTCGTAGTTGTCATACTCGCCTGATTCACGAACGTTCAAGGGGTACCAACCGGTCACGGTCACACGCTATCGGCGCGGCCCGACACTTGGCGGGAGATTCCCCGTTGCGCTCGGAGCGCCTCGGAGGCCACGACCCGGCCGACGTAGCGACCCGGCGTTCTCAGGCGCTCCGAGATACCGTCCGTGACCTCCGGGAGGCCACCCGGCCGCAGACAGCACGAGGCCCGGCGCCCGATGAGAGGCACCAGGCCTGGGGTGCGGCAGGCCAGGACGCCGACGACGACTGCGCCTCCGGCTCGGCAGGTGGTGTGGCCTGGTCGGGGGTCGGCTCTTGGTCCTGGACGCCGAGCTTCCGGTCGAGGCCCTTGGCGATCCGCTCGTCCGACCCGCTGGCGGCGTGCTGGTACCGGAGCGCGGCGGCTGGGGTGGAGTGGCCAAGTCGGGCCTGGACTCTGGAGAAGGTCTCCTCGGTTTGGAGCGCCCAGACTGCTGCCGAGTGCCGCAGGTCGTGGATTCGCAGGGTGGGCAGCCCGGCGGCTTTGCGGGTCTTGTTCCAGGCCTTGTGGAACACCGACTCCCACAGGTAGCCGCCGTTCTTGCCGAAGAGAACAGCAGCCCGTCCGCTCCGGGTTGGGTGTGCCGTAACAGGTGGGCGGCGATGATCGGTTTGAGTGCGGAGGGGAGCATCACGTCTCGCTCCCCCGCGTCGGTCTTCGGAGGCCCGGCGTGCGGCGGCTGGCCTGTGATGAAGGTCACGGATCCTGGTGACGCTGACGACGGGGTAGTCGCCTCTCAGGTCGATGTCTCGCCTGCGGAGGGCCACCAGTTCGCCGTAGCGGAGTCCTCCCCAGGCTGCGAGTTGGACCAGGAGCCGGTACCGCTCGATCTCGATCCCCGCGACGAGCAGGTCGAGGTGCTCGGGTTCAATGGGGGTGAGCTTCCTCGGGGTCGATGAGGTGATGGCTTTGCGGTTCTTCACTCTGGCGGGGTTCATCTCGATCAGTTCCTCGTCCACTGCGGAGCGGAGCAGCCCGTATGCCTTCGACCTGGCGCGGGGTGTGGCCTTGTCAAGGTTCTGCCACCAGGTGGTGACTTGGCCTCGCTCCCGGCGTGAAGCCGCTCGCGCGACTCCTCCCCGGTCGCCAGTCCGTGCACGGTGCCAGCGGTGAGCCCCTGGGCGCCGCGGATCGTCATGGCGTAGCCGAGATCGGCCAGGAAGTCGCAGAACCTCCCACACCCCTAGGCCCAGGAGCTCCGCGATCGGGACAACTGGAGCCGGGCTTTCCGAACGCGAAGAAGCTCGGCTGCAAGCACGCGGACGGCGTGGTATTGAGTCCGGGAGCGTTCTAACGTACACTTTTCTGTACAGGAGGGATCATCGTGAAGACGCTCAGCTACACAGATTCTCGGGCTCGCTACGCCGAGGTTCTCGACTCGGTGGTCGATGATCGCGAAGAGGTCGTGATCACGCGTGCCGGGCACGAGCCCGTCGTGATCGTCTCGCTCGAGGACTACGAGGCGCTCAAGGAGACCGCCTATCTGATGCGCTCCCCCGCCAACGCGCGCCGCCTTCTCGACGCCATGGAGCGGCTGGAATCCGGCCGGGGCGAGTCCCACGACCTGATCGACGCCGACTGAACATGCTCCTCGTCTGGGACGAGAACGCCTGGGCCGACTATCTGTGGTGGCAGGCGCAGGACCGCCGTGTACTTAAGCGCATCAACACTCTCATTGAGGACGTCTCACGTAGTGGCAACGAAGGTATCGGCAAGCCCGAGGCCCTCAAGCACGACTTCGCCGGCTACTGGTCACGACGCATCACCGACGAACATCGACTCGTCTACAAAATCGTCGGCAAGGAGATCCGGATCGCCGCCTGCCGCTATCACTACGGCCGCTGATCGAGTAGTTCGACCAACACGCACCCGGCCCGCTTACCAGTGCGGCGGACTTCGTTTTGCAGAATTCACTCCACCGTGCCCAAGGTCGGCCAAGCCGGCCCGGATCGCTTCTACCTCTTCGGGGTCACCGAGAACCTTGAGGATCTCGAGCAGCGAGTCGAAGTCGTCGGTGCCGAGCAGCAAGCAACGCGGTCACCGTGACCGGTCAACTAGAACCACTCGTGCTTGGTCACGGCGGACTGCACAAGCTTCGACAGCTTCGCCCCTGGCTTCGGTCAACAACTGGCCGTCATGCACAGAACTCTGGCGCGTTCGCCCGCCGAAGACCACGCCCTCAACCGCGGGCCTGTCTGTGGACGTGGCCGCCGAACCAAGTGTGCAGCGGGTGTGTGCTTCTCAGGGTGTTGTGGCTTCGAGTTGTAGCGGTCTCCGCAAGCCTCCCGATCGTTGCCGGACACGGGCGCACGGATCAGGGGACGCCGAAGAAACCTGAGCTAGCGATCATGAACACCAAGGCCGCCCTCAAAGTCGTCGACTTCCCGGCTGCTCACGCAGATCTACAACTAGGCGTCTACTACTAGGCGCGATAGGCGAGGAAATGCTCCCGTATAGGGACGACTCACCCGACTACTGTGAACAATCGTCACGCGCTCCTGCGACTCATCTAGATTGACTTGGTCGGCGTCAACATGGCCCAGCGAAGAGGAACAGAGGATGGCATTGAGCGAGGACCGGGCCCGCGCATCGAAGCCACCGGTCGAGGCGCGCTCGAACGTTCGGGTGTCATCACTTGGTGATGGGAGGCCGGGAGCGAGCGCGCAACAACTACACAAGAGCCTTCGCAAGGACTGGCTCCGACGCAACCGTAGGCTCTTCGGGATTCTCGCAGGCATTCTCATCCTGATCGCGACAGCCGCCAATGCCGCTTTCTTTCTTCTCGGCCAGCCCTGGATGGGCGGCTTTTTCTCCGGGGCCGTCCTGACCTTCTGGGTCTTGGCTCGCGCCAGTCCGCCCGGTTGGATCGAGAACTGGCAACTCGGGGCATGGGGCGAGCAGAAGACCGCGAAGGAGCTGAGCCACCTTCCTGATTCTTGGGTTGTTCTGCACGATGTCAAGACAGGCCGAGGAGGCAACATCGATCACCTGGCCATCGGCCCCGGGGGCGTGTTCGTTTTCGACAGCAAACGCTGGAGCGGGACGGTAGAGGTGCGCGGAGACGAGGTTCGGATAGTGCGTTGGAAAGGCGGCCCTTCCAACCCATGGACTGGAGCGTCGCACGTGGCGGCCCTCGCTCGCGAGACACACAGTCGGGTTCTCTCCAAGACCCGCATCAGACAGCGGGTTCATCCTGTCGTCGTTATCTGGGGCGATTTCCCGCAGGGATCGGCTGGGGATCGATGCCGCTTTGTGGCCGGCGAGCAACTGGTGCACTGGCTCGCTGAACAGCCGCTGGAGATCGCTGACCATCGCGTCCATCAAATCGCGATTGCCGTGCGGTCCGCCTGGGATCTTGGCTGAGGCTCCAAACCACCTACCCAGACCTCATGCGTGTCTGCGCGGGTCCGATGGAAACTGCGCCCCTTTTCTGCCAGATGTCCTACATTGGCGGCGTGAGGACGCCCGTGATTGCCGACTCGCTGACGTTGGCCAAAAAGGGACCGATATGACGGAGCCGAGTAGCGCGGATACCGCTCGCCGCGAAGAGTCGGCGACCCTGGAGGATCATCGACGGCCAGAGCAGTGTCGCCACCGTCCACCTCTCAACCGCGACGCCAGCAGACAGACCGTCCATCGGCCCGCCCAGGTGTGCCGTTACTGGTCGACATTGGATATCAGAAGATCCCACCTCACCCCCGGAGGAGACTCCCGATGACACCGCAGCAGTCAGATCTGGTCGAGCGGCTCCGCACCCTACTCGCGATCGAGCCCACGACCCGCGATGTGTCGATGTTCGGCGGACGGGTCTTCATGGTCAACGACAAGATCGTCGTCAGCGCCGGCAAGGACGGCGATCTGCTGGTCCGCGTGCCGGCCGGCCGGCACGACGAACTGCTCACCCACCCCGGAGCCAGCCAAGCCGAGATGGGCACCGGACGGACCATGGGGCCAGGCTGGATCTCCGTGGCTGCCGCGGCCATCGACTCCCTCGATCACCTGTCGTTCTGGGTGAAGGTCGCCCTGGCCCACAACCGGAGTTCGGACGGGAAGTGAGCCGCACCCGTCCGGCCGGTCCCGAGCGGACGCTCACCGGCGCCCAGGCGCTCTCCTGGCGGTTGAGGCGGAATGCCCTGGATCCGGTCGCCGGGTCGAGCGTCAGCGATGTCGCGGAGCGCGTCCTGGCCCTGCGCGGCTGGCCCGCCGAGGTCGCGGAACTGGCCAGTTGCATCCGCCAGGAGCAGCCGGATCCAGGTGCCCTGAGCCGGGCGCTGGATGACGGAGAACTCATCCGCAGCTACGCCTTCCGAGGCGGGTCCTACGTCCTCTCCCCCGGCATCGCCGCGGTTCTGCTCGCCTGCCGCACCGCCAGCCGCGTCTGGGAGACGCCCCGCTACCAGCAACAGGGGCACTTCGCCATCGCCGACTGGCAGCCGCTGCGCGAGGCCGTGCACGAAGCCCTGGCAACAGGCCCGGCGACACGGGAAGAGATCAGCGCCCGGCTCGCGCGCGTTCCTGCGCTGCGCCATCTCTCCGCCGCGGCCCTGGGCACGGGATCGGACAGCCTGTACAAACCCCTGCACTGGTGGGGCGACATCTGCTTCGGTCCTTCCCGCGACGGGCAGGCCACGTTCCGGATCCTGAACGGCGATCCCCGCTGGCCCGGTCTGCCCGGGATCGATGACGCCGGTCCGCACGCCGTCGCGCTGTACCTCGGCAGCTACGGGCCGGCGACACCGGCCAACCTCGAATACTGGCTCACCGAGGGCCTCAGCGTTCCTCGTAGCCGCCTGGCGTCGTGGATCGACGGCCTGGGTGAGACGCTGACCTCCGTGAGCGTCGACGGCGTCGCGTCGTATGCGCTCACGGCCGACCTGGCAGAACTGGACGCTGCCGAGCCCTCCGAAGCCGTGCGTCTGCTGCCAGGGTTCGACCCGTGGGTGTTCGCTCCGGGAACCGCCGACACCCGCCTGCTCGCCCCCGCCCGCCGGACGCTCGCGACCAGGGGCGCGCAGCTCGCGATCAAGGGCGGCGTCGTCTCCGGAACCTGGCGCCTCCACCGTGACGAGGTGGTCGTGACCTGGTTCGGCGAGGCCGGTCCCCCACCACCTGCCGCCCTCGAGCGGGAGGCCGAACGGCTCGGACGCATCCGCGCCCGGCACCTCAGCCTCACGCTCACGTCAGGCTAGATCCGCGCCGCGTCCATGGTGGCTATCCGTCCCACCCAAATGTTGCCACTCCCGTTCTCGCACCTGCCCGCCTACCGTGGCAGATGAGGGAGGCGCAGCCTCCACACCTATTCGATAGGAGCTCACCATGGCCATCTCATTGAGCCCGTACCTCAACTTCCCCGGAAACGGCCGCGAGGCGATGACCTACTACGAGGGGGTCTTCGGTGGGGAACTCCAGCTGTGGGGTTTCGGCGAATTCGGCATCGAAGGCATGCCCGGCGACGGACTGATGCACGGCCAGCTCGAGATCGGCGACAACCTCTCCATCATGGCCTCCGATGCGATGCCGGGCGCCGAGCAGACCTGGGGCGGCACCCGGGTCTACTGCTCGCTCTTCGGCGACGACCTCACCACGATGCAGGGCTGGTTCGACGCTCTGGCAGCCGACGGCAGCGTGGGAGCGCCGCTGGAGAAGCAGGTCTGGGGCGACATCTACGGCCTGGTCAAGGACAGGTACGGCATCGAGTGGATGTTCAACGTATCGATCCCCGAAGGCTGGTCACAGCGGGGCTGACGAGCCGGGTGACCCGCTGCGATCCACCTCGCAGCTTCCGCCCGGACAGTACATCGGCGGACGCCTGCCGAAGCGTGCCTGCAACGCGCACCCGACGCAGATGCCGAACGCGGCTTCGAGAAAGAGCAGCGTCAGGCAGCTGCCGCAGAGCACCAGCGTGACCCACAGCGGCACCGCGAACAGCCCCATCGTCAGGCAGGAGGTCAGCGCCAGGCCGAGGCCCAGCCACCACGCGTACTCCTTCTGGGCCGCGCCGACCCACTCGGGTCGCTGGCGGCGGACGATCAGTCGGCCGAGCGCCAGCGTCGGTGACCAGCGGTCACCAGCGAGGACGCGCGCGAACATGTCGATCACGAAGAACATGCCGAAGGGCTGCAGCGGACGAACCGACTGTTCGACGACAGCCAGCACCAGCGCGGTTCCGCCCGCCAGGAACAGGATGCCCGCCGCCACTCGCACCGCGCGCTCGTTGATCACCGGCACCTGATAGCCCGGGACGAACCCACCGATCCGGGGTACCTCAGTGGCAGCATCCATTGCGAACCCTCAGCTCCGGTGCGCGCTGCTCAGCCTCGAACGCCATGCCGAAGGCGGCGGTCAGCGTCCGAGCAGGCGGGCGAGGAAGCTCTTCTGGTCGGCCTGGGCAGCGTCGAGCTGCGCCTGGGTGTGCTTGCCGCCGCACCACTGGCTCGCGGGAACACTGGCCTTGACCGACGCCACATGTTGCCCGCAGCCCGCCCACGTCGTCTTCCCGCAGACCCGACACTCCACCGCTCGGCACATTCCGGATTCCCTTCATGACATCCCCGCCCCGTCGGGGCGATCTCGATCGTCACTATACCCCCTGGGGTATTTTTCCCAAAGTCGCCTCGCCGGAGCCACTGATCGGACGCCCTGGGCCAGACGAAGGCCAGCGACGACCCGGCTCCTGGCGCTACCCCGGCTGGCGCTGCTGCTCAAATCGCTCCCGGACGGGCTGCCGACCCGACGGCCCCCGCCAGACCACCGGCACGAGGCAGGCCAGCGGAGCGACGGCCAGGACGATCCAGATGGTCGCGTGGCGAGCCTCCAGCGGGACGAGCCCCAGCCCGGTACCTATCCACGTGGTGGCCAGGGTCGTGGTGATCGCGACGGCGACGCTCTCGGCCATGATGGACGCCCCCGCGACCGTCTCGAGATCCAGGCCGTCGGGCTGCGCAGGCTCCTCGAAGAGCCGGTTGATGGTGTCGAGGTAGACCAGCCCCATGCCGGCGCCCGCCATCGCCCAGGCCGAGACCAGCACCGGCAGCGCCGGCAGATCCGGACCACCCGCCAGATACCCTCCCGTCACCACCGAACCGAGCGCGATCAGCACCAGCCCCGCGATGGCCCGACGCCGGAAGGCGTCCGGATCGCGGGCCGGCCGCAGCCCGCACACGAAGCCGACTAGGGCCCAGCCGAGCCCTCCTGCCATGACGACGGCGCCGATCTGGCCCACGCCCAGCCCGAGCCGGTCATGAGCAGTGAGCGCGATCACCGCGTCCCCGGCAAAGTAGGTTCCGGCCAGCCCGAACAGCAGGGCGAGCGCCCGGTGCCGGGGAGAGCGGAGCGTGAACGTCCCCTTCGGAAGCACGCGACCAGCGCCTACCGCCAGCACAACGCTCCCCGCTATCACCAGGGCGATCTTGCCGCCACCCGCGGCCGGCGCGATGGTCAGGGCGAGCCCCGCCGCCAACAGCACCACCGAGGCCAGCGGTAGCGCTCCGGAACCCCTCGGGCGATGGTCGCGAAGCTGACTGGCAACCACCCAACGCCCCACGACCAGCACCGGCAGATAGAGCACCATCGCCCAACGCCAGGAGAGCAACTCGGTGGCGGTCGCGGCATAGACCGGGCCGAGAATCGACGAGATGATCCAGGTGCCCTGGATCATAGCCAGGGTGAGCTGACGGGCTCGCCCCTCCAGGCCGACCGCCACCGCGCCGATCGAGATCGTGGCCAGGCAGCCACCCGCGAACGCCCGCAACACCTGCCCCACGAGGTAGATCGCTACCGAGGGGGCAAGGGCACAGACGGCGGCACCCACGCACAATCCCACCGTGAAGACCATGAGCAGCGGCCGAATCCGGTATCGGCGCACCAACTGCGCGCCGACCGGCAGCGCGGCGAAGGTGGCGATCTGCGCCATCCCGGTCAGCACGCCGTAGTACGACTGCGCCTGGAGGTCGGCCGCCATGATCGGCAGGATGGTCTGCGTGAGGTACACCTGCATGCCCGAGACGAGTTCGATGGCGATCAGCGAAGCGGCGAGCAGCACCCGCCGCTTCCGCTCCCCGGTTCCCACCATTCCGCCGTACCCCAGCCTCAGCACCACCAATTGATAGGATGCTAGCATGCAGTCACATGACGGTACCGCCGCGCCAAAGGTGCAGTTCAACGTCTATCTGCCCGCTCCCCTGATCCGTCGGGTGAAGCACCGGGCGATCGACGACTCACTCTCGCTCTCCGCGCTGGTGGAGAAGGCGCTCACGCAGTACCTGGAGAACGAGGGGGCCGACCGATGATCACCGCGCAGCCGATCCGCTACACCCCCCACCAGAGCCAGTGGCATCGCCTCGCCCAGGAACTGGGGTTCCGGCCCGCCTTCGCACCGAACCAGCAATGGTCGGAGTTCGACGGACGAGGCATCCTGGCGATCCATCACGCGGCCGCGGAGGACGAGCACGCCGGCCGGACCGACCTGCACCTACTCAGCGACGACCTCGACGGAGTCGAGGCCCGCCTTGTCAGCGCCGGTTTCGGCGTGGAGCGCACCGTGCTGGACGACATCGGCCCGATGCTCACCGTCACCGCGGCGACGGGCGCGAGAATCACCGTCTCCGGCGGCGCCCGGACGGCCGATGCCGGAGAGCTCGCCGTCCAGCCGATCTGGTACCAGGCCGATCTCGACGAACCGCGTCGCATCCTGGAGGCCATCGGGCTGCGCCCGCAGCTCGCCTCCGAATCCGGCACCTGGATTGCCTTCACCGCCGACGGCGGCGGCCGGGCCGGTCTCCACCTCGCCGACGAGGTCCGCTTCGAGTTGAGCCTGGAGTACGCCGGCGATCTCGACGCCCTCGCCAGGCACCTGGATTCGGCGGGCTTCGGCGCGTCCGTGATCGACGAGGCCTACAACCGCACCCTGCTCGTCGCCACCCCCGATGGGGATCAGCTATGGGTCAACGGCACGATGGACGATCTGTACGGCTACCGCCTCCTCGACACCTGACCGCTGGGGCACAGTTCAGCCAGGCCCCCCCCCGACGCGACCTCGAGCTACGCGGAGCCCGCGCCGTGGTGACCACAGGACTCGCGATGCACGAAGGTGGGCGGTGTCCGGCAGCTGGAGTCCGATCACAATCGGCGGTTCAACGCCAGGATCGGCGCGCTGATCGAGGAACCCGAGACACAGTTGACCTGGCTCGGCGAGCGGGTGGCCTGAGCGCTCCTCGTCCAGCCGCGGCCTCAGGCCGGTACCTCCCAGGTGTGCACCGGCTCGTTGCTGTGCATGTTCTCGGTATACAGCGCGACCATCTGTCGCAACGCCTCGTTCCGGCCGAGCCCTCGCGCCTCGAATGCCCGGACGGTGGCCACCTGCCAGTCGGCACCGTTCTGCCCCGACAGGCAGCGCGCCTCGATCACGCCGAGCAGCCGATCGGCGACGGTCGAGTCCACTCCCCACGCCGCCAGGCCCTCGTGCGCCATCGGCAGCAACTCGCGTAGGACGAGTTCGCTGGCCGGCGTCTCGCCTCGCCCGGGCCAGAACTGGACGGCATCGATTCCGTCCCGCGCCCCGGCCAGGAAGTTCTCCTCCGCCGTGGCGAAGGCCATCCGGCTCCACACCGGACGGTCGTCGACCACCAGAGCACGCACCGCGCCGTAGTAGAAGGCGGCGTTGGCCAGGGTGTCGACGATGGTGGGGCCGGCGGGCAGCACCCGGTTCTCCACGCGCAGGTGGGGGCGGCCGGCCACGATGTCGTAGATCGGACGGTTCCAGCGGTAGATGGTGCCGTTGTGCAGCCTCATCTCGGCCAGCTTGGGGGCCCGTCCGGCGGCGAAGGCCTCCTGCGGATCCTCCTCATCGAGCTCGGGCAGCAGAGCGGGGAAGTAGAGCGCGTTCTCCTCGAACAGGTCGAAGATCGACGTGATCCAGCGATCCCCGAAGAACACCCGCGGCCGCACCCCCTGGTTCCGCAGTTCCTCGGGACGGGTGTCCGCGGCCTGGGTGAAGAGCTCGATCCTGGTCTCCGACCACAGTTCGTGACCCATGAAGTACGGGCTGTTGGCTCCCAGCGCCAGCTGGGAACCGGCCAGCACCTGGGCCGCGTTCCAGTAGGAGGCGAACTCGTAGGGACGCACCTGCAGGTGCAGTTGCATCGAGGTGCAGGCCGACTCCGGCGCGAGCGAATCGGCGTACCGCAGCAGGCGCTCCCCCGTCCGTCCGGTGATGTCGAGGTGGATGTTCTCCCCGCGCGCCGCCAGGAAGGAGTCGTTCAGGGCCTGGTAGCGCGCGTTCGCGCTCATCCACTCGCCCTCGAAGGTCTCCGGCATCACGGTGGGCAGGATCCCGATCATCACGATGTGGGAGCCGACCTGGGCACACCGGCGTTCCGCCTCGTTCAGGGAGGCCCGCAGGCTGCTCTCCAGCTCCACCACGCTCTCGTCGCCGATCGGACGCGGAGAGACGTTGAACTCGATGTTGAATTGGGCCAGTTCGGTCTGGTATTCCGGGTCGGCGATCGCGGCCAGCACCTCGGCGTTGTCCATCCTGGGCTGGTAGTCGGAATCCACCAGGTTCAGTTCGATTTCCATGCCGATCATCGGCTCGTCGAACTCGAAGGAACGGGTGGCGAGCATCTGCTCGAACACGTCGAGGCAGGCTTTCACCTTGTCCCGGTAGAGCTGGCGTTGCTCCCGGGTGAAGGTGGCTGACTCCAGTTCACGGCCCATAGCGACGATTATCTCGTCGTTGGGGGCGTTCGGGATAGCCCCCGGACGCCCCCAACAAGCGGCGTTGACTACGACAAGGCCGCCGCGACGGCCAACCTCAGGGCACCCTGGAAGCGGGTCTCACGATCCTCGGCGCTCATGTTCTGGTTGTAGTCGAGCAGGTGATCGCTGACGGTGAGCACGGTCAGGGCCTCCCGGCCGAACTCGGCGGCAGCACCGTAGATGCCGGCCGACTCCATCTCGACCGCGAGCACGCGGTACTTCGCCAGCAGATCGAGCTGCCCGGGCGGGCCCTGCAGGTAGAAGTGGTCGTTGCACAGGATCATGCCGGCGTGCACCTGGCTCTCGGCCTCGCCGGCGGCGGCGAGCGCAGCCGCGACCAGGTTGTGGCTGGAGACGGCGGAGAAGAACAGCCCCGGGAGCCGGAACTGGTTCATGTTCGACTGGGTGTGCGCCCCGGTGGCGACGACCACGTCGCCCACCTTCACGTCCTCCGGGATGCCGCCGGCGGTGCCCACCCGGATGATGCGCTGCACGTCGTAGAACTGGTAGAGCTCGGTGGCGTAGATCACGGCCGACGGCATGCCCATGCCCGAGGCCATCACGGTCAGCGGCTTGCCGTCGACGGTGCCGGTGAACCCGAGGATGCCGCGGACGTCGGTCACCTGCCGGGCATCGTCCATCAGCAGCTCGGCGATCCGCTGGGCGCGCCTGGGGTCGCCCGGCATGATCACAGCCGGTGCGATCTCCCCGATCTCAGCGTTGATATGGGGTGTAGCCACTAGTGGCTCCTCTCGGTTGGTGAATCACGGATACGGCTTGCCGACACCGGCCGGCGCGATGGCGGATTTCACGAAGCCGCCGAGCGCCAGAATAGCCACGAGGTGCGGGTTCTGGTTGAGCCAGGACATCGACCCGCAGACCGGAACCTGTGAGGGGTGCCGGTCTACCTCGGCCCACTGGTGTCGGCAGCCTGACATGCCGGGCAGAGGAGCGGCTCGATTCTCCGGGGAATCAGTCACTATCGGGGAATCAGTCACGATCGGGAATCAGCACGACGGGCGGCGTGTAACGTGACCGCTACCCACCGACGAAGACGGAGGCACGATGACCGAGACCGTGAAGCAGGCCCGCAGCTGGGTGGCGGCCGACCCCGATACCCGGGACCGGGCCGAACTGACGGTGCTGATCGGTGCGGCTGAATCCGGTGAGCCGCGGGCCGCCGCCGAGCTTGCGGACCGGATGAACGGCCAGCTGACCTTCGGCACGGCGGGCCTGCGCGGGGCGATCGGAGCCGGACCGAACCGGATGAACACCGCCGTTGTCACCACCGCCACCGCCGGTCTCTGCCAGGTACTGCGAGAGGACCTGGGCGAGGGCTTCCATCTCGTCGTCGGCTATGACGCCCGGCATCGCTCCGAAGAATTCGCCCGCACCGTGGCGGCGGTCGCCGTGGCGGCCGGCGGCCGCGTCTCGCTGATGCCCGGCACCTACCCGACGCCGCTGCTGGCCTACGCGCTCAACGCCCTGGACGCCGACGCCGGCGTCATGGTCACCGCCTCCCACAACCCGCCGGCCGACAACGGTTACAAGGTCTATCTCGGCGCGCGGATGTCGGAGCCGGGCGCGGCCGGCGCCCAGATCGTGCCGCCGATGGACACCCGCATCTTCGACGCCATCCTGGCCGCCGGGCCGGCCGTCGACGTTCCGGTGGCCCACGACGGCTGGGAGCTGATCGAGACCCACGTGATGGACGACTACGTCGCCGCGGCTGCCGCCCTGGTCGGCGACCGCACCGCTCCGCTGAAGATCGTGCTCACCGCGATGCACGGCGTGGGCGCGGCCACCGCCCTACGCACCCTGGCCGCCGCCGGCTTCGACGACGTCACGCCGGTAGCCGAACAGATCGAACCCGATCCCGACTTCCCGACCGTCGCCTTCCCGAACCCGGAGGAACCCGGCGCCCTCGACCTGGCGATGGCGACAGCCGCGCGGGTCGGCGCCGACCTCATCGTGGCCCTCGACCCGGACGCCGACCGCTGCTCGCTGGCCGTCCCCTCCGGCGCCGGCTGGCGCCAGCTCAGCGGCGACGAGATCGGTGCCCTGCTCGGCGAGCAGGCCGCCGCCGAGCACGAGGGCGACGCGGAGGCGACCCTGGCGCGCTCGATCGTCTCGTCCTCGCTGCTGGGACGGATCGCCGAGGCCCACGGCCTGCGCGGCTCCGAGACGCTGACCGGGTTCAAGTGGATCTCGCGAGCCCCCGGGCTGGTCTTCGGCTACGAGGAGGCGATCGGCTACTGCGTCAACCCGAACGTGGTGCGGGACAAGGACGGCATCAGCGCCGCGGTCAAGGCCTGCGAGCTGGCCGCGAAGCTGAAGGCCGCCGGACGCACCCTGGAGGATCAGCTCGCCGACCTGGCGGTGCGGCACGGTCTGCACGCCACCAGCCCGCTGACCTTCCGGGTGGAGGATCTCTCCCTGATCGGTCAGGCGCTGGAGCGGCTGCGCGCCAATCCCCCGGCCACCCTGGCCGGTGCCGCGGTGGTCGCCTATGACGACCTCGGCCAGGGCTATCAGGGGCTACCGCCCACCGAGGGCGTCCGGATCGCCACCGATGCCGGCGACCGGGCGATCGTGCGTCCCTCAGGGACCGAGCCCAAGCTGAAGTGCTACCTCGAGGTGGTAGCTCCGGTCGATTCGCCAGCCGAGCTCCCCCAGGCCGTCGAGGCCGCCACCGCCCGCCTCGACGGGATCAAGGACGAGTTGCGGCAGGTGCTCGGGCTGTAGCTCAGCCGACGGCCCGCGACACCGATTCGCCGTCTCCGATGAAGCCGATCCCGCGCAGGTAGCGCCGGTGCTCGGCCGTGCCGGCATTGGTCCGGATCGACGTGACGCCCGACAGGCCCAGCTGGCCGAAGCCCTCGGAGAACAGCCAGGCACCCAGCTTGGCGTCCCGGAACGGCGGACGGACGTAGTCGAGCTTCACGTGGAAGTCGCCACCCTCGACCCGGCCGATCAGCGCACCCACCGGCAGCCCGTCCCGTAGGAAGAGCCAGGCCTGGTCGCCGGGCTCGGGCCGCACACCGGGCTGGAACTTGTCGATGTCGGCCTGGTGTGCGTCGAGGAAGTCGGCCAGGTAGGGCGCGTCGATGGCGATCGGCGACACTCCCAGCCCCTGGGTCGAGGTGAGCACCCGGTAGATGTTCCAGATGTTGAGGCAGGCGATGATGATGTTGGCGATCACGATCGGCCAGGCGCCCAGCGCCACGCCGTAGACGATGTAGGCGATCGAGCCCAGCAGGGACAGGATGCGCAGCCGTACCACCGAGGTCATCGCCAGTGAGGCGATGATCAGGATCGAGGCGACATAGCCGATGATTTCGATGGTGATGGGCGACATGAGACCGGAGTGTAGCGGCGGTTGCCCGTACCGAGGCCAGCGGCCTCGGCTCAGTCGTTCTGCAGCTTGTAGAGCACGCTGAAGCCCAGCCGAGCCAGGTCGGCTTCGATGTCGTCGGTGTTGAGCGAGTTCACCCCGACCACCACGATGCTGCGGTCCCCCTCGCCGCGGTAGACGGCCAGGTGCTGGATGTTCGCATCGTGGGTGGCGGTCACCGTGGCCAGCTGCGACAGCACCCCCGGCGCGTCGGTGGCGTCCACCGTCAGCCGGGTGCCTGGATCGCGGAAGCCCAGGATCTCGATGAAGGCATCCAGGATCGCGCTCTCGGTGATCACCCCGACCAGGCGCTCCTCTTCCACCACGGGCAGAATCTCGACCTTGTTGTCGCGCATCAGCACGGCCGCTTCCTCCAGCAGCGCGTCCGGCGAGATGGTGAGGGGGTCGCGGGTCATCACCTTGGCCACCTTCAGCTTGGCCAGCAGGTAGTTGATCTCCCCGGCGGCGAAGGTGGTCGCCTTCGACGGCCCGGCGGCGGCGATGTCGCTGGGCGCCAGGACGCCGACCACGCGGCCCTCCCTCACCACGGGCAGGTGGCGAACCCCCTTGGCCTCCATCAACGCGATCGCCTCGGGCAGGGTGGTTTCCGGCGTGACGGTGAACGGGTGCGCCGTCATCCGCAGCTTCACGAACATGGCACTAGCCTCCCAGGTAGGCGCGCTTGATGTCCTCGGTTTGCGAGAGTTCCTCGGCCGGACCTGAGGTCACGATCACCCCGGTCTCCATCACGTAGGCCCGGTCGGCCACCTGCAGCGCCATATTGGCGTTCTGCTCGACCAGCAGGATGGTCGTCCCGGCGGCGTTGATGTTGCGGACGATGTCGAAGATCTCCTGCACCAGCAGCGGCGCCAGACCCATCGACGGCTCGTCCAGCAGCAGCAGCTTCGGCCGGGCCATCAGCGCCCGGCCCATCGCCAGCATCTGCTGCTCGCCACCGGAGAGGGTGCCCGCCAACTGCTTGCGGCGGTCTGCCAGCACCGGGAACCTCGAGTAGACCGTGTCGAAGTCGGCCGCCAGGTTGCCACGGTCCTTGCGCAGGAAGGCACCGAGCTCGAGGTTCTCCAGCACGCTCATCTGGGCGAATACCCGGCGTCCCTCGGGGACGTGCGACATCCCCAGGTTCACCCGCTGCTGGGCCGACACCTTGGTGATGTCGTTGCCCTCCAGCCAGACCGAGCCGGTGGTCGGCGCCTTCAGCCCGGACGCGGTGCGCAGCGTGGTGGTCTTGCCGGCGCCGTTGGCACCGATCAGGGTGACGATCTCCCCCGCCTCGACCCGCAGCGAGATGCCCTTGATGGCGTGGATGCCGCCGAAGTGGACGTTGAGGTCCTTGATCTCGAACATCTACGCCTCCTCCCCCAGGTAGGCCTCGATCACCCGCGGATTCGCCCGGACCTCGGCCGGCGTGCCCGAGGCGATCACCACGCCGTGGTCGAGCACATAGATCCGCTCGCAGATCTTCATCACCAGGCTCATGTCGTGCTCGATCAGCAGGATGGTCAACCCGAATTCGGTGCGCAGCCGCGAGATCAGCCCGGTGAGTTCGGCGGTCTCGGCCGGGTTCATGCCGGCCGCCGGTTCGTCCAGCAGCAGCAGGGTCGGCCTGGTCGCGAGCGCGCGGGCGATCTCCAGGTGGCGCTGATCGCCGTAGGGCAGGTTGCGGGCCTGTTCCTCCGCCTTCTCCGCCAGCCCCATCAGGGCCAGCAGTTCCATGCTCTCCTCGCGCACCGCGGCCTCGGTGCGGGCGAACGGCGGCAGCCGGAAGAAGGAGGCCGCCAGGGAGTAGCGATGGTTCTGCTGCAGCGCGATCTCGACGTTCTCCAGCACCGTCAGGTCCTTGAAGAGCCGAATGTTCTGGAAGGTGCGGCCGACCCCGGCCCGGCAGACCACGTTGGGCTTCCGGCCGCCGAGCGAGAGCTCCTGCGCATCCCGGGTGAACGCGATCGTTCCCGACGAGGGCGGATACACGCCGGTGAGCAGGTTGAAGACCGTCGTCTTGCCGGCTCCGTTGGGGCCGATCAGCCCCACCAGCTCGCCCTCGCCCAGCCGCAGGTCGACGTTGGAGACGGCGGCCAGGCCGCCGAAGTTGCGGGTCAGCTTCTCGATCCGCAGGATGTCGCTCATCGCGCCTCCCCCGGCTCGGCCGGCTTCCGTTTGAACAGGGAGCCGAACACCTTCAGCGAGATCTCCCGCGAGCCCATCAGGCCCTGTGGCCGGAACACCATGATGATCACCAGCAGCAGGGCGTAGAGGATCATCCGGAGTTCGGTGAACTGCTGCAGCACGGTGGAGATGATGGCCAGCAGGATGGCCGCGATCACCGAGCCGGAGAGGCTGCCCAGCCCGCCCAGCACCACGATCACCAGGATGTCGATCGACTTCAGGAAGCCGAAGGTGTCCGGCTTGATGAAGTAGAAGTAGGAGGCGTACATGCCGCCGGCCAGCCCGCCGAAGAAGGCGCCGACGGTGAACGACAGCACCTTGGCCCGGGTGGTGTCGACGCCGATCGACTCGGCGGCGATCTCGTCCTCCCTCACGGCGATCGCGTCCCGGCCGTGGCGGGAGCGCAGGAAGTTGCGGATCAGGATCACCGAGCCGACGGTAAGGATGAAGAACCAGTTCCAGTCCATCAGCTGCGGGATGCCGGCCAGGCCGGCGGCGCCGTTGGTGAACTCCAGGTTGTTCAGCACGATCCGGATGATCTCGGCCAGGCCCAGGGTGGCGATCGCCAGGTAGTCGCCGCGCAGCCGCAGCGTCGGCAGGCCGATCAGGAAGCCGACCAGGGCCGAGAGCAGACCGCCGACCAGCAGCCCGACGATGAAGCCCAGGACCGTCGGCATCGCGATGGTGATCAGGCCGGTGGCGTAGGCGCCGATCGCCATGAAGCCGGCGTGGCCCAGGGAGAACTGGCCGGTGAAGCCGGTGATCAGGTTGAGGCTGACCGCCAGCACGATGTTGATGCACAAGGTGGCGATCGTCGCCATCAGGTAGTCGTCGATGAGGCCCAGATTGAGCCCGGCCAGGACGACGACGTAGAGGGCGAGCAGCGGCACGCCCTGGGTCAGCAGGGTGCGGACCATCGGTTTGCCGGTCATCACACCTTCTCCCGGACGTTCTTGCCGAGCAGGCCGGCGGGCCGGAAGATCAGCACCAGGATCAGGATGGCGAAGACCACCGCGTCCTTGAACAGCGAGCTGAGGTAGCCGCTGACCAGGGTCTCCGCGGTGCCGATGAAGAAGCCGCCGATCAGCGCGCCCGGGATGATCCCGATGCCGCCGAAGACCGCCGCCACGAACGCCTTCAGGCCGGGCAGCACGCCCATCAGCGGGTTGATCGAGTTGTAGTAGACGCCCACCAGGACGCCGGCGGCGCCGGCCAGTGCCGAGCCGAGCATGAACGTGAACGAGATCGTGGTGTCGACGTTGACGCCCATCAACCGGGCGGCGTCGGCGTCCATCGAGACCGCGCGCATCGCCTTGCCCAGCCGGGTGCGGTGGACGATGAACTGAAGCGCCACCATCAGCAGCACCGAGGTGCCGATGATCAGGATCGACTGGGCCGAGATGATCACCCCGCCGATGTTGAAGGAGGCCGAGAGATAGTCCGGCAGCGCCGGGTAGGTGCGCACGTCAGCCCCGACCAGCGCCATCATCGTGTACTGGATCAGCAGCGACACACCGATCGCGGTGATGAGCGCCGCGATCCGCGTCGAGTTGCGCAGGGGTTTGTAGGCGACCCGTTCGATCACCACGCCGAGCACGCTGCAGGCCACCATGGCGATCAGCAGCGATTCGAAGAAGCCCAGGCCGAGGAAGGTCATGCAGGCGTAGCCGACGTAGGCACCGACCATGTAGATCTCGCCGTGGGCGAAGTTGATCAGCTGGATGATGCCGTAGACCATCGTGTAGCCGAGGGCGATCAGGGCGTAGATGCTGCCCAGGCTCAGGCCGTTGATCAGCTGTTGCGCGAGTTGCTCCACCGGTGGGGTCTCTCCCTAGCCGGGTGGGAGGCGGTCAGCCGCCTCCCACCCAGTGCCGAAAGGGTCAGGCCTTCTCGGTGACGGCGATCTTGCCGTCCTTGTAGCCGATGAAGACGATCGACTTCACCGGGTTGTGGGTCTCCGGATCCACCGAGAAGGTGCCGGTGACGCCGGCGAAGTCCTTGGTGGCCGCCATCGCGTCCTTCACCGCCGGACCGGTCAACTCGCTGGCGCGGCTCACCGCGTCCGCCACGAACTTCATGGTGTCGTAGCCCAGCGCGTTGAAGGCGCTCGGCTCCTCGCCGTTGGCGTCCTTGAAGGTCTTGATGAACTCAACCACCTTGGGGTCGGTGTCGGCCGAGCTGTAGTGGTTGGTGAAGTAGACGTCGGTCAGACCGGCGCCGGCCGCCTCGGCCAGCTTGGGGCTGTCGTAGCCGTCGGCGCCCAGGATCGGCGCGGTGATGCCCAGCTCACGGGCCTGCTTGATCGCCGGACCGGCCTCCTCGTAGTAGCCGGGCAGGTAGATCACGTCGAAGCTCTGGCCCTTGATCTTGGTCAGGATCGAGTTGAAGTTACGCTCGCCCTTGGCGTACGCCTCTTCGCCGACGATGGTGCCGCCGTTGGCCTTGAACTGCGCGTCGAAGCTCGCCGCCAGGCCCTTGCTGTAGTCGTTGGAGTTGTCCTTGATGATCACGGCGGTCTTGGCGCCGAGCTTCTCCGAGGAGTAGTTCGCTGCCGACGTCCCCTGGAAGGAGTCGTTGAAGCAGGTACGGAAGACGTACTCGTTGACCTTGCCGTTGGTGACCGTCAGGTCGTCGGCGGTCGACGAACCGGAGACGATCGGCACCTGGTTCTTCTCCGCGACCTGGATCTGCGCCTTCATGCCGCCCGAGGTGGCGGGGCCGATCACCGCGACGACCTTGTCCTGGGCCATCAGCTTGGTGGCCAGGGTGGTGGCCTCGGCGGTGTCGGACTTGTTGTCGTACTTGACCAACTCGATCTGCTTGCCGTTCACGCCACCGGCATCGTTGATCTCCTTGGCGGCGAGTTCGATGCCCGCGACGGAGGCCTGGCCGTAGGTGGCCACGTCGCCGGAGAGCTCGTAGTTCAGGCCGATCTTGATGGTGTCCGCGCTCTCCCCGCCTTCGGGGGCGTTGGCGACGGGCTTGGCCGAGCAGCCTGCGAACACCGACAGGCTCAGGGCCCCGGCGGCGAGCAGGATTGCTGTTCGCTTCATAATCTTCCTCTGCTAGTGGTCTTGCGGTCTGTCTTCGACCCTGCATCTGCGTGGCGAGACCGCACGAGTGACCCCGAGATTCTAGCGGCAGGCGGCAACGCTCGACAGCGGTGTCTGCCCGGTGGATGGCAGGCTCTGCCGGCCGGCCACAGCGCGAGCACAGCCGGGGGTCCTAGGATCGTCGCATGGCAGAGATCCGCAAGTTCGATCCGGCGATGGGCAATGCCATCGCGCAGGCGCTGCGGGCCGCGATGGGCGACCCGGTCCGTCCGGCCACACCCGGCGAACCGGCGGGTCCGGCCGCGGTCGAATCCCCGGACGACTCCGGCCAGACCGCCTGGCTGAGCCTGCGGCTGGACGGCTCCGATCAGAACACCAGCGACCCGACCACGTAGCTGACCAGCAGGGTTCCGACACCCACCACGAGCGAGCGCAGCAGGGTCCGCCACAGCGGGGTCTCCCCCAGTCGCGCCGTCACCACCGAGGTCAGGCTGAGCGAGATCACCACGGCCACCACGATGGCGACCGCCTCGATGCCGACCGGGAACATCCACGTGATCAGCAGCGGGATGAGCGCCCCGAGACCGAAGGCCAGGGCGCCGCCGATCCCGGTCAGCACCGTGTCGCCGACGGTGGTGATCTCGCGGATGCCGTGCTCGCTGTCGAGTTGCGCCGCCAGCGGATCGTGGGCCATCAACTGCTCGGCCACCTGAATGGCCAGCTCCGGGCTGACCCCGCGTCCTTCGTAGTGGGCGGCCAGGTCGGCCAGTTCCCGCTCCGGGTCGGCATCGATCTCGCGCTGCTCCTCGGCCACCAGGCTGAGCTGCGCCTCGCGTTCGACCGAGGCCTCCATCCACTCCACCCCGCCCACGGCGAGCATCCCGGCGATGGTGGCGGCGGTGGCGGCCAGCAGCAGCACGCGGTCATCGGCCCCCGCCCCGGCGAAGCCCTCCAGCAGACCGGCGGTGGCGATGATGCCGTCGTTGGCGATGATCGACCAGGTCAACAGCGACGAGCGGTCGGTGAACCGCTCGCGCAGCCAGGCGAACCGGCCAGGGGCCGCGGCCATGGACACCTCCCGACGATCAGAACGAGGCGAGCCTAGCGATTCCGCCGTTCCGGCGGGGCTCGACCTGCGGCAGGCGGGATGCACCGACCTTCCAGCCCTCGGTGCCACCCGACGAACCCCTGCCGCTCCCAGGTCCGTCCCCGGACCACGGCGTCCATCCCGACACCAGGACGGAGCCGGGCTCCGATGACCAATCACGGACGATTGGTCCCTCCCCACGCACGTCACCTCCCCTTGGCCACGGCTCCGGCCCACGATGAGGGGCCAATACCCGCAGATTGGTCATCGACACCGGCCACGCCGTGGCTAGAGTCGATATCGCCCGGCCACCCCGTGGTCAAGGCACCCGCTTCGAGGCAGAGGAACCGGTTCAGCCATGGCACACCGCGCGACGAGGAGCGAGATCCTGACCACGCTGCAGCGGGCACGCGCCACTCGCTCGCTCGTCGCCGCCGGGGTCGGGATGGGGCTGAGCGCGGGCGCGGCGGCCCAGGCCGGTGCCGACCTGATCGTCGCCTACCACTCCGCGCCGCTGCGGCTGCGCGGCCTGCCGAGCGTCTCCGGTGCCCTCCCGGTCGCCGACGCCAACCACGACACGCTGGCGATCCTGCCGGAGGTCGTCCGCTGCGCCGCGGACCGGCCGGTGATCGCCACCGTCTTCGCCTCCGACCCGCGGCTGGCGTTCGACGCCCACCTCGCCCGGCTCGCGTCACTCGGCGCCGCGGGGGTCATGAACGCGCCGCCGATCACCCTGCTCGAACCAGCGCTCCGCTGTGACCTGGATTCCGCCGGTCTCGGGTTCGAGCGGGAACTCGAGCTGACCTCCCGGGCCCGCGAGCGCGGTCTCCTCACCGTCATGTACGCCTTCGACGCCGCCCAGGCGGCCGACCTGATCGGGGCCGGCGTCGACGTCCTGGTGCTTCACCTGGGCATCACCCGGCCGGGCCGGGATGCAGCTCCCACGGCCGAACTGGTTGCCTTCACCGCTGCCCTCGACGCGCATCCGGAGATCGTGTACCTGGTTCATGGCGGCCCGATCTCCACACCGCAGGATGTGTCCCGGATCCAGGACGAGCACCCGCGCGTCGACGGGTTCTTCGGCGTCTCGTCGATCGAACGCCTCCCCATCACGGCCGCGGTGAGCCGCGCCGTCCAAGCCTTCGCCTACGACCGGAACCCCGGCGGACGCCACGAAGACTGACAGCAACAGCTAGGAAAGCAGGAACAATGCAACTCGGTTTCATCGGCCTCGGCCGCATGGGCGCCGGCATGGTCCGGCGGCTGATCGCCGCCGGCCACTCGGTGGTCGTCTACGACATCCGTCCGGAGGCGGCGCTGGCCATCGAAGGCGCCATCGTCGCGGATTCACCAGAAGACCTCCTGAGGCGGCTGAAAGAGCCGCGCACCGTGTGGCTGGAACTCCTGGAGGGAGCCCCGACCGAGGCCGCGCTGGCCAGCCTTCGGCCGCACCTGCGGGCCGGCGACCTGCTGGTGGATGGCGGAACCGCTCACTTCAAGGACACCGTCGCCCGCGCCAAGGACTTCGCCGAGATCGGCGTCCGCTATGTCGACGCCGGGATCAGCGGCGGCCTGGACGGCGCGGAGGCCGGCTATTGCCTGATGCTGGGCGGAGCTGCGGCCGACGTCCAGCAGGTGTGGCCCGCGGTCGAGAGCATGGCGGTGGCCGGCGGCGCGGCCCACGCCGGGGCCTCCGGTGCCGGGCACTACGCGAAGATGGTGCACAACGCGGTGGTGTACGGCCTGATGCAGACCTACGTGGAGGGCTACCACCTGCTGGTGGACGGGTCGGTGGACATCGACGTCGAACCCACGCTGCAGACCTGGGCCGAGACCGGCGTCGCGCGCGGCTAACTGCTCGACAAGCTCCTGCAGGCGTGGCGCCTCGATCCCGGCTTCTCCACCGCCGCCGGCCGGGTGAACGACTCCGGCACGGGCCGCTGGACCGTCATGGAGAGCGTCGAGCAGGCCATTCCCACCCCGGTGCTGACCGCGTCGCTCTACGCGCGGTTCGAATCCCGGCTGGAGAACACCCCGACGCACCGCGCCCTGGCCGCCATGCGCGGGGTCGTGGGCGGACACGTCGTGCCGAAGGCCGGCCAGTGACCGGCCGCGCGGTGACGGCCGACGACGCGCGCGACGCGCTCCAGGTGGTCCACGGCGAGGTCAGCGCGCTGCTCGCCGCCTTCGACGTGGGCCAGCTGCCCACCTTCGTGGCGGAGTTGCTGGCGGCCAAGCGGGTCTACATCGCCGGCCAGGGGCGCTCCGGCCTGGCCGGACGGGGCCTGGCGCAGCGGCTGATGCACAACGGCCTGACCACCTACGTGGTCGGCGAGATCGCCGTGCCGGCGGTGAGCGACGGCGACCTGTTCATCGGCATCACGGCATCGGGCACGACCTCCACCACCGTGCACCAGGCCCAGCGGGCCAAGGCGGCCGGTACCCGGATCATCGCGGTGGCGCTGCCCGGCGATTCGCCGCTGGGCGGGCTGGCCGACTGGTCGCTACTGCTGCCCCGCCAAGCGAGCGATCAGCACGCCACCACGGCCTTCTGCCAGGCCGCGCAACTGATCTTCGACACGACCTGTCGGCTCGTCCAGCAGGAGCTCGGCCTGCGGGACGAGGATCTGCATCAGCGGCACACGAACTTCGAGTGAGGCGGCAGATGACGTCATCGCAGCAACGCATCTACTTCCTGGGCATCACCACCGCCGGTTCCGCGGTACGCAAGGTGTTCCCCGCCTGGATGGAGCTCCTCGGCGTCGACGCCACCCTCGAGCCGCTCGACATCCCGGGCGGAGCGCCGGCTCCGCCGTACCGCGAGTTCCTGACCACGCTCCTGGGCGACGACCGCTGCCTCGGCGCGGTCATCACGGCGCACAAGACAGCAGTCTTCCGCCACGCCGGCGATCTGCTCGGCGGCATCGAGCCGCTCGCCCGGCACTTCGAAGAGGTCAGCGTGCTGTTCCACGGCGCCGACGGGCTCACCGGGACGGTCATCGAGCAGGACAGCATCGCGACGACGCTGGAGCGGATGGGCGGCGGTACGCCGATCGTCCGGCCGGATGCCGACATCGTGGTGTTCGGCGCCGGCGGAACGGCGATCTCGCTGATCGCCTGCCTCACCAGCCCCACCTGGGAGCACCAGCCCCGGGTTCTGCACCTGGTCGATCTCTCCGCCGAGCGGCTCCAGCACGCCCGCGAGATCGCGACGCGGGCCGCGCGGCCGCTGGTGGTCCAGACCCACCACACCACCGGCGACGGCTCGCTCTCCGATGTCGGTCGGCTCCCGCCGGGGACGCTCATCGTCAACGCGACCGGCCTGGGCAAGGACCGGCCCGGGGCCCCCTTCGCCCTCCCCGCGCCGTGGCCGCAGCGCGCCCACGCCTGGGACCTGAACTACCGCGGCGAGTTGCTGATGCTGGACGCCGCCCGGCAGGCACCGGCTGAGCTCGGCGTGACCGCGCACGACGGCTGGCACCTCTTCGTCAACGGCTGGGCAGAGTCGCTGGTCCGGATCATCGGCCGGGAGATCTCCGCCGCCGAACTGGAGGAGATGGACGTGGTGGCGTCACGGGTTCGCGGCACATGACCGCCACGCCCGTCGGAATCGGCGTCGACGTCGGCGGCACCAAGATCGTGCTCGGTGTCGTCCACGACGACCACAGCTGCAGCCGGCTGACCCGGATCGAGACCGCCCGCCGCGACCCCGCCTGGGTCGTGGCGGCGGTGACCGGCTACGCGCGCGAACTGGAGTGGTCGCTTCCGGTCGGCGTGGGCGCGGCCGGCGCCGCCGATCCCGAGGGTGCCGTGCACTTCGGCTCGTTCATCGCCTGGAACGGGTTCCCGCTCCGAGCGGTGCTGGAAGCCGAACTGGGAGTCCCGGTCTTCGTGCAGAACGACGTCACGGTGGCCGCGTGGGGCGAGTATCTCCTCGATCCTCGCCGCCGCTCGGTCGCCGTCATCGCAGCCGGAACGGGGGTCGGCGGCGGCGCGGTGTCGGACGGCGTTCTGCTGACCGGGGCGGGAGCGGCGATGGAGATCGGCCATCTTCCGGTCAGCCTCGGCGAGTCCTTGTGCGCCTGCGGACGCCGCGGCTGCCTGGAGAGCATCGCCAGCGGGACATCCGTGGCTCGCCGCTACGCCGAACGGACGCCGGACCGGGCCACCACGCGTCCGCTCTCCTCGACCGATGTCGTCGCCGCCGCCCGGAACGGCGACGAGGTCGCCCGCGCGATCCTGGCGGAGGCCGGCGCGGCCATCGGCGAGGCGGCCGCGCTGATCGCCAGCGTGATCGATCCCGAGCGGGTCGTGCTCAGCGGCGGCCTGATCCGCGGCGGCGGACCGGAGATCCTCGCCGCCGCCCGAGCCGCCTTCGCCCGGCAGGTGCGGGTGCCGAACGACCGCGGCGTCCCGATCATCGAGCTCTCCACCGCCGAGCAGGATCCGATCGTGATCGGCGCCGGGATGCTCGCTGCCGCCCGGAACCCCGAGCGCGCAGGGTAGCGGAAGCGCACGGAGCCGACCATGACAGCGAACCGCCCTGCCAGCACCGGCGCGGAGATCGCCGACGTCCTGGCCGACTGGACCACCAGCTTCGACGGCCCGCTGTACGAGCGGCTGGCCGCCGCCCTCCGGGGCGCGATCGATCGCGGCGAGCTCGGCCCGGGCACCCAACTGCCGCCGGAGCGTGCCCTGGCCGTCCAACTGGTCGTGAGCCGCAAGACCGTGCTGGCGGCCTTCGACTCCCTGAAGGCCGACGGCTGGCTGTCCAGCCGGCAGGGCAGTGGAACCTGGGTCACGCTGCCGCCCGGCAGACGATGGACGATGGGCGCGGTCGACAGCCTGGCCTCCCTCAGCGGCATCCTGCACGCCAGTCGCGGATCGCTGATCAACATGACGACCGGTCATCTCGAAGCCGCTCCCCTGCTGCGGACGATCCTCGCCGACCTCACCGGCCCGGAGATGGAACGGCTGCTGACCAGCCAGAATCCCGAACCACTGGGCATCGACTCCCTGCGCGCTTCGATCGAGCGGCAGATGCGGCTGGAAGGCGTCCCCGCCGAGAAGGACACCATCATCGTCACGACCGGCACCCAGCAGGCGCTCTCGCTACTGGCCTCGCACTACCTGCGCCCGGGCGACCTGGTGATCGTGGAAGCCGCGACCTCGCTGGGCGCGCTGGATGCCTTCCGGGCCGTCGGCTCCCGCGTTGAGACCATTCCGGATCCGCCCCGCGGCGACGGCATCGACCAACTGCTGCGGCTGGCCTCCGACCGCCGGCCGTCGCTCATCTACCTGATCCCGACCCACAACAACGTGACCGGCGCGGTGGTGGGCTCGCTCGAGCGCCGCCGGATCGCCCGGTTCGCCGAAGAGACCGGGATCCCGGTGATCGAGGATCGCAGCCACTCCTCGGTGGGGTTCACCTCCCCGCTGCCGCCACCGCTGGCTTCCTTCACGTCGACCGCCGAGATGGCCGTGGTCGACTCGATGAGCAAGCGGGCCTGGTCGGGCCTGCGGGTCGGGTGGATCGTCGCCCCGCCGAGCGCGATCGGCCCACTGGGCCGGGCCAAGAGCGTCGCCGATCTCGGCACGCCGCAGTTGAGCCAGTACGTGGCCCAGCGGACCCTGGATCGGGCCGCCGAGGTCGACGCCGAGCGCCGCGACACCGCCTGGCGGCGACTTCGCCTGCTCTCCGAGGAGCTGCGCACCCGCCTGCCGGAGTGGGAGTGGGAGGAGCCGACCGGCGGGCTGTCGCTGTGGATCAGGCTGCCCGGCGGGAACGCGCGGCAGTTCGCTCAGCACGCGCTCCGCACCGGAGTGGCGGTTCTTCCCGGGCCGCTGCTGTCGGCGGGCGGCCACTACGCCGACCGGATCCGCGTCTCGTACCACCTCCCCGAGGCCGAACTGGTGGAAGGGGCGGCGCGGCTGCAGCGGGCATGGGCGAGATACGCCTGACCGGCTCACTCAGTCGTCGGAGTCCTCGTCGTCGGGCTGGTCGCCTTCGGGCTCCTCGTCCGGCTTCTTCCCCTTGCCGTCGGAGATCTTGATCGCCACCGAACTCAGCTTGGGAGCCTTGCCGGACGGGTCGGTGCCCAGCACGGTGCCCTTCTCCTCCGGCGACTCCACCTCGTCGAGGTGGCTGCTGAAGCCGGCCCGCTCCAGAGCGGCGCGGCAGCCGCCGATGCTCATCCCGGTGCAGCTCGGCACGCGGAGCCACTCGCCGCGCAACACCGATTCCGGCGGCGTGGAGAACCTGGCCTTGGGATAGGCCTTGATCGCCTTGGCGAAGGCCGGGCGCAGCAGCCGGTTGCCGGCGTCACCGCCCGAGAAGCCGGAGAGATAGGTGTGCGAGGCGGGCAGCCGGAGGTTGCGCAGGTAGCTGGGCCGGCGCTTCCAGAACTTCTTGTAGTCGGGGTGGCTGTCGTAGGAGATCATCGCCGCGGCGGCCAACTCCGGGTTGTAGCCCACCGTCCAGATCGCCCGGTTGTCCGGCACCGTGCCGGTCTTGCCGGCCATCTGGACGCCGGGCACCTGGGCCGAACGGGCGGTGCCGCCGGTGTAGGGCCCCTGGAAGATCCGGTTCATCGCGTCGGCCACTCCCTTGGAGAGCACCCGCTTGCAGTTCGCGCTCGGCACCTTGTACGGCGTGCCGTCCCGGCCCTCCACCGACTTCAGGATCAACGGCTCGCAGTGCACGCCGCGGTTGGCGAAGGTGGCATATGCCTCCACCAGCGACAGCGGCGTGATCTCGACAGCGCCCAGCGTGAAGGACGGGATGGCGCCGTACTTCTTGACCAGATCGCCGCCCATCGACATCTCCAGCCCGAGCCGCTTGGCCATCTTGACCGACTCGCAGACCCCGACCGCCTGGATCAACTGGGCGAAGTAGGTGTTCACCGAGCTCTGCACGCCCCGGAACATGTTCATCCTGCCCGACGGGCTGGCGTTGACCACGTTCCACTTCTTCTGCCTGAAGGTGCCGTCGCAGGATTTGAAGGTCTCTCCGCCGAAGCTCATCCGGGCCTTGGCGTCGAAGATGCCGTAGGCGCCCATCTCGTTCTCCAGCGCCGCGGCGGCCACGAAGGCCTTGAAGGTCGAGCCGCCCTGGTAGCCCTCGGCTCCGCCCATGGCGTGGGAGACCGCGTAGTTGTAGAAGGTCTGGCCCTTCTTCTTGCCCATCTTGGTGCGGTTCTGCGCCATCGCGACGATCTGGCCGGTCTTCGGTTCCAGCATCACGATCACCGAGACCACCGGATCCTTGGCGCTGATCAGCTTCTTGATCGTCTTCTCCGCCTTGCGCTGCGCCTTCGGGTCGATCTGGGTCTTGATCGTCAACCCGCCGCGCAGCACCCGATCCTCGCGCTCGGCCTCGGTGGCGCCCAGGCTCTCGGTCTTCATCAGGGTGCGCCAGGCGTAGTCGCAGATGAAGGGGAACTCGGCGTTCGCGCACCCGAGCTTGTACTTGCGCACCTTCTTGACATCGAACCCCTGCGCCTTGGCCTCGGCGGCCTCGGCCTCGGTGACGAGCTTCAACTCGACCATCCGGTCGAGCACGTCGTTGCGGCGCTCGATCGCCATCTTGGGGAACCTGACCGGATTGGTGGTCACCGGGTTGCGCACCAGGCCCGCCAGCATCGCCGACTGGGCGAGGTCGAGATCGGCGGCCGAGACCCCGAAGTAGTGACGCGCGGCGGCCTCGATGCCGTAGGCGCCGTCGCCGTAGTAGGAGATGTTGAAGTAGCGCTCCAGGATCTCGTCCTTGGAGAATCGCCGCTCCAGGGCGGCCGCGAACCGCAGTTCGCGAATCTTGCGGGCCATCGTGTTCTCGGTGGCCTTGGCCCGGGCGAGCGGGTCTTTCGAGCGCTCGGCGGTGTTGACCAGCACCATCCGCACGTACTGCTGGGTGATGCTGGAAGCGCCCTGGGTGATGCCGCTGGAGGTCCTGACCAGCGCGCGGATGGTGGCCTGGACGTCGATCGGACCGTGCTCGTAGAAGCGATGATCCTCGATCGCCACCTGCGTCTTGCGCATGATCGGGGAGATCTTCTCCAGCGGGACCGAGTAACGGTTCTCGGTGTAGAAGTAGGTCAGCACCGAACCGTCCGCATTGAGCAGTCGGGAGCGTTCGGCCAACGGCGGTGTCTCCAACTCGATCGGCAGCGCCTGCATCGCGGTGGCGACGCCGCTTCCGCTGCTGGTGAGCATGCTGACCGCAGGGATCACCAGACCGGCGGTCAACGCTCCCCCTAGAACAGCGACCACCACGAAGATCAGTAGCGAGTAGAACCGCTTCCACAGGCTCACGAGGCCCATGGTATGCAGGGCGCCAACCGACGAGCCCGGGATCTGAGACCCGATTTGCTCGACTCGATACCCCTGGGGGTATTATTGGACCATGAATGAAGCCCCTACCCGTCTCGTGATCGTCGGTGGTGTCGCCGGCGGCATGAGCTGTGCCGCCCGGGCCCGCCGGCTCGACGAGAACGCTGAGATCGTCGTGCTCGACCGGGGTGAGCACGTCTCGTTCGCGAACTGCGGCCTGCCCTATTACGTGGGCGGTGAGATCACCGATCCGGCCCGGCTGCTGGTGCAGACCCCCGATTCCCTCAAGGCGGCGCTGGATCTGGACGTGCGCACCCGGCATGACGTGATCGGGCTCGATCCGGAACGACGGACGGTGATGGTGAACACCGTCGACGGCGTGACCACACTGGGCTACGACGCCCTCGTGCTCTCCCCCGGCGCAGCCCCGCTGCGACCGCCGATCCCCGGCCTGGATTCGGCGCGCGTGCACACCCTGCGCAGCGTGGAGGACGCGCTCACGCTGGAGCGGCTGGTCTCCGACGGCGCCCGACGGGCCGTCGTGCTGGGAGCCGGCTTCATCGGACTGGAGGCCGCAGAAGCGCTGGCCGGCCGGGGGCTGGCCGTGACGATCGTCGAACTGGCCGAGCACGTCCTGCCACCGCTGGAGCCGGAGCTGGCCGCCCTCGTCACGGCGGAACTGACGAACCTGGGCATCGAGGTGCGCACCTCCGTCGCCGCGACCGCCATCGAGTCGGGCCCCGCCCACGACGTGGTGCTGCTGGCCGACGGCACCCGCCTGGAGGCCGATCTGGTGGTGCTCTCGGTGGGCGCAGTGTCATTAAACACCATCTTCGAACAGGCCGGGGTGGCCTGCGAACGTGGCGCGATCGTCACCGACGAGCACGGACGAACCAACCTGCCCGGCATCTGGGCGGTCGGCGACGCCACGATCAGCACCGATCCGGTCACCGGGCTGCGGCGGCCGGTCGCCCTGGCGGGGCCCGCCAACCGGGCCGGTAGGCAGGTTGCCGATGACATCCTGCGCCCGGGGTCGGCACGGCCCATCCCGGCCCCGCTGGGCACCGCCATCGTCCGGGTGGGAGGTCTCACCGCGGCGCTCACCGGTGCCAACCGGGCCACCCTGACCGCCCAGGGCATCGACCATCGCAGCCTCCACCTCCACCCCAACCAGCACGCCGGTTACTTCCCGGGCGCGAGCCAGCTGCACCTGGTGGTGCATTTCCGCGCCACGGACGGGCTGCTGCTGGGCGCCCAGGCGGTCGGCCCCGACGGCGTCGACAAGCGGATCGACGTGATCGCCACCGCGCTGCGCGGGCATGCCTCGATCGGCGACCTGGTCGATCTGGATCTCTCCTACTCCCCGCCCTACGGCAACGCCAAGGATCCGGTGAACCTGGCAGGCATGTTCGGCCTGAACGTGCTCGACGGCACCACGGCCCTGTGGTACCCGTGGGAGCTCGACGCCACCCTGGATACCGCCCTGGTGCTCGACACCCGTAGCCCAGCCGAGTTCGCCACCGGCCACCTGCCGGGGGCGCTCAACATCGCCCACACCGCGTTGCGCGAACGACTCGACGAGGTGGCCGCGGCGGCCGCCGGGCGGCCGGTACGGGTGATGTGCGCCTCGGGCATGCGCTCCTACCTCGCGCACCGGGTGCTCGCCAGCCACGGCTTCGACTCCGCGACCCTCTCAGGTGGCATCCTGACCTTGCGCGCCTACCTGGGCGACCGTGCGGGGGATCTGCTCACCACCGCACTCCCCGTCTGAAAGGAACCACCATGTGCTCCCCCGTCATCTGCCGGATCTGCGGCAAGACCACCTGGGCCGGCTGCGGCCAGCACATCGAGCAGGCGCTCGCCGGCGTTCCGGAGGATCAGCGCTGCGCCGGCCACGCCGACACCCAGCCCGTCGGCCTGGTGGGCGGCCTACGCTGAGAGATCCTGCGTCGACTGCTGCCACCGCCGTAACGTGGCCAGACCCCGCCGTTCGATCCGGCGCACCGAGGTGACCGACAGGCCCAGGCCGTCGGCGATCTCGCCGTAGCCGCGGCAGCCGCCGCCGGCCAGGCCGAACCGGAGCACGATCACCTCCCGCTGGTCACCGGGCAACCGGGCCACGTCCCGCCTCACCAGGGCCGCCACGAGGGCGTTCTCGCGTTGCTCGTAGGCCGAGGCGGCGGCCGGATGGTCGTCGATCTCGTCCAGTGACAGCGGCGGACGGTGGTGCAGCAGCCGGGTGGTCCAGGCGAGGTCGCGGCCGAGCGCGGCCGAGATGTCGGCCGGCCCCGGGACGCGGCCCAGCTCTTGGGTGAGCCGGTGGGAGAGGCTCTGCGCCCGCCGCAGTGCCACCGCCCGGCTGGCGGTGACGCCCAGTTGACCGGCCAGCGAACAGGTCACGCGCACCAGGCGCTGGCCGACGATCGGGAAGGCGTAGGTCGTGAACCGGCCGCGCGCCGGATCGAACCGCTGCAGGGCGTGCCCCAGCGCGACCACGGCCTCCTGGAACACCTCGTCGAAGTCCATCCCCGAGCGCCGGGCCGCGCTACGGGCGAACATCGCGGCCAGTCGCAGATTCGCTGCCAGGAACTCCTGCCGGGCCGCGTGACCCTCCGCGCTGATCCGCCGTAACTCGGCGGGGCTGGCATCGGTCGGCCAGGGGTGGGCCAGGGCGTGGTCGGCGATCACCCCCGCTTCGATACGGCGGGCCAGTTCGGTCTCGCGGGCGGCGCCGAGCGGCTCCGGTAGCTGGGTGCTGTGCATCATGACGCCCACCCTCACGCGTCGGCCAGGCCCGCGTCAGCAGTCGGGAAGGCCGCGGCAACACCCGGACAGCACGACGGATCAGGAGGCGGTGGCCTGCGCCAGCAGCTCCTTGCGACGGGCCTCCAGGTCGACCAGGGTGGCGAACATCCGGTTGTAGGCAGGCTGGTCGTCGACCGGGTTGGTACGTTGCAGCTTCGACTTCAGCGCCTCGATCCGCCGCGCGACGGACAGCAGCCGGACCCCGGCCACGTACTCGGCGGCGTAGCCGGCCGAGGGTTCGCGAAGCACCGGCTCCACCGCCAGCGTGATCACCAGCTGGCGCAGCGTCGGCTCGTCCGTGGCCAGCCCGGCGGCCCAGTCACCGGTACGGTCGGCCGTCGCCTGAATCCGCTCGAAGAGCGCCCGGTAGGCGGGCTGGACGAAGTCCTCCGGGGTCAGGTCGCCCAGGGTCTCGGTGAAAGCCTGGGGAGCCCGCAGCAGCAACCGCAGGGTGCCACGTTCGGCCTCCCAGCGCCGATCACGCGGGTCGGGCAGTTCCATCGCCGGCTGTTCGACGGGTTCGCGGGGCGGCTCCGGCGCGGGTTCGGCGCTGCGGCGGCCGCGCGCCCGCTTCACCTCGACCCGCACCTCCTCGGGATCCATACCGAGCAGCTGGGCGAGTTCGCGGACGTAGCCTGGAACCAGGGCGGCATCGCGGATGCTGCTCACCAGCGGCGCCGCCGCACGCAGCGCCGCGAACCGGCCGTCCACCCGGTCGAGATCGAAGCCGGCGATGGTGTTGCGCATCACGAACCGGTACAGCGGCACCCGCCGCCCGACCAGCTCGCGCACGGCCGCGTCCCCGGACTGCAGCCGCAGATCGCACGGGTCGAGCCCGGTCGGCTCGATCGCGACGTAGGTCTGGGAGACGAAATGCTGGTCGCCCTTGAACACCTTCAGCGCCGCCGCCTGCCCTGCCGCGTCGCCGTCGAAGGTGAAGATCACCTCACCGGACTGGACGTCGGAGGTGCCGATCAGGCGCTGCAGCAGCCGAGCATGGTCGTCGCCGAAGGCCGTCCCGCAGGAGGCGACCGCGGTGTCCACCCCCGCCAGGTGGGCGGCCATCACGTCGGTGTACCCCTCGACGATCACCGCCTGGTTCTTCTTGGCGATGTGGGTGCGGGCCAGATCGAGCCCGTAGAGCACCTGCGACTTGCGGTAGACCGGGGTCTCGGGGGTGTTGAGGTACTTGGCGGGCATCCGGTCGTCGTCGAAGAGCCGGCGGGCGCCGAAGCCCAGCACCGAGCGTCCGGCGTCCCGGATCGGCCAGATCAGGCGGGCCTGGAAGAAGTCCCAGCCGGATTCCCGGATCAGCCCGGCCCGCACCAACTCGGCATCGGTGAAGCCCCGGGCGCGCAGGTGGGCGCCCAGCGCCTTGCCGCCCAACGGGGCGAAGCCGACGCCGAAGTGCGCGGCGGCGTCGCGGTCGAAGCCGCGCTGGTCGAGGAACTGGCGTCCGGCCAGGGCATCCGGAGTGCCCAGCTGCCCGGCGAAGAAGTCGGCGGCCTCCCGGTTGGCTTCCAGAATCCGCAGCCGCAGCCCGGGCTCGGGACGGTCCCGTCCCCCGCCTTCGGTGAAGCGCAGGTGGATGCCGGCCCGGTCGGCCAGCCATTCCACGGCCTCGACGAAGGTGACGTTGTTGATCTTCTGGACGAAGCTGATCACGTCCCCGCCTTCGCCACAGCCGAAGCAGTGGTAGAAGCCGCGCGCAGGGGTGACCCGGAAACTCGGGGTCTTCTCCTCGTGGAACGGGCACAGCCCGGTCAGCGAGCCGCCCCCGGCATTGCGCAGGGTGACGTAGGAACCGACGACCTCCTCGATCCGGGAGCGCTCCCGGACGGTCGCCAGATCCTCCTCGTTGATCAGCCCGGCCACCCCGGCATACTACTGGCCGGCAGCCGGGCGGGATCCCAGCCCAGCAGGCTCAGTGCGGCGTCGAAGGCGAACCGGTCGGTCATACCGCCGACATAGGTCACCGCGGAGCGCACCGGATCGCCGGCCCGCAGATTGGCCGGCAGCGCCGCGGGATGCGCGGCGTAGTACTCGACCAGCGCGGTGAGCACGCTCACCACCGCCCGCGACTGGGCCAGGGACTCCTCCCGGGTGTAGATCCGCTCGTAATTGAAGGCACGCAATGCCGCCAGCGCGGCCGCGGGCTCCGGAGCCATCGCCACCTGGCCGGTGGCACAGGTGGCGGAGACCGCCGCTCGGACGAAGGTCGCCAGCTGCTCGCGCCGGCCGCCTCCAGCGACCTCGGTCACTTCAGCGGGCAGTTCGTCGAGGCTCACGATGCCGGCGCCGACGGCGTCCTCCAGGTCGTGGGCGCAGTAGGCGATCCGGTCTGCCCAGCTGACGATCTCGCCCTCGATGGTGGCCGGCGCCGGGCGCGACCAGGAGTGGTTGCGGATGCCGTCCAGGGTTTCGGCGCACAGGTTGAGCGAGGTCAGCACCACGTCGGCGCCCCACGGCCCGTGGTCGTAACCGTCGGGCAGGAAGGGGTCGAAGGCATCCTCGCTGGCATGCCCACCGGGGCCGTGGCCGCAGTCGTGGCCGAGCGCTATCGCCTCGGCGAGGGTGGCATTGGCGCCGACGCCGCGGGCGATCGAGGTGGCCACCTGCGCCACCTCGAGGGCGTGGGTGAGCCGGGTGCGCTGGTGATCGGTCGGGAAGACCACCACCTGCGTCTTGCCGGCCAGCCGGCGAAAGGCGGTGGAGTGGACGATCCGGTCCCGGTCGCGTTCGAAGCAGGTGCGCTCGACGTCCGGCTCCTCGTCGATCGCCCGCTGGCCGGCGCCGTTGGCCAGCGCCGCGCCGGGTCGCAGCCGGGCCGCCTCGGCGGCCTCCCGGGCCTCACGCCCGACCGGCTCCCCACCCGCGATCCGGGCCGTCGACTCGGCGTGGGCGCTGACCACCCCGGCACGCTGGTGACCGGCCATGGTGTCGGCCCAGGCCACCGCGCGAGGAGTCAGTTGGGACATACTTCCCATCCTGTCACTGGTCGTCGGTTGCGCTCGGTACGCTGAGACCATGTCGCAGCCACCGCAGGGCACCAGTTCCGATCAGCCGCCGCAGGGTCAGCCGACCCCGCCGTCCCAGCCGGCGCCGCCCTACCGTCCGCCGGCCCAGCCCTACGGCGGCCAGCCGGTGCAGCCCTACGGTCATCCTGCCCAGCCTTACGGACAACCCGCGCAGCCCTACGGGCAACCCGCCCAGCCGTACGGACAGCCGCCCCAGGGCTGGAACCAGGGGCCCTACGCCGGCCAGCCCGCCTACGGCTACCCGCCCGCCTACCAGGCGCCCGCGCCGCAGCCGCTGCCGAGCAAGCGGCTGGGCATCATCGGTTTCGCCATCGTGGCGGTGGCGACGGTGGTCGCCCTGTGGGGTGCGTGGATGGCCGGGGTCGCCTTCGGCGAACTCATGCTGCGCAACAACGTTCCGATCACCGGTTCGCCGCAATTCGACCCGACGATCTTCAGCGAGGCCGATCTGGCCGCCTTCACCGCGGCGGCGATGCCGGCGCTGTTCGCCTCCCTGGTCGGCATCGTCGGCTGGGTGATCTGCATCATCGCGACGGTGAAGCGTTCCGCCCGTCCACTGGCGATCACCGGCATCGTGCTGGGGGTCGTCGCGCCGATCGCGGAGTACTTCGTGATGGCCATGGGCCTGGTCGCGGGGTTGGGCTTCTAGCCTCCGGAGGCGTCGGATTCGGCGGCGCTGAGATCGGCGTCGCCGAGATTGGTGCTGTCCAGCCAACCGTAGGGAAGCACGACCTTCTCCCGCGGGGTGCCCTGCCGGCCGCGCGGGCTGTGCAGTTCACCGACCGGGTAGGGCAGGCCGGGATCGAGGTGGCCCAGGAGTTCGGCCAGCTCGGCCAGCGACGAGACCATCGCCAGCTGCCGGCGCAGGTCACCGCCCACTCCGAACCCCTTGAAGTACCACGCCATGTGCTTGCGCAGGTCGGTCAGCCCGTGCTTCTCGCCGTACAGCCCCGCCAGCAGCTCGCCGTGCCGGTAGACCATGGCCGCCACCTCGCCCAGCGCCGGCAGCAATTGGGTGTCTCGGCCGGCGAAGGCATCGGCCAGATCACGGAACAGCCAGGGACGGCCCAGGCAGCCGCGGCCGATCACCACCCCGGCGCAGCCGGTCTCGCGCACCATCGCCACCGCGTCGGAGGCCTCCCAGATGTCGCCGTTGCCGAGCACCGGGATGTCCACCGCCTTGACGAGGGCGGCGATCGTCTCCCAGGCCGCCTGGCCGGCGTAGGCCTGCTTGACCGTGCGGGCGTGCAGGGCGATCGCCGCGCATCCGGCGTCCTGGGCGATCCGGCCGGCGTCGAGGTAGGTGAGATGCTCGTCGTCGATCCCGAGCCGGGTCTTCATCGTCACCGGTACGCCGTAGGGCGCTGCGGCCGCGACCGTGGCCCGCAGGATCGCGGCCAGCCGATCCCGCTTCCAGGGCAGCACTCCCCCGCCGCCCTTCCGGGTCACCTTGGGCACCGGGCAGCCGAAGTTCAGATCGATGTGGCCGACCCCGAATTCCTCACACAGGATCGCGGCCGCCTTCGCCATCACCTGCGGGTCGACCCCGTACAGCTGGACGGAGCGCACCGTCTCGCCCGGGTCGAAGGCGAGCATGTCGAAGGTCTTGGGAATCCGCTCCACGATGCCGCGGGAGGTGATCATCTCGCAGACGTAGAGGCCCGCACCCTGCTCGCGGCAGAGCTGCCGGTAGGCGGCGTTGGTGATCCCGGCCATGGGCGCCAACACCACCGGCGTCGACACCTCGACGGGGTCACCGCCGGGTGCCGCCAGCCGTAGCGGCTCGACCATGGTTCACCTCCTGCGCGACGGCCCAGCCTAGTCCGAGTCCGTTCCGGGGCTTGCATCCGTCGCGCGCACAGTGTGCGCTAGGGCTATGACCATCGACCACAGCCGCGTGATGGCCGCCCTCGACGCCGTCCCCCGACGCAGCTTCCTGCCCGCTTCGCTCCAGCACCTGGCCAATGCCGACCAACCGCTGCCGATCGGCCACGGTGCCACCAACTCCCAGCCCTGGACGGTGCAGTTCATGCTGGAGTTGCTGCACGTGCCCGACGGAGCGAGGGTGCTGGACGTGGGCAGCGGCTCGGGCTGGACGACCGCCCTGCTCGCCCGGCTCACCGGGCCGAAGGGATCGGTGCTCGGCGTGGAGATCGTCCCGGAACTGGTCGAGATGGGACGGGCGAACCTGGCGCCGTTCGGCATGGACTGGGCACGGATCGAACCGTCGCAACCGGGTGTCTTCGGAACCCCGGAGGCGGAGTACGACCGGATCCTGGTCTCGGCCGACCCCGGCGACATTCCGGCCGAACTGGAGCAACAACTCGCGGCCGGCGGCCGGCTGGTGATACCCGCCGACGGTGTGATGTGGGTCGTGGACCGGGATCACGAGGGTTGGCACCGCGAACCCGTGATGGGCTACCGCTTCGCTTTCGTCCCGCTGGTCTGAGCCCGATGGACGAGGAGCGGGACACCGGGACGGATCCCGGCATCCCGCCTCGTCGTCAGCAGCCGATCAGGCGCTGCGCCAGGTAGCTCCTGACCTGATCCAGCGCCACTCGCTCCTGGCTCATCGTGTCCCGCTCCCGGATCGTGACCGCCTGGTCGTCCAGGGTGTCGAAATCGACGGTGATGCAGAACGGCGTGCCGATCTCGTCCTGGCGGCGGTAGCGGCGTCCGATCGCCTGGGCGTCGTCGAACTCCACGTTCCAGTACTGGCGCAACTCCCTGGCCAGGTCGCGCGCCTTGGGCGACAGGGCCTCGTTGCGCGACAGCGGCAGGATCGCCGCCTTGACCGGCGACAGCCGCGGGTCGAGCTTGAGCACCGTCCGGGTGTCCATGCCGCCCTTGGTGTTGGGCGCCTGATCCTCGGTGTAGGCCTCCACCAGGAAGGCCATCAGCGAACGGGTGAGGCCGGCCGCCGGCTCGATGACGTACGGCGTGTAGCGCTCGCCGGTGGCCTGCTCGAAGTAGGACAGGTCGGTTCCGGAGTGCTCGGAATGGGTGCCGAGGTCGAAGTCGGTGCGGTTCGCGATGCCCTCCAGCTCACCCCATCCGTCGCCGCCGGCGAAGCCGAAGTTGTACTCGATGTCGACGGTCCGCTTGGAGTAGTGCGAGAGCTTCTCCTTGGGGTGTTCGTAGAGGCGCAGGTTGTCGCGCTCGATGCCGAGCCCGACGTACCAGTCGGTGCGGGCGTCGATCCAGTGCTGGTGCCACTCCTCGTCCGTCCCCGGCTTGACGAAGAACTCCATTTCCATCTGCTCGAACTCACGGGTGCGGAAGATGAAGTTGCCCGGGGTGATCTCGTTGCGGAAGCTCTTGCCCACCTGGCCGATGCCGAACGGCACCTTCATCCGCGAGGTGTTCTCGACGTTCTTGAAGTTGATGAAGATGCCCTGCGCGGTCTCCGGACGCAGGTAGTGCAGCCCGGACTCGTCCTCGATCACGCCGAGGTAGGTCTTCAGCATCATGTTGAAGTCGCGCGGGGTGGTGAACTGGCCGAGGTTGCCGCACTCGGGGCAGTTGATCTCCTCCAGCCCGGCGGGCTTGCGGCCCTTCTTGAACTCGAAGTTCTCCTCGAGCTGGTCGGCCCGGAACCGCTTGTGGCAGGAGAGGCACTCGGTCAGCGGGTCGGAGAAGACGCCGACGTGGCCGGAGGCCACCCAGACCTGTCGCGGCAGGATGATGGAGGAGTCGATGCCCACCACGTCGTCGCGGCCCTGCACCACCTGGCGCCACCACTGGCGCTTGATGTTCTCCTTGAGTTCGACACCGTAGGGACCGTAATCCCAGGCGGCGCGGGTGCCCCCGTAGATCTCGCCGCACGGGTAGACGAACCCGCGGCGCTTGGTGAGGGCGATGACATTGTCGAGGCGGCTGGCCACGTGTGCTCCTTGTCGCACGGCGTTGCCCGGCTGGCAACGCACAAACTCGGCCTAGCCTAGCCGGGATCGTCCGGCTTCCGCGTGCCAGGCCCCGGATACGGCCGGACCCCGCGCGCTTACTGCCCGAGCCAGGATCCCGACCGCGGAACGTTCTCCCCCACGTCGCCGGGGTCGGCGTAGGCGCTGGGCTCGTCGATCGCCTCGCTGAGCAGCGGGACCAGCACCATCTTGGCCTCATAGCCGTTGAAGGAGCGACGGTACGAGCCGACATCGGCCCAGTCGGAGACGATCGCCCACAACTCGGGCTCGTCGAGATTCCGCACCAACCGCGCGCCCAGACAACCGGGCGCAGCGGCGAAGTGTGCCACCACCGCGGACGCCCGAGCCTCGAAGGAGGCGCTGTCCCCGGCCACCCGGAACCGGCTGATCGCGAGCATGCCCGTCATGATAGCCAGCCCGCCTTCGCCCGGCCGGCGGGAGGATTTGCACTGAACTCGCTGCGAGCAGCCCGAATCGGCCGGAATCCGCGAACCAGCGCGCAAATCCTCTCGCCGACCGCCGCGCGCGCCGGCGCTCAGCGCTCCACGTGGGTCAGCGAGCGCAGGCCGCGCTCCAGGTGCCAGGCGGTGAAGGCGGCCACCAGGCCACTCCCCTCCCGGACGACCGGGTCGTCGACCTCACGGGTGGCCGGCCAGTCGCCGGTAAGCAGGGCGGTCAGGTAGCCGATCGTCGCCGGACCCGGGCGGGCGGAGGCGGGCGGCCGGCAGCGCAGGCAGACCATCCCGCCGACGGCCGGCGAGAACGCCTCGTGGGGGCCGGCGGCGCCGCAGCGTGCGCAGTCGGTCAGGCTGGGCGCGTAGCCGGCCAGCGCCAGCGCGCGCAGCAGATAGGAATCCATCACCATCGCCGCCGGGCGGGCTCCGTCATTGGTGCCGCTGGTGAGGGCGTGCAGGGCGCCCACCAGCAGGTGGTACTGCTGCCGGGCGGGCTCGCCCTCCTCGACGACCAGCCGATCGGCGGTCTCGACAATCACCTGGCCCGAGGTGTAGCGCTGATAGTCCTGCCCCAGCGGCTCCGAATAGGGGTTGAGGGTGACCGCCTGGGTGATCACGTCCAGGGAGCGTCCGGTGGCGAACTGCAGGTCGACATGGGTGAACGGCTCCAGCCGGGCACCGAACTTCGACGAGGTGCGGCGCACGCCGCGCGCCACCGCGCGGAGCTTGCCGTGCTCGCGCGAGAGCATCGTGACGATCCGGTCGGCTTCACCCAGCTTGTGGGTGCGCAGCACGACCGCCTGGTCACGATAGGTAGGCACCCCCCCATTGTGGCTGCTTCCTCGCACCGCGGCGCGCAGCCATGCGGATCGTGTTACCGTTCAACTTACGCGGCGATGTCCGCAACCGTGCCATCAGCAGGAGGATCGATGACGATCGAATCGTCGCCCCGCGCAGCCATCGAAGCAGGCCGAACCGCACTGGGGATCGAACTGGGCTCCACCCGGATCAAGGCGGTTCTGATCGATCCGGACAACACCCCGGTGGCCACCGGCAGCCACGACTGGGACAACCAGTTCGTGAACCGGATCTGGACCTACTCACTCGACGCGGTCTGGGAGGGCATGCGGGCCTGCTTCGCCTCCCTGGCCGCCGATGTCCAGGCCAGGCACCGCGTGACCCTGTCCACGGTGGGTGCGATCGGCGTCTCGGCGATGATGCACGGCTATCTGGCCTTCGACGCGGACGGAGAACTGCTGGCGCCGTTCCGCACCTGGCGCAACACCATCACCGGCCAGGCGGCCGATGAGCTGTCGGAACTCTTCGACCACACCATCCCGCAGCGATGGAGCATCGCCCACCTGTATCAGGCGATCCTGAACGGCGAGGAGCACGTCGCGCGGATCGCGCACCTGAACACGCTTGCCGGTTACGTGCACTGGCGGCTCACCGGCGAGCGGGTGCTCGGCGTCGGCGATGCCTCCGGCATGTTCCCGATCGACATCGCCACCGGCGACTTCGACGCAACCATGCTCGGCAAGTTCGACGAGTTGATCGCCGACCGCGGCTTCGGCTGGCGGACGGCCGGCATCCTGCCCACGGTGCTCTCCGCCGGAGCGGAGGCCGGACGGCTCACCCCGGCGGGTGCGGCGCTGCTGGATCCGAGCGGCACGCTGCAGGCCGGGATTCCGTTCTGCCCGCCCGAGGGCGACGCGGGCACCGGCATGGTCGCCACCAACTCGGTCGTCCCCCGTACCGGCAATGTCTCGGCCGGCACGAGCATCTTCGCCGGCGTGGTGCTGGAGGGCGCGCTGTCCCGCCGGCACGCCGAACTCGACCTGCTCACCACCCCGGCCGGCGACCTGGTGGCGATGGTGCACTGCAACAACGGTGCCAGCGAGCTCAACGCCTGGGCGGGGCTGTTCGGCGAGTTCGCCCGGGCCCTGGGCTCGGAGGCCGATTCGTCCCAGGTCTTCCGCGCCCTGTTCACCGCCGCGCTGGCCGGCGAACCGGACGCCGGTGGCCTGGTCTCCTACAACTACCTGTCGGGCGAGCACCTCACGCACCTGACCGAGGGGCGCCCGCTGTTCGTCCGCACCCCGGAGAGCAGCTTCTCGCTGGGCAACTTCATGCGTGCCCACCTGTTCGCCTCGTTGGCCACGCTGCGAATCGGGATGGACGTGCTGCGGCAGGACGAGGGTGTCGCGCTCGAGTCGATGTTCGCCCACGGCGGCCTGTTCAAGACCGAGGGGGTCGCGCAGCGGTTCCTGGCCGCGGCGATCGACGCCCCGGTGTCGGTGGGCGAGATCGCCGGTGAGGGTGGTGCCTGGGGTATCGCCCTGCTCGCCACCTTCTCGATCAACGGAACCCCAGGGCAGCGACTGGGCGACTTCCTGGCCACCGAGGTGTTCGCCACCGCGCAGCTGACGACCTTGGAACCCGATCCGGCCGACGTCGCCGGCTTCGATGCGTACATGGAGCGCTGGGTCCGAGGGCTGGCCACCGAGCGCGCAGCGGTGGAGAACCTCTGAGCCGAGTTATCGGACCGGAACCGCGACGCGGACGATCGCCGAGCTGCTCGCTAGGCTTGGGCGATGGGAATCCTGCGCATCACGATCGATGACTCAATCCGGGTGGAGGCCGAGTCGGCCCGGGTCCACCTGGTCGTCAAGGGCAGTTCGACAGTCTTCGGCAACGCCGCGAGCAAGCAGGCGGCCGAGGTCCGCGCGCTGGTGGCTGCGCTGGCCGCCATCGGGATGGGCGAGGACGCCATCGAGGTCACCGGAGTCCGGATCGACTCCCGCAGCGGCATGCTGGGCAAGAGCCACGCGGAGTACCTGCTGGCGGTGGCCGCCACCCCCGACCAGCTGCCCGGCGTGCTGGGCACGCTCGCCGACCAGTCGAATCTCACGCTCACCGAGCTGGAGTGGGTGTTCGACTCCTTCGAGGCCAGCATCGGAGCCACCGCCACGGCCCTGGCGAAGGCCCGTCGCAAGGCCGACGCCGTGGCGGCCGCGGCCGGCGGTTCGGTGGCCGGGATCGCGATGATCAGCGACTCGTGGAGCCTTCCGGCACCCCGGGTGGCGTTCGCCGCCGAGGACGCGGCGGTGTTCCGCTCCGCGAAGGCGTCGGCGCCGATCGACCTGGGGATCGAGATCAACGCCACGCAGGAGTTGCACATCCATCTCACAGTGGACTTCGAGCTGGCCTAAGGTGTTGCCATGCGCATCTCAACGTTGAGGGTGGCACCGTTGTGCCTGGGCGGGAATGTCTTCGGCTGGACGGCGGACGCGAGCACCTCCGAACGCATTCTGGACGCCTACTGCGAGGGCGGCGGCAACTTCATCGACACCGCCGACTCCTACTCGACCTGGGTGCCCGGCCATCGCGGCGGCGAGTCGGAGAGCGTGATCGGCGGCTGGTTGCGCAGCCGTGGCAATCGTGACCAGGTGGTGATCGCGACCAAGGCGGCCAAGCATCCGGTCCATCGCGGGCTGCGGCCCGCCAACCTGCGGATCTGCCTGGACGGCTCCCGCCGCCGGCTGGGCGTGGAGACGATCGATCTGTACTACGCCCACGCGGACGACCCGCACGTGCCGACCGCGGAGTGGGCGGGTGCCTTCGACGCGATGGTGAAGCAGGGAGCCATCCGGCACTGGGGGCTGTCGAACTTCACCGCCGAGCGGGTGGCCGAGGTGCTCGAGATCGTCGCCGCCGAAGGGCTGACCCCGCCGGTGGCGCTGCAGCCGCACTACAACCTCGTGCATCGCAGCGAGGTCGAGACCAGCGGGCTGCGCGAACTCGTCCAGCAGCACCGGCTCGCCCTGGTTCCGTACTACGGCCTGGCGGCCGGCTTCCTCACCGGCAAGTACGCCCGCGACGAGGTGATTCACGGCGCCCGCGCGGCGCGGGTCAAGGGCTTCGCAACCGAGCCGGGGTTCGCCGTGCTGGATGCCGTGCTCGCGCTCGCCGACGAACTCGGCACCGAACCGGCCACGATCGCGCTGGCCTGGCTGCGTCAGCAGCCCGGAGTGACCGCGCCGATCGCCAGCGTCAGCGATCCGGACCAGCTGCCGGCGCTGCTGGCGTCCATGACCCTCAAGCTGAGCCGCGCGCAGCTGAACCGGCTGAACAAGGTCTCGGCTGGGTTGTAGGCGGCACGCGTCCACGGACGAACGAACGCCCCGCCCGCACAGCGCGAGCGGGGCGTTCGTCTGCCTCGGTCAGGACTCGACCGAACCCTCGATCTGGGTCCGCCCACTGGTGTGAGCGACCGCGATCTTGCGCGGCTTGGCCTCCTCGGCCACCGGGATGGTCAGGCTCAGCACACCGTCGGAGTAGTCGGCGGTGATCTGATCCAGGGCGAGCCCGTGGCCCAGCGTCAGCTGGCGGGCGAAGGTACCGCTGGGGCGCTCGTGGACCAGCCACTTCTGCTCGGCCTGGCCGTTCGTGCTCTTGCGCTCGGCGCGGATGGTGAGGGTGCGATCCTCCACGTCGATATCGATCGTGCCGGGCTCCACGCCGGGCAGGTCGATCCGGGCGAGGAAGGCCTCTCCCTCGCGGTACAGATCCATCGGCATCGCCAGCGAGGCGGGGGTCCGAACCGCGTCGGCGAGGAAGCGATCCATCTCACGGAACGGATCGAAGGTGCGTGCCATCAGTCATCACTCCTTGGGTAGTTCTTTAGCACTCTGCCTATACGAGTGCTAACAACCACCATTCTGCATCGCATTCCCGATTCCTTCAAGCAAGTTGAGTCGATCAGGCTCAACCCCGTGATCTGGACCCGACGGCGGTGTCCATGCCTACACTTCCACCCGTGGACGAGCGCGCAGTGCAGGTGCTTGAAAGGCACGGGTGGAAGCCCGGCGACGTGCTCAGCACCGGCGTGGAAGGCACGGCCATGGACCTGCAGGATCTGCTGCGCTTCGGTACTGCGCTGAGGCGAGCCCCGATCCCGTTCCGGACCTCCCGGGTGATCGAGATCCTCGAAGCCGACGGAGTCACCATCACCATCGAAGCAAAGGTGAACGGACGACCGCTTCGCCTCGACTCATCACCCGATGCTCCGGTGGTCAGCGACCGCGAGGCCCGACTCATGGGCGACGCACTTGCGGGGTTGGCCCGCGCAACCACGGCGGGTCTCGACGTCCTGCCCCTCCTTCCCGGCGAACCACCCGCCACCGGTACGCGATTCCCCATCGCTCTCGCTGAACTCGTCGAACGCCGCTTCGCGGCGCACCCGAACCGCTTGCGCCAGGAAGTCGCCGGCGTCGACGACCTGGTGCTCAGCCTGTCGCGCTGGCTGCGCAACAGGCCCGATTCACCTTCGCCCTGTCTACTGCACGGCGACCTGATCCCGGCCAATGTGCTGGTTGAGAATGGGGCGGTCGCCGGAGTGGTGGACTTCGGCTTCCTGACCACGATGGGCGACCCCCAGTTCGACGCCGCGATCACCGCCAGCATCTTCGACATGTACGGCCCACATGCCCGGGCGTCTGAGTCGCTTCTCACCGATGCCTTCTGCGCCCGATTCCGGGACGATCCCCAGACCTACCTTCGATATCGGGCCGCCTACGCGGTGATCACGAATTCCTACTTCGACCCGGCCGGCGTCGAGGGTCACTTCCACTGGTGCGTTTCGATGCTGCGACGCGAAGAGATCCGGCGCGCGGTCCACGGCGACGACCGGCGCTCCTGACTGCTCCCCGGCCCACGCCGGTAGGATTCCGGTCGTGCCCAAGACGCCTCGTCCCCCGACGCCACACCCCTCCGGGGCCCAGCCGCCGACGCTGGATCGCAAGCTTCTCCCTCGCCACGTGGCGATCGTGATGGACGGCAATGGGCGCTGGGCCAAGGCACGCAATCTGCCGCGCACCGAGGGTCACGCCCGGGGCGAGGACGCCCTCTTCGACGTGATCGAGGGGGCGATCGAGATCGGCATCCCCTACCTGTCGGCCTACGCCTTCTCCACCGAGAACTGGCGACGCTCCCCCGACGAGGTGCGCTGGCTGATGGGCTTCAACCGTGACGTGATCCATCGACGCCGCGACCAGTTGGACGCGATGGGGGTCCGGATCCGCTGGGCAGGACGCGTCCCGAAGCTGTGGAAGTCGGTCATCCGGGAACTGCAGGAAGCAGAGGAGCAGAGCAAGGACAACACCGTGCTCACCCTGCAGTTCTGCGTGAACTACGGCGGCCGGGCCGAGATCGCCGACGCCGCCCGGGCGATCGCCGAGGCGGCGGTACGCGGTGAGCTGGATCCGTCCCGGCTCACCGAGGAGCGGTTCCGGCGCTTCCTGGACGAACCGGAGATCCCCGACGTCGACCTCTTCGTGCGCTCCTCCGGCGAGCAGCGCACCTCGAACTTCCTGCTGTGGCAGTCGGCCTACGCAGAACTGGTCTTCCTCGACACGCTGTGGCCGGACTTCGATCGCCGAGATCTGTGGCGGGCCGTGGAGGCGTACGTCCGCCGGGATCGGCGCTATGGCGGCGCTCAACCCAACCCGGTCGCCTGAGGTCGCTCCCGCACCTCTTCGTCATTCCCGCGAAAGCGGGCATCACGACTTGGGGGTGATCGGGGCCGGCGTTGAGGCCAACGGGTAGCCTGAATCGGTGCCCGTCAGGCGCGGTGGGCGACCCGCGCGGTCGTCTGGATCCGGCGGGCACGATCCGGAGAGGTCACGATGCTCACGCTGCAGGATGTCCGTAAGTCGTATACGACGGCGGGCTTCACCCAGGTGGCACTGGACGATGCCTCGATCTCCTTCCGCGACAACGAGTTCGTCGCGATCCTCGGCCCCTCCGGTTCCGGCAAGACGACCCTGCTGAACATCGTCGGCGGCCTGGATCACTACGACTCCGGCAATCTGGTGATCGACGGCATCCCCACCGAG
>Ga0102832_1000471_pt1 | contig 64683 bp, 70 predicted proteins | sample EBPBio282013_DNA_FD_88942 | JGI IMG/M metagenome (GOLD analysis project Ga0102832, IMG submission 88942) | Wastewater treatment Type I Accumulibacter community from EBPR Bioreactor in Madison, WI, USA - Reactor 2_5/28/2013_ DNA (Illumina Assembly) | ecosystem: Engineered > Bioreactor > EBPR >...
AGCCCATTTTCCTTGGCGGCCATCACCGCCGCGCCCAGATCAACGCCCGAGATCGAGCGGCCCGATCCCTCGCCGACGCCATCCTCGTCGATCGCGATTACGATAGACGGCCGGCCGAGCTTCTCCTTCAATCGCCCCGCGACGATGCCGATCACGCCGGGGTGCCAGCCACGGCCGGCGACGAGCGCGACCGCGCGATTACCCTGGCCGATCGAGGCGGTTTCGGCCGCTTCCTGCACCAGCGCCTCGATCGCGCGGCGTTCCTCGTTCAGCCGGTCGAGCTCCTCGGCGATGCCGCGCGCTTCGTCCGGATCCTCGGTGACGAGCAGCCGCACGCCGAGATCGGATTTGCCGACGCGGCCGCCCGCATTGATTCGCGGGCCGAGCGCGAAACCGAGATCGGTGCAGGTGGGCGCGCGATTGAGCCGCGACGCGCCGATCAGCGCGTTGAGCCCGATATTGCGCCGCGCCGCCATCACCTTCAGCCCCTGCGCCACGAAGGCGCGGTTGAGCCCGCGCAACGCGGCGACATCGGCGACGGTGCCCAGCGCGACGATGTCGAGCAGGTCGATCAGCCGGGGTTCGGGGCGGGCGGCGAAGAAGCCGCGCTGGCGCAGCAGCCGCAGCAATGCGGCGCCAAGCAGGAAGGCGACGCCGACGGCGGCGAGATGGCCGTGCGCCGCGCCCTCATCCTCGTCCAGCCGGTTGGGATTGACCAGCGCATAGGCGGCGGGGCCATGGTCGGGGTCTGCGGTCAGGGCGGCGGAAATCTCGCCAAAGCCCAAGGTCCAGCCCAGATCGGAGGTGGCGGCAAGGCTGGTGGCCGAGAATCCCGCCCGGCGCAGCGGCAGATCGGGGTCGGGGGCGGATGTCAGCGCCAGCAGAAGGCTGTCGGAGGTCAGGGTGATGCCTTGGTCGGGAAGGGACAGCAGCTGGCCGGGGGGCAGCGCGGCACTCAGGTCCCAGGGCGCCCAGATGGGGGCCGAAACACCAAGCTCCGGGGCCTGCCAGCCTGCGCCGCTGACCGGATCGGCCAGATGCAGGCTGGTGATCCGCAGGTCCAGCGCGGCGGGAAATCCGCCGACAGCCACCGACGAGGCTTCGGCCGTCTTGCCTTGGGCGCGGGCATCGGCAAGCGCCGTTTCGACGGTATTCTCGATCGCCAGCTTTGCGGCGAACCAGCCCGCAGAGGCCAGCACGACAAGCACCACCACCAGCCATTTCAGAAACCGCATCGGCGCACCCTTTTCCGCAGCTCTCCCCCATGGTTTACAGGGCGGCAAAGAGGAGAGCCAGTGTTGCGCGAAACGATGTGGGTGTTCGGCTACGGGTCGCTGATCTGGAACCCGGAGTTCCCGGTGGCGGACCGCCGGATCGCCCGCGCGGCGGGCTGGCATCGCAGCTTTTGCATGCGCTCGATCCACCATCGCGGCACGGTGGATGATCCGGGGCTGGTGCTGGCGCTGGACCGGGCCGAAGGTGCTGCTTGTGACGGGGTGGCCTTTGCGGTGGCTGCGGGGGCCGAGGATGACACCCTGGCGGCGCTGCGGGAGCGGGAGTTGATCTCTTCGGCCTATCTGGAAAGGCGTTTGCCGTTGCAGACGGCCGAGGGCGCGATCGAGGCGCTGGCCTATGTGATCGACCCCGACCATGTGCAATATTGCGGCGGCCTGCCGCTTGAGGAACAGGCGCGGATCATCGCGGATGCGGTGGGCGGGCGCGGACCGAACCGCGATTACCTTTTCGCCACGGCGCAGCATCTGGCCGATCTGGGCATTGCCGACGGCGATCTGGAATGGCTGGCGGCGCGGGTGGCGGCGCTGTAACTGCGCCCGCACACGCGGTTTTGCTTGGCCTTTGCCCGCCGCCTGTTATGCTTTGCCCGAGCAGCAAGAGGTCGGAACCAACCGATGGACAGCACCAGAGCGGCCCCCGAGACCCATTTCAGCCAGCCGATCCGCCAGATCGTCACCATGTTGCTGGTCTGCGTGCTGGTCGCCAGCGGCGCGGTCAGGGTGTGGCTCGTGCCGGCCTGCGTGACCGTGCGCACGATCTGCGTGAACGCGGCATCGGTGGCGATCTCGAGCGTGTAGCTGACGGCCTGCGCCTCGGCAGCCCAGCTGAAGGTCGGCAGCGCGGCGACGTTGCCGGCATTGTCGGCCGGTGCCGTCAGGGCCGGTGCATTGGCCGCCGCGTTGGCGACGTGCACGGCGATGGAACGCGACTGCGGGCCGCTCGCCCAGCTCGCATTGACCTGCAAGGTATACGCACCCGGCGTGACCGCCGCGGTGTTGCCAAGTGTCAGCGTGCTCGAATTGCCCGGATTGACCGGATTGCTGCTGAACGCGGTCGAGGCGCCCGTGACGCCGCTCGCCGACAGCGTGATCGGACTGCTGTATCCGAGCACCGACGCCGTGTCGATGTCGAAGTTCGCACTCGCCGGTGCGCAGATGTTCGCTGTCGACGGATCGACCGCGAACGTGTACGTCGGCTGCTGCACGCAGTTCGTGCAGACGAGGGCGTAGTCCTGGTCTAGCGGCGTCGCGTTGCCCGGCACGCCGTCGCCGGCCTGCGGGCCGTAGCGGCCGAAGAAGCTGTGCACAGCGCCCTGGACGTCCACCAGCGGCGTGCCCGCGGGGAGCCGGGCGAGTCCGCCCGCGACGTCCGCGGCATCGGCCACCCCGTCGTTGCCCGCCCGCAGGCTGAGCGCCGCCAGGCCCGATCCGCTGAGGTCGGCACCGTCGGGCGGGTAGGCCGCCATCAGCACCAGTCCCGCGGCCGGACGCCGTCCCGCCCGCTGCTCGTCCGCGAGGTACTGGGCGGCCATCGCCCCGCCGAGGGAGTGGCCGGCGAGCACCACCTTCCGGCCCTGCCCGTAGTGCGCGATGAGCGCCGTCGCACGCCCGGGATCGGTGACGGCCAGGTCGAAGGAGAACTCGGGGATCACCGTCTCGTACCCGCGCACGGCCAGCGCCCTGGCCAGCCACTCGTAGGCCTGGGGACGCACCAGTCCCCCGGGGTACAGGACCACCAGCACGTCCTTGCGCGAGGTGCCCGTGGGGGGCGGGACGTCGATCACCCGGCCACCGCCCACGGTCTCCAGCACCGGGGTGACACCCGCCGACGCGGCGTCGGTGACGGCGTCCTGGCCCAGCACGAGCGGCGGCCGGACGATCACCGGCCACGCGGAGCCCACGCCGAAGGCGAGCGCCACGGCGACCACGATGCCGACCCAGGCGAGGACGCGCCGCACGTCAGGCCCTGCCCAGTCCCGGCTCCGGGCGCCAGTGCAGCCCGGACTCCGGGTCGACCAGCGCCTCCTGGGACGCCGCCACCCCGTCCACCTCCAGCGCGGCGTCGACCGGGACCGTCCGCTTCAGCAGCGCGAGGCCCACCGGGCCCAGCTCGTGGTGGCGCTCGGAGGTGCCCATCCGGCCCACCGGGCGACCCTCGAGCAGGACGTCGGCCCCGAGCGTCGGCAGCCGCTCCGCGCTGCCGTCCAGGTGCAGCAGGGCCAGCCGGCGCGGCGGCCGGCCGAGGTTGAAGACCCGCGCGACCGTCTCCTGGCCCGGGTAGCAGCCCTTGCGCAGGTGCACGGCCAGCCCCAGCAGGTCGCCGGAGGGATTCGCGAGCTCGTTGGGGATCGTCCGCTCGTCGGTGTCGAGGAAGATCCGTGGCGTGCCGGACGCGATCCGGACGGCCTCCATCGCCCAGGTACCGGCGCGCGTGTCGCCGAGCACGGCCTCGACCTCCGCCGCCGGCACGATCACCGGCCCGGTCGTCGATCCCGGGGGAAGCACGAGCGCGTGGTCCGCGCCGAGCTCGGCCACCTCGACCCGGGCGGCGAAGATCATCCGGCGCAGCCAGGCCACCAGCGCGTCCCGGCGACCCGGCTCGGTGTGGCACCACAGGGTGGCGCCGTCGTCCACGGCCCCGAACACATGGGTCAGGTGGCCCTGGGCGTCGAGGATGTAGGCGACCGTCGGCGTGCCGGGCGCGAGCGAGGCGAAATCCTGGCTGGTGATGTCGTTCAGCCAGCGCAGCCGGTCCGCACCGCCGACCGTGAACAAGGGCCGGTGGGACAGGTCCACCCCCGCGCGGCCGGCCTCGAGCGCCTTCTGCTCCCGGAGGGGGTCGCCGTAGTGCCAGACGGCACCGGCGTCCACGCCCTCGGGGACCCGGACGGTCACCGGCGTTCGAGCTGCGCCCACAGGTAGGGCTGCAGCTCGTGGTCCTCGGTCGCGCGGTCGAAGGAGAACAGCAGGCGTCCCTCGACGTTGCCGTACAGGCGCCGGCCCGCGGTATAGGCCACCTTGGCGTCCCGGGTGCGTGCGACCGCGTCGGTCACCAGGTCGAGACGGCCCGGCTGGAGCTTGCCGAACCAGATCTCGACGAAGCCGTCCGGCGAGCACATCACGACGTCGACCGTGCCGTCGGCCAGCGGGCGCCAGAAGCCGGTCTCCATGAACAGCGGCTTCGTCGGCGCGCCCGCCTCGTCCACCTCGAACGCCTGGCACAGGTAGTGCAGGTAGTCCTCGCCGTTGTCGGCGAAGTCCACCTGGAGCGCGTAGCTGTGCTTCTCCAGGCCGGGCCACTGGCGGTAGCCGGTGCCCTCCCAGCGTCCGCGCAGCCACGCGACGCCGACCAGGGCCGGGTTCAGGTCGGACGGAATCTCGAAAGCCATCTCACTCCCCTCTTCTGCCGCGCACCAGCGCGACGATGCCGAGCCCGGCGAGGACGACCAGCACCAGGCAGGCGGTGAACACCACCACACCTGTCACAGAGAGCGGGGTCAGCACCTGTGCAGCATAACCGCCGGGGCACGCCGTCCCTTCCCGGCCGGGGGCGCCGTCCACAGGCTCGCGCGGCCGGGCGCGTCGTCCACAGGCCGGGGGCGCGTGTGACCGCGGCGGGGTGCGTCGACCGGAGGATCAGGATGTGCCCGCACCCACTCCCTGGCTCCGTCCGAGCCGTCCCACCACCGCCGCAGCACTGCTCGACACGGGGGTGACGAAGCGCATGATCACCACGGCGGTGTCGCACGGCGATCTCGTGCGGCTGCGCCGCGGCGTCTACCTGGCGCGCGCGTCCTGGCCCGACGACCCCGCCGCCCGGCACCTGCTGCGGGCGCGGGCCGAGGTGGCGGCCAACCCGTCCGGCGTGCTCAGCCACCAGTCGGCGGCCCTGGCCTGGGGGATGCCGGCCCCCGGCCGGCCGTGGGAGGACCTCCCCGTGGCGATCACGCTGCCGTCGGGCACCGGCGTCCGCGCGGTGCGGGCCGTCGGGGAGCACCACACGGCCCGCCTTCCGCCGGGCCAGGTGATCACCGGTGCGGACGGCACCCCGGTCACCAGCCCCGCCCGCACCGCCGTCGACCTCGCCGACGGCCTCGGCCTGCCGGAGGCGCTGGTGCTGTTCGACGCCGCCGCCCGCCTGCTCTGCGCGGGCTTCGTGGCGCAGGTGCGCCGCCAGGACTACACGAACCCGCACCTGGCGGACGCGGCGCGCGAGCACCTCCGCGAGGTTGCCGGGTCCCGGCGCCGCACGTCGCTCGCCGCGTCGATCGCCCTCGCCGAGCCCTGCCGGGAGTCGGCGGCGGAGTCGCTGTCGGCCGGCCACTTCGCGCTGGCCGGCCTGCCGCGACCGGAGTACCAGGCGCCCGTCCGCACGCCCGCCGGGTTGTTCTTCCCCGACTGCCTGTGGCGCGCCCACGGGGTGATCGGCGAGTGCGACGGCGCGGTGAAGTACGCCGACCCACGGGCGTACGTGCGCGAGAAGCAGCGGGAGCAGGTGTTCCGCGACCTCGGCTTCCAGGTCGTGCGCTGGCTCGCCGAGGAGATCATGTTCCGGCCCTGGGAGGTGGTCGCCCGCGTCGACCGCGCCCTCGCCCGGTGACCAACCGCGGCTTTCGGCGCGCGGCAGCGCCCGTCCCGCACGCCGGCCGCGCTCACCGCGGGTTTCGGCGCGGAAAAGGGCGCTCCAGACGGGGTTTTGCGCGTCGAAACCCGCGGTGAGAAGGACGGGCGACCGACCGTGCCGTCCGTGCGCGCCGAAACCCGCGGTGAGGCGGGGTCGAGGAGGCGACCTATCCTCTGGGCATGTCGTTCACGCCCAGCCACGTGGCTGCGGTCCTGCCGCTGCGGCGGGTCGGCGGCGGCGCGCTCCCCTTCGCCGCGCTGGCGGCGGGCAGCATGGCTCCCGACCTGCCCTACTACCTGCCGGTGCTCGGCGTGCTCACCCCGTGGACCCACACCGCTGCCGGCGTGGTCACCGTCGACGTGGTGCTCGGGCTCGCGATGTGGGCGCTGTGGCGCTCCGCGGCCGGCGCCCTGCGTGACCTGTCGCCGGCCGCCGTCCGGGAGCGCTGGGTGCCGGCCGGCTGGACGGTCGCCGCCTGGTGGGTGGTGCCCCTCGCCCTCGCCATCGGTGCCGCCACCCACGTGGGCTGGGACGAGTTCACCCACCCCGGGCGCTGGGGCACGACGGCCCTTCCCGCGCTGGCGGCCAGCTACCCGAGCCCGGTCGGCCCGCTCGCCGGATACCGCTACGCCCAGTACGCCAGCGGGGCGGTCGGGCTGGCGGCGGTCGCCCTGGCCGCGTGGCGGCGCCCCCGCACCCGGGGGGAGGGCGATGCGGGCCACCCAGCGCTGGCGCGGTCACTGCCCTGGCTCGTCGGCGCCGCCGGGCTCGCCGGCGGCGTGGCCCGGGTCCTCGCCTCCGGCGGCTTCGGCCTGCCGTGGGACGCGATCGCCTTCGCCGGCCTCACCGGCGGGATCGGCGTCGCTGCCCTCACGCTGCTGGCCGTGTGCTGGGGCGTCGCCCTCGCTCCGCGCATGGTTGGATGGGCGCGTGCGGGTGGTGGTGCAACGGGTCAGCCGGGCGAGCGTGAGCGTTGACGGGGCTGTCGTCGGCGCGATCGGCGAGCCTGGCCTGCTGGTCCTGGTGGGGGTGACGCACACCGACGACGCGTCGATCGCCGACCGGCTGGCGGAGAAGACCTGGCAGCTGCGCATCCTCGACGGTGAGCGCAGCTGTGCCGACCTCGGCGCCCCGCTGCTCGTGGTGAGCCAGTTCACGCTCTACGCCGACACCCGGAAGGGGCGCCGGCCGTCGTGGAACGCCGCCGCGCCGGGTCCGGTGAGCGAACCCCTCGTGGACGCCTACGTCGCGGCACTGCGCGCCCGTGGCGCGAGGGTGGAGACCGGGCGGTTCGGCGCGGACATGGAGGTGTCGCTGGTCAACGACGGCCCGGTGACGCTCGTCCTCGACCTCGACGCCTGATCCCCCGGTTCGGTCCGTGTATCGGCAGGGACCGAGGTATCACTAAGGTTTACCCGGGTCGATCGGGCGAGGTGTCCGGGGAGGTGGTGGTCATGGCGCAGCTGCTGCTGGTCAGCAACGATGTCGCGGCCGGCGCCGAGCGGTCGCTCCCTGTGCTCGCCCTGCTGCCCCACGACATCCACCTGGTCGGTGCCGACACCCAGGCGCTCACCGAGTCCGCGCGCGCCGACCTCGTCGTGCTCGACGGGCGTTCGGACCTCGCCGGGGCGCGCATGATGGCCCGGCTCTTCCAGTCGTCGGGATCCACCGTGCCCCTGCTGCTGGTGCTCGCCGAGAGCGGGCTGGCGGCCGTGGCCGCCGACTGGGGCATCTCCGACATGGTGCTCGACACCTGCGGCCCGGCCGAGTTCGAGGCGCGCATCCGGCTGCTCGTCACCGCAGCCGCGAACGACGGGCTGATCTCCTCCGGCGGCATCGTGATCGACGACGCCGCCTACTCCGTGATGCTGGACGGCGAGCCCCTCGACCTCACCTACACCGAGTTCGAGCTGCTGAAGTACCTCGTGCAGCACCCCGGACGGGTGTTCAGCCGCGAGCACCTGCTCGCCGACGTGTGGGGCTACGACTACTACGGCGGCACCCGGACGGTCGACGTGCACGTGCGCCGGCTGCGGGCCAAGCTCGGCCCGGAGCACGAGGCCCTGATCGGCACCGTGCGCAACGTCGGCTACCGGTTCTCCCCGGACGCCGGCGTCCGCCGCTGAGTCACGCCACGGCACCCGGCCCCGGCGCGCGACTAGCCTGCAGGGATGAACGCACTCACCGCCGCCCAGGTGGACCAGGTGCTCGCGCTGGCCGGACGCGCCGCTGCGCACGACGGGGTCGAGCCGCTGAACGAGGCCGCGCACTTCGCCCTGCGTGACGACTCGGCGATCCACCTGTTCAGCGGCGGTGACGCCCCCGAGGGGTACCTGCAGTGGTCACCGGCGTACGGCACGGCCCAGCTCGTGGTCGACCCCTCCGCGCGCCGCCGGGGCATCGGCCGGGCCCTGGCCGGCCGCCTGGCCGACATCGCCGACGGCAGCTGGGGACTGTGGGCGTTCGGCGACCTGCCGCCGGCGCGGGGCTTCGCCGCGGCCCTCGGGCTGCGTCCCGGACGCGGCCTGCTGGTGATGGAACGGACGCTGGACGGGGTGTCGCGCCCAGCCGTGCCGGACGCCCTCCGGCTGCGCGGCTACCGTCCCGGGGACGCGGAGGAACTGCTCCGGGTGAACGCCGAGGCTTTCGCCCACCACGCGGAGCAGGGCGCGATGGACGCCGGTGAGCTGGCCGCCCGGATGGCCGAGCCGTGGTTCGACCCGGAGGGGCTGCTGCTGGCGTTCGACGACGCCGGCCTGGCCGGGTTCCACTGGACCAAGCGGGTCGGGACGACCGGCGAGGTGTACGTGGTGGGCGTCGCCCCCAGGGCACAGGGACGCGGCTACGGCCGGGTCCTGCTCGACGCGGGGCTCGCGCACCTGGCGTCCACCGGCGCCGACCACGTGGTGCTCTACGTCGACATGGCCGAGCCGGTAGCGGTAAGAATGTACGAAAGCGCAGGATTCCGCGTCGCCTCCCGCGACGTCCTCTACGCGCCGGAGCACGGGCACGTGCAGAAGCAGGAGCAGCCATGACCGCGGTTGAGGACGAGGACATCGAACTGGAGCAGCCCGACCTGCCCGCCGACCGGTTCTCCGACCGGGAACTGTCCTGGCTGGCGTTCAACAACCGCGTGCTCGACCTGGCCAAGGACGCGAAGCGCGTCCCCCTGCTGGAGCGTGCGCGCTTCCTGGCGATCTTCTCCTCGAACCTGGACGAGTTCTTCATGGTCCGCGTCGCCGGGCTGAAGCGGCGCATGGCCGCGGGCGTGGCCGTGCCCAGCAACTCCGGCCTGATGCCACGGGAGCTGCACGACGCCATCCTGACCCGCACCCGCGAGCTGGTGGCCGACGCCGCGGCGGTGTTCGCCGACGACGTCCGCCCCGCGCTCGCGCAGCACGGCATCGAGATCCTGCGCTGGGACCAGCTCACCGACGACGAGCGCCGCCGCATGACCGAGCTCTTCGAGAACCGGATCTTCCCCGTCCTCACCCCGCTCGCGGTCGACCCGTCGCACCCGTTCCCCTACATCTCCGGCCTGAGCGTGAACCTCGCGGTGCTCCTGCGCAACCCGGTCACCGGCGTCCGCCAGTTCGCCCGGGTGAAGGTGCCGACCATCCTGAGCCGGTTCGTCCCGCTGGGCGGGGGACGGTTCGTCCCGCTCGAGGACGTGATCGCCCGGCACCTCGGCCAGCTCTTCTCCGGGATGCAGATCATCGGCCACAGCACGTTCCGGGTGACCCGCAACGAGGACGTCGAGGTCGAGGAGGACGACGCCGAGAACCTGCTGTTCGCGCTCGAGAAGGAGCTGCTGCGCCGCAAGATCGGACGCCCTCCGGTGCGCCTGGAGGTCGAGGACGACATCGACCCGCAGATGCTCGAGCTGCTGATCAGCGAGCTGGACATCGCCGAGAAGGAGGTCTTCCGGATCCCGAGCCCGCTCGACCTGCGCGGCCTGTTCTCGCTGGCCGACCTCGACCGGGAGGCGCTGCTCTACCCGTCCTTCCTGCCGAAGACCCACCCCGAGCTGGCCGAGGTCGAGACAGCTCAGCCGGCCGACCTGTTCGCCGCGCTGAAGAACCGCGAGGTGCTGCTGCACCATCCGTACGACTCGTTCGCGACCAGCGTCCAGCGCTTCATCGAGCAGGCCGCCGCCGACCCGGCGGTGCTGGCCATCAAGCAGACGCTGTACCGCACGTCCGGCGACTCCCCGATCATCGACGCCCTGATCGAGGCCGCCCAGGCCGGCAAGCAGGTGCTGGCCCTGGTCGAGATCAAGGCCCGTTTCGACGAGCAGGCGAACATCGCCTGGGCCCGCAAGCTGGAGAAGGCCGGCTGCCACGTGGTGTACGGCATGCTCGGGCTGAAGACGCACTGCAAGCTCTCGCTGGTGGTGCGCGAGGAGCCGGCCGGCCTGCGACGCTACGTCCACATCGGCACCGGCAACTACAACCCCAAGACCGCCCGGATGTATGAAGACATGGGCCTGCTCACCTCGAACGCGGTGATCACCGACGACGTGGCCCGGCTGTTCAACCACCTCTCCGGCATGGCCCAGGAGACCCACTACAAGCGCCTGCTGGTAGCGCCGCACGGCGTCCGGCGCGGGCTGATCGACAACATCAACACCGAGATCCTCAACCACAAGCGGGGCATCCCGGCCGGAGTGAAGCTCAAGGTGAACTCGATCGTCGACGAGGCCGTCACCGACGCCCTGTACCGGGCGTCGATGGCCGGCGTCCCGGTGGACCTGTGGGTGCGCGGCATCTGCTCGGTACGTCCGGGCGTGCCGGGGCTGAGCGAGAACATCCGGGTGCGCAGCATCCTGGGACGGTTCCTCGAGCACAGCCGGCTGTTCTGGTTCGCGAACGGCGGCGAGCCGCGCGTCGGGATCGGCTCCTCCGACCTGATGCACCGCAACCTGGACCGCCGCGTGGAGGTCGTGGTCGGGCTCAACAACCCCAAGCACATCGCCCAGATCGAGGGGCTGTTCGACCTCGCCTTCGACGAGGGCACCGCCTCCTGGTGGTTGGAGGGCGACACCTGGACACCCCGCACGCTCGGGCCGGACGGCGAGCCGCTGCTCGACATCCAGGAGCACCTGATCGCGACGATGGGCCAGCGCCGGGCGGTCGAGCGCTAGGACATCATGGCGAACAACCACGCGGAGAAGCGGATCACCGCGGCGGGCACGATCGCGCTGCGTCCGGGCGACGGCGAGCCCGAGGTGCTGCTGGTGCACCGGCCCCGGTACAACGACTGGAGCCTGCCCAAGGGCAAGATCAACTCCGACGAGTACCTGCCGGCCTGCGCGACGCGGGAGACCGTCGAGGAGACTGCGGTGGCGGTGCGGCTCGGCATCCCGGTCGACCACATCAGCTACCTGGTCGGCGGCGGCACGAAGACCGTCTACTACTGGCGGGCGAATGTGGTCACCGAGGCCCCGCGCCAGCCGGACGGCGAGGTCGACGACTCGTCCTGGCTGCCGGTGTCGCTCGCCATGGAGCTGATCACATACGCCGACGAGCGTCCGTTGCTGCGGCAGGCGGTGGCCCTGCCCGACTCCACGCCGCTGGTGATCGTGCGGCACGGCAAGGCGATGCTGCGCGCCAACTGGACCAAGCGTGACCAGGCCAGGCCGCTGAACGAGCGCGGACGACGGCAGAGTCGGCTGCTGGTGCCGCTGCTGGACGCCTACGGCGTGCGGCGGCTGGCCTCGTCCACGTCGGTGCGGTGCATGAAGACCCTGCAGCCCCACGCCCGCGCCCACCGGCTGGACATCGAGCCGTGGACCACCCTGTCGGAGGAGCAGGCCGAGCGCGACGACAAGGCCGTCGTGACCCTGGTCAAGCGCCTGGCCAGGCAGACTGCGGAGAGCGGCACCCCGATGGCGATCTGCGGTCACCGTCCGGTGTTGCCGTTGATGCTGGAGGCGCTGGGCGTACCGAGTCGTGCGCTCCAGCCGGGCGCCGCGCTGGTCGCCCACCTCGGCCCCGACGCGGGCGTCCTGGCCGTCGAGATCCACAAGCCCAGGGTCTGAGACCCGGGGACGGTTCTTTGATCCGCCACAATCCGGCGGAAAACGGGGACGGTTCCTCAATCCGCCGAAATCTGGCGCGAGAAGGGGACGGATCCTTGCCTCGCCGACGCTTGGCGGACGAAAGATCCGTCCCCCAAATCGGCCGAATTCTGGCGGATCCAAGAACCGTCCCCGAAATCCGCCAAAATCTGGCGGATCCAAGAACCGTCCCCGAAATCCGCCAAAATCTGGCGGATCGAAGAACCGTCCCCGGGTCAGGGGGCGGGCGGGGCGGTGCTGGCGCGGACGACCAGCTCGGGCTCCAGGACCAGGTGCTGGGTGGACGCCGCGCCGGTCTCGACCAGGTCGAGCAGCAGGCCGACGCTCAGGCGTCCGATCTCGTCGAAGTCCTGGCGGATCGTGGTCAGCCCGGGCGAGAAGAACTCCGCCTCCGGGTAGTCGTCGAAGCCGACCAGGCTGACGTCCTCGGGGCACCGCAGGCCGAGCTCGTGCAGGGCGTGCAGCACGCCGAGCGCCATCGCGTCGTTGCCGACGAAGATCGCGGTCACCCCGGGCTGGGGCAGCAGGTCGCGGGCCGCCCGGTAGCCGGACGCGGCCGACCAGTCGCCGTGCGCGACCGGCGGCACCTCGACGCCCGCCGCACGCAGCGCCTCCGTCCAGCCCACCACGCGCTCAAGCCCCTCGTACCAGACCTGCGGGCCACTGATGTGGTGGACGGTGCGGTGCCCCAACGCCAGCAGGTGCTCGGTCGCCAGCCGGGCCCCGGCGCGCTGGTCGACCGAGACCGCCGGGTAGTTGCCGGGCGTCCCGGCGTGGATCGCGACCAGCGGCGGCAGGTCGGCCGGCGTCGGCGCCGCGTCCGCCTCGACCTCGGCGATCATCGGCTGCAGCAGGATCACCCCGTCGCGGGCACGGGTGCGCAGCAGGGCGGCGCCCTGCGCGACCGCCGTCTGGTTCGGGTCGTCCAGGTGGGCGATGGTCACGGTGTAGCCGCGGTCGCGCGCGGCCAGCTCGATGCCCCGCAGCGCGGCGCGCGGACCGTACAGGGTGGTGTCGACGGTGAGCACGCCGATGTTGTACGAACGCCCGCTGGCCAGGCCGCGGGCGAGCATGTTCGGCCGGTAGTCGAGGGCGGCCATCGCCGCGTGCACGCGATCGCGGGTCTCCGCGGCCACCTTGGGGTGCCCGTTGATCACCCGCGACACGGTCATGGTCGACACCCCGGCGATCCGCGCGACGTCGGTCAGGGTCGGAGCCCGGAAGCCGGCACCGGCCCCGCCAACGGCGTCGTTCATGGTGTTAGCGTATTACATTCCGCTGTCGCGCCCCTTCCCGGAGAGGCGGCAACCGCTGGCCCGCAATTCACCTCGCGTTCACCCGACGGTCCCGGTCCGGTCAATCTCGTTGCCTAGCTTGGGCCACGGAGCGAGCCGCTCCCTAGAACTCGAACGTGAAGGAAACGCGTGAAGATCAAGCCGTTTGCCGCCGCCGCCCTGGTCACCGCGACCGCCCTGGCCTTCGCCGGCTGCGCGAGCAACGAGACCTCCGCCGCCGGCAGCACCTCCGCATCGGGCGGCAGCCAGACCCTCACCGGCGTCGGCTCCAGCGCCCAGAAGGCCGCCCAGGAGAAGTGGGTCGCCACCTTCCAGACCGCCAACCCGGCGATCACCGTCAACTACTCCCCGGACGGCTCCGGCGCGGGTCGCACCCAGTTCATCGCCGGTGCCGCGAACTTCGCCGGCTCCGACCGTCCGCTCAAGGACGAAGAGATGGGCGCCGGCACCTTCGCCGGGTGCGCGGCCGACTCCAGCGCCCTGAACCTCCCGGTCTACATCTCCCCGATCGCCGTGATCTTCAACGTGGACGGGGTGAAGGACCTGACGTTCGACACCGACACGATCGCCGGGATCTTCTCCGGCAAGATCACCAAATGGAACGACGCGGCCATCGCGAAGACCAACCCGGGCGTGACCCTGCCGGACGCCAACATCACCGCTGTCCACCGCGGTGACGACTCCGGCACCACGAACAACTTCACCGACACGCTGAACAAGACCTCCCCCACGGTATGGACGCAGCCGGCCGCCGACACCTTCCCCGCCGATTTCGGCGGCGAGGCCGCCAGCGGCACCTCCGGTGTCATCCAGGCGGTCTCCGGTGGCAGCAACACCATCGGTTACGCGGACGCCTCGGCGGCCAAGGACCTCGGCAAGGCCAGCATCCTCGTCAACGGCAAGGCGCTCCAGCCGACCGCCGAGGCCGCGGCGTCCATCCTCGACCACTCCAAGACGGTGGCCGGGCGCGACGCGAACGACCTTGCCTACACCCTGGACCGGACGTCCGAAGGGGTCTACCCGGCGGTACTCGTGTCGTACGCGATCGTCTGCCAGACCTACAAGGACGCGGCCGTCGGCGCGCTCGTCAGGGACTACCTCGGCTACATCGCCTCGGCGGACGGCCAGTCGGCCGCGGCCACCGCGGCCGGGTCGGCGCCGCTGTCCACCGCCCTGCAGGCCAAGGTGAAGACCGCGGTCGCGTCCATCAAGTGACCCACGCAGAGGTGACCACCTCCCCGGGCGGCGTCGGTGCTTCCACCGGCGCCGCCACGGCACGTAGCCTTCACGACAGCGGCAGAAAGCAGGACGAGCGCATGACCGACACGCCCACCGGGCAGCAGGACACCGCTGTCGGGGGGCCGGCGCAGCCGGTGGCCGGACTGACCGGTCGACGCCGGCCGGGCGAAGCGGTCTTCCGCGGCGTCGCGACCGGCGCCGGCATCCTGATCCTGCTGATCCTGATGCTGGTGGCGGGCTTCCTGGTCTTCCAGGGATCGCCCGCCCTGTTCGCCGACCCGGCGAAGCTCGCGTCCCAGGGGTACGGCGAGTTCGCGGCCTGGGTGCTGCCCTACGCCTTCGGCACCGTCTGGGCGGCCGTGCTCGCCCTCGCCCTCGCCGTGCCGGTCGCGATCGGGATCGCGCTGTTCATCTCCCACTACGCGCCGCGCCGCCTCGCCCAGCCGCTGGGCTACGTGATCGACCTGCTCGCGGCCGTCCCCTCGGTGGTCTTCGGCCTGTGGGGCTCGCTCGTGCTCGCCCCGGCCGTGTTCCCGCTCTACAAATGGCTCAACGAGAACATGGGCTGGTTCCCGCTGTTCTCCGGACGCTACTCCGGCACCGGACGCACCATCCTCACCGCCGCCATCGTGCTGGCCACGATGGTGCTGCCGATCGTCACCAGCCTGTGCCGTGAGGTCTTCCTGCAGGCGCCGCGGCTCCACGAGGAGGCCGCGCTCGCCCTGGGTGCGACCCGGTGGGAGATGATCAAGATGGCCGTGCTGCCGTTCGCGCGTCCCGGCATCATCGCCGCGGTCATGCTCGGCCTCGGACGCGCGCTCGGCGAGACCATGGCGGTCACGATGGTGCTCTCCGGCACCCGGAACATCACCTTCCTGCTGCTCACCAGCGAGAACCCCAACACGATCGCCGCCACGATCGCCCAGAACTTCCCCGAGGCGTCCGGGCTGAAGACCAGCCAGCTGATCGCCGCCGGCCTGGTGCTGTTCCTGATCACCCTGGTGGTGAACATGATCGCCCGCTGGATCGTCGCGCGTCGCGCCGAGTACTCAGGAGCCAACTGATGGCCACGCTCAGCCCCACCCTGGCCTCCGGGGACCTCACGTCCGGACGGCTGCCGAAGTTCACCGTCCCGGTCGCCATCGTCGCGTCGCTGGCGCTCGGCTACGTGCTGGCGTCCGTCCTCGGCGGCGGCAACCTCGCCCTCGCCACCCTGCTCGCGTTCGTGATCTACCTGGTCGGCATCGAGATCGCCGCCCGGATCGTGGAGGGCGCGCGCCAGGCGTCCGACCACCGGGCGCGGAACCTGATCGTCGGCGCGTTCGTGCTGGCGCTGGTGCCGCTCGGCTCGGTGAGCTGGGAGGCCATCAGCAAGGGCCTGGCGCGGTTCGACGCCACCTACTTCAGCAACTCCATGCGCAACGTGGTCGGCGAGGGGGGCGGCGCCGCCCACGCCATCTACGGCACCCTCTGGGTCACCGGCATGGCCAGCCTGATCTCGGTCCCGATCGGGCTGATGACCGCGATCTACCTCGCCGAGTACGGCGGACGCAACCGGCTGTCGAAGGCCATCACGTTCTTCGTGGACGTGATGACCGGCGTCCCGTCCATCGTCGCCGGCCTGTTCGCCTACGCGCTGATGAGCCTGGTCTTCGGACCCGGCACCAAGAACGGGTTCTCCGGCGCCATCGCCCTTTCGGTGCTGATGATCCCGGTCGTCGTCCGGTCGTGCGAGGAGCTGCTGCGGCTGGTGCCCAACGAGCTGCGCGAGGCGTCCTACGCCCTCGGCGTGCCGAAGTGGGTGACGATCGTGCGGGTCGTGATCCCGACCGCCGTCTCGGGCCTGGTTTCCGGCATCATCCTGGCCGTCGCCCGGGTGATCGGCGAGACCGCTCCCCTGCTGATCGCCGCCGGCTTCACGGCGTCCGTCAACAACAACCTGTTCGCCAACCCGATGATGACCCTCCCGGTCTTCGTGTACGACTCCTACGCGCACCCGGGCACCGACATCCAGGCCTACACCGACCGCGCGTGGGCGGGGGCACTGACCCTCATCCTGATCGTGATGGTCCTCAACCTGGTCGGACGCCTGATCGCCCGCCGCTTCGCACCCAAGACCGGACGCTGAGAGAGAACCCATGTCCAAGCGCATCGAAACCACCGACCTGAACGTGTACTACGGCAGCTTCCGCGCCGTCGAGGACGTCACCATCACCATCGAACCGCGGACGGTGACCGCGTTCATCGGCCCGTCCGGCTGCGGCAAGTCCACCTTCCTGCGCACGCTGAACCGCATGCACGAGGTGATCCCCGGCGCGCGCGTCGAGGGCGAGGTGCTGCTGGACGGGGAGAACCTGTACGGCAACGGCGTCGACCCGGTCCGCGTCCGGCGGCAGGTCGGGATGGTGTTCCAGCGACCCAACCCGTTCCCCACCATGTCGATCCGCGAGAACGTCCTGGCCGGCATCACACTCAACTTCTCCCGGATGCCGAAATCCGAGCAGGACGACCTGGTCGAGCGTTCGCTGCGCAACGCCAACCTCTGGGAAGAGGTGAAGAACCGGCTCTCGCTGCCCGGCTCGGGGCTCTCCGGCGGTCAGCAGCAGCGCCTGTGCATCGCCCGCGCGATAGCGATGGCCCCGGACGTGCTGCTGATGGACGAGCCGTGCTCGGCACTCGACCCGATCTCGACGCTGGCCATCGAGGACCTGATCGGCGAGCTGAAGGAGAACTACACGATCGTCATCGTCACCCACAACATGCAGCAGGCTGCCCGGGTGTCCGACGTGACCGCGTTCTTCAACATCGCCGGCACCGGGTCGCCCGGACGCCTGATCGAGTCCGGCCCGACCGACAAGATCTTCTCCGCCCCCGACGTCCGCGCCACCGAGGACTACATCTCCGGCCGCTTCGGCTGATCCCCCGTCCTACCGTCACCCCCCGAACCTCCGACCTCCGAGTTGTCAGAATCTCAGGTCGTCCTGGCGACCTGAGATTCTGACAACTCGGAGGTTCGGAGGTCGGAGGTTCGGGGGACGGAAGGGGGTGCCCGGGGGCAAAGCTTCCCCGGCTACTATTCCCGACGTGAGCAGCAGCGCAGGGTGGTACCCGGATCCAGGCGGTCAGCAGGGCATGTACCGCTACTGGACCGGCAGTGCCTGGACCGAGGCGATCACGCCGAACCCGCACGGGACGCCGGCCCCACAGCTCCCTGCCTCCGGCCAGGGCACGCCGGGCCACGGCAGCGGCACGGGGTACCCCGCGGGATCGTCGCGCCGCAGCACCACCGTCTGGTGGGTCGTGGGACTCGCCGCGCTGGTGGCCGTCGTCCTCGTCGTGGTGTTCGTCGTCCGGGGCATGGCCTCCGGCGGCACGGTGCTGCCCACCCTGGGTGGTGGCGGTGGCACCACGTCGTCCGCGAACGTGTGCCCGCCGGCGTCCTCCGACCTGCCGACCCCGACCACGGCCGACCGTCCGGGGTGGCGCGTGGGCGGCAAGCTGGGCTACCCCGCCCTCACCGATCCGTGGCAGAACGGCCTCGACAACCGGGTGCCGTGGGGCGCGCTCGCCCAGGAGCAGGAAGTGCTCGACCAGGCCGACTACGACGGCCAGGGCCTGGGCCATGACTGGGTCGCCAGCGTGCTGGTCAGCGACCTGTTCGTCGGCGACGGCTTCGCGAGCACCAAGGTGGCCGCCGAGACCGTCCTGCGCTGCGTGCTCGGCGTGTACTACGCGGACACCGTCGTCACCGAGAACCCCGTGAGCAGCGCCCGGCACGACGTCGACGGGCACTCCGGCTGGCTGATCGAGACCCAACTGAGCTTCGACATCCCGGGCCTGAACGCCAAGGGCGAGCGGGTGCTGCTGCTGGTCGTCCAGACCAGCGACGCCGACTACGGCCTGTTCTACGCCTCGGTGCCCGACACCAGCTCGCACCTGCTCCCGGACGCGCGGAAGGCGCTCGCCGGGGTGAAGGTGCTCGGCTGACGCCTGCCTGGCCCCCGTCCGCCCCGCGAGGGGCGTCCCCGGCCGTTCAGGAGCAGTGGTACTGGCCCAGGGACGCCTTCAGCGCCAGCACCCGCGCCGCCGACTCGGCCACCCGGGTGGCCAGTTCCGGGTCGTCCTTCGCCGCGCGGTACAGGCCGGACGCCATCGCGCCGGCCGTGCTCGCGTCCACGTTCAGGGCCAGGTCGCCGCCGGCGGCGACGAAGCGTGTCGCCCGGTCGGCCACCGGCACGGCCTTAAGAGCCGCGGCCGCCCCGAGGTCGTCGCTGATGACGACGCCCTCGAACCCCCATCCGCGCAGCAGCCCGATCACGGTCGGGGAGAACATCGCCGGACGGGCCGCGTCGATCCTGGCGTAGTAGGCCGACGACACCATCACGGCCTGCGCGCCGGCCGCGACCGCGTCCTTGAACGGGGTGAGCAGGCTGCTGCCCTTCGTCGTGGTGCGGTCCACCACCTTGGTGGCGAAGTCGGTGTTGCCGCGCACCGCGCCGAGGCCGGGGAAGTGCTTGACGGCCACGCCGACGCCGGCACGCTCCATGCCCGCGCGGAACGCCTCGACCTTCTTCGACACCGTCACCGGCTTCGACCCGTAGCCGCGGCCCAGCCGCGCGATCGGCTCATTGGTGCCACGGTTGTCCGCGGGCACCACATCGGCCACCGGGGCGAGATCGAGCAGTACCCCGGCCTTGGCCATCGCCCGCCCCCACGTCTCGGCGCGGGCGGTGAGCGTGGCGTCCGACCACGTCGCCTGCGTCCGGGCGGACGGGATCGTGCCGAACCCGTCGCCCTTCAGCCGTTGCACCAGGCCGCCCTCCTGGTCGGACGCCACCAGGAACCCGGTCTCCCCGCCGAGCTTCCGCAGCTTCGCGGTCAGGCCGGCGACCTGGCTGACGCCGCCCGGTGTGGCGCCCATCACGATGGCGGTGCCGAGGTGGTGGGTGGTGATCGCGGCCCGCTGGCTCGCGGGCAGGTCGGCGGTGACACCGATCATCACCAGCTGGCCGACCTGGTCGCGCAGGCTGAGCGCGGTCGCCTCGGCGGTGCAGGGCGCTGGGGTGTCGGTCGGCATCGGGGTCGGCGAGGGCGTGTCGGGCGTGGACGTGGCCGGGCTCGCCGACGACGCGGGCGCCGTGCTCGCCGTGGGCGCGGACGCCGTCCCGCCGGCGCTGCACCCGGCCAGCAGTGCCCCGCCGAGCAGCGCCGCGACCGCCCGGCTCCCGCGGCCGGTCCTGCGCCCCTGCCCGATCATGCGCCCAATCCCCTCACGAATCGGCGGCGGCCCGCTGCTCGAGGTGGCGACGGACGGGCTGCCCGAGCGCCACCAGCAGCAGGATGATGCCGCCGGTCAGCAGGATGTGGCCCAGACCGGCGACACCGGCGATCGCCGGGCTCTCCGGCGCACCGGCGACTTGCAGCAGGCCGTGCCACACCATCATCGAGACCGTCAGCAGCAACCCCGCGTTGTAGACGACGAAGAACCAGGTGAAGACCTTCGACCCGCTGAAATGCAGGGTGGCCTCCAGCGCCATCAGGGCCAGCATCATCAGCAGGCCCAGCGCGAGCAGGTGGGTGTGCATCACCGACAATTGGGTGTCGACGCCGGGGTGGTCGCGGGTCATCTCCCGGTAGAACAGCCCGGCCAGCAGCCCGAGGCCGGCGTAGCAGCAGGCGGCCACGTAGAGCTTTCGCATCACGTTCCCTTTCCATCGAGGTCGACGGCGAGCAGGGCGTTCTCCACGACCTCCGCCAGCGCCGGGTGGATCCAGTACTGGCCGCGCGCCATCGTCCGCACGTCCAGCCCGGTGCTCATCGCCTGGATCAGCGGTTGGAGCAGGTTCGGGGCGTCGGGGCCGAGGATGTGGGCGCCGAGCAGCTGCCCGGTGGCCGGGTCGGCGATCACCTTGGCGAAGTGATCGGTGTCCTCCAGCGCCCACCCGTACGCCACGCTCCCGTAGTCGCGCCGGCCGACGGCGACGCGGCGTCCCTGCGCGCGACACTCCTGCTCGGTGAGCCCCACCCACGCCGCCTGTGGCCCGCTGAAGGCCGCCTGCGGCACGAAGCGGTGGTCGCTGGCGACCAGGTCGTCGGGGTGCAGCAGGTTGTGCTGCACGACCCGCGCCTCGTGGTTGGCCACGTGTTTGAGCTGCCAGTGCGACGACACGTCGCCGAGCCCCCAGATGCCGTCCTCGGTGGTGCGCTGGTACTCGTCGACCACCACGAGTCCGCGCTCGTCCACCTCGACTCCGGTGCTGGCCAGGTCGAGGGTGTCGGAATTCGACACACGCCCGGTCGCGATCAGCACCTGCTCGGCCTCGAAGAAGTACTCGATGCCGTCGTCGTCGGTCGTGCCCACCTCGACGCGTCCGGCCGCGTCGGCGACCGAGGCCAGGTGCTGGCCGAGCCGCAGGACGACGCGGCGGCTGATCAGGTCGGTGAACCGGCGCGACACCTCCTCGTCGGCGTGCCGCAACAGCGCCGAGCCCCGGTGCAGCAGCGTCACCTGGGTGCCGTAGGCGGCGAAGATGTGGGCGAACTCGACCGCGACCAGGCCGCCGCCGACGATGATCAGCGACCTGGGCAGCGTCTCCAGGCGCATGATCGAGTCGGACGTGTGGACACGGCCGGCGAGCTCGGGATCGTTGATGCCCGGCACGTCGGGGACGAACGGACGCGAGCCCGCGGCCAGCACGAACCGGTCGGCCGTGAACTGCTCGTCGCCGACCCGGAGCATCTTCGGCGCCACGAACCGGGCCTGCTCGCGGTAGAGCGTGACGTTCGGGGCGTCCCGCCGGTAGGCCTCGCCCCCGGCGACGATCGCGTCGATGCGGCCGAACACGCGGTCGCGGACGTCGCCCCAGCGGACGCTGACCGGGCCGGCGTCCAGCCCCAGCGGACCGGAGGTGCGGGCGTCCTCGGCGAGGTCGGCGACGTGGGCGAACATCTTGGTGGGGATGCAGCCCACGTTGAGGCAGGTGCCGCCGAACCACGTCTGGCCGTCGACCAGGGCCACCTGCCAGTCGGCGAACCGGTCATCGACGATCGAGTTGCCGCTGCCGGAGCCGATCACGCACAGGTCGAAGTGCCGCATGTCCCCGATTGTGGCATGGCGCCCTGACTGCCCGACCACGACCCTCGGGTCAGATGCCGGCGTAGGAGTGCAGGCCGGAGACCAGCAGGTTGATGCCGACGAAGTTGAACCAGAAGCTGAACAGGCCGATGACGGCGACGATCGCCGCGCGGCGTCCCTTCCAGCCGGCGGTGGCCCGGGCGTGCAGGTAGACCGCGTAGACGATCCAGGTGACCAGCGACATGGTCTCCTTGGGGTCCCACCCCCAGAACCGTCCCCAGGCGTACTGGGCCCAGATGGCGCCGGCGGCGATGGTGAACGTCCACAGCGGGAAGGCGAAGGCCAAGGTGCGGTAGCTGACCCGGTCGAGCGCCTCGGCGGACGGGACGCGGGCCAGGTAGCCGCGGACGCGTCCGCGCTCCTCGGCGCGGGTGCGCAGCAGGTAGAGGATCGAGGCGATCCCGCCGATGTTGAACGCCGCGCCGGCGGTGGCGGCGGCGATGATGTGGATCACGAACCAGACCGAGTGCAGCGCCGGCATCAGCTCGGAGACCTGGACGTAGAACACGGTCACGGCAAGACCCTGCCCGATCGTGAGCAGCAGCGTGACCGGCAGCCCGAGCCAGCGCATCCCGTAGCGCAGCACCAGCACCAGGTAGGCGATCGCCACGATCGCCAGGGACGTGGTGATGAACTCGTACATGTTTCCCCACGGCGCCCGGCCGGCCGCGATGCCCCGCAGCACCACCCCGGTCACGTGGGTGAGCGCAGCGACCACGGTGATCGCCACGCCGACCCGACCGAACAGTTCGACGCGGCGGCTCGGCACCGGACGGTCGGTGGCCACCGGTGCGTCCGCGGCCGGCTTCCCCGCGGTTTCACCGGCACCGACGCTGACCAGCGCGGGCTCGGCGACCCGCGCCGTCCGCGCGCTCGCCCACTCCAGGGCGTGCGCGGTCATGGCCAGCAGGTAGAGCACCACCGAGGTGACCATCGCGAGGTTGGAGTAGTCGGCGATCACTGCGGTTCCTCCTCGTTCGTGTCCGTCACTGTAACCCCCAGACCACACGCGGCCGCCAGTGCGGCCACCTCGTCGGTGAGACCGCCGCGTCCGTCCGCGCGGTCGAGGCCGGCCACCGAGACCGTCATCGTGTCCGGGGCCCTTCGTGACGCCGGCTCGTCCCTCGCCGGCTCCTCAGGGACCGTTGGTTCGACGCTCCCTGAGGAGCCGGCGGTGAGGGACGAGCCGCCGGCGTCACGAAGGGCTGCGGCCGGGGTGGTCTCGTCCGGCGTGATCGTGGCCGGGGTGACCCGGACGAACAGGCGGCGCAGCTTCACGGTGAGCGACAGCGCCATGCCGAGCACGGCCAGCATCACCGAGCCGAGCACCAGCCAGCCGCCCGGGGAGTTGGACACCTGGAGCTTGGTCCAGCGCTTCCAGCCGTCGAAGGTGATCGAGCCCTTTCCGTCGGGCAGTTGGTAGTTCGCGCCGACCGCGAGCCCGACCGTCACCGGTTTGCCGTCACGCATGAGCTGGGTGAGGCCGGTCCTGTCGAGGCTGTAGACGCTCTCCGGCTGGCCGGTCTCGACCTTGGGTGGGCCGGTCCACACGTTCAGCAGCAGTTCGGGGTTGAGCACGTCCGGGAACGCGGAGACCATGCCGGACGCCCCGCCGGAGACCGCGGTGGGCAGGAAGATCCCCTCGAACGCGAGCCGCTCGGGGCGTCCGTCGGGAACCTTGATGACCCCCTGGGAGGCGAAGTTGGCGTCCTGGGGCAGGAACACGACCGGCCCGGAGAAGGCCACGTCGCCGTTGCCGTCCCGCACGGTCACCACCGGCGCGTAGCCGTGGCCCAGCAGGTGCACCGAGTCGCCGCCGATCTGGAGCGGCGCGTTCACCTGCAGGCTCTGCTGCACCTCGGGGCTGCCGGGCACGGTGACGCCGACGTGTGCGTTGAACTCCCGGGCCGCGCCGGTCTGCACCGTCCCGGCCTCGAACTTCACGTCGAAGGAGTTCAGCCGCACCGTGAACGGGGCCAGCTGGGAGGAGGAGAAACCTGCGCCGGCGCCGAACTCGTCGTACTGGGTGAGGGTGTTCGAGAACGCTTGCCCCTCGACCACGATCGCGGTGCCCTTGAAGCTGAACAGCGAGCCCCAGCCCAGGCCGATCAGCATCGTGAGCAGGCAGATGTGGAACACCAGGTTGCCGGTCTCGCGCAGGTAGCCGCGCTCAGCCGACACCGCACCCGCGTCCCGACGGACGCGGTAGCGGTGCTCGGTCAGGTAGCGCTCGGCGTCGGCGAGCACGTCGGACGCGGTCGCGGTCACCGGTCCGGAGACGAAGCCGGGCAGCCGGTCCAGACGGCCGGGGCCGGCGTCGGGCAGCGCGCGCACCTGCCGCAGGTAGACGGCGGTACGGGGCAGGATGCAGCCGATCAGGGAGATGAACAGCAGCAGGTAGATCGCGGCGAACCACGCCGAGCCGAACACGTCGAAGAAGCCGAGCCGGCCCAGCCACGGCCCGTAGTCGGGGTGGGCCTTGAGGAAGTCGCTCACGCCCACCGGGTTCGTCGGACGCTGCGGCAGCAGCGACCCGGGCACGGCGGCGACGCCCAGCACGGCCAGCAGGATCAGGGCGGTGCGCATCGAGGTGAGCGTGGTCCACGCGAAGCGCAGCCAGGCGACCAGGTTCTTCATCAGATGATCACCTGGAACCCGGACGCCCACTGGCGCAGGCCCGCCACCAGCACCTCCCACCAGCCGGTGACCAGCAGGACGCCGACCGCCATCATCGTGACGCCGCCGGCGATCTGAATGCGGCGGTGGTGCCGCTTGACCCAGTCCAGGGTGCCCGAGAGGCGGTCGAAGGCCATGCCGAACACCACGAACGGCAGGCCGAGGCCGAGCGCGAACGCGAACGACAGCACCCCGCCGCGCAGCGCCGTCGCTTCGTTCAGCGCCAGCGACAGCACCACCGACAGGGCCGGCCCGATGCACGGCGTCCATCCCAGGGCGAACACGATGCCGAGCAGAGGGGACGCGGCCACGCCGAGTCGGGGCGCCACGTTCGGCCTCCAGCCGGCGACGGGCAGCCAGCCGGTGAACACCAGTCCGAGGACGATCGAGAGCACCCCGGCGCCGATGCTCAGCGGACGCTGCCACTCCACCAGCACTGCGCCGAGCGTGCCGGCCAGCGCCCCGGTCGCCACGAACACCACCGCGAGCCCGGCGACGAAGCCGAGCGTGCCGGCGAACACCTGGCGGCGCCGTCCGGTTCCGGCGGTGATCTCGGTGGCGCCGAGCCCGGTGGCGTAGGACAGGTAGCCGGGCAGTAGCGGCAGCACGCACGGCGAGAAGAACGACACCAGCCCGGCCAGGAGCGCGATCGGGAGCGCCAGCAGCACCGAGCCGCCGACCGCCTGCTGGATCCAGTCGCTCACTTGCCGGCCACCAGGTCGTCGATGAGGCCGACGATCGTGGCCTCGCTGGTCTCGCCGATCACGCGCGCCGCGATGCGTCCGTTCGCGTCCACGATCAGGGTGCTCGGGATCGCGCTGGCCGGCAGCTGGCCGGAGAACTTCAGCAGCAGCGCGCCGTCCGGGTCGTACAGGTTGACGTACGGCACCTCGAAGGCCCGGACGAAGGCCGTGGCCTGCGCCTTGTCGAGGTCGCGGGTGTTCACCCCCACGAACACCGCCTTCCCGGACGTGCGGGTGCTGGCTGCGACCAGGGCCGGCGCCTCCGCCCGGCAGGGTGCGCACCAGGAGCCCCACACGTTGTAGACGAGCACGGCGCCGGTCGCGGAGCTGCTGCTCCAGGCGGCCCCGGCGAGCGTGGTGCCCTCGATCACCGGGGCGGCCGGACGCTCGGCGACCGGCAGGCGGGTGATCGTCCCGTCGCCGCCGACGAAGCCGGCGTTGCTGCTGGGCGCGGAGCCGCAGCCGGCGAGCAGGGTGGCCAGGGCCACCACTGCACCGGCGAGCCGGACCCGCGCCGACACCATCAGGCCCCCGGCCGGAACTTCTTCACCTTGGGGGGCACCAGGTCGGCGCAGGGCTCGGAGTAGTCGACCCGCACCAAGTGGGTGCCGTGGTAGGTGAAGGTGGTCACGCTCGCCAGCCGGGCCTCGCGGCGCCGCGGGTCGTGCACCAGCGGACGCCCTTCGGCCCAGCAGCGGGCCATCCAGATCGGCAGCTCATGGGACAGGATCAGCACCTCGCCACCGATCGCGTGGGACGCGGCGTCCGACAGCGCGGCGCGCATCCGGGCGACGATCGAGGTGTACGGCTCGCCCCACGACGGCCGCAGCGGGTTGCGCAGCGACCACCAGCTGCTGGGCCGCAGCAGGATCTCGTTGCGCGTGCCGAAGCTGCGCCCCTCGAAGACGTTGGCGGCCTCGATCACCCGGTCGTCGATGTGCACCTCGAGCTCGGGGTGGCGGGCGGCGATCGGCGCGATGGTCTCCTGTGCACGCTGCAACGGCGAGCTGACCAGCCGCACCAGCGGGGCGTCCGCGAAGTGCTCACCGAGGCGCTCGGCCATCTGCCGACCGAGGTCGGAGAGCCCGAAACCGGGGGTGCGTCCGTACAGAACCCCCTCGGGGTTGTGCACCTGACCATGCCGCACCAGATGGACGACCCTGGGTTCCATCGATCTCCTCGCCTCAGTGTGTGCCCCCACAATACGGGGACGCCCTGTGTCCCCGGCATCCCGACTTGTCAGACTCAGGGAACGCTATAGCGCTCCGTGCGTCTGACAAGTCGGAGGGTGGGGACGGGGGGCGCGGCTCAGGGCCGCAGGGCGGCGGCCAGGGCGGCGGGGTCCACGACCCAGATGGAGTGGCGGACGCCGTCCACGAAGGTCACCGGCACGTGATCGGTGTACTCGGCCTTGAGGCCGGGATCCGCGTCGACGTCCTGCACCGCCCAGGTGTCCCCTGAGGCGGTGCAGACGGAGCGAACAGTGTCGATGGCCTGCTCACAGAGGTGGCAGCCATCGCGGACCAGCAGCACGACGCGTGCCTGGTCCATCAAGAGCGCTCGTTACTTGCCGGCGCGACGACGCTGGATGCGCGTCTTCTTGAGCAGCTTGCGGTGCTTCTTCTTCGCCATCCGCTTGCGGCGCTTCTTGATGACCGAACCCACTGGCAGACCTCTCGAATACCGTCCGGAGACGGCAGGTAACGGGATCGGGGCTGGTGTTCAGACCCGAAAGGATGTGGCTGGGAATCCAGCCAAGTGATGATCTTAGGCGAACCCCTGCTCGCGGGGCGAATCAGCCTGCGTGGTAGAACGACTCGCGCAGGTAGGCGTTGACCGCGTGCTCGGGGACCCGGAAGTTGCGACCGAAGCGGACCGCCTCCAGGTCACCGGCGTGGATCAGCCGGTACACCGACATCCGGGACACCCTCAGCGCTGCTGCGACCTCGGCCACCTTCAGAAACCGGACCGTTCCCAACGGCGTCACCGGGTCATTCATCTGCGCACCTGCCCCCTCCGTGGACTGCCCCTGCGACAGCCGCTCCGCCACACACTAGTGGGCAATCGGGTCTCGTGGGACCGCTGGGAAAGAAGTTGTCAACGAGCCACGCCGGTCCGTGCGTCGAACAGCAGGATCGCGAAGGACGCGAGCCAGTGCTCGCTCATGTAGTCGCCACCGAGGACGTGCGCGAGGCCGGCCCCGGCGTGTTCGTCTGCGGCCCGCAGCATCGCGGCGCTGCGGGGGTCGGCCGGGCCGAGGCGCGTCGCGAGGCGGGTCAGCGCGTACGCACGGTGCAGGTTGAGGCCGTCGCGGTGCGCGACCTGGCCGTCGCTGCGGTCGCCGGCGCCGAGCGGGTGCTCCCAGGCATCGAGCGCGGAATCGGGCAGGAAGACGTCCAGCCAGTCGCCGAACCGGGACGCGGGCAGCAGTTCTGCCATCAGGTCGATCTCGGCCAGCCCCGGGGCGAGGAAGTCCCAGGCGTCGGGCTCCCAGCGGTTGGCGTAGCCGGCGTCCGCGCCGAACCAGCGCTGGGCGGCCGCGGTGATCGCGTCCAGCAGTTCGGGCTCACCGGACGCCGCCAGACGCCGCGCCCACGGCAGCGCGCGGGACACCCCGAACGCCGAGTTGAGGTGCATGCCGGCCCGGACGGGGCGGTCCATCGTGGGCAGCCAGACGACGAACCGGTCGGTGAGCAGGTCGGCCAGCGGCGCGAGGGCGGCGCCCCAGCGGCGGGCGTCCGGGTCGTCCCAGCCGGCGAGCTCGTCGGCGAGGGTGAGCGCCCACCCCCAGCCATAGGGACGCTCCCACGTCGGGTCGCCGGCCAGGTAGCCGACCTCGACAGCCAGGTTCGCCGGCGTCAGGTGGTCGTCGAGGACCGCCCGCACCAGGTCGGCGTCCAGCTCGTCGGGGGCCTCGCGCAGCAGCCGCACCACCGACCAGTGCATGTGCACGGCAGAGTGCCAGTCGTAGCAGCCGTAGAAGGCCGGGTGCTGCTCACGCGGACGCAGCTGCACCGGGCCGGCGGCGTGGTGGCGCCAGCCGTGCGGGTACTCCCGCCGGACGGCCTCGGTGATGGCGGACGCGTAGTCGGCGGCGATGGCGGCGAACGTGGTCACACCCCGATTCTGGCCCACTCGACAACGGCCGCGGCGAGGCGGGACGCTGTTGCCATGCGGATCGACCTGAACGCCGACCTGGGCGAGGCCCACGGCGAGTGGTCGAGCGACGACGCGGCGATGCTCGACGTGGTCACCAGCGCGAACATCGCCTGCGGGTTCCACGCCGGCGACGCGCTCACGATGCTGCGCACCACCGCCTTGGCCGCCGAGCGGGGCGTGGTGGTGGGCGCCCACCTCAGCTACCTCGACCGGGAGGGGTTCGGACGCCGCGCCGTCGCCGTCGAGCCGGAGGAACTGCGGGCGCAGGCGGTGTACCAGCTGGGCGCGCTGGCCGGGGCGTGCCGGGCGACCGGGGCCCGGCTGGCGTACGTGAAGCCGCACGGGGCGCTGTACCACGCGATCACGACCGACCGCGGGCAGGCCGGGGCGGTCGTCGGCGCGATCGCGGCGTTCGACCCGTCCCTGGCACTGCTGGGCCTGCCCGACACGCTCGCCACCGAGCTGGCCGCCGCGGCCGGGCTGCGGACCGTCGTGGAAGCGTTCGCCGACCGCGCCTACCGGGCCGACGGCGGCCTGGTGCCGCGTGGGGAACCCGGCGCCGTGCTGGACGACCCGGCGGTGGTGGCTGCCCGGATGGTCGACCTGGTCACCACCGGCAGCGTCGAGGCGATCGACGGGACGCGGGTGGCGGTGGCGGCCGATTCGATCTGCGTCCACGGGGACTCCCCGAACGCGGTGGCGATGGCGCAGGCCGTCCGGGCGTCGCTGGCGGCCGCCGGGGTCGGGGTCGGGTCGTTCGCGTGAGGCTGCTGCCGTGCGGCGAGACCGCCGTGCTCGTCGAGACCGACGCGGTGCCGTCCGTGGTCGCCGTGCTCGCCGGGCTGGACGCCGAGCTGGTGCCGGCCGCCCGGACCGTGCTGGTGCGGGCGGCGTCGCCGGCGGACCTGCCGGCCGTCCGTGCCCGGGTGGCCGAGCTGCTCGCCGGGCCGCTGCCCCCGGCGCCGGTGGCGGACCCCGCCCAGACAGTGGTGATCGGGGTGCGGTACGACGGGGAGGACCTCGCCGAGGTCGCGGCGCTCACCGGCCTCACGGCGGCCGAGGTGGTCGCCGCCCACACCGGACGCCCCTGGCGGGTCGCGTTCGGCGGGTTCGCGCCGGGCTTCGCCTACCTCGACGGCGGCGACCCCCGGCTGGTGGTGCCGCGCCGGGCGGACCCCCGGACGGTGGTGCCGGCCGGCGCGGTCGGGCTCGCCGGGAGCTGGTCGGGGATCTACCCGCGCCCCTCCCCCGGCGGCTGGCAGCTGATCGGACGCACCGACGCGGTGCTGTGGGACCTCGGGCGGACGCCGCCGGCGCTGCTGCGTCCCGGGTGGTGGGTGCAGTTCGAGGAGCTCCCGTGATCGAGGTGCTGAAGCCCGGACCGCTGGCGCTGGTGGAGGACGCCGGCCGTCCCGGGCTGGCGGCGGTCGGGGTCAGCCCGTCCGGCGCCTTCGACCGGGCCGCGTTCGCCGACGGGGCGCGGCTCGTCGGCAACACAGCGGGCCACGCAGCGATCGAGGTGACGCTGGGCGGCCTCGTGGTGCGCTCGGCCGCCCACCACCGGGTGGCGCTCACCGGGGCGGTCTGCGCGGCCACCGTGAACGGCCTCCCGGTGCCGTGGGGCGAGCCGGTGCAGCTCCGCCCCGCGGACGTGTTGGCGCTCGGGCTGCCGACCCTCGGCCTGCGGAGCTACCTCTCGGTCGCGGGCGGCGTCGACGTGCCCGCCGTGCTCGGCTCCCGCTCGACCGACCTGCTCTCCGGCATCGGCCCCGCCCGCCTCGCCGCCGGCGACTTCCTGCCCATCGGCGTTGTCACGGTCCCTGAGGAAACACCGGAACGTCACGAAGCGCCGTCGCCCTCCACCGTCCTCGACCTGCTCCCCGGTCCCCGCACCGACTGGCTGGCCGACCCCGACGCCCTCGCCGGCACGTGGACGGTCTCCCCGGAGAGCAACCGCATCGGCGTCCGGCTGACCGGACCGGTACTGACCCGGGCGGCCGCGTTCGAGGGCGAAGAACTCCCCAGCGAGCCGATCGTCCGCGGCGCGGTGCAGCTGCCCCCTTCCGGGCGGCCGGTGCTGTTCGGGCCGGACCACCCCACGACCGGCGGCTACCCCGTGGTGGCGGTGCTCACCGAGGCGGCCGGCGACCGCCTCGCCCAGTGCCGCCCCGGCGAGCGGGTACGGCTGGCCTGGGTCGCACCGCGCTGAGGCGCGCGAAGGCTCAACCCAGCGCCGCGCGCCAGTCGAACGGGCCGAGATGACGGACGCGCTCGGACGCGGCGGCCACCGCCGCTTCCAGCGCCTCGACCCGGCCGAGCCCGGACGCCAGCCAGAAGCAGTAGGCGCCGTGCAGCACGTCGCCGGCACCGACGGTGTCGACCGCCTCGACGACGTCCGGCGTGAGAGTCCCGGACGCGTCGCGCGTCCACCACTCCAGCGGGTCGCCGCCGTGGCTGACCGCCACGAGTTCGGCACCGAGCGACAGCAGGTCGGCCGGTCGCACCCCGCCGCTGCGGGCGTAGTCGGCCGAACAGATCACGTCGGTCGCGAACGGCAGGACGTCGTCGAACACCGGCTTGTGCGAGCCCGCGTCCACCACCCTGGGCACGTCGGAGGCGGCCAGCACAGCCGATCGAGCCAGCGCGGCGTGGTGGCCGTCGACCAGCACCACGTCCACCCCGGACAGGTCAGGTCCGGCGATCTTGCCGAACACGGGAGCCTGGCCCGAGCCGCTCACCACCGCACGTTCACCGCTGCCCGCGTCCAGCAGCACGGTGGACGCCGCGAGCGCGAACCCCGGCGGGGCCACGTCGACGACCTCGACGCCCGCGGACGCCAGGTCGTCCGCCACCAGCCGAGCCGCCGGTGAGGCGCCGAGCGCCGTCCACAGCCGAGCACGACCGCCGAGGGCGGCGAAGGCGATCGCGGCCACCGCCGCCGGGCCGCCGGCCGCCAGCCACGTCCGGCTCGCCACCGTCTTCTCGTTCACCGCCGGCCGGGCGTCGACGAGCTGCACGACGTCGAGCGTGGCCAGTCCGACGAACAGCCCGCCGGGGCTCACCGGGCGTCCGCGCTCATCGCAGGTCGCCCGGCTCGACCTCGACCACGCACAGGGCGGTGCCGCCGGGCGCCTCCAGGATCGTCTTGCCGGCCCGCGACGCCCGCGGCATCGCGCCGAGCTCGGCCAGGCGCTCGACCTCCGCCTCCAGGTCGTCGGTGGCGATGTGCAGGTGCGAGGTCACCTCGGCGCTCACCTCCGCGGGCTGCAGTCGGACGTCCAGCGCCCAGCAGCCGGCCGGACGCAGCGCGGTCTCGGGGTCGGCGACCTGCTGCCAGTCGCCACCGAGCAGCTCCTGGAAGAACGCCACCTCGGCCGCGTACTTCTTGCGCGGCACGTCGAGGCAGAAGCGGGTCACCCGGCTGCGGTGCTGCCAGGTCGGCCAGACCAGCGCCGGGGGCACCTCGGCGCCCGGATGGGGCACCAGGCAGAACGTGAACCCGGCAGGGGTCCGCATCACGAAGTAGCCGTGCGGGGACTCCTCGACCAGCTCGGCCCCGGCCGCCTCGGCCGCCTCCGCCGAGGCCCACGGATCGTCCACGTGCACGTCGAGGTGCAGCCGGGTCGGGCCGTCGCCGAGGCGCTGCACCCGCAGGTAGTTGTCACCGACCGGCGGCAGCAGGGTGGCGAACTCGCCGTCCGCTCCGCGCACCGGCGACAGCTCGTACCCGGTGCTGCCGCGCCAGAAATCGACGCCGGCCTCGAACTCGGCGGCGGGGAAGTCCAGGAAGACGGTCAGCCAGGACGGTGGGGGTGGTGCGGCCGTCACGAAGAAGCCAGTGCCCGACTGCGGTCACGCGCCGCCTCCATGGCGGTCATGAACGCGGCCTTCACCCGGTGGTCCTCCAGCTCGCGCAACGCGGCGGCGGTGGTGCCGCCCGGCGACGTCACCCGCTCCCGCAGCACCGTCGGGTGCTCGCCGGAGTCCGACAGCAGCTTGGCCGACCCGTACATGGTCTGCACGACGAGGGTGGTGGAGATGTCGCGCGGCAGGCCGAGCATCACGCCCGCGTCGATCATCGCCTCGACGACGAAGAACAGGTACGCCGGGCCCGAGCCGGAGATCGCGGTCACCGCGTCCTGGTACTTCTCCGGCACGGTCACCACCTTGCCGACCGCCGACAGCAGGTCGGTGACGTGCGCGAGGTGCTCGGGGGTCGCGGACGCGCCGGCCGAGATGGCCGCCATGCCCTCGTCCACCTGGGCGGGCGTGTTCGGCATCACCCGGACGACCGGGGTGCCCTCGGGCATGGCCGACTCGATCCGGGCGGTCGACAGGCCTGCGCACAGCGACACCACCAGCGTGCCCGGACGGATGGACGCGCCCACCTCGGGGAGCACCTCACCCGCGTCCTGCGGCTTCACCACGATCACCACGGTGTCGGCACCGGCGGACGCCTCCCGGGTGCCGGCGGTGCGGATGCCGTGCCTGGCCTCCAGTTCGACCAGGCGCGGGGCGTGCCGGTCGGCGGCGGTGATGGTGTCGGCGGCCCAGCCCGCGCGCAGCAGGCCGGCGATCAGCGTCTCCCCCATCACCCCGGCCCCGATGACGGCCAGGGTGCTCATCGCCCGGCCACCAGCTCGGCGATCTGCACCGCGTTCAGCGCCGCGCCCTTGCGCAGGTTGTCGCTGGACACGAACAGCACCAGGCCGCGTCCGCCCGGCACCGACTGGTCGGAGCGGATCCGGCCCACGTAGCTCGGGTCGGTGCCCGCCGCCTCGCGCGGGTTCGGCACGTCGACGAGCTGGACGCCGGGCGCGGTCGCCAGCAGCCCGGTGGCCCTGGTGACGCTGATCTCCTCGGCGAACTCGGCGTGGATGCTGAGCGAGTGGCCGGTGAACACCGGCACACGCACGCAGGTGCCCGCGACCAGCAGATCGGGGATGTGCAGGATCTTGCGCGACTCGTGGCGCAGCTTCTGCTCCTCGTCGGTCTCCAGCTGGCCGTCGTCGACGAGCGCGCCGGCCAGCGGGATCACGTTGAACGCGATCGGCTTCACGTACGGCGCCGGGTCGCCCGCGGCCACGGCCGTGCCGTCCAGCGCCAGCTGGGCGGGGTCGTCCGCGGCGGCGGTCTGGTGGGCCAGCGCGAGCACGCCCTTGGCGCCCGAGCCGGAGACCGCCTGGTAGGTGGCGACCACGAGACGCTGCAGGCCCGCCGCGTCGTGCAGCGGCTTGAGCACCGGCATCGCGGCCATCGTGGTGCAGTTGGGGTTGGCGATGATGCCCTTGGGCGGGTTCACCGCGTCCTCGGGATTCACCTCGGAGACGACCAGCGGGACCTCGGGGTCCTTGCGCCACGCCGAGGAGTTGTCGACGACGATCGCGCCGGCCGCCGCGACCTTCGGCGCGAACTCGCGCGACATCGACGCCCCGGCCGAGAACAACGCCAGGTCGAGCCCGGCGAAGTCGGCGGTCGCGGTGTCCTCCACGATGACCTCGCCGCCCGCCCAGGCCAGGGCCTGGCCGGCCGAACGGGCCGAGGAGAAGAACCTGATCTCATCCACGGGGAACCCGCGCTCAGCGAGCAGCGTCCGCATGACGCCACCGACCTGACCCGTTGCCCCGAACACACCAACACGCATGGGCGCCAGCCTACCGAAGGGGTGTCCGCGGGGGCCGGTCACGGTGCCCGGGCGTGAGACCGGACGGGGGGTCAGCGCATGATCTCGCGCGCGAACCCCAGGTAGCGGGTGCCCTTCATGGACACGGTCCCGCGGTCGCCGACGACCAGCAGCCCGTACTCGGGGGCCGGCACCTCGAGCTCGAAACGTTCCCCGCTGGGTTGCTGGAACGACACGAAGTGGGTCTGGGTGACCGACGTGTCCCCGCCCCCGGAGGTCTCGATGCGCTTGTCCACGATCGCGGCGACGGCGGTGACCTCCGGCGACGCCTGGTTGCGGGCGGCCTGCCGGGCGGCCTTCACGATGCCGAAGATGATCAGCCCCAGCACCGTCAGGAAGACGGCGAAGAAGAGCACGAAGAAGATCACGAAGAACAGGGGAGGCTCCATACCCATGGGGCACAGGGTAGCGAGCCGGCGGAGGGTTCAGAGCCAGTCGACGTACGGCGCGACCAGGGAGTAGCCGACAAAGGCCACGAAGTCGAGGATGAAGTGCGCGACCACCAGCGGTCCCACCCGTTTGAACCGCAGGTAGAGCAGCCCGAACACCACCCCCATCACCAGGTTGCCGACGAACCCGCCGAAGCCCTGGTAGAGGTGGTAGCTGCCGCGCACGACCGCCGAGCCGAGCACGATCGCCCACACCGGCCACGCCAGCTGCCGGCCGCGGACGAACCAGAAGCCGATCATCACGACCTCTTCGAGGACGGCGTTCATCGCCGCCGCGCCGACCAGCACCGGCACCGTCCACCAGTTCTCGGAGAGGTTCGCCGGCGACACGTTCGTGTTGACCCCGAGCGTGCGGGCGGCGAAGTACAGGCCGAGGCCCGGGATGCCGATGCCGGCCGCGACCGCGAACCCCCAGCCGATGTCGAACTTCGGACGCCGCAGGTCGAACCCGATGCTGCGCCGGTCGGCGGTGCGCTGCAGCAGGTAAAGGGCCAGCAGCGCCGGGACCAGCGGGAACACCAGGCCGGCCAGCTGGTAGGCCAGGTCGAGCCAGGGACGGTCCGGCACCACCGAGTTGTTCATCGACGTGGTCTGCTCGTTCAGCGGGACGTTGCGGGTGAGCTTCTCGATGATCGAGAGCACCGAGTAGATCGCCGACTGCCCCAGCGAGACGCCCAGCACCAGCAGCAGTTCGATGCCCGGACGGGCGCGGTCCTCCGCGGGCTGCGTCCACGGGGGCTCGGGGTCGAGGGTCACCGGGCCGGCTCGTACGGCGTCGCCAGGTGCTCGCGGGTGAAGGCGAGGCTGCCGGCGAGCGCGGTGACGCGCTGCGCGCGGGTCAGGCCCCGGGTGATGACCTCCACGACCACGTGCCCGGCGAACCCGGTGGCGGTCAGTTCGGCGAGTACGCCGGCGGCGTCCTGGTCGCCCTCGCCGGGCAGCAGGTGTTCGTCGACCGCGCCGTTGGTGCCGTCGGTCAGGTGGACGTGGCGCAGCCGCTCGCCCCAGTCGCGGACGAGCGCCACCGACGACTGCCGGGAGGTCGCGGCGTGCGACAGGTCGAGGGTCAGGTGGTCGCAGTCGAGCTGCGCGACGTCCCAGCTCGGTGCGTAGGCGCGGACCTCGCCGCCGCCCGGCGCCCGCCATGGGTACATGTTCTCCACGCAGAACAGCAGCCCGGTGGTCTCCTCCAGCCGGCGGATGCCCGCGGTGAAGCCGGACGCGTAGCTGCGCTGCCACCGGAACGGCGGGTGCACCACGACCACGTCCGCGCCGAGCTGGTGGGCGGCCATCGCGGCCCGGTCGAGCTTCTCCCACGGGTCGGGGCCCCAGACGCGCTGGGTGAGCAGCAGGGTGGGCGCGTGCACCGAGAGGACGGGCACCTCGTGGTACTCCGAGAGCCGCTCCACGGCGTCCACGTCGGCGGAGGTGGGGTCGAGCCCGACCATGATCTCGACGCCGTCGTAGCCCAGTTCGCGGGCGAGGGCGAACCCGGCTGCAGTCGACTCCGGGTACACCGAGGACGTGGAAAGCAGCACCCGCGGGGCAACGGTTGGATCGTGCGGCACCCGTCCATCGTAGGCGGAGGTCGGTGGCACGGCCTCCCCGGATCGCCGGGAGTGGACGGGCCCCGATTCGCGTCCGCACCGGCAGATCGCCACAATGGGGTCATGCATGTCGATCATCTGACCTTCGCGGTGGGATCGGCCGGTCTCTTCGCGGAGACCGAACGTCTCGGTGCACTGCTGGGCGAACGGTTCCGCGACGGCGGGTTCCACCCGCGGTTCGGCACCCGCAACCACATCCTGCCGCTGGCCGATGACCGCTACCTCGAGGTCGTCGAGGTCCTCGAACACCCGGCCGCCGAGAAGGCGCCGTTCGGGCAGGCCGTCCGCGCCCGCTCGGAGATGGGTGGCGGCTGGCTCGGCTGGGTCGTCTCCGTGGAGGACATCGCCCCGTTCGAGGAGCGGCTCGACCGTGAGGCCGCGCACGGCTCCCGGCACTTCCCCGACGGCCGCCTGCTGGAGTGGCGGCAGATCGGCGTGAAGGGCCTGATCAGCGACCCGCAGCTGCCCTACTTCATCAAGTGGGACTCCGACCCGTCCGTCCTGCCCAGCGCGCTGGACGGCGACATCCGCCTCGACCGCATCGAGATCGCCGGCACCCGCTCCCGCGTCGAGGAGTGGCTCGGCATCGTCCTGGAAGAGATGTTCGACGGCGTCAAGATCAAGTTCAGCTCGCCGAACGGCCAGCCGGGCATCCTGTCGGCCACGTTCCTCACGCCGAACGGCAAGGTCAAGATCTGATCCGCGGACCAAAAGGGGACAGTCCCCTTTTGGTCCACCTCTCCGAAACGAAAGGGGACAGTCCCCTTTCGTTTCGCGCGCCCCTCGCGGGCAGTGTCAGAGGCCGCCGCTAGCGTTCGGGCCATGGCCAAGAACCCGAGTGCGTCCTACCGCTGTTCGGAGTGTGGGTGGACGACGCCCCGCTGGGTCGGACGCTGCGGGGAGTGCCAGGCGTGGGGCAGCGTCGCGCAGGGTGCTGCGTCGGCCGCCCGCCGGGTGAACTCGGCCGCCCCCACCACGCCGGCCCTGCCGATCAGCCAGGTCTCGCTGGACGAGGCGCGCTCGATCCCGACCCGCATCGGTGAGCTCGACCGGGTGCTCGGCACCGGCATCACGCCCGGTGCGGTGATCCTGCTCGCCGGCGAGCCCGGCGTGGGCAAGTCGACGCTGCTGCTCGAGGTCGCCAACCGCTGGGCACGCACCGGACGCCGCACCATCTACATCACGGCCGAGGAGTCCGCGGCCCAGGTGCGACTGCGCGCCGAGCGCACGTCGGCGGTGGTCGAGGGCCTCTACCTCGCTGCCGAGGACGACCTGGGCACCGTGCTCGGCCACGTCGAGCAACTCGAACCCGAACTGCTGGTCATCGACTCGGTGCAGACCGTGCAGGTGCCGGGCACCGACTCCGCCGCCGGCGGTGTGGCCCAGGTGAAGGAGGTCACGGCGGCGCTGGTCCGGGTGGCCAAGCAGCGGGCGCTGCCGGTGATCCTGATCGGCCACGTCACCAAGGAGGGCACGGTCGCCGGGCCGCGCACGCTCGAGCACCTGGTCGACGTGGTGCTGTCGTTCGAGGGGGACCGCAACGGCGGCTTCCGCATGCTGCGCGCCACCAAGAACCGGTTCGGCCCCGCCGACGAGGTGGGCTGCTTCGAGATGGTGGAGTCCGGCATCCGCGAGGTCGCCGACCCCAGCGGCCTGTTCACCACCCAGCACGCCGAGCCGACGCCCGGCACGTGCCTGACGATCTCGCTCGCCGGACGCCGCCCGCTGCTCACCGAGGTGCAGGCGCTGGTCGCGCCCAGCCCGGCACCGGTCCCGCGCCGGGTCACCCACGGCGTCGAGGGCAGCCGGGTCGCCATGATCCTCGCGGTGCTGCAGCGCCGCGCCGGCGTCCGCCTGCACAACCGGGACGTCTACGTCTCGACGGTGGGCGGGGCGCGGGTGTCCGACCCGGCCACCGACCTGGCCACCGCGGTCGCGGTCGCCTCCGCCGCCGAGGATCGCGCGTTCAGCCCGCCGGTGGTGGCGCTCGGCGAGGTCGGCCTGTCCGGCGAACTGCGCCGGGTTCCGGGGCTGGAACGACGGCTCTCCGAGGCGGCGCGGTTGGGCTTCAAGGCGGCGCTCGTGCCGCCTGGGGTCACCGTCCGCGAGCGCGGGCTCACGGTGATCGAGGTGTCCAGCGTCGCCGCCGCGCTCGAGGTGCTGAAGCTGCGCCGCAAGACCTCCGAGAAGACGGACGGGGCCCCGCGCGCGCGGTTCACCGTGCTCGACGGCGGCTGGGAGGCCGACGAGCCGGGGGCGTGACCCGGTGGCGCGTCGCGCAGGGAGGAGGCGCTAGCTGGCCTTGGTGACCACGAACACCTGGCGGGCCTTGGCGTCGGCGGCGAAGGTCGCGGCCGCCACGTAGGTGCCCTCACCCAGCACTGCCTTGGCGGTCTTGCAGCCGGCGGCCGAACGGGCGACCGGCCACGAGATCGTGAACTCGTAGGTCTTCTTCGACTTCAGCGTCTGCTTGTGCGTCGGCACCCACTTCGCGCAGTCGTCGGTGCTCCAGATGCGGTCGGAGCCGCTGGTGACCGTGAGCGAGAAGGTCGACGGCTTGAGGTCGAGTACGCACGGCTGGCCGCCGTTGTTGGTCAGGCCGACCCGGAAGGTCTGCTTGGCGTCCTGCTTCACCTTCTGGTAGCCGGCGAGGGTGAGCGTGGAGTTGCTGGCGTCACACATCAACGGCCCGGTCGGTGTCGCCGAGGCCGTCGGCGTCGTCGACTCGGTCGGCGTGGCCGAGATCGAGATCGTGGGGGTCGCGGGGGTGGTGGCCGGCACCGCGGCCACCGGATCCTCGGGTTGGGGCCGGAGGAGGTAGACGAACAGGCCGATCAGCAGCACCGCCGCCGCCACAATCGCGCCGCGTCGCGCCCAGTAGACCCACGCCGGCTGGGAGCCGACCGGATGGAACAGCGAACCCATGCGCTCAGGCTAGGTCGCAACCCTCCGGGCCGCACCCCGCCGCGCCGGGTCGGGCCGGTTCCGACGACGCGGTAGCGTTGTCGCTGACCGGAACGAGCACCAGCTCACCGGAACGAGCACTGCGGAGAGAGACCATGACCGACCCCTATGCCGGCCAGACCGACGGGAACGCCGCCGACCAGACCATCCCGCTGGTCCCCGACGCGGGCTTCAGCCAGCCCGACCTGCCGCCCTTCCCGGAGGAGACGTGGGTGGATTCGGCCGGCCCGTCCGACCCGTGGGCTTCCGGCCCCGGCCTGGGCGATGCCGCGAAGCCCGAACACACCCTGGCCTTCCCGTCCGACCCGGCGTCCGCCGCACCGACAGCGCCGGTGCCCACCCCCGCCTCGTCCTCCTGGCCCGCCCCGGCGGCGCCGGAGGCGCCGACCGGCGTCCGGTTCGGCTACTCCTCCCCCGCCGACTACCCGCGGACCGCGCAGGCGGCTGCGTCCGGCGGTGCGGCGTACGGTGTCGCCCCGACTCCCGCCCCGGCCCCACCGACGCCGCCCCAGTTCCAGCCGCAGCCGGCACCCCAGCCCGCGCCGCAGAACACCTTCGTCCAGCCGCCGTTCGAGCGGTACCCCGAGCCCAACGGCCCGGCGGGGTCGATCACCAACCAGCTCTACGCCGCCACCCCGTACGCCGGCCAGGCCTGGCCCGGCGCGGTCGACCCGGTCGCGTACGACTACGGGTACAGCTACGGCTACGGCGGGCAGGCGTCGGCGCCCCACCCGAACGCGACCACCTCGCTGGTGATGGGCATCCTCGGCCTGGTCCTCTTCACCCCACTCGCACCGATCGCCTGGTACCTGGCCGCCCGCGGCAAGCGCGAGATGCGCCAGGACCCCGGACGATGGGCGCCCAGCCCGATGCTCACCGCCGGCATGGTGATGGGCATCATCGGAACCTCGCTGATGGCGTTCTTCCTCGTCATGCTCTTCCTGGTGTTCGTGCTCGCGATCAGTTCCTGAGCCGCGCCCCGCAGATGCAGAACAGGGCCCGACCGGTTGACCGGTCGGGCCCTGTTTCCTGCGTTGTCGCTCAGGTCACTGGGCGAGGTCCGCGGTGTCCGGGAGCGGGGTCTTGGCCACGCCCTTGAAGGTGAACGGGAACTCCGAGCCCTCCTCGGCCACGTCCACCACGACGATCTCGCCGGAGTGCACCTCGCCGAACAGGATCTTCTCGGCGAGCTGGTCCTCGATGTCGCGCTGGATCGCCCGACGCAGCGGACGCGCACCCAGCACGGGGTCGAAGCCCCGCTTGGCGATGAGCGCCTTCGCCGCCGGGGTGAGCTCGATGCCCATGTCCCGGTCGCGCAGCCGCACCTCGATCTCGGAGACCATCAGGTCGACGATGTGCTCGATGTCGGACGTGGTGAGCTGGTGGAACACCACGATCTCGTCGACGCGGTTCAGGAATTCCGGACGGAAGTGCTGCTTGAGCTCATCCGAAACCTTCGCCTTCATCTTCTCGTAGCTGCCGGCCTCATCGGTGCCCTGGCTGAAGCCGAGGTTGACCGACTTCGAAATGTCCCGGGTGCCGAGGTTGGTGGTCATCACGATCACCGTGTTCTTGAAGTCGACCACGCGTCCCTGGGCATCGGTGAGGCGACCCTCGTCGAGGATCTGCAACAGCGAGTTGAAGATGTCCGGGTGCGCCTTTTCGATCTCGTCGAACGACACCACGCTGAATGGCTTGCGGCGCACCTTCTCGGTGAGCTGGCCGCCCTCTTCGTAACCGACATATCCCGGCGGTGAGCCGAACATCCGCGACGCGGTGTGCTTCTCGGAGTACTCGCTCATGTCCAGGGTGATCAGCGCGTTCTCGTCGCCGAACAGGAACTCGGTGAGCGCCTTGGTGAGTTCGGTCTTGCCGACGCCGGACGGGCCGGCGAAGATGAACGAACCACTGGGACGCTTCGGGTCCTTCAGGCCGGCGCGGGTACGCCGGATCGAGCGGGACAGCGCCTTCACCGCGTCGTACTGGCCGATGTAGCGCTTGCCGATCTCCTCCTCCATCTTCATCAGCCGCGAGGACTCCTCCTCGGTCAGCTTGAAGACGGGGATGCCGGTCGAGCTGGACAGCACCTCGGCGATCGCCTCCTCGTCCACCTCCGCGGGCACGTCGGAGTCGCCCAGCTTCCAGGCCTCCTCCTTCTCGCCGCGCGCGATGGTGAGCTTGCGCTCGTCGTCACGCAGCCGTGCGGCCAGCTCGAAGTCCTGGGCGTCGATCGCCGCCTCCTTCTGGAGCCGGACGGCGGAGATGCGCTCGTCGAACTCGCGCAGGTCCGGCGGCGCGGTCATCCGGCGGATCCGGAGCCGGGCGCCGGCCTCGTCGATCAGGTCGATCGCCTTGTCGGGCAGGAACCGGTCGGAGATGTACCGGTCGGCCATCTGGGCGGCCGCCGTCAGGGCGCCGTCGGTGATGGTGATCCGGTGGTGCGCCTCGTACCGGTCGCGCAGGCCACGCAGGATGTCGATCGTCAGCGCGATCGACGGCTCGGCCACCTGGATCGGCTGGAAGCGGCGCTCCAGAGCGGCGTCCTTCTCGATGTACTTGCGGTACTCGTCGAGGGTGGTCGCACCGATGGTCTGCAGCTCGCCGCGGGCCAGCATCGGCTTCAGGATGGACGCCGCGTCGATGGCGCCCTCGGCGGCACCCGCACCGACCAGGGTGTGGATTTCGTCGATGAACAGCACCACGTCGCCGCGGGTCTTGATCTCCTTCAGCACCTTCTTCAGGCGCTCCTCGAAGTCGCCGCGGTATCGGGAGCCGGCCACCAGCGCACCGAGGTCGAGGGTGTAGATCTGCTTGTCGCGCAGGGTTTCGGGAACATCGCCACGCACGATCGCCTGGCTCAGTCCCTCGACGACGGCGGTCTTGCCGACGCCGGGCTCACCGATCAGGACCGGGTTGTTCTTGGTGCGGCGCGACAGCACCGTCATCACCCGCTCGATCTCCTTCTCGCGTCCGATCACCGGGTCGAGCTTGTTCTCGCGCGCGGCCTGGGTGAGGTTGCGGCCGAACTGGTCGAGGATCGTCGCGGCGGCGGCGGACTGCCCGGTCTCGGGTGCGCCGGCGGTCGCGGCCTCCTTGCCCTGGTAGCCCGACAGCAGCTGGAGGACCTGGTTGCGGACGCGGTTCAGGTCGGCGCCGAGCTTGATCAGCACCTGCGCCGCGACACCCTCACCCTCACGGATCAGGCCGAGCAGGATGTGCTCGGTACCGATGTAGGGGTGGTTGATCTGCAGGGCCTCGCGCATCGAGAACTCCAGCACCTTCTTCGCGCGCGGCGTGAAGGGGATGTGGCCGGTCGGGGCCTGCTGGCCCTGCCCGATGATCTCCTCGACCTGCTCACGCACGGCCTCGAGCGAGATGCCCATCGACTCCAGTGCCTTCGCAGCCACGCCCTCACCCTCGTGGATGAGGCCGAGCAGGAGGTGCTCGGTACCGATGTAGTTGTGGTTGAGCATGCGCGCCTCGTCCTGGGCGAGGACGATGACTCGCCTGGCGCGGTCGGTGAACCGATCGAACATGCGTGGAACTCCTTACTCCTGGCGGCTGCGCGCCGGTGGGATCGTCCCGATCCGGCCCACTCGCCTCTTCAGCTTAGTCAACGCCACCTGTCTGCCGGTTCCTTCCGCTGTTCGCCCCCGGCTCAATCTGTGGGTACCCGTCCCAGCCCGCGGACCCACGGACGCAGCTCGCCCCCGGCTCGACGAGCGAGCCGGGGGCGAAGGGCGGGTTGCTGCGAAATCCTCCCGATCAGCTGTGTGCGCGCTCGTAGGCCTCGCGCACCTCGGCGGAGACCCGGCCGCGGGCCGAGACCTGCATGCCCTGGGACGCGGCCCAGGCGCGAATGTCGGTGGCGGAGGTGCCGGCGGACTTGCGGCGGCTGGTGCCGCCGCGACGGGCCGCGCTGTTGCGGTCACGCTCGCCCGCGGCGATGTAGGGCGCGAACGCGTCCCGCAGCTTACGGGCGTTGTCAGCGGAGAGATCGATCGAGTAGTTGATTCCGTCGAGCGCGAAGACGATCGTCTCGGCGGCTTCGCTGCCGTCGAGGTCATCGGTGTGGATGACCTGAACTCGCTTGGCCATGTCGGTCCTTTCATGAAGTCGTCGCAGCGCGACTTGTATTGGCTTCCCAATAGCGACGCCAGCATATACCGCGGCCCTCTTTGCGCAAAAGGGGCGGCGGTATTGGCTGGTTTATCGAAGAACCAAAGGGGACGACTTCCGCAAGCTCGGCCACACGACCGTGGGTGGGGACCAAAACGTCGAGGGGAGCGGGCCCTAATTCACGCGGTGCGGGAATCGTAGGCACACGACCTCGCCGGTGCGCTAATTGCACCGACGAGGTCGCGTTGCCGGATCGGAGTGGCTCAGGCGTGCTGGCGGTGTTCGTCGGTGTACACCGGCGGATTGGCCAGGGCCTGGAGTTCGACAACGGTCGGGGCGCTGTCGCCGTCCCAGAGTTCGAGCTCCTTGCCGCGTCCGGAAACCCGGCGTGGCAAGGCGAGGACCTCTGCCTCGGCGGCAGCCTGGTGCTCGGAGAGCTCCACCTGGAGCGCGGCCTTGTCGCCACGCAGCTGGGCAGTCTCCTGGGTCAGCCGGGCCGCATCGGCCCGTGACATGTTCAGCTTGCTGCGCAGGTCGCCATTACGGCTTTGGAGAACCTGGAGCAGGCGCACGTGCTGCAGCCGTTCGGCATGCAGCTTTTCCCCGGCCCGCCGAGAATCGGCGGACTGCTGAGCCATCATCGTGGTTCGCGTCACCCGAACTTCGCGCCAGGCGAAGCCGCAGGCAACCAGGCCGCCGACAACTGCCACCCCCACTCCGGCACGGGCCATCCAGACCCCACCGAAAGAAGCGGCAACAGCGACGACGACCGAGGAGAGCAACGAGAGCCACGCGTAACGGCGCAGCGGGGAAGGGTTCGCTTTTCTCGGAGCGACGGCGGTATTCACGGTCCGGAGTCTAGCTAGGGGTATCAGCACTTCCCGGAATGTCGGGCGGCGTGGCGTCCTCGTCCGGGGGACCGGGAATCCGGCACGAACGTTCGAGAAACGCACCCGCGGTGGCGAGAGCGGCACTCGCCACCACCGCCACCACCGAGCTGAACACGATTTCGCGGGGAGTGCTGGCCTCCTGGCGGCTCCAGAAGAAGGCCGCGACGGCCGCGTAGCCGCCGGCCAGGCCGGCCCCGGCGAGCAGGCTGGTCTTGCCGAGGGCGAGGAGCTGCACGGCGCGACGCGACGGCACGGCCTGCCGGCGGACCTGGATCGCGCGGTGGGTGACCACCGCCTGCGCCCCCACCAGCACGGCAAGGGCGGCGATCGCCAGGGTCACCGCCAGCGGGAACCGGGGCAGCTCGCCGCCGAACCGGTCCAGGGCGGTGAACAGCGCCCACCCCAGCCCCGCCCCGACCACCACGGCGACACCGACCGCCTGCCAGCCGGTCGAGGTGACCGTGCCCGGAGGCCCGGACTCCCCCGGCATCACTCCACCCGCAGGTCGTCGCGCCGGCGGACGCCGGAGGCGTCCAGGCCGGGCAGGAGGTCGGCGATGCGGCCGTGGCCGACCAGCTCGGCGTCCGGCTCGACCTCGAGCCACGGCACCAGCACGAACGCGCGCTCATGGGCGCGGGGGTGTGGCAGCGTGAGGGTCTCGCCGTTCAGGACGCGGTCGCCGACCGCGATCAGGTCGACGTCCACCGTCCGCGGGCCGCCGGGCACCAGTCGTACCCGGGAGAACGCGTCCTCGATCGCGAGCGCGCGCTCGAGCATCACCATCGACGCCAGCGTCGACTCGGTCACGACCACGATGTTCAGGAAGTCGGGCTGGTCCACGAGGCCGACCGGCGTGGTCTCGTACACCGAGGAGATGCCGGTGATCTTGAGCCCGGGCGTGGCGCGCAGCGCGTTCGCCGCGCCCTGCAGGTACTCGAAACGGTCGCCGAGGTTGGAGCCGAGGGAGAACACCGCGACCCGCAGCGGTGCCATGCCGGACAGGGTGTCGACGTCGAGGTAGGTCACTGCGGGTTCCTCCTGGTGATGGTCACGGCGACATCGGCCACGGGCACCGGCAAGGGCGCCTGCGGCTTGTGCACGGTGACGTCCACGGCCGCCACCAGCGGGTGGGCCAGGCAGGTGGCGCCGATCCGCTCCGCCAGCGTCTCGATGAGGTCGACTGTGCCGTTCGAGACCGCGTCGGCCACCTGCTGGGCGAGCACCGAGTAATCGACCGTGGTGGCGAGGTCGTCGTCCTGCGAGCGCGGGCGCAGGCTGCACGTGACGTCGATCACGAACAACTGCGGCGCCAGTTTCTCGGCCTCGTAGACGCCGTGCGTCGCGGTCACCTGGATGCCGGTGAGCGTGATGCGGTCTGGACGGTCCATTGCTGCCACCTCCTGCGCCGACCCTACCGGTCGCCGGAGACGGGACGCACGGACGCCTGCGCGCACCGGGTGGCGACCCGGATCGCGTCCCGGTGCGGACGGACGGTGTGCGTCCGCACGCCCCAGACGCCGGCGGCGGCGAGCAGCGTGGTGAGCGCCACCCCGGCGTCCTCCCGTTCGCGGACGGGACGCGGGCCGGCGTCGTCGGCCAGCAGTTCGCCGAGGAAGCGCTTGCGGGACACGCCCACGAGCAGCGGCCGGCCGAGGCCGGCGAGCGCGTCCAGGTGGGCGAGCAGCGCCCAGTTGTGCTCGGCCGTCTTGGCGAAGCCGAGGCCCGGGTCGAGGATGACCCGGTCGCGGGCGATCCCCGCGGCCAGCGCCGCGTCCAGCCGTGCGGAGAGTTCGGCGCACACCTCGGCGACGACGTCGTCGTAATGGGCGAGGTCGCCCATCCGGTCGGAGTGCCCGCGCCAGTGCATGGCCACGTAGTCGACGCCGAGGTCGGCGACGGTGGGGAGCATGTCGGGGTCGGCCAGCCCGCCGGAGACGTCGTTGACGAGCACCGCGCCGGCCTCGACGGCGGCCGCGGCGACGTCCGCGCGCATGGTGTCGACCGAGACCGCGACGCCGGCGGCGGTCAGCCGCTCGACGACCGGCACCACCCGGGCGAGTTCGGCGCCGGTCTCGGCGCGCAGGGCCCCCGGACGCGTGGACTCCCCGCCCACGTCCACCAGGTCGGCCCCGTCGGCGGCCATCGCCAGCCCGTGCTCGACGGCCGTATCCAGGACCAGGAACTCCCCGCCGTCGGAGAACGAGTCGGGGGTGACGTTCAGCACGCCCATCACCAGGGTGCGTCCGGGCTGCGGGATGGAGGTCACCGGACGAGCCTAACGACCCCGACCTCGCCGAGTGCCCCCGTTCCAGTCAAACGCCACCGCACGGGCTGGGGCGTTTGACCGGAACGGTGGCGTTCGGCGGAAAGGGGGTCGGTGGAACGCGAGGAGGAGGGCCGGGTGAACGCGACCGGGGTCGGCGGAAAGAGGGAGCCCGTCAGCCGATGATCAGGCTCATGGCCTCGGCGCGGGTGGCGGGGTGTGACATCACACCGCGGACGGCGCTGGTCACGGTCTTCGCGCCGGGCTTCTTCACCCCGCGCATGGTCATGCACAGGTGCTCGCACTCGATCACGACCATGACGCCCTGCGCGTGGAGGTGGGTGACCATCGCGTCCGCCACTTCCGACGTCAGGCGCTCCTGCACCTGCGGACGCTTCGCGAACGCATCCACCAGCCGGGCCAGCTTGCTCAGGCCGGTGATCCGCCCCTTCGAGGGGATGTACGCCACGTGCGCCACCCCGGTGAACGGCAGCAGGTGGTGTTCGCAGGTGCTCCACACCTCGATGTCACGCACCAGCACCATCTCGTCGTGGCCCAGGTCGAACGTGGTGGCCAGCACCTGGGCAGGGTCGGTGTCCATGCCCGAGAACAGCTCCTGGTAGGCCTTCGCCACCCGCATCGGGGTGTCGACGAGGCCCTCACGGTCGGGGTCCTCGCCGACGCCGATCAGGATCTCCCGGACGGCAGCGGCCACCCGCTCGAGGTCGACGGCCATGGCTCAGGCCTCCGTCCGGCCCTTACCGGGCTCCGGCGAGCCGCCACCCTCCGGGGACGGAGCGTCCGGGGAGGGCGCCACCGGCGGCGCGAACGGGTGGTCGGGCGCAGCCTGCCCGTTGCCACCGGGCACGGGCCCGGGGTACTGCGGCTGCGGGTACAGCGGCTGGCCGTAAGGCTGGGGCGGGTACGGCGGCGGGTAGCCCTGGCCGTACGGGGGCTGGCCCTGGCCGTAGGGCGGCTGGCCCGGGACGTACGGCGGCTGGCCGTCGACCGGAGGCACGCCGTAGGGGCCCTGGCCGAAGCCGGGCGGCAGCTGCTGCTCGGGGCCGGCGGCCGGCACCGGCACCGGCCCGGGATCGGGCGGCAGTACCTTCTCCGGCGGGTCGACCGGCGGGATCGAACTGGGCTTGCGGGTGTCCGAGCCGGTCCAGGCCGGACGTTTCGGCCAGCGCTTCAGCGGCTCGAAGATCTTGGCGACCTGCTCCTTGTCGAGCGTCTCCTTCTCGAACAGCTGGCGGACCAGCTCGTCCAGCACCTCACGGTTGGTCTCCAGCACGTCGAACGCCTCCTGGTGGGCGTTGGCCAGCAGCTTGGACACCTCCGCGTCCACCTGCGCCGCCACCTCCTCGGAGTAGGTGCGGGCCTGCCCGCCGCCGTAGCTCATGCCGACGAACGGCTCGTGGTCGCCGGAGCCGAGCTGCACGGCGCCGATCCGCTCGCTCATGCCGTACTCGGTGACCATCGCCCGCGCCACCTTCGTGGCCTTCTCGATGTCGTTGCCGGCACCGGTGGTCGGGTCGTGGAAGACCAGTTCCTCGGCCGCGCGTCCGCCCATCATGTAGGCCAGCTGGTCGAGCAGCTCACCGCGGGTCTGGGAGTACTTGTCGTCGTCCGGCATCACCATCGTGTAGCCCAGCGCCCGCCCGCGCGGCAGGATCGTCACCTTCTGCACCGGGTCGGTGCCGGGCATGGCCGCCGCGACCAGCGCGTGCCCACCCTCGTGGTAGGCGGTGATCAGCAGTTCGCGTTCGTTCATCACCCGGCTGCGCTTCTGCGGGCCGCCGATGACACGGTCGATCGCCTCGTCCAGCTGCGGCTTGGCGATGAAGCGCAGGTTCATCCGGGCGGTCAGCAGCGCGGCCTCGTTCAGCACGTTGGCCAGGTCGGCGCCGGTGAAGCCCGGCGTCCGCTTGGCGACGCTGGCGAGGTCGACGTCCGGGGACATCGGCTTGTTCGCCGCGTGCACGCGCAGGATCTGCAGGCGTCCCTTCATGTCGGGCGCCTCGACCGGGATCTGCCGGTCGAAGCGGCCCGGACGCAGCAGCGCCGGGTCGAGCACGTCGGGACGGTTGGTGGCCGCGATCAGCACGACGCCGCCGTGGACGTCGAAGCCGTCCATCTCCACCAGCAACTGGTTCAGGGTCTGCTCGCGTTCGTCGTGGCCGCCGCCCATGCCGGCGCCGCGGTGGCGTCCGACGGCGTCGATCTCGTCGATGAACACGATGGCCGGGGCGGCCTCCTTGGCCTGCTCGAACAGGTCACGGACGCGGGACGCGCCCACGCCGACGAACATCTCGACGAAGTCGGAGCCCGAGATCGAGAAGAACGGGACGCCGGCCTCACCCGCGACCGCGCGGGCCAGCAGGGTCTTGCCGGTGCCGGGCGGCCCGTACAGCAGGACGCCCTTCGGGATCTTGGCGCCGACGGCGGTGAACTTGGCGGGCTCGGAGAGGAACTCGCGGATCTCCTGGAGCTCCTCGATCGCCTCCTCGCAGCCGGCGACGTCGTTGAACGTGGTCTTCGGGGTGTCCTTGCTGGCCAGCTTGGCCTTCGACTTCCCGAACCCGAGGACGCGGTTGCCGCCGCCCTGGACGTTGTTGAACATGACGAAGAAGAGGATGCCGATGATCAGGAACGGCAGCACGCTGAACAGGAAGGTGGTCCACAGGTTCGGCTGGGCCGGCTGGCCGTTCCAGGAGTCGATCGTCCCGGCGGCCTTGCGGGCGTTGAGCTGCGCGATCAGGTCGGCGCTCTGGTTGCCCACCCAGTAGGCGCGCAGCTTCTGCGGCGGCGAATCCTTGGTGGTCACCTTGATGGACTGCTCGCCGTCGGTGAGCACCACCTCCGCGAGCGGGGTGTTGCTGTTGATCAGGGACACCACGTCCGAGGTCGGCGCGTCCTTGTAGCCGCCGACGCTGCCCACTGCCTCGAAGATCAGTAGAACGGCGAGGACGCCGAGCACGATCCAGATCAGCGGGGATCGGAGGAACCCTCTAGATTTCATTGCCTGCCTTCGTCAGCATCGCGGGTGCGCTACAGCGAGACGATACCGAAGTGCGCAACTTCGGCGCCGGTCAGGCATGTGGTGGGCAGCCTCAGCTGTAGACGTGCGGCGCCAGCACCCCGACGTCGGTGAGCCCGCGGTAGCGCCCGGCGTAGTCGAGGCCGTAGCCGACGACGAACTGGTTGGGCAGGTCGAATCCGATGTACTTCACGTCGATCGGGGTCTTCATCGCGTCCGGCTTGCGGAACATCGCCATGATCTCCAGGCTCGCCGGGTTTCGGGACGCCAGGTTCTGCATCAGGTAGGTCAGCGTCAGACCGGTGTCGATGATGTCCTCGACGACCAGCACGTGGCGGTCGACCAGGTCGGTGGACAGGTCCTTCAGGATCCGCACCACGCCGGAGGACTGCGTGCCCATTCCGTAGGACGAAATGGCCATCCAGTCCATCGCGCAGTCGATGTGCAGCGCCCGGGACAGGTCGGCCATCACCATCACGGCACCGTTCAGGACGCCCACCAGCAGCGGGTTCTTGCCGGCGTAGTCGCGATCGATCTCGGCGGCCACCTCCGCGAGCCGCGCTTCGATGTCGGCCCTGCTGAACAGGACGTCGGAGAGGTCGCCGGTGATGTCAGCTGAATCCACGCCGCGACCTTACTCCGGTCCGGCCACCCCATCCGCGCCGGTGCCCGACCGTGAAACCCGCAACGCTCCCCCGTCGCGGCGGACGCGGACGCCGGGCGCCTCGGCCCAGCGCTGGCCGTGCCAGTCGGTGACCAGCGCGCCGACCGCCGCCAGGTGCGCGGCGCCCAGGTCGGCGGCGCCGGCCTCGCGCAGCCAGTCGCGCAGCACCCGTCCCCGCAGCGCGTCGGGCAGGGACGCGAGCCAACGGCAGTCCAGGTCGGCACCCGGCTGCGCGGCCCGGGCCTCGGCGGCCTGGGCGTCGAGCAGGTCGGCGTCCGCGCGCAGCAGGTCGGCCGTGCGGGCCAGGGCCTCGGCGACGCCCGGCCCGAGTTCGGTCTCCAGCAGCGGCAGCACGCGTTCGCGCACCCTGACCCGGGCGAACCGGTCCTCGCCGTTGTGCGGGTCGAGCCACGGTTCGAGCCCCAGTTCTGCGCAGGCCTGCCGCGTGGTGGCCGCCCGGAGCCCGAGCAGCGGACGGACGAAACGGCCACGGCGGGGCGGCATGCCGGCCAGGGATCGGGTGCCGGAGCCACGGGCCAGCCCCAGCAGGACGGTCTCGGCCTGGTCGTCGAGGGTGTGCCCGAGCAGCACCGGGTCGTCGCCGGCGTCCGTCTCGAGGGCGTCGTAGCGGGCGCGGCGGGCCGCGGCTTCGGGGCCGTCGCTGCCGGGGTCGACGGTGACGGTGAGCACCGTGGCCGGCAGCCCGAGCGCCGCGAGCTGGTCGGCGACCCGCGTGGCCACCCGGCTCGAGCCCTCCTGGAGGCAGTGGTCGACCACGACCGCGCGCACCGCGACCCCGCGACGCTGGGCGACCACCGCGGCCGCCCCGGCGAGGGCGAGGGAGTCGGGCCCGCCCGAGCAGGCCACCACGGCCGGACCGTCGAGGACCGCCTCGACCGCCTGCACCACCTGGAGCGCGGCGGGTCCCAGCGCCCGTCGGGCCATCAGCCGGCCGTCAGATCCGGTGCAGCCACAGCTGCGGGTCGTGGATCTCGGCCAGGGTCGGCAGCAGTCCGGGCGCCTCGAAGCTGCGGTTCAGCGTCGGCACGCCGGCGGCGTCGATCACCTGGCGGCAGAACTCCGCCCCGTCCCGGTACTGCTCACGCTTGAGGTCGAACCCGAACAGGCGGCGCACCCAGGAGCCCCAGCCGCGCTGGTCGCGGCGGGCTTCGAAACCGCGCCGGATCGAGGCGTAGGTGGGCACGACGGCGGTGCCGACGCGGTCCATCATCACGTCCGCGTGGCCCTCCATCAGCGACATCACCGCGGTCACCTGGTCGAACGCCTCCCGCTGGGCGGGGTTGGTGATGAGGTCGCGGACGCTGGTGGGACGGCCGGCCCGCGGCCAGCCGAACTCGAGCTCCTCACCCTCGAGCAGCTCGCTGAACAGTCCGAGCAGGTGCGCGCGCAGCCAGGGCGCGTGGCCGAACTGGAACCGGTGGGTCTCCTCGTGCAGGCACACCCACAGCCGGAAGTCGGACGGGCGCACGTGCAGCTGCTGCTCCACCGCCACCACGTTGGGCGCGACCAGCAGCAGCCGCGGGGCCTCGGTGAACGGGTCGAACTGGCCGAGGATCCGGCTGGAGACCAGGGCGAAGATGCCGCCGGCCTGGGCGCCGAGCGCCCGGGCGCGGGCCGCGGCCAGCGGCGAGTCCGCCGAGCCGGCCCCGGCGCCGGCCATCATCGACTGCGCCGACTGACACACCGCCGACACCCAGCTCGCCCGGTCGACCACCAGCACCTGGGCGGGCGCGGGACGCTCCAGCTCGGTGACCTCGGCGACGTGCCCGGTGGCGCGGGACGCGGCGTCCCTCAGTTCGGCGACGACGTCGGCGATCGCGGTGGCGCTCAGCTCGGGGCCAGGGTGCACCAGGGCACGACCGGTGCTCGCGGCGAACGTCCAGTCGATGGCAGGAAGGTGCTCCATGGCACCACCCTACGGTGGGGGAACAGGGCTCAGTGCGGCGTCCGACGGGCTGCGTCGGCCTCAGCCGCGGGTCAGCCGCAGCCGCAGCGGGCGAGGGCGGACGCCGAGCGGTCGAGCCAGTTGTAGCCGGTGGTCTGCCCGGAGACCCCGTTGCCGACCGCGGCGAACACCAACCGGTCGCCGTCCGCGGTGGTCAGGTAGCCGGTGAGCGCCGAGATGCCGATGAGCGTCCCGGTCTTGGCGTGCACGTTGCCCCGTCCGGCGCGCTCGGCCGGGTCGTTGAAGCGGTCCTTCAACGTCCCCGACTTCCCGGCCACGGGCAGCCCGGCGGCGACCGCGTTGAGCGTCGGCGTGGTGAGCGAGAGCACCAGGGCGTGGGCGAGGACGTTGGGTGTCACCCGCGAGCGGTTCGACAGGCCGCTGCCGTCCAGCAGCTTCATGCCCTTGGCCCAGAGCTGGTGGTTCTTCAGCCACGCCTTCACTGCGGAGGCGGCGCCGGTGAAGCTGGGCGTGGCCCCCGCGGCGATCGCGTAGTGGCGGGCGAGCACCTCGGCCGCGAGGTTGTCGCTGAGCTTCAGCGTGCGGGCGATGACGGTGCTGAGCGGGGCGGAGTGGACGACCGCGACCACGTCGGCGTCCGCCGGCGCCTCCGCCCGGCCGGTGAGCGTGACCGTGATGCCGGCCGCCGTGAGCCGCTTGGCGAAGGCGGCGGTCGCCGTCCGCGCCGGCGTGGGATCGGCGCTCCACGCGTTGAACACCCCCTCACCGATCACGAGCGGGCTGACCCGGGCGACATAGGTGCGCCAGCTGGCCTTCCAGACGGGGTTGAAGTCGGGGCCCGCGAACAGGGTGTCGTCGTAGCCCAGGCGCACCTTCTTCACCCCGGCCGCGGTGAGCGCGGCGGCGGTACTGGTGGCGAGCTCCTTGAGCGAGGCCGGCTTGGCCGCCGATTTCGACGGCTTGTCGGTGAGCAGCGGGTCACCGCCGCCGACGAGCACGAGGCGTCCCTCGCCCGGGCTGACCACGGTCGTGGTGAAGGTGTGGTCGGCACCGAGCGCGTCGAGGGCGGCCAGCGCGCTCAGCACTTTCATGTTCGAGGCGGGCGCGAGCGGGAGGTCGGCCTTGCGCTGGGCGATCGTGGCACCGGTGTCGCTCAGGACGCTGATGCCGCTGGTGCCGATGCCGGCCCGGGACACCTTCGCCAGCCGAGCGAGCACCTTGGCCGCCTCCGGCAGGGTCTCCGGGGTGGTCGTCGGCGTCGGCGAGGCGCTCGCGGTGGCCCCCGTGCCGGGCTGGGCGACCGGAGGGGCGTCCGCGGTGGCGGTGGTGCAGGCGGAGACGAGGACGAGGCCGAGCACGCCGGCGAGGGCTCTGGCGACCCGGCGACGCGCACCCGAGGGGCAGGACCGCCACCTTGATCGGTCGGCGGCAGGCGATAGGCTCGGCTCAGACATCGAGAACCCATGATGACAGAGAGGCCGACACCGTGCAGGATCGCCCCACCTTCGCCCGTCCCAAGATTCAGCCCAGCCTGCACTTCGACGTCACGATCGAGATTCCGAAGGGCACCAAGAACAAGTACGAGATGGACCACCACACCGGGCGGATCCGTCTGGACCGCACGCTGTTCACGTCCACGCAGTACCCGAACGACTACGGCTTCATCGAGGGCACCCTGGGCCAGGACGGCGACCCGCTCGACGCCATGGTGCTGGTGCCGGAGGCAACGTTCCCGGGCGCGCTGATCGAGTGCCGCGCGATCGGCATGTTCCGCATGAAGGACGAGATGGGCGGCGACGACAAGGTGCTGTGCATCCCGGTCGCCGACCAGCGGCAGCACAACCTCAAGGAACTGACCGACCTGCCGAACCTGACCCTGCTCGAGATCGAGCACTTCTTCAGCGTCTACAAGGACCTGGAGCCGGGCAAGTCGGTCGAGGGTGCGGTCTGGGTGGGCCACTCCGAGGCCGAGGTGGAGATCCGGGCCAGCTGGGAGCGGGCACGGGGCACCTCGTACGAGAACGAGTTCACCAGGGAATGAGCCTGTCGATCTAGATGGCGATCCGCGGCGAGCCCCGGGCCCACCGGCTGTACCTCCTGCGCCACGCGGAAGCAGCGAGCACCGGCACCGACTGGCGGGACATCACCCGCGAGCTGACCCCGAAGGGTCGCACGCAGGCGCGCGCCGTCGGTGAGTTGCTCGCGCCGCAGCGCGTCGACCTGGTGTTGTGCTCCTCGGCCACCCGCGCGCGGCAGACCGCGCAGCTGCTCGGGCTGCACGCCCCGATCCGGTTCCTCGACCGGCTCTACAACGCCGGGACGCGGCAGCTGCTGGCCGAGCTCTCCGGGGTGGAGGACCAGCTGCGGACGGTGGTCGTCGTCGGGCACGCGCCCGGCATCCCCGCCCTCGCCGAGAACCTCGCCGACCGGCAGCACTCCAGCCCCGAGGCCCTCGCCCTGATCCGGTACAACTACCCGCCCGCCACCCTGGTGGGCCTGGAGTTCTACGGCGGCTGGTCCGCCCTCGCCGAGGCCCGGCTCTTCACCGCCCGCCATCCCTGAGCCCTCAGACGCCGCAAGCTGTGAGTGTGACCGCGGCACCCAGGGCGAACCGATCCGCGTACCGCTGCGATCAGTCGAAGAGGGCGCGGGCGATCCAGTCGTCCTTGGCGAAGCCTCCGGGGAGCGCGAACACGGCCGAGCCGATGGCGGTGGTCCAGTCGTTGAGGGCGTCGTTGGCGTCCAGGCGTTGCTGGACGGGCACGAACTGCTCGGCGAGGTCGGCGCAGAACGCGAGGAAGACCAGCCCGGCGGTGGTCACCGGGCGCCCGTCGACGACCTCGGTGGAGGTGTAGTTGAGGCCGCGGCGCAGCATCCGCCGGGCCGAGTTCTCGTCGGGGTGCGAGCGGCGGGCGTGCGCGTCCAGCGGGATCACCGGGGCACCGCTCTCCCCTACCGCGGCCAGGTCGAGCGCGTCGGTCTCGACGGTCCCGGTGAGCGGGGCGCCGGTGTCGAGCCGGCGTCCGATCACCTTCTCCTGGCGCTCGGCGGTGGTGCGGTCCCAGAAGTCGAGGTCCATCTGGATGCGGCGCACGACCAGCGTGGTGCCGCCGGCGAACCACGGCTGCGGGTCCGCCGCCCACACGGTCTGCGCGAGCAGGTCGCCGCTCGGGTTGCCGCTGCCGTCGAGCTGGCCGAACAGGTTGCGCCCGGTCACCGGCTCGCCGGACGCGTCCGTGCCCCGCCACGAGCCGTCCTGCACCCACCCCGGACGCGCGAACGTGGCCGCGTCCCGGGCGAGCCGCCGGGCGGCGTAGTCGACGGTGGTGGCGTCGTCGGCCGCGACGATCACCACCAGGTCACCGCCGCACCATCGCTCCTGGAGCCGGTCGTGCGCCATCGCCGGGATCTCGACGAACCCGTCGGGACGCTTCGACCGCAGTGGCGCCAGGCTGAACACCCGCGGCCCGAGCCCGACGGTGATGGTCAGCGAGACGCCGGTGCGTGCGAGGTCGGGGGTCGGGTCCCCGGGGATCGGGCGGCCGGCCATCAGCGCCTGGATATCTCCGCTCCACAGCTTCAGCAGCTTCGTCAGCGGCTCGACCGCGAGCTCGGTGAGGGTGAACGCCAACAGCCGGGTGACGGCGGGGACGGGGGTGGTGATGCCGGCCTGGTGGGTCTCGTGCGGGGAATAGTCCTGTCGGATCACCGCGGGCTGCGGCGCCACCGGCACCGGCGTGGACGCCCGCGCGATCCCCGCGCCCGCGACGCCCCCGACCACCGCACCGGCGGACGCGACGCCCGCGTAACCCAGCAGCCGGCGGCGCTGGAGGCGCGGGGGCCCGTCCGCGCCATTCCCGGGCGCCGGCTCGGGCGTGGGCTCGGAAACGCCGGTCACGACGACGGGCTCGGTGTCGGGCTCGGCGAGTGGTAGTGGTCCTCCTCCTCGACGAACTCCTTCACCGGCGCGGTCACGGCGAGCGTGGACCCGTCCGAGAAACGCAGCGTGAGGGCCACCTGGTCACCGACCGCGAACCCGGTGCGGAGCTGCATCAGCATGATGTGGGGGCCGCCGGGCGTGAGGTGGAGGTGGCTTCCGGCGGGCACGAAGAGGCCGTCCTTCGCCTCCTGCATGACCATCTTGTCGTCCGCCATCACCATCTCGTGCACCTGCACCATGGCGGCGTCCGCACAGTCGGCACCGACCAGCCGGACGTCGGCGTCACCGGGGTTCACGATGGTCAGGAACGCGGCGGTCATGGTGGCGTCCCTGGCCCCGGTCGTGGTGCGCACCCAAGGGCCCTCCACGCTCAGCCTCGGGCCGTCGGACGAGGCGAGAGGCGACGGCGTGGCCTCGCAGCCCGCCATCGCCAGAACGATCACTGTCCCCAGCACAGTGAGCACCCTGCGCATGCAACCTCCGCGTTTCGTCAGCCGGTGGTCCTCATTCTGCCGACTCCACGCCCCGCCCACCGGCGAACCGGGGATCTGGGGCGAGGCTCAGGCCAGGGACAGGAAGAGCTTCTCCAGCGAGGTGGTGTCGACGCCGTTGCCGGACGGGTCGTCGGCCAGGCACTGGCGCAGACCGGCGGCGATCACGGCGAAACCGGCCCGGTCGAGGGCCTTCGACACGGCGGCCAGCTGGGTGACGATGTCCTTGCAGTCACGTCCCTCTTCGATCATGCGGACGATGCCGCCGATCTGGCCCTGGGCCCGCTTGAGCCGCTTGATGACGCCGCTCAGCTCTTCGGTGTCGAGTTGCATGGCCGCCCCCTCAGCTCTGCTGACCAGCGCGATCATACCCGCCGGAGTATCGGACGCGGCGCTCACGACGCCGTCTCGGACCCGGCCTGTTCGGCCATCTCGGCGCGGACCGCGTCCATGTCGGCGGCGCGCACGGCACCGATCAGCTCCTCCAGCGGTGCCGCGGGCATCGCGCCGGGCTGGGCGTAGACCAGGATGCCCTCGCGGAACACCATCAGGGTCGGGATGGACGTGATGTGCGCGGCGGCGGCGAGCTCACGCTCGGCCTCGGTGTCGACCTTGCCGAACACCAGGTCGGGGTGCAGCGCGGACGCCGCCTCGAAGATCGGCGCGAACATCCGGCACGGCTGGCACCAGCCCGCCCAGAAGTCGACGAGCACGATGTCGTTCTCGGACACCGTCTGCTCGAAGTTGGCAGCGGTCAGGGTCGCAGTGGCCATTCAGCACTCCTTGATTTGATACCCCCTAGGGTATCACCATCCGTTCCGTGCCGAGGGCGGGTCGCCGGGCGTCCGGGACACCAGCCTTTCACGGCGCGGCGGCCAGCTCGACCCAGAACGTCGAACCCTCACCCGGCGCCGACTCGACGCCGTAGCGTCCGTCGTGCGCCGAGACGATCGCGGCCACGATGGCCAGCCCGAGCCCGGAACCACGGGGCCCGGCGGCGCGCACGCGGTAGAAGCGGTCGAACACCCGGGGCAGTTCGTCGGCCCCGATCCCCCGGCCCTGGTCGCTGACGCCCGCGCGGACCACGCCGCCCAGGCGCTGGGCCGAGAGCACGATCGGCGAGCCGTCCGTGGAGTACTTGACCGCGTTCGCCACCAGCGCGGTCAGCGCTTGCGAGATCCGGTCGGGGTCGGCGCGGACGCCGGCGTCGCCCGTCCGCACCACCCGCACCTCGCGGTCGGGGTTGCGCACCCGCAGGTCGGCGGCGAGGTCCTCGAGGACCTGCCCGAGGTCGAGCGGACGCAGCTCGAGCGCGGCGCCGTCGCTGAGCGCGGTGAGGTCGAGGAGGTCGTCGACGATGCGTCCCATCCGGGTGGCCTCGGCGTTGATGCGGCCCATCGCGTCCGCCACCTGCTCGTCGGTGCCCAGCCCGCCCTGGGCGTACAGGGAGGAGTAGCCGCGCAGGGTGGTGAGCGGCGTCCGGAGTTCGTGGCTGGCGTCGGCGACGAACCGGCGCAACTGTTCCTGGCCGGCGGCGGTGGTGGCGACCATCGCGTTGAACGCCGCCCCCAGGCGTCCGGCCTCGGTGTCGGGACGGGTGGTCTCCACCTGGACGGGGGCCCGTCCGCCGGTCGCGGTGACGTGCTCGGCCGCCGCCGTCAGCCGCGCGATCGGACGCAGGCCCAGCCGCTCCACCCAGTAGCCGGCGAGCAGGACGATGGCCGCCACCCCCAGCCAGGCCAGCGCGAGCGAGAGTGCGAGCCGGCGGGACGCGGCCTCGACCCCGTCCAACGACAGCGCGACCACCGCGTAGCGCGCCCCGAGGGGCGCCTCGACCAGCCGGACGCGGGCCCCGTCCGCGCCGGTGGTGGCCCGGGTGACCGGCCCGGCGTCCTTCTCGTTGCCGAGCAGCACCGGCACGAGGCCCGGCGCCTCGTCCGGCGCGAGCACGGTGTTCAGGGTGCCGTTGACCTTGTGGATGCCGACGTAGACGTCGGTGAGCAGGTCGGCGGCGGCGGTGTTGCCGGCCTCGGCGCGGTTGGAGAGCGCCACCAGCGCCCGGGTGTTGACGGCCAGGGCGTTCAGGCGGTCATCGAGCTGGGCGAGCAGGTAGGCCCGCTGGGACAGCGCGACGCCGGTGAAGGCGAGCGCCATCACCAGCAGCAGCGCGCTGATCGCGACGACCAGCCGGCGGCGGAGCGTCATCACGGCTCCCGGACGGCGTAGCCGACGCCGCGAACGGTGTGGATCAGCCGCGGGCCGTCGGCGTCCACCTTCTTGCGGAGGCTGGAGATGAACGACTCGATGATCGCCGACTCGCCGCCGAAGTCGTACTGCCACACCTCGTCGAGGATCTGGCCGCGGGTGACCACGCGTCCGGCGTTGGCCATCAGGCAGGCGAGCAGCTTGAACTCGGTGGCCGAGAGGGTGGCTTCCTGCCCGGCCCGCCAGACGCGGTGCGCGTCGCCGTCCAGCACCAGGTCGGCGACCTGCCAGCGGTGGGGGGCGTCCGGCTGTCCGGAGCGGCGCAGGGCCACCTGGACGCGGGCGACCAGTTCTTCGAGGGCGAACGGCTTCACCACGTAGTCGTCGCCGCCGGCGGTGAGGCCTCGGACGCGGTCGCCGGTGGTGCCGCGGGCGGTCAGGAAGATGACCGCGGCTCTGCTCCCGGCCGCGCGGAGGCGACGCAGCACCTCGTAGCCGTCGAAGTCGGGCAGCTGGATGTCGAGCACCACCACCTGCGGGTCGAGGGAGGCGGCGGTGGCCAGCGCGTCCGTACCGGTGGCGGCCGACTCGACCGTGTAGCCCTGGAGGCGCAGCGCGGCGCCGACCAGGAAGGAGATGTTCTCCTCGTCGTCCACCACCAGGACGCGCGGCGCGGTTGGGTCCACGGATACACGATGCCAGCAACCGCCCGGTGACCTCGACGAACGCGCTCCGCTGCCAGCAGATCTCCAGCTTTCGTTGACGGCGCCTCCAGCCCGGTTGGGGAGGCTTCTGGCAGCCAGTTCACCTCGAGGGGGATCCATGAAGCTCGTCCACACCATCGTCGCCGGCGCCGCCGTGCTGGCCACCGGCGGCGTCCTGTTCGCGGCCACCGCTGCGGCCGACCCGTCCAGCCCGGCGCCGGCGCCGTCCACCACCACCGCCGCGGACCGTGCGCGGACGGGGCGCGGCGCGGGCGTCGCCTGGTTCTACGGAGCGCTCACCGACGTGCAGCGCCGGTGCCTGGCGGACGCCGGGTTGCAGCGTCCGTCGGGGACGCTGACCGCCGAGCAGCGCGCGGAGCTGTCCCGGCAGGTCCAGACGACGCTCGCCGGGTGCGGGGTGACGGTGACGGCGCGGCTGGCCGACCGTCCGGGTCTCGGGGTGGTGTGGACGTCGCTGACCCCCGCGCAGCAGCAGTGCCTGGCGCGGACGGAACTCACCCGCCCCCTCGGCCGCCTCACCGACGCCCAGCGCGCGGCCGTCAAGCAGTCCGTCCGGGATGCCGTCGCCGCCTGCCGTTGACCGGGGACGGTTCCGAAACTCGTAGCGCTTGACTCATCTTCCCTTGTCAGCGCCAGGTCACCGAAACGGGGACGGTTCTGTTTATCCGCCAGAATCTGGCGGATTTGAAGAACCGTCCCCGATACCCGCCAGAATCTGGCGGATTCGAAGAACCGTCCCCGGGGGTCAGGGGATCGTGACCGTGCGGCGGAAGGTGGTGCGGGAGGGGAACGGGAGATAGCTGATGCGGAGCGGCTCGGTGACCTCGAGGTCGTGCTCGCCGGACGCGAGACCCCCGGGCACCAGCGCGGTGATCACGGCCGTGTCCAGCAGCTCCCAGCGCGAGTCGCCGTCGACGGCCAACTCTTCGAAGGTCCAACTGCGGTCGCCGAGGCCGAACCGGAGCTGGTCGGCCGGGATCGGGTCGGCACCGTCGACCCGGATCTCGAACGGCTCGACCATGCTCACGCCGAGCCCGCGGTAGTAGGAGATGCGACTGCCGAAAGCGAAGCCGACGACCTCCCCGTCCTTCTCGACGTTGCCCGCAACTACCGCGCAGGCATCGTCCTGGCCGGCATCATCCTCCACCTACGCGATCAGTTATGCGACACGCCCTAGCCCGCCGTCCCCCAAACGCCCCCGAAGTTCACAAACGCCCCCGAAACTTCGGGGGCGTTTGTCAACTTCGGGGGCGTCTGTGGCGGGGACGGGGATCTGGCGCCGGGAGACCGGATCGAAGATCCGTCCCCGATTCCCGCCGGAATCTGGCGGATATGAAGAACCGTCCCCGATTCCCGCCGAAATCTGGCGGATCGAAGAACCGTCCCCGGGGTCAGAGGGGGCCGATCAGGGGGCGGAGGGTGCCGTAGGCGATCCGGAGGCCCTCGACGACCTTCTCGGGGGTGCCGCCCCAGACCGGGTCCTCGTGCTCGACCGAGACCGTGCCGGTGAAACCCACCTCGTAGAGGCGGTCGACGACCCGGGTCCAGTCGACGACGCCGCGTCCGGGAACCCGGTAGCGCCACCAGCCCGTGTACCAAGGGTTGCCGCCCTTGCCGACCGCCCCGTAGAAACCGAACTGGTTGCGCCGCTCGGGGAACAGCTCCACGTCCTTGGCCTGCACGTGCACGATGTACGGCGCGAACGGACGCAGCGTCTCGACCGGGTCGATGCCGATCCAGGCCAGGTGCGACGGGTCCCAGTTCAGGTACAGGCCCAGCCGGGTGGTCATCCACTCCCACAGCTCCGGGGAGTACGCGATGTTGCCGGGGTAGCCGTCCGGGTGCCAGCCCTCCATCACGCAGTTCTCGATCATCAGCTTCACGCCCCGCTCGCCCGCGTAGTCGACGAGTTCGGGGAACACCCGCTCGGCCTCGGCCATGTTCGCCACCACCGACAGGGACGGGTCGCGCCCGATGAACGTGCCCATGTACGGCACCCCCAGCGACTGCGCCACGTCGATGCAGCGCTTGAGGTGCGTCCGGATCTCCTCGCGGCGGGCGAGGTCACCGACCAGGTTGTTCTCGTAGTAGCCGAGCGAGGAGATCTCCAGACCGGTGCGGTCGAGCACTCCCCTGACCCGCTCGACGTCCGCCCCGCTCCACGTGGCCACCGGAAGGTGCGGCGCCTCGAAGTCGCGTCCGGGTTGCACGGGCCACGCAGCCACCTCCAGGCACTGGTAGCCCTGGCCGGACGCGTACGCGGCCACCTCCTCCAGCGACCACGACGGCAGGCAGGCCGTGAAGAATCCGAGCTTCATCTCTCTCCTTGTCTGGGGGACAGGACGGACGCGGCCGTCCGCCGACGTTCAGCGCGGGGCCAGCGGCGACCAGCCCTCCGGCAGCGGGGCCACGTCCGGGACGGACGAGGTCACCTCCACCGGCCGACCGGACGCGATCGACTCCTGCACCGCGAGCATGACATCGAGCACGTGGTAGGCGAGCTCACCGCCGGCCCGCGGCGTGGCGCCGTCCGCCAGCGACCGGACCAGGTCGACCACGCCGATCCCCCGGCCGTTGCCCGCCGCGGCGACCTCGACCTCGCCGGTGACCTCGCCACCGACGTGCGTGCGGACGGTGCCGTCAAAGCAGTTGGGGTCGGGCGCGACGATCGTGCCGGTGGTGCCCTGGAACTCCAGGACGCCGGCCCGCGCCTGCCCGGAGTCGAACGAGTACAGGCACACCGAGGACGCGCCGGACGCGTGCCGCAGCAGCACGTTGGCCGTCGTCGGCACGGTCACGTCGAAGTCGGTGCCCGCCCGCGGGCCGGCCATGATCGTGCGGACGTCGCGCGCGCGTCCGCCCGCCGCCGAGACCGACGTCACCGGCCCGAGCCCGAGCACGAGCGACGTGAAGTAGTACGGGCCGATGTCGAGCACCGGGCCGCCGCCGTCCTGGAACAGGAACTCGGGGTCGGGATGCCACAGGTCCGGCCCGGGCGACTGCATGATCGCCAGCCCGGCCACCGGCCGTCCGATCGACCCGTCGTGCACCGCCCGCAGCGCCGCCTGCATGCCCGGCCCGAGGACGGTGTCCGGCGCGCAACACACCGCCAGGTTGCGCGACGCGGCCTCGTCCAGCAGGGCGCGGGCGGCCACCCGGTCGAGCCCGAGCGGCTTCTCGCTCCACACGTGCTTGCCGGCGCGGATGGCCTGGAGCGACACGTCCAGGTGCACCTCGGGCGGGGTGATGTTGACCACCACCTCGACCGCCGGGTTGTCGAAGACAACCTCGGCGCCGCCCCAGGTCGCCACCCCGAAGGCGGCGGCCTGGTCGCGGGCACGGTCGAGGACGAGGTCGTCGATCGCCACCACCTCCACCTCCGGGTAGGAGGTGAGGTTGGTGAGGTACTGCGTGGAGATGTTCCCGGCGCCGACCAGGCCGACCCCGACCGGCATCACCGCGCCCTGAGGTAGTCGATGCTCTGGCGCACCTCGTCGATCGGGTCGATGGCCGCGTAGTCGAACTCGACCACGAGCGTGCGGTCCGGGGACGCGTCCAGGATCGGCGGCAGGTCGACCAGCCCGGTGCCGAGCACCACGTTGGCCGCGCCGCTGCGCGACGGCTGGAGGGGGCCGTCCTTGATGTGCAGGTGGGTGATCCGGTCGCCGTACTGTTCGAGCAGCGCGGGCACGTCCCGGCCGCCGGCGCTCGCCCAGTAGGTGTCGACCTCGAGCCGTGCCCGGTCGTCGAGCAGCGAGACGAAGTAGTCGTAGGCGGGGACGCCGTCCACCTCGGGAGCCAGGAACTCCCAGTCGTGGTTGTGGTAGCCGATCGTGATGCCGGCCTCGGCGAAGCGGTCGACGAGGGCGTTCAGGCCGTCGGCGAGCTCGGCGATGCCCGCGGCGTCCTGCCACTTCTCCGGCTCCCAGAACGGCTGGAACACCGAGCCGATGCCGAGCTTCGTGGCGGCGGCGAGCACCTTGTCGGGGTCGGCGAGCAGCCCTGCGTGGGCGCTGCCGGCCTTCAGCCCGTGCGCGGCCAGGCCTTCGGGGAGCCAGTCGAAGTGTTCGATGCCGAACGGCTCGACCTCGTCCAGGCCCATCGTGGCCAGCGCGGCGAGGGTGCCGTCCCGGTCGGACTCGAACTGGTCCCGAAGGGTGTAGAGCTGGATACTCACTGTGGCCACGATGCCTCCTGTAGATTGAATGACAGCGCTCTCACCGTACCGCGATGTTGCGGCTCCAGCGAGGCCTCAGGCCCACTTGCTGATCTGCGACACCGCGGCACCCGCACCGCACCGAATCGAGAAGGAGAGATTGTGAGCAAGTTCCGGGTTGGCATCATCGGCGTCGGCTTCATCGGCACCCTCAAGCACCTCGAAGGCCTGGCGGGCAACGCCGACCTGTGCGACGTGGTCGCCATCTGCGACCTCGACCTCAGCCGCGCCGAGAAGGCCAGGGAGTTGTTCGGCAGCGCCGACTCCTACGTCACGACCGACTACCGGGACGTGCTCGCCGACGACAGCATCGACGTGGTCTACGTCTGCACCTGGAACGTCAGCCACTGCGAGATCACCTGCGCCGCACTCGAGGCCGGCAAGCACGTGATGTGCGAGAAGCCGATGGCCATCACCGGCGAGGAGGCCCGGAAGATGGTCGAGACCGCGAAGCGCACCGGCAAGAAGCTCACGATCGGCTACCAGAACCGGCTGCGGGAGGACGCGCAGTTCGTCCGCGGCGCGGTGGACGCCGGCGAACTCGGCGAGATCTACGTGGCCAAGGCGCACGCGCTGAGGCGGCGCGGCGTGCCCACCTGGGGCGTGTTCACCGACAAGGAGAAGCAGGGCGGCGGCCCACTGATCGACATCGGCACCCACGCCCTCGACCTGGCCCTGTGGTACATGGGCAACTACGACGTGGACTCGGTCACCGGCTCGGTCTACACCAAGCTGCGCGACAAGCCGCAGGGCAACCCCGGCGGCGGTTGGGACCCGGCGACCTTCAGCGTCGAGGACTCCGCGTTCGGCTACATCCGGCTCAAGAACGGCGCGGCGATCTTCCTCGAGGCCGCATGGGCGTTGAACGTGAAGGACCCCCGCGAGGCGGCGGTCACCCTGATCGGCACCGAGGGCGGCGCCGAGATCGAGCGCGGGGAGGACGGCTACCAGGCCACCTTGAACAAGGTGCTCGCCGACCGCATGATCACCTCGTCGCCGACCGCCAGCAGCCCCGGCTCCGAAGGCTTCACCGCGCTGGGCACGGCGGAGACCCGGCAGTGGCTGGAGGCCATCCGCAACGACACCGACCCGATCGTGCTACCCGAGCAGGCGTGCGTGGTGACCGAGATCCTCGAGGCTATCTATGCGTCCGCCGCGTCCGGCGAACCGGTCCGGTTCTAGGGCGTGTCGCATAACTGGTCGCGAAGGTGGAGGATGATGCCGGCCAGGACGATGCCTGCGCGGTAGTTGCGGG